>Ga0180434_10001157_pt1 | contig 38301 bp, 62 predicted proteins | sample SS_ome_7_FD_132453 | JGI IMG/M metagenome (GOLD analysis project Ga0180434, IMG submission 132453) | Hypersaline lake sediment archaeal communities from the Salton Sea, California, USA - SS_1_D_2 metaG | ecosystem: Environmental > Aquatic > Non-marine Saline and Alkaline > Hypersaline >... | reverse complement strand
TGTCTTGCAGAGGGATATATTAAAAATGTTGCCCACTATCTTATAGATAGTGAGGTTGTTATAAATGGGGTGAAGTTCTATGGGTCTCCCTGGCAACCGGCATTTTGTAATTGGGCTTTCAATCTCCCTCGTGGTGAGCGACTTCGCAAGGTATGGCAAGCGGTTCCGGAAGATACTGATGTTTTAATTACCCATGGCCCTCCGATGGGAATTTTGGATGTTCCTATTTACAAGGAAGAGCATGTTGGTTGTGCCGACCTTGAGGAAGAACTTGGTAGGATAAAGCCAAAGGTTCATATCTTCGGTCACATTCACCACTCTTATGGGATGGTTGAGAAGGATGGAACCAGATTTTATAATTCTTCGGTTGTCGGAGAGGATTATAAAGTTGCCAACCCTGTTCATGTCATAGAGGTGTGATCATGTCTGAATCAAAGAACATTAACCTTGATGATATTGGGTATATCTGTATGGAATGTGCAACAAAACTTGGTGGAACGTGGCCAGAAGGTCACGCAGCCACGTTCCACTGTTCAACTTGTCAAGTTTGTGGCAGGAAAAAGTCTTTGGCCAACGTTGGTGATTGGGACTGGCCAGATAAAAAGAGAAGGGGCATGAGAGACTGATGATAGCTCCATGGAATTTTGATAAACCAGAACAACGACCAAGCCGCATCAGGGTAAGAACAAAACCAGAATATAAGTTAGATCTTGGCAGGGCCATGGCAGAACCTGGTACAAAGCCCAAAAATCCAAACGAAATCAATATAATACTAAATGTCCCGATAATTGCCGAATTCATCGAATTCGATTTGAAGGTACTAGGGCCGGGTGAGTCTTTTGATGCCTTGTGATGAATGTTTCATTCAATACTGTAGGATGGAAGGTCACTGTCCAGCAATAAAAGAGGGCATACCACCAACACCACCTAGAGAGAACAAGGTGACGACAATATCACCTATGGATGAATTAAGAAAGAAAAAAGCGGCCAATAGAACGATTTTAGCTGATGATATTTTTGGAGCTGCTAAGGACGCAATGGTTCACATTTAGTAACAAAGAAAAGAAAGATTTTTTGGGTAGCACTCCTCGGTGGTGAAATGGTATCACGCAAGATTGTTAATCTTGTTTTCCTCGTTCGAGTCGAGGCCGGGGAGCCAATTCTGGACTGTTAATTATAAATTTTGGTTCAAGTCCCAGCGTGCCAGCCAAACAGGAGATATTGATGCTTTGGATGATTATACTCATATTGACTCTTGTCTATGTCTATGAAAGAACAATTGGAGAAGACAAGAGGAGGGAGCACGCTGAGAAGATGGCGGAGCTCGGGTATGAGCAGGATGACCTGGGGCATTGGGTGAAGTACGATGAGTAAGTATAAAATCTATAAAGACCCGGGAGTTGCCTGTGGTGATAGAATCCTGGTTAATTTAAACACCGGGAGAGTGGTCGATCTTCTATGGGATTACAACACTGGTAGGGCATATGAGCCTCGGGCTGTGGCTCAGTTTGGTAGAGCGCTTGACTGGGGGTCAAGAGATCGTCGGTTCAAATCCGGCCAGCCCGACCATTAGGGGAGTGAGATGTTATTTACTATTGGCAGAATTGATGTTTATGAACCATATTTAGATTCAGACCCAGATGCTGCCAAGGGTAAAACCGGATCTGTGTGGGAAACCATAGAATCTGTGCGCGAGTATATGGAGAATGGTAATGGTAATCTAAGTGGTTTTCGCATTTATATGGTAGATGCAGACTGGGAAGCAGATACAGAATTTGTTCCAGGAGAAACTTGGAGATCTCTAATAAGGCCGGCGAAATTATTAAGGGTTGAAGATGGTTTGCGACATCGTGGATAAGTGGAAGTGTGAAATTTGCCCATTGAAAGATAGCGAAACGATATACGTCATCCAGTGTAACCAGTATGACCCAGTCAGAAAAGATTGTGCGATGCCGATCCTGGTTAAGATGATCCGAGAGGAAGAGGATGTTGACGAAGTGCCCAGAATGTGGTAATGGTCTAATTCACTCCACCAATGGCATGGCTTGTTGTGGATCTTTTAATATAATGCAATGCTCGTCGCAAAGAAGGTGGTTGCCTGAGGACAATTTTAGGAGTCGTTTCGTGAAGATTGAAAACGAAGGTGAATTTGGGGCGATATGCCTATGTGCGGTCAGGTATGCGATAGGTAGAATGACGTATATGCCATCATTAGTTGTTGGATTCATTAAGGACAACTGGCATAATCTTGACGACAACACCAAGATTATCATACAAAGGGATGTCGGGCATGCCATAAAAGATGACTTGGCTGGATTTAATTCACTTGGTCATGAATGTGATCGGGTGATGTGGACAAAGTTTGCTAAATGGATAGAGGAACAATATGGATCACAGGGAGAACAACAGGTTCCAAGTTCCGATTCCGAGGCATAGAATAACGAGTGCTTCTGGACAGGATAAGAAAGAGAATCCGGAACCAAAGAAAAAAGAACCAAGAAATTGCATTTGTAAATTCGGAATTATCCCAGGCGGGTACCCGGAATGCAAGGATTGCCCAAATAATAACGGATAACAGGCTGTAGTGGAGTTTGGTACCACGCGTCGTTCGGGACGACGAGGTCGTCGGTTCAAATCCGACCAGCCTGACCATATTGCGGGGTGGAGCAGTGGTAGCTCGTCGGGCTCATAACCCGGAGGTTGGTGGTTCGATTCCACCCCCCGCTACCAAAATACTGCGGGGTGGTCTAGTCTGGTCTAGGATATGAGACTCATAATCTCATGGTCGCTGGTTCGAATCCAGCCCCCGCTCCCAAGTAACAACGGATGAGGCGCGTTGCACCCTGAGCCCGACCAATGCGTCTCATCCAATTTATGGCTAGGTAGCTCAGTCCGGTAGTAGCGCTGCCCTGAAAAGGCAGGCGTCGTCGGTTCAAATCCGACCCTAGCCACCAAGGATTCATCATGAAAGTCGCTGTTGTAGGATCAAGAGATTTTAATGACATCGACCTCATGGTTGACACTCTCGGTCAGTATGAAATTACCGAGATCATATCTGGCGGGGCCAGGGGTGCCGATTCTCTGGCCGAGGATTTCGCCGACGCCGCAGGCATCAAGAAAACGATTTTTCCAGCTAATTGGGCCAAATATGGCAAAGCGGCCGGGTATTTCAGAAATACAAAGATCATCAGAAACTGTGATGTGTGTATCGCATTCTGGGACGGCAAGTCGAGAGGCACCAAGAGTTCGATTGATCTCTGTAAACAGTTCGGGAAGGAGTGCCGAGTTGTCAGATTTGGATAGAGTGATCTGGAAAATGAGGAAGGCTACCGATAAAAAGGCGATAGCCGAAGAGAAGAAGCGTCGTGAAGTCAGAAAGGCCATCGCACGTAGGAGACTGAGATCATGCCGTTAATGCATTGCATGGAATGCCATCACGAATGGGAATCGACAAGCGATAGGAGCCTCTGTGACTGGTGCGGTGCTGGTGGTTACGTCCTCGAGAAAGAAACCCACTTTGAGAAATTTTGCGGCGACCTCGCAAATCCGGAATTCAGAGCCAGACTTCTGTCAGACCTCAAGGAAAGACAGAGGTTTGAAGAAGATGAAAAGAAGAAAATGCTTCACCGGCACTTGGGAGTTGGTGAGACACCACCACAGTTTTTTGAACAGTCGCCAAGTCCACAAGTGCCAGCAGATCGGGAAACAGCGCGAGATGGTTTGCTGAATGTTCAACCACTTCCTGAAGGTGCCAAGGTTCAATATGACAAATGCATACCAGATGATGAGGAAGTCAAATTCGACAAACCAGTGAGAATCTGGGGCCAGAAGACACTCAAGAAACGGCCGAGTGATGGAACGGTAGACATGTCAGATTCAAAATCTGATGGGCATTAGCCCGTGAGGGTTCGACTCCCTCCTCGGCTACCAAATGCCCTCGTACCCGAAAGGCATAGGGGCCGCGTTGAGGGCGCGGTGGTCATAGACCATGTGGGTTCGAATCCCACCGAGGGTACCAATAAGGCCGGGTGGTGGGTAAGTGCTATAAAACTTTCAGCAAAATGAGCGGACGTACCCGAATTGGCAGCAGGGGATAGACTTAGGATCTATTGGACTTAGTCCCGTGTGGGTTCGAATCCCACCGTCCGTACCAACATGCCCGTGGGGGTTCGACTCCTTCCTCGGCCACCAAACCTACTACAGATGTTAGTCAGCCAAATTGGAGAGTGAGATGGCTAAGCCAAAGCCGAAATACGATGTTGGCGAGAGGGTTGAGGTTCATAGTTGGACCAAGGTCACAATTGCAACAGTCAAGGTCATTGATTGGATTTATGACGATAGAATGGATGAACATTGTTGGGGATATAAGGTGGACAGAGACAATTGTGGATTATCGTTCATCTTAATACCTGAGGGATACTTAAGAAAATTGGAGGAATAAATATGCGTTGTTTTTATCCAAGTGGAGAGCGGTGTAGATAATCATTAATAGAAAGGAAGGTGAGGACCGTGAAGAAAGTGTTGTTGTTGAATGCAAGTGAGGAAATCGTTGATGTTATTGGCTGGCAAAGAGCTGCTACGTTGCTGTTTCAGGGCAAGGCAAAGCGCCCACACAATCACAACGAAGAGTACGAGATCACCACAACCAGTGGCATTTTCAGGCTCCCAACGGCCCTCGTTCTGGTACAATATGTACGGATTCCGTATAAGCGTTCTGCTTTAAATAAGGACAACGTGCTTAAGCGCGATGGTTACATCTGCCAGTACTGTGGTGATAAGTTATCTAGCACCACCGGCACGATGGATCACGTAATGCCGCGTAGCCGTGGTGGTAAACACACCTGGAAGAATGTTGTAGCTTGTTGCCGTCCATGTAACAATAAGAAGGACAACATGACTCCGGGAGAGGCCAAGATGAAATTGAAATCTAAGCCGTTTGTTCCTCATCGTGACATCTTGATCGTTAAGGGTGTGGATGTAAGAACCCATCAGACCTGGACGAGATGGGTAGAATTGTAACACACGCATCTGGCCTATGGAGTCGCTAAGCGTCTCTAAGCCCAAATAGGTGCGTTTTTGATATATGTAGGGCCTCGCCCACCATCCTAGGTAACAGGTGGGCCAGGCCCTCTTTTCGGCCTGTTCTGAAAAGAATTCTTTGACAATTTAATAGTAATGCAGCTGTAACCGGTTCCAAGCCCGGTTGAGAAATGCAGAGGACTATGACAAACTGGAGCAGAGCCGAATATTGGTTAGTCGGGGCTGATTGCTAATCAGTTGGCGTGTAAAAACGTCTGGGGGTTCAATTCCCTTTTGCTCCGCCAAGTGGATAGTGAACTGGACAGGGTCCAGGACGGTCTTGAAAACCGATCGTACCTGAAAGGGTATGGGGATCGATACCTCCGCTATCCGCCAAAACTAATATGGGAGATAATGAATGACAGAGACAGTGACGATAACTAAGAAATTACAGAACGTGTGGCCATGGGTCGCTAAGGGAATCATCACTATCTTGATTGCTATACTTGGTTGGTTTGGCAAGTGGGCCTTTGAAACAATCAACACACTAGAAGAACGAACAGCCAGGATGGAAATACAACTCAAGGATAAGCAGAACGAAGAGCAGTGGCTCGCAATCAATGACAACCGTAATCGTATTCAGGATACTGAGACCAAGTCTGCAGTCACTGCAGAGTTACTGCGTATACTTGTAGATAAGGATAAAATTGATATCCGCACTATCGAACTAGAAAAGAAAGAAACGCAGGTACTCAAGAATCTCCCCACTCTTAGGAGGGAGTACCGCAGCAGGGTACAGCAGCAACAAATATTGAAATGACCCAAAGATACCTAAGGGTATTATTATGGGAATGTGCTTCGCAGTCTGCCGTATTTGTAAAGGTGAAATAGAACTCAAGGACGTGAGGTGGTCCAGCACTAACAAGGGGCCATATTGCCCCAAGTGCGACAGAGAACGCAAAAGCAAGGCAGCGTGTGGTAATGGTAGCCAGCCTGTCTCGAAAACAGGTGGAGTTTAATGACTCTTGTGAGTTCGAGTCTCGCCGCTGCCGCCATTTTGGAGAATATATGTCCTGGGAAGATGTCCAAGAATATATACAGTACGTCCAAGACAGAATGCCGGTTCAACCGTTTAGACCATATTTATACTACCAGAAAGACGGCGATATCCTAGAATTCAAGTATGAGGATGAAGCTGGTGTTTACTGCCACATTGCGCCAGGATTCGGGGTTTTGATGTCTGTTGATCGAGACAAAATAATAGGCTTCTCAATTACAGGCGCTAGCAGATTGGTCCATGACGGTAGTATAACCTTACATTCTGGAGAAGAATATAAAAATATCGACGTTCCATGTCCACATTGTGAGGCTCCTTTGGCCCATGGATCCGGGTTTGTGTGGGAAGGGGCAAAATGCCCCAAGTGCATGGAAGTAATAGAATGGGACGGAAATTCATGGATTGGGGGCGCGTAGTAGAATGGTTTATCACGCTTGTCTGATAAGCAGGAGATGGTGGTTCGATTCCACCCGTGCCCACCAACAATAAAACGAGTGTCATATGAGCAGAATTGATGACATGTTCAACAACCTTTTGCCAAATGCCGGTAATATAATAGGCAGTATAATAATGTTATTTATACTGGTTGGTGTTTGGTTAACTCTAGCTGTTATCTGGGTTGGATTCGTTGTTGCTTGTGTTGCTGGATGGATAAATGTGACATGGATGGTCCCGGTTGTTGCGTGGGTCGTTTTGGCAATCCCGGCAGTGTTGTTTATACGAAAATGATTGACTGGTCGATGACAACTTGGTTGTCTGTTATCTCTTATTTGTGGGTTGCGTTCATAATCTCAATAAGAGCTGATAGAGAAATAACGGTCAAAGATCCCAGTTCAATCAAGAATCCATGGTTACGAGCAATCTTCTGTACTGTGGCAAGCTTATTTTGGTTGCCGATTTTTATAATTTCACTCTTCAAACTCTTTATCAAGAAGTAAGCGGGCCGGAAAGTTTGGTTAACTCGACGGGTCTTATAAGCTCGTGTCCGCAGCAAGGGTTCGATTCCCTCTCGGCCTACCAGAACACTGTTCATTAAATGCCGGTAAAGCATAGATGGCGATGCACTCGGTTCGTACCCGAGAGAGGAGGGTTCAAGTCCTTCTACCGGCTCCATGCCGCTCTAGCTCAATTGGCCGCCTTAATATAATGGTAGTATGCTTCCCTTGTAAGGAAGACGTGGGGGTTCGAATCCCTCAGGCGGCTCCAAACATAAAACATGAGATTGAAAAGATTATACTCCAAATCCAAGAAAAGCAAGCCAACACCAGCAGAGGTTCCAAAAGTATCAACCTATAAGGTTGATACAACGACCTTGGCTAATGGTCAAATTGATTTGTTTGATAAGGCCAAAGGTGAGTGGACTGGCAGGAATTGATATTCTCTCCTGTAGTATAAAATAAGCTGCCCCTTAGTGTAACGGTAGCACTAGTGACTCTGACTCACTCAGTCTTGGTTCAAATCCAAGGGGGGCAACCAAAAGGAGGGTGGCGATGGAAGTTCCGAGTCAGGAAGATCTTACTTACCGGGCCAAAGAATTCGAGAGAAATCACGGATCACACGCATTGCTGAGTATGGTCCTTGAATTACACAACAGGATCCTGGTTGATGCCGGGATAATTACAGAAGATAATCTGCGCAAAGAGATGATGATCATTTTTGACAACGCAGAATCCAAACTAAGGAGAAAATAGCCGTCTTGGTGATAGTGGAAGCACACTTGCTTGGTAAGCAAGAAGCGGAAGTTCGATTCTTCCAGACGGCTCCAGATCAGATCTGAGTTCGATTCTTGGTGTCGGCTACATAGGAGAACCAAAAATACAATAAAACCGATAAAATCAGCGGAGGTGATATTATGAGCGATGACCGTAGGCGCAAGCTTAAAGAGTTGGCTCAGAAATTCAGGGATTCCGCTAATCTTATCCGCAATAACATCACACATAAAAAGGCGACAGTATTCACATACTTAGAGTATTTAGAATTTAGTGCCGAGGAATTCCACAAGTTCAAGTACATGGCACCAATTTCAGAACAAGACATTGAGGCGGTTGACTGGGAAATGTTATCAGAGCAACTGCTGGCATAAATGCGCCTGTAGCATAATGGACAATGCACCGGATTCCTAATCCGAAGACTACTGGTTCGATCCCAGTCAGGCGTACCACATTTGATCCCCGGTAGAATAGTGAACAGTTCGCACGGAGCGTAAGGCCGAGGTTTGACTCCTCGTCGGGGTACCATGGAGTATTTACTATGAGTAGGACCAGAAAAGACGCAAGGGGTAGATGGTATCGCAATCCGCGTGGCGGCAAGCAGGCCAGAGTGAGGCGTTCCCTACATGGTGGTCGCGAGAGAGCTGTTCCACCGGACTCTTATGATGACAAGCATGTTGGCAGGCATTCCAATGTTCCACAGCATGCTGCAGAACACATGTTCCAGCAGGGATTCGACTCAGAAAAGGCAATCCACAAGCTGATGGGCAAATTCAAGATTCCTCATTCGCAGGCGAGTGAAATTATAAAGAGAGCTTGGGAATGTGGTACCGATGCCAAGGTACTCAAGAAAATAAGACAAATGATCAGCCAGGGCTGCAAGGATGACAAAATTGTATCTTACCTGGTAAAGCACTATGGTCTGAAAGAGAATGATGCAAAAGTAATGGTCGAAAGACGGCGTTGTAGAACGTGGGTAATATCATAATTATTTTGGCCCTTATGGAGTAGAACGTGAGTAAGTTTTTGCATCTTCTGATTGAGAACTGTGGACAGTGCCCTTTTGCTGGTGACCAAAAATCCTGTCGAAAGACGGGCAGAGAAGTTGAGTTGGATACACTGCCAGCAGATTGCCCACTTCCGGATGATCGTCGAAATAGAATCCGAGGTGGGAAATCGACCATTGGAGCGTCGACATGAATACCGAACAGTTGAAAAAGCAATTTGAGTCAATCGGTGCCAACCTGTATATCAGGACACCCATGGTCAGCAATGACCCACCAAGACGCAGTGAAAGGTTCACGATCGACACCTCGGCAAGAGGTGATGGATTTGTTCTGACTCCTGGTGATGTGCAGTTTGAGGTTGTGGCAACCGATAACAATGATTCTCACCTGCTGCTTATGGCTGTGATGGATGCTGACGAGCCTGATCCCAGAAACCGCGACAAGAGGAAGTTCCTCTGTGGACGCGATGAGCGCAACTGGTTTGTGGCCGGGGTGAGGTCCAATGCCAGCTCCATCAAGGATGCCAAGGAGAGTCTGAAGCCTGATGAGGCAATGGCGTCCCAGAGAATCTACAAGGTCTCTGGCAAGCATCTAAATAGCCGCAAGAACAAGGGTTTCACCCGTCAGGGAGAATGGTTCTTCATCCCGGAACCTGATTTAGATGTAAATCAAGATGAGATCCACCGTGTTGAGCCCCTAAGAATGGGTGGGAAGCGTGCTCACATGGCCGAGGAGCTGTTCCGGAGCGGCGGGACTAGCGTCCGAGTATGTTCCGAGTATCCGAATGGGGTAACGGAATCAGAATATAAGAAAATAATATCGGAAGACCCAGGAAAAGCCACTCTTCCGTGGCGTTACATGGTCCGTGACGCAGGTGTCTGGGTGCGTGGTAAAATAAGGCATCCGGATCATAATACAATCAATCTGAAGTTTTGGCACCGAGTACTGCCCAGCCGTGAGGTCGGCAGCAGTAATGTGGCCTTTTTGGATTAGTCATTAGACAGGACAATAAAGAACTCCATGACAAAGGTGAATGTGGAGGCAGAGACAAGTGTGTTTACTGCTACGGAGATTTTGTCAAGTGGGTTCGTAAGATAGTCCATAAGAGCCTCGAGAAGATCATAGGTAGGAATTGATATGGTAAAACTAATTGCGTTGTTCGTTGTTATCGTAGCTGCGTTGTTATTCGTGAAGTACATCGCTTTCTGGTTCAAACTAGCTGTGATACTCGTGGCCGGTGCCTTATTTGGGTATCTCTGTTGGAGGCTCTACAAGGTGTCCATCAAGATATACTTGGGAGACGAAACTAAACCACGCGGACCCGGAAGCACAGAATGAAAAGAGGCGGGAGTGGCGGAAAGGTAGACGCTACGGACTTAAAATCCGTTGGGCTTTGCTCGTGAGGGTTCGATTCCCTCCTCCCGTACCAACAGGAGTAAACATGGACGATTTCATGTCAAGGTTTCTTTGGTTCTATGCTGCGTTGTTCTTTTTCACTACCTATGGCTCAGTTGCGGCCATTGCCTTAGTTAAGAAACACTACTGGTTATATGTGTCGATGGGCATCATTGTGATTTTGGCAGTCAAATTTTTTAGGATAAAAGTCATCGGAGACCAAAGTTGAAGATCCTCCTAATGAACAGCAAGAGCACTGGCGACAACCGCGATATTACGTATGGTCCAGTTATGCTGCATGTCGATATGGTATTAGATGTTGGTTCCGATGAGATTAAGATTGTCAAAAATCGGATGGGGGCACCCGACACCACACAAATACCTGCTGTTCTTGAATTCAACGTTTCGGAGGATATAGATGTCAAGACGATTAGGAGAATAACCGAAACAGGCAGACTGGTGCACTCACTTGAGGACACCAAGAAGTTGGAGTTGCCACCAGAAACAGAGGAAATGTGATGGTAGGACATAAGAAAGAGAAGATCGATCCGTTTGTTACCCTTTGCGATAAGGCAGATAACGTTGGAGTTCATTACACCAGGGACCCATATTGGCTCGCAGTCAGGGCCGGTTGCGATGCAGTTCGTGAGGGTAATGTAACGCAGGAGATCATAGATCAAGTACAAAAAGAACATAGATGCTGGGGTCCGTCCACCAGCAACAAGAAGCAACTTGCTTTACTCTTGGAGAAGTTGACCGCGTAGCTCAGCTGGGAGAGCATCCGCTTGACGTGCGGAAGGTCGCAGGTTCAAACCCTGCCGTGGTCACCAACATTATGGACATAAGGCTCTCCATACTGATTTGTACTATACCAAGTAGAATAGCGCCGGTTGTCCAGAAATTAGCTAAGCAAGCCGAAGGAAAGCCAGTCGAAGTGCTCTACCTTGGTGATAATAAGATGCGATCGGTAGGTCATAAGCGCAACGATCTTCTCAGGATATCACAAGGTGATTATGTCGTTTTTGTTGATGACGACGATGAAGTCAGTAATGGTTATGTCGACACGATTCTCAAGCTAATTGAAACAAATCCAGATTGTTCTTGTTTCAATATTGCAATTAGGGAGAATTATGGAAAACCAAAACCTGTTCATTATGGTGTTGGTTTAATAGATAGGGATTGTGGTACCCATTTTGAGCGAGCAGTAAATCATCTGATGGCCGTGCGCAGAGAATTGGCCATGAAGGTCGGATTCAAGGACGAGTCATTCGCTGAAGATGCTGATTTTGCTGCAAGATTGAGGCCACATCTCAAAACGTCAACTTCAACATGTAGAACTTTGTACTGGTATAATTATTCTGATAGCGGGACGGAGACAAGAGATGTTTGATTTTTCGTGGGCAAGAGGTTTCTTTTCTGACAATAAATATATTGTGATTACTATTGTAATCACCATGGTGGCTCTGGCGTTTGGTTTTGTGGTTGGATACTCAATATCAAACAGATCGTGGGAGAAGGAATGCGTTAAGAGAGGCTATGCCAAATATGCGGTAGAAAAAGATGGATCACCCAAGTGGGTGTGGAAGAAGTAATCCTGGCGTCGTCTAACGGTAGGACGCCCTCCTCATAAGGGGGCAGTGGTGGTTCAACTCCACCCGCCAGGACCACAAGGAGACAAATATGCGTAAGAAGGTTCTTGCTTGTGTGGTTGGTGCTGTGTACAATGCTATGGGTCGTAAGGATGAGCCAATATCAAAAGAGGTTAGCGAGGCAATGTCATTTGACGAATTGGGCCTCGATAGTTTGGATACAGCAGAACTTGCACTAGATTTAGAAGATCTTCTTGACATAGAAATTCAAGAAGATGATTTCAAAAAACTCAGGACGGTTGGTGAGGCCACTGATTTCATCACTAAAATGGTTGACTAGACGTCTTTAGAATCAGATTTCTTGGATAACTCATATTCTGTTCCGATATACTTGAGAACAGCACGCCCGATCTTTGGATCGACTCTTTCCTTAACTGGTTTTATAACCACTCCCTCCCTTATATGATCACCACCGATTGTAGTCTTTCCATCAGCAACTTCTTTAATCTTATCAAAGTCGAATGGGCCACGGTATAAAACAGGCGCTGTGTCTATATCACCACTACAGTACTTGACCAGAACATCCCAATCGACAAAATGACCACCATTTCCGTAGTCGACGTATAGATCGAATGCCCGGAAACCAAATCCCCTCCCCTTCTCAATTCCATAGTTCAGATTCTGAACGTTTCCCCCAAACACTTCACCGTACAGCACAACAGTTCTGCATTGCTCAGACAGAGACGTCAGGAGCATGTCTACGCTAGGAATGGTCCATGGGAACCAGTAGGTATTACGTTTCATTTCTGCATCATACTCTTCGTCCGTCATGTCTAATTTTCTGATTGGTGGTAGACGTCGCAGACCCATAGAACCAGCAACCTTGTTACCATTCACGTAACCCAACCTACAATTGGTGCCGTGAATTTTTTCTGTGGCAATTACTTCTTCACCGGGCTGGAACACATCGACGAAGATACGGCCGTTCTCGATGTCGGTGTATTTATTGAAGAATGGGTCTATATTTTCATCACGCGGTGCGGCATCACCAGTTTGGGCTTTTATTGGTGGCTCGTATTTGGTGGCTCCGAAGAACTCAGCCACGTTATCACCAACCTCACCCTGCAGGCCATCAGGCACCGCAATGATAAGACCGAACGAGGCTTCACCTCTCAGACGGATCTTGCCAACCCTATTCTTATCCTTCCCCTTCAAAAAATTAACCACACCGAGCTTATCAATCCATTCAGGAGTAAGAATGGTGTCTGCTGGAAAGTAGACAACCACATCGTCATTGGAGTACTTACCTTTTGGAATTGCCATTTGATAACCAAGAACACTGGCTAGATCAAGTTTATCAGCATTTGGATGCGGCCGAACGTTTTCAATTTTAACGATTGGTACTACGAGCGAACTTGCCATATTGTTTCTCCAAAAATAATGTGGGATATTCCTCATTGGAGGATTGACCGTGAGTAACATAAAATACAAGATAATTACAACAGGGGCAGCGATTATAATTGGGACTTTACTCACGGTAACAATGAGCACAATATTAAATAATATAAATAAAAGCCCCAAAGAACCAAGTCTAATTGGGCGTATGGTTGAGGCGATGGAGAGTTTAGCTCGATCTGAGCGTGAGCAGACTAAACGCAGATCCTAGTATTTGATTACAAATGAGCTTTAAACAGAGAATACGTGATCTAGTAGGTCATGATGAAGTTAATTGTATAACACACAGACAACGTAAAGTGCCATGTATTCACATTGGAAAATGTATAGGAATAGTTGATAAGGAATGTTGCGGTGGTAAATTAAAACCAACTCTGATATATGTCTGTGGTAACCCTGGATTTGTTTACAAAAAACTTGGCATAAGAGACTGTACGCGCTGCACAAGTTATGAGGAAAGTAAATGCGAATCATAGTCACAGCTGACATTCACAACGGATATCCAGGCCGCATCGATGACACAATTTGGTCTATGCGTGCCATGTCTCAATATGCCAACGAACATGGGATTGAGAAGATACTTGTTCTTGGTGATTTTTATCATAACCGAAACCACGTTGCTCTAGATGTACTTAATAAGGTGACGGATTTTCTAGACCATGACAAAAAAGATCATGAATGGATATTGTTTCCTGGCAACCACGACATGTTCCTCAAGACTTCATGGGATCTGAATTCGGTTAGGCCATTACAAACCCACGCCACAGTTATAAACACTACTTCATATATTGAGTTGGACGGCAGAAGATTTGTTATTGTGCCATTTATTCATTATGAATCGTCATATATGGATATAATCAGGCAAATTGAAGAGAAGCACGGCGAGGATGAGGTGTTGTTAACCCATATCGGTGTCAATAATGCTATCAATAATTCTTGTTTTCTGCTAAAGCATTGGTCAATTGTATCATTTTTAGAATCAAAGTTCCCATTAATTTTGTCTGGTCACTTCCATTGCCACCAAGTGATTGATGATAAGTTGTGTTACCCTGGTAGCCCAATACCATTCCGGTTTGATGAGGGTGTGGTCCCCCACGGTTTCCTGGATGTTGACACAGACGAATTGATGGTTAACTTTATTGATCTTAGGGATATCCGCGATGATTGTCCACCGGATTTTGTTACAATCAATGATGACAGAGTGAATGAAGCATCTGATTCTATATATAATGGCAACAAGATAAGGGTTGCTCTGTCGCGTGAATATTCAACTGCAGAATTGAACGACATCAGAGGCAAGATATTGGAACGCGGAGCCTTGACAGTACATTGGATGAAATTCAAGGATAATGAGGTAAGCACTACCGAACAAGAGACTGCTATCCAAGATAAATCTGGTGTGCACATTTTCGACCAGTGGTTAGAACATAAGCAACCAAACGGATATGACCACGGCTTATTAAGTCAGTTGAATGCCCAGATAGCCGAGGAAGCCGAGGAAGAATACGCACTGGCTGTTGGCGGTGAGGAAGAGTAAATGTCAATACCATTAATTGTAGAGAGTATGGTTATCCGTGGGTTCAAGTCATTTGGAGACTACGACACCACAGTATCACTGAGTGACATGGGTCCTGTATTGATAGTTGGCTCTGTTGATGAAATGGAAGGTCGGTCTAACGGTGCCGGCAAGACTACAATACCGGAGGCTCTGATCTGGTGTTTACATGGTAGGTTGTCTGATTTAGCAAATCCTGGTGACAAGGTGGTCAACTGGGATATCAACAAGAACTGTATGGTCAAGGTAATTGCTAAAGGCGGTTATGAGATTATCAGAACCAGAAAGATGGAAGGCCATTCTGATCTTCTCATCTTGAAGGATGGCGAACCAATTCCGGATGGGGATTCGACAAACTCAAACGCCCAGAAGACCCTGAATACCCTATTCAATCTGAACTTCAACACATTTATATCAAGTCTATATTTCGGACAGGCTTCCGGATCATATCTAAGTCTCAGTCCAGCCAAGCAGAGAGATGTAATAGAAAAGCTATTTGGGTTACGTAAGTTGTCATTCTATGCCAAGATAGCCAAGGATAAGTTAGATGCCGTAGAAAAGGCACAGAAGGACGCAGAAGACACCCTCGGAAGGAAATCAGACGATATTGATGCCCTCAAGCAGAGATTGGAAGGGTATATTGTAGAGGAGACCATATTCGAGGATAAAAAGAAATCCAAGATCATTAATCTGCAACAGATTATGAACGAATTCAAGGAAAACAAGGTCGAGAGGGTAAATATTGCTGACTTAGAGAAGGAATGGGAAGTAATAACTGCTGCCAGAGCCAAGATTGCGGAGTTGGAGAAAAAGGTCTCGGATCTTGATATAGAGTTAGAGGAGATTGGCGATAAGAAGTTCAACAACAGAGACGCCAGGAGTAGATTAGAAAGCAAGATAGAAAGAGCCAACAACAGAATAACATTCCTTAATGGCGGCGTCAAGAAATGGGAAGAAAAAGAGGGTACGGTTTGCCCAACGTGTGAACAGACGATGGACCCGGAATTCTTAAGCAGCAAGGTTGATGAAGTTAGAGCCGAGATTAAAGACGAGGTAGATGATCTCAAACGCATGATTTGTACATTACAGAAAGAATCCATGGAACTGTTGGATGATAGTGAGTTTGATGACCAGAGAAAGGCTGTTAAGGAGCAGCAGTGCAATATTCAGGCATCTATCGACGCCTTAGAAGCTGGTATTAGTAAGTCAAGTTCTGGCAAGATGACGATCACAGAAGCCAATTCACGCAATAAGTTGGCCGATAGCAATGCTGACAACATTAAGCGTTATAAAGATTTGATCGAAGAAGAACGTGCCACTGTAAACCCGTATACAGATCTCATAGCTGGCACTTCTGCAGAGATAAAATCTGCCGAGGAAGAGATTGCTGCATGTGAGTCTGATTTAAATAAGTGGAATAAGATTGCATCACATCTTGCGTTCGTCCATAAAGCGTACGCAGAGAAGCGCCACATCAGATCTTTCATGATCTCTGGCAGAATCCCGCAGCTCAACAACCGTTTAGGGTATTACTTCAATGAGTTTGGTTTAAGCCGTACTATGTACTTTAATGAGATGCTCCAGATTAAGACTGATAAAGGCCATTACACACTGTTTTCTGGCGGTGAGAAATGTCGCTTAAATTTGGCTATTATGTGTGCTCTAAATGATACCTTCATTTCTATGCACGGACGCCAGTGCAATATCCAGGTACTAGATGAGATTGACAAGGAGTTAGACCCGGCCGGAGTTGAGGAGTATGTGCGCCTAGTGGTGGACGACTTGTCCAACAGAATACCAACGACACTTATTATAAGTCATAAGGATGATATATGTTACGCTTTTCCGACCCAGATCAAAGTTACCAAAGAAGGAGAATTATCCTATATAAGGAATTAGCGTGAACGTTACCCTTGCCAACAAGATCCGCAGAATTCTTACTGGCCATGCAACCAGGACTGCCCTAGAGCAGTTTTTCGAAACAGTTGAAATTGGCATGGATGAGCCAGTCTACCCACCAGTCCTTAGAGAAATGATGAGTAGGGTACCTATGGTATCAAGCAGAGTAGAGATCAAACCACATGTTGTTGAGCTTGATCCCACCACAAATGCGGTCAGGGTTGGTTGGAATTTATTTGTTCTTGGTAACAACCGTCTCTTCCTGGGTACTTCTGTTCATGAATCCATGGAGGACCTAAACAGGCAGGTTACAATTAATGGTGAGAAGTCTGACACCTCAGAGAGATATACCACTCCGAAGCAGATCATTAATTTTGTGATCGATACTCTGAACGAGCACGATAAGGCCCCGCCACTTGGTCCGACCATTTATCAGCAGCCAACCATGCCACAACCCAAGACACCACCACTTGGTGCATATTACGAGAGAAACCGCTCTATGGGTACCGCCCGAGCAATTGGTACTATGTCTTAGACTGCAGCCATGTAATACAACTTTAGTTTTTCCATCCTACGATTTAATTCTGCCTGTGTTATGCCTAAATATTTAGCCATGTGGTTCTTCCTGGGTTCTCCAGGGCCATACTTCTTAATATAATCGTCTGGCACATCTAATATCAGATCAAACAATGGTAAAATCTTGTCTGGGAGCATACTGCGTAGGTTTCGCATATTATCATTCTCTTCGAGTTCAGAATGAGCATTTTCATCTCTCAGAATTTTAAATTCTAAGTTATAACGAACCAGATCCTTGTCGTCGTCTTCACTCTCAAAGCTAGTCATTTTTAACCTGATTTTCTGTTTTAGGTTTAGCTTTATGTTGTGTGGCTTCCCAATACCATCAATTTGTATTCTGTCTTGGTCAACTTTAATATCAACACCGACCTTTCGATATTTTATAGCCATCTGCCCGAACTTCTTTGCAGTATCCAAATCAATTAGACTTATGGTTCCAGCTATATCGTGCGAACGCCCGGAACAATGTAGGTCATATTCAACTCCAGCTTGATCGAGCATAAAGCAGAAATGTGATCTGGCCACTTCGTGCGACGGACCTTCTAATCTAACATCGACGCTAGACGATGGAATCCTATTTTCATTAAGTATTTGTCTGAGGTAGTTGAATACCATGGTCTTGAAATATTTAGCAAGCTGCTTGGGGTCAGTAAATACTTCAGGAGATGGTTTATGATACATTGCATTGACCACTGCTCTCATTATTGCTATACGGTATTCCTGCATGGCAGCATCTGAATATGGTCGATGTTTATCGGCGTATTCATTGCGAATGGTTTTTGCAAGTGCCCTACAAAACGCTTCACGGCATTTTGTTAGTGATGAGGTATGCAGCAATTCGTTGATCTTATCGTCAACACGATCCATCTGCTTCTGTGTTAGATTTCTCATGGTCTTGTTGATTAGAGACCCACGCAGGTACAGCCTTGCAAGTTGTGTCATAATATTCCTCCACCCAGTATTTCAGTGATTTGACAAAGATAAATCAAAAGGATCATTTATGGACGACCCATTAGCATATGATGATGTTGCTCTCAGCACCCTGGAGGAAACATTCAAGAGGCTGATTAAGTCACGTAGTGGTGAAATGATACTCATTCACGTCTCCGATTTGTCTCGTGATCCGGATGTAAGATGTCTGGCAGCTCTAAAGAAACAAGATTCTGTTTTGATGTCTCTATTACCTAATATCGTGAAAAATTTCAAACACAGTAGCACATGAGTTATCGTCCAAAACCATCAGTATCTCGGCGCAATGTTAGAATCTCATACAAGAGAAGGCCGAGAATGGTACATGTTGACCAGAGACGCACGCCAGTCGTAAAACCACTGTACCAGAAGCCAATACACATAAGAGAAACCCCGCCAACAAAGCGCAATGTAGTAAAGTCTGTTGTATCAAATAAACAAAAAATTGTGACCACAAGAAAGAGTCATGGTGTACCGAAAAGACATAACCTAATTGGTTCTAGTGTATCATATAATCAATATAAAGAAAAAATCTTGTCACTTCGTGGAATAGGACGTGGGAGAATTCTTGTGATGTTGGCCCCAGGTCCATCTATTCTAGAGGCTCCCATAGAACAGCTTAAGGAAGCGCCGAACGTAGATTTGATGACAATAAATAAGCCAGATCCACGTGTGTGGCCAACTAGATTTTGGTCTTTTTGCGACCATACACAATATAGTCGAAATCAAACCACGTGGGATCAATATACAGGAATCATATTGAATTCTGGTGGTGTAAGGGTAAAGAAGCATAATCAGATCATCGTGCGCAATAAAAGTGGCAAGGGATTCTCCCACGATCTGGTTGGGGGGTATTATATTGGTAGATCTACAACTTATGCTTCATTACAACTGGCTCTATGGATGAATTATAATGCAATTTATGTCATGGGGTGTGACATGGGCAAGGTCACCATACATAAGGGCGATAAAGATATCGAAATGTTACATAGTTATGGTACTAATCCAGACGTTCCAGAGGAAAAGAGGCTGAAGCGATTCGCAATGGAGGCCGAATATTACAAGTATGCAGCAGAGCACCTAAAGGACAAAGATCGTGAAAGGATATTCTTTTGTTCTGCGTACAATAAGTGGGGGTTTGTTGATAGATTCAATCGCCTGGATCACAGGGAAGCAATTGGAATTATACTTGAAAAGGCCCAACAACTCCGGCAAACATAAATTATAAATGGAGGATACCAATGAAACTTGACACTTTATTTGAGGCCGGAATGGAATTATTGGCTGGCCCAGTCAAGAATAGAAAGACGGCCAAGGCCGGTGGGAAGGATGGCACCCCGCAGGGCAATACTCAGTATTATGAGCTTGAAATAGACAACGATTTCACCATCGAGCGCGAGCCAGAGCAGAACATAACCACAGACGACCCGTACCAGACCCACACCAAGCCCAAGAAGTAGCTTAACTACCACTAGCAGAAAAAGTTCTGAGGCCGCCCAAATTCTGAGCGGCCTCAGCCGTATTTGATGTGATATGGGATACTTACAGCACACATCATGTTATCTGGTTGGCCCGGTTGAGCACGATGAAGGTTTTGGTCGTGACTGGCGCGAGGTCATGTCTGAATTTTTGGCCACATTATCGGTCAAGGTCTATAATCCTCTGGATAGACCATACTGGATCAAGCCGATCGAGGATTTTATACCACCATCCGCATCAAGGCAAGAAGTTCTAGATATAATTTACAGTGAGCCAAATGGTGGTTTGGACAATGAAGAGGAGATAAAAGAACTTGTTGATCATTCCATAACAGTCAATAAATATATTAAGGCGCAGGAGTTGGTTCGCAGTATTTGCTTACGGTTTGTCGCAACCTGCGATTTCATTATATGTTATTTACCATCTACTAAAACGTATGGTTCTACTGAGGAACTTGCAAAGGCACGCGATTCTGGCAAGCCAGTCATTGCGATATGCCCAGAAGGCATCCCATCGCTTTGGGTATATGACTACTTCAAGGACCAACAGGTTTTTGAAGATTTGCGGGGTGCTATGGATTTCATGACTGCAGTAGATACTGGAAAAGTGCATCTGGATGCGTTAGAGTGGATATTCCTCGGAGATGAATATGGGCTTAAGTCAATTACAGCTTGTGATTTGTAAAGAAGAAGAACTTGGGGATGCTGCAAGGTTTATTGCGAAGCATCACTGTGGTCATATGTATGTGACTCCAGAGATAGTCAGCAGTGCTGCTGTAGCTAGAACCATGATTGGTGCATCATACAAAATGCACGTAATGGTCAATTATCCAAAGGGCAACAAATATGGTCAGGACAAGTTTGCTGGCACCAGAACCGAATTCTTCCTGGTTGATGGATATGACATTGTTCTAACTCCGGGCTGTGACCATGGCATGATCATGAAGGAGGTAGAATCTCTAAAGAAGTTTGTTCTTCAGATGATAAGTCCGGTTTCTGAATTATCATTTACAATCAATCAATCAGTACGTACACCTGAGGAGATTGAGTGGTGTGCCAAAGCATTTTTCGCCAACCCACCGACAAGAATCAAGCTTGAAGCTCAGACCAAGATACAGCCAACTAAGGCAACGGTCGAGGTACATTCTGAAACAATAAAGGCAATTAGAGAACACTGTCAATCTCCAATTGTTGTGTGTGGTAACGTTAATTACAAAATATATTCTGAATTGCAAGATAAAGTTGATGGATTTGCAGTTAGCCTCTATCAAGCAAACCGCATTGTAGAGTCTATTGAAGAAGCCAAATCAAAAGACAACGAATAATAATGCCTGATGAAGTAATGTATTCGATATGTCCTGGCTGTAAAAGCCGGAATCCTGTTAATGTAGACTGGGCGAGTGTTGGTTCAGTACCAATCTGCTGTAAAAAATGCGGTTCGGTTTATAGTGAGAAGTTGTGGGTTGAGACAGAGTCGTCTGGTGTTGTATTTCAACCACCTACAGAGACAACTATAGACACAGGAACCACAGTCTTTTTGTGTAACAAAGACCACAAATTGCACCTAAAGAAAGGTAAGATTGTCGCAAAGGATCATTGCAACTATAGGCTTGAGTTCAAAGATGGCCTTAAATTGTGGGTCCCACACCATTGGGTAAGACTTATCCCAAAGTATAAAGACAAAAAGGATGGATGATATGAGAACAAACGCGGTATTCACACCAGGAAGATTAACAACAGTCCTCGACGCATCAGCGGGATCATCCGGCAAGGGCAAACTTGGTTCTTATATTGCCGAGCACGCCGACAATTTCCAGTTCTGTTGCAATACATTCGGACCACAGGCTGGTCATTGGATTAAGTTGGATGATGGTCGCACATTTTTCTATCAGACACTTAATAGCTGTGCTTATATGTCAGACAGATATGAGAAGATGTATCTTGGTCATGGCGCAATGATTGAATTGCCAGCCCTGTTTAGGGAAATTGAAGAGAACAATATACCATCGCACAAGCTTGGTATTAGCCCAACAGTACCAATCCTTCAAGACATTGATGCATCATTTGAGCGCGGCGAGGTCGATCTTGATGGTAATCCGTTACAAGAGCTTGGTCTTGGTACCATGAAGAGTGGGTCTACATGTCACGGCGTAGGTGCCTGCAAAGCCAGGAAGATTCTAAGGCGACCAAATGTTCTTCTTGCCCGTGATGTTCCAGAATTACAAGAATTTTTATGCGATGTGCCAAACGAGGTAATGAAAAGGCTTAATTCTGGTCAGGCCGGTTTGTTGGAGGTAGCTCAGGGATTCCAATTAAGTTATGGTTTGGATTCGATGTACCCATTTTGCACGTCTCGCAACTGCACTGTTGCTGCTGGTCTTGATGATATGATGCTACCTCCCAAGTATGCCGGTAAAGTTGTACTCAATTTGCGCACTTATCCTATTCGTATCAATAACAAGAAGTTTATTGCACCAGATGGTCACCACATGGTGTGGGATGAAGTTCAGGAGTACGAGGCCGAAGGCAAGTCATACGAGATCAAGGAATTCAATTCTGGCCCAGGATATGATGATCAGGTGGAGATTAGTTGGGATGAGTTGACTAAGGTAAGCGGATCTCCAGACCCAATCATAGAGATGACATCAGTGACCAAACTTCCGCGTCGGGTATTTACGTTTAGTAAGAAAAATTTGTGGCAGGCGATTAGGCACAATGATACTGGTTATGGCACGTACCTGTGCGTCAATTTCATGAACTACGTTGATTACGAAGTAACAGGCAAGAGAACAGAAGCTGATGCAACCACCAAAGTAAAAGAGTGGATGAACAACAATTTGTGGGACGTATGTGAAGCAACAGACACCACAATTCTGTGTTTGGGTACTGGCGCTCTGACTGATGATATGATTCCTCTGCTGTAGTCAATAATCAAACATACTGCCGTGAGAGGGGCAATTCAGGAAAGGAGCTGTTTTATGCAACTACAGGACTTCTATGACAATGTTGAAGCACACGACGAGTTGCGTGGTATTAAGATCACAGATGAACATGTAGTAGTTGAACACAGTAAGAGTGGTATGGTTGCGCAGATGTCAACAGAATTTGTTGATAAAAATGAGTGGGATCTCATTGAAGACCTTCTTATTGGAAGGCGTCAGCCCAATTCTCTACAACACATCACCAGGGTTGTTGGTTATTTCTCCCGCCTTGCGAATTGGAACTCAAGCAAGATTGCTGAGCACCGTGATCGTAAGAAGGGCAATTACGGCGTGGCAGCAGCCTAATCCCACACAACAATCTAATCTCAATTGCCCCCTACATTATGTAGGGGGCGAGGTGTGATATGCCAAAACCAAGTCCTACGCAGATTAGATCATGGGTAGCCAAGCATTTTGAATTTAAAGAGAAGGTCGGTAAATACGGACCAGAACTTCGAATATGTAATCCATATGATTCGCCACGGGATACCAAATATAGGGTCTTTATTAACCTATCAAAGGCGAAAGTCAACGATTTTCGTCCAAACCATAAGCGACACGTATCTGGCACATTCCTCAATTTCGTCAAGTATTATAGAAAAGTTAGCTTCCATGAGGCTGTGAAAGAAGTAATGGGGTCGGTGAGATACTCAGATCCCAGACTCGAAGATTATACTGAGTTCCAGAGGGGCCAAGAAGATAAACCAGTTGTAAGGGTTGAGTTGCCGGAAGGATTTACCAAACTGACCGGTGGTTCGGATGTATTTACCGACCCAGTTAGGAGTTACCTACACAGCCGACAAATAATGGACGCTCAAATAGATGCCAATGGAATAGGATATTCCGGCTTAAATGTTGTATTTCCTTATTATGAGTTCGGAGACGTCGTCTATTGGCAGTCTAGGTCAATTGTTAATAAGAGTTTCCTGTTCCCGGATGAGTCAAGCAAGACTGAGTTCATTTATGGATTTGATAATCTTGATCCAGATTATCCAGCGGTAGTGGTTGAATCCATCACCAATGCGCTCATGTTCGATCGCGGGTGTGCGGTTGGGGGTGCTGAACTTGATGTCAAGCAGAAGAAGAGACTCAAGGTAGCTGGTGTCAAGGACCTGATATTGGCCTTTGATCATGATAATGCCGGCATGGAAGGGATTGGGAAGTGTTATAATGAACTCAGGAATGATTTCAATCTATGGTATAGTGTGACAGATGGAGAGGACGATTGGAACAGGATAGCCATAAATGCTGGCAGTACTCAAGCTGCATTGGAAATGTTAATGAAGAATTTGAAGCCACTCACATTTGCAACATCTATCAAGATGAAGAGAGGAATGCTATGAGAGATAACAAGATTCTGGAATGGTTTAAGGCTGAGAGTAGGCATAGTTGAAGAACAAGTGAGATAGAGGTCATGAAGTCATGAAGTCATGAAGTATGTTGGGAGGATGAGTGATATGCCAAATAGAGACGAAAACAATGAAATCAGGTGTATTGCTGCCGAGATCATCTGTCGTTTGTACAAGGCAAAGGATCGTAGTCAGCTAGAGATGCTCAAGGTACAATGCGAGCGTTCCATTGAGGAGCTGGACAAGGAGGAGCATAATGGATCTGATTGAAACTCTCAAAGAACTCGGTGGATATTGGAAGTACAACGGCGGTCGTTATCTAGCCAAGCTCACAAGCGGCAAGGTGAGCGACGTCTTCTGCAATACGGGAGTGCTGACGTGCAGGCCATCGACGATGTCCCTAGCGGCATCTGATTTGATACGGAAACTCAACAACGCTGTTGGTGGAGAGCAACAAGACTTCTACGTCTGTGGCCCTGCGATGGGCGGTGTGACTCTTGCCTACGAGGTTGCTCGTCAGCTTGGCGGCACTGCGGTCTGGTTCGATGACTCAGGAAAGCCGTCACAACCAATTCCAAAGGACGCTACTGTTTTGTTGGTCACTGACCATATCAAGCACGGCGTCCAGCACATACTTACGGAAGAGTTTGCGTGTCATGTCGCGAAGCATCTCGGTGAACTAAGCCAGATTCTCCCGTATATCCTGTGCCTCGTAGACACGAGTTGCGCCGATGTGATCGAAGCGAAGGTGAAGCACGCCGTAACGCCTGAGCAGAAAGCAGCGCTCCCGCTGGTTCAAGGGAAGATGCTCCATATCATTCCGCTTGCCAGAATTTCTGTGACGGAGTTTGATTCGATAGAGGAGGCTCAAGCAGATAGAGATTTTACTCTTTATTGGTTTGGTGACGAACCTGCCACGGATAACCTTGAAGCAGTCTCAGGAGAGGAGTTGTGTCGTGCGGCACAGAAATGACATCAAGGATTCGACAGTTTTGAATCTGTATCTACGCAAGAACCTGTCGATGCCTGCCATAGCCAATAAGTTTGGTGTGACGCAGCGGACTATTTGGGAACGCTTGAAGCGTTATGGAGTCACAGGCGCTACGAAAGATGACTTCAAGAACGTCCCAATCAACGAACTCATCGAGAAGCACGGCCCGCAGAGAGAGTGCGCGTACTGTGGTTCTACGTTTGTACCGCTTCAACATAATCAACTGTACTGTTCTCGTAACTGTATGCGTTCTGTTCGTCAACGACAGAGAAACAAGCGCGGAGTAGGTACTTGCCCGAACTGTCAGCAGAAGTTTGAGAAAGGACACGGAGGCCAACGCTACTGCTCCAAAGAATGTTATCACGCAGTCCGTCGAGAGGGGCTGTCTCGAAAGGTTGATGAAGTTCCTGTACGGCTGCTTCGCAAGTTTGTGCCAGAGGTGCATCTCCCTCGCAGACGTGCAGTCGCGAACGTGGGACACGGTGCTTGACGCACAAAATGACTTGGTGCAGACGCACTGTTCACCGAAGGCGATTCAGGAAGACCCTACCACGTGGAATGCTATGAAGGGGTGGATACGCGAAGAGGGGGGCAAGCACCAAGATGGGTCTCCTCCCCAAGGACCATTTGGATCTACTGGTGCAAGTCACGAACCAGGATAGAAGAAAATAGGAGCAAACACAATGATAGTATTACGCCATGGATGATGGGTCCTGGTATACGTAAAAGCGGGAAGGACTAATCTTCTTGCATGGCGTCAATGTCAAAAGACGACATGATTTCCATTTTTGATTTTTTGTACGTCTTAATTATTGAGTTATAATTAACATTCTTTTTCAGCCACAACACTCTGGCCGAGAATGTCATCTTTTCCAGTTCACTAACATTTCTTCTGATTGTGTCTGTATCTTCCTGAGATATCGCAGAAGCGTCGAGGCCGACGACATTGCCGCCGACCTCTCCGATGGGGAATACCATCCTAAGTTTACCTTGGCCATACTTTACCCACAGCATTTTCATGCCCTAGGTTTGACGCCTACGACGCCTTTTATCCATCCTTTCCGTGCGTGCGTCGTTTTCCTTACGCTTTTTGGTCATTTCTGATACTTCCTCATAAAGGGCATCGAGCTTTGCCTTACGCTCGGGGCTAATTCTCGAGGTACGTACGATTTCGGGTTCCTTTTCGATACCAAGCCATCCGAGGAACAGCAGCATGGCGTAATCGAACCAGGTATATGGCTTCTCTTTCCCACTCATGGCCTCATCGATCTCGTGTAGGCCTAGCCACATCAGAACATTGAAGGGATGGAATTTCATGTTTGTCTCCTTTCTGTATTTAAGTTAGCAACCGTCGTGCCAAGGTTATATACTACCGGTAGTAATATAATGTTTCCTGAAGTACTACCAATTGCATATTATACCACCAATTATGTCACGATGACAAGTTCAAATATATCGTGGAGACATTATGTCATTAGATGGTAGAAAGACTGGCTCACCCAGGGTTGAGCTAAAAATTGCTGGCGGTGATGATATTGGTCAACACTTCAGAAAGATACACTGGATCTCTCTGATAAATAACGGTTATATCATTAGGGGTAGGGTCCACGATGCCTACTACAATATAGCCAGAGATATCGCCACAAGACAGTCTCTTAGTAAAGGAAGAAAGGAACCGACCGAAGTCAAGTTTCGTATACAATGGGCAGATAAGGAATGGACTACCGAGCGCACAGCGTATCTGACCAATCTACGGACACACGGGATGGAAGGCTATGGTGAACTGGAGTTCATCGCAGTTGACCCAGGGAGTTGGCTTCTAAGTCGCGGTGATGCTGCCGGAACGATATATACCGGCAAGGTTTCTGACGTCATAACGCAGGTCGTCAACAAGTACGCGCCAAAAGTCTCTCTTAAGATAACCAATACTGAAGATGATGAAAATAACAAATGGCAGATGTTACGGATGGACCCAAAGACATTCATCTTATCCCTGCTTGATTGGTCTAGTTCTGTAACTCCTCAAAAGACGGCATGGGTTGTTGCCAGCCAGGATGAGAATATTATCATTAAGGAGTTAGCTGAATTAGAAACAAAGGACTTTGGTCAATATGTGGTCAACACTACTCCCGAGGCAGTAAAGGAAGTTATGGATATCGACATGATGGCTGATAACTTCCTGACCATAACCCAGACCAGATTGACTACACAGGGTATTTCCACGATTACTGGTAAGTATCTAGATAAGATCGAAACCGAAGATAAGGTAATCGTTAAGGATAGCAATACGTCCAACAAGTTGAATACCAATTTTGGTTCTGATAGGGGTTTCAACAAGCCACCGGACGAAGATTGGGCAACGGATGTGATTGCGGTCCCCGAGCACAATGCTGGTGATGTGGGGATAAAGTACGAGGATTATATTGACGGTAGGCCGAGAAACCAGTTTATACGTCTGATACCACTGGTAATGAGGATGAAGATACCAATTGCTGGTGACCCCAAATTTGATAACATCAACAATCTTGGTGCCGGTAAAGTTACTTTATTGATGAACGACGTTGATGGAAAGCCGTACTTTCTCAGTGGTGAATGGATTGTGTATGGGTTTTCGCACGTAGTATCACCGAAAGAATGGGATACCGAACTACATGTCGCCAGATTGGATTACAACGCGGCTGCTAGGAAGATATAATGCCTGCTGGTATTAATGAATATGCACTTGGTTTAGAACTTCAGCTAGAGACAAATGCTGAGCAGATTCTTGGTTCCATCCAAGACAAGATTGGTGATATCCAGGCTGGGTTGGAGCAGGTTTCCCAGGTTTTCCAAGCTAATGTACAAGCTGTAGCAGTTGGTTTAGATGACGTAGTTGGAGATCTGGTGATTGCCCAGTCACTGACGCAGGATATTGGAACCGAGAGCGCAGCAACCGCACAACAACTCAATTCTGCGATGGCCGAGTTGGCTGCGGCACAGCAAGATTTGACATTCGAACAATCGTTGGAAAACATGGAAGCGCTTGCTGAAGCACTGCAGCAGGTAGAGCAACTAACCCAGACAGCAATAGATAATGTTGACCCATCAGTCCTAGATTCCGCCGGTGACGCCATTGCTGGTGCGGCAGAGCAGATCTATGATATGTACGATGAGCACATCAAAGACGTAGACACTGCTACCAAGAAGTACAACATCATAAGCAAGATATTCAAAGCGGATTCCAAAGTATTAACCGACCAATTTGAAGAGCAACTCAAGAGGCAGAAGTCTCACGAGCAGGTTATGAAAGTACTTCAATCGACACATAAGATATCAAAGGACGACCTAAAAACGTGGAAAGAAAAGGTTGGTGTTCTTGGTGATATAAATGACAGAGTTAGGTCCCAGCAAGAAGCACTAGAGGGATCTATGGAATCCGTATCCAAGATGTCTAAAGTGTGGGGTGTGATGCGTAAGGGTATGGCCCTAATGCTGATCCCACTTCACAAAATGAAGAGCATCTTCACCGACTTGCTTGATCAGCAAGAAAAGTGGCACACTCTTAATTACCAGATATATGGTGGTATGAATGCTATGGCCGATAGGGCAACCCGTTTGTCTGCCACATTAGGCGTGTCTAGGGAAGAGGCAAATAGAGCATTGTCGGCCCTGGCAGATGCTGGCGTTGCCAAGGATAGCATAGATTCATTGGCTGCGGCGAATGTGTCTCTTGCATATTCAACTGGTGCCGCAAATGAGTCAATAGCAACGTACCAAAAGCTGATGAATAGTTCTGGTATTGCTATCGAAGACGTCAATGCCAACACCACCCAGCTGCTAAACGCCCAGAGGCACTTTGGTTTGAGTGCCAAGGCCATGAATACGATTCTGACGGTAAGCAATAAGAACTTAATCACACTGAAAAAGCAATTTGGCACCGATGCTGTAAATCAGTATTCGAAGTCAATAACAATGCTGGCAGCTGCTGCTCGTCAGACTGGTGTTGATGTAGGTGAAGTCTCAGATCTGATGAATAGGCTCACCAATGATGCTATGCAATTTGTTGTTGCGCTTGGTCAGGACGCGATCTATAAGAGCCCGAATGAAAATCTCAAGTCTCTGGCACTTAAAGCCGACGATATCCGCGAACAGTTTGAGCGATGGCCCCCAGGGTTAGCACCAGGACTTTTGAGAGACCTCTATGGTCTGACTACCGGTCAGTTAGAGATGCTTGAGGTCATGGGCGAAGTTGAGAAGAAATTCGCTAAAATGGGCGAAGAGTCCAAGGGATATTTAGAAGATCACAGGGAAAGGTGGCAAGAGTCAAATGCTGCCATTTGGCGTTCTATAAACCAGTTTTGGTATAAGATACACGCTCTTGGTTCAATATTACTAGAGCCACTGCGCGATGCCTTGATGGAAATTCTGTCTCCGTTTAAGGAACTCATCAGTGAAACTGGGTTGCTTGGTGAGGATATGGAACCAACCGTTGAGATGTTCAAGCGATGGGCTGGCATTATAAGAAGTATTGTGATGCCCATGGCTAAGGCAGTAAGCCACATCATAGCAACGAAGATCATACCATTCGTCAAGAAACTTGCGGGTGGTGTTGATGATGCGACCAAGAGGTTCCAGGGTTGGGGTGACAAGACGAAGCAGTTGCATGATACGCTCAATGCTTGGTGGGAAGACGTTGAGAAGCTCCCAGATTGGTTTGAGAAGAACTTTGGGTTCAAAATCTCAGAAACATTCGGCGTAGTTGCTGATGCCATCGGCGAGGCATGGGCCGCATCTAAGGCGTTTGTTGATTACTTCAGGGAGAGACCCTACCAGGCAGCCATAATTGTTATATTGGCCCTGGGCTTATTGATTTGGTTGTTTGGTTCACTGGCAGCTGCGGTTGTGGCGGCTACGGCACCAATAACTACATTTGTTCTAGTGGTTACGCTGGCGGCTCTGGCAATAGGTGTTGCCATCAAGATTGTTGTGGACGCTTTCACCGATCTTGTCACCGTTTTGGCGGAAAATCAGGAAGCACTGCCCATGATAGCGGTGGTTCTTGGTATAGCTACACTATCTATCTTGGCTATGGTATACGCCGTTGTTGTACTTACGGCTGCACTGGTAGCATTGGGTATTGCCGGCCCAGTTGCATTACTACCGATACTTGTAGTTGGGGCTCTGGTGATTGCCACAATATTGTCGCTTGGATTGGCGATATCTATGGTACTCAACCAGATGGCGGCTCTGGTGGAGATTGTTGGTGCTGTGGCACCAGTAATAGGTGGTGTGCTTGTGAAAGTCTTGGAGGCCGTTTCCAGCCTGTTTGAGGGTGTTGGCAACACAATAATGAAGGTGGCCAAGGCGTTCGGAGTGCTTGGGGAGGGAATCTCAAAGATCCCCCTCACTGCCGGGGCAAGACTTGCTAGTCTGTCTGCTGGCTTGGCAACATTGATAGGCACAATCACTGCTGGTAAATTTATATCGTTCATTACTGGTGACCCGATAAAGAAGATCAAGGAACTTGCTATTGCATTATCACATCTGGCCGCAGCAGCCGCCACATCAGCAACGGCCATGGTTCAACTTGGTGAGCTTGGTGATATCGAGGCTAATGTTAGGACTGCGGCAGCACATTCTATAGTCGAAGTTAAAATGAAGGAAGACCTTGGTAGGACAACAGCCGAGGCCGAAAACCAAAGAGAACAAAGTAACAAACTGGGAGATATATCGGAGGTCCTAGAAGCGCTTGTCAGTAGAATGGATGACATGGCTGCCGACATGAACTCTTTGCTGGTTGTTACTGAAGAAAACCTCCCAGATATGGTCGATAATCTTGAAGGTCGTGCGGCTCGAGGTTCTGGCGGTCGTGTGAATAGTTGGGGGTAAGCCATGTTGATGTCCGAACTTGATAATGATATCGCAAAAGGCACATCCGTAGATTTCTCAGATGGCTTGAAAATAGAATTTCAGTTCCCACCCAAAATAACCTCGGACAGCAAATCATCCAAGTGGAAACTGAAATGGCAGAACTCATACGAACCGTATGCGGTTTGGCTTGGTGCAGAAGCTAGGCGAATCACGTTGGCTGCAGATTATGTGGTTCATGGTGAATGGGGTGCCGATAAGGTACAAAAGCAGATCACAAATGCCAAGGGCCACTTATATAAGCATGGTGGTAAGACTGGCCCAAACGCACCGTATGCAACGCTGAATATGTATGGCATTGCGCCGGATGGCAGTACTTGGAGAGTTTCAGATGTGAATATTAAATATTCACAGGAGCTAATACGTGATGGTATTATTTGGCCGTTGCACTCCAAGTTAACCATAAGACTTGACCTGTTCACTCAAGGTGCACCATTGCAGGGTGGCGATCCGTTAAATAAGGTTGAGGGATTGCCAGAAAAGCCAGAAGAGCTCTGGTATTGAGGATTCTAGATGCCTTTTGAATTAGAATCTTTTTCTAGGTTCAGGAACTCAGAACCAGTAAGGTTGAGCGGCGTAGATACGTTTGGTCTGTGGTCTAAACCAGATGTGATGCGTGACCTTACCATAGATCAGGTTACCTCCTATAAGGTCCCAAACAACAGACAAGGTCGCGTTGATTTGATAGCGACAGATTTTTATGGTTCACCGTTCTATCAGTGGATCATTATTATGCACAATCAACCTCTGAACCCAATTGGATGGCCTAAGACAGGCGCTATTATAGAAGTACCAAACATAGAAGTGATTTCTTCTCTATTATGATTGATGACAACTTAGACGATCTTTTTGACTTATTTACACACAAGCGTACTGATCAACTGTTTACGCGGTTTCCTGGTATCTATAGGGCCGTGGTTGTAGATACCAATGATCCACTGCAGATGCACCGAATACGCTATAAATGCCCAGAGTGGCATGACTTCGACGTAAAAGATGAAGATTGCCCGTGGGCCATGCCGGCACCCTGGATGGGTGGTAATGCGTGTGGTAGTTGGACAAGCTTCATGCGCGATGACAGAATCTTTATAATCCTGGAAAAGGGACATCCGTACGGCCCATACTACATTGCTGGTGGTGATGCTAGCAGAAGAGCCAGGTACGTCCTCGATTCAGTTTATATCGAATCACCACCAAGTCTCACTGAAGACGCCGATGCAGATGAGACTCCAGATGATTATGAAGAGGACTGGCTTCCCAAGGACTTTAGGCCAATGTCAACCGGCATGAGAGACCGGTATGGCAACTGCTTTATTATGAAGGCCTATGGTTACTTCCCGAAAGAGCACGACATCGAGCCGACCCCAGTTGGCTTTGATGCTGTCGCAAAGTCAGAATTTGAGGCGGACGGTGAGAAGCCTAAGAAGAATGAGCCAGATGCCAAGTATATGGCGATGTACAGTAAATACGGTAACTTCATCATTCTAAACGATGTTGGTTTCGACTGGAAGAAAGATGGTGGTACTGGCGAATTCAAGGGTGACTGGGACGAGGATAAAGAATTCGAGCGCAAGCGTGCCAAATACTTCACCAAGGCATTCACAGAACAGGAATACAAGGATCGTGACCAGAGGCGCATAGAGCTGCGCACTCGCTATGGCCATCTCATAGAGATGCGTGACGTTGGTTGGAATAAACCAGCTGGTCAGCGAGAGAAAGAATACGACGATTCTAAAGACATCGCGAAAAACAAGGCAAACGACGAGGAAGTTGATCACAGATGGATCAAGCTGCGCACTAAGGGCGGCCATTTATTTCAGATGTATGACAAGGGCTTCGACCAGAAAGAAGACCTTTTCATTAAGACACACCTGGAGGAAGAGGGCAATAAGCGTCAGTTTGGCGAGTTCATGGACCAAGAAGGAAAGAAAGATGATGAGACCTTCTTTGGTGAGGGGTTCTGGCATGAGAGGGATGACGGCCGCTTTACCAGACTCGTAACTAGATATGGTTATAAGTTTGTCCTGGATGATCGTGGTACCGACAACAAAGAAGCTCACGACAAAGAAGACCCACACGGCAACGGGTTCCTATTAAAGGGACGACGCAAGGGCAGGGATGACGAAGAGCGCGGGTTTGGCATGGAATTCAATGAAAAAGCTAAGCTCCAGCATGCTTCCATGTACTCACCCAAGTCCAAGATATTTGAGATCAACGACAAGTATGATTATATTATGGCTTGCACCGACACTGGCCATGCCGACGAAAAGACTGGTGCGACTTATCACATGTCGGAGAACATGACAAAACGTGCAGAGAATGAGTTCTCAACCAAGATTGCTATGGGCAACTTGGATGGCAAGGGTGAGATAGATCTTGAGAACGGCAGCGGTGGCGGTTTCTTACCGTGGGACCCAGAAGTTCAAACGCACCACCTAAAGCTTGACCAGAAAAATGCATATGTCCGTTTGAAGACTTATTATAAACCAGGAATCCCAGCTGGTCTTGAATCAAGGTGTGGTAGTGATGGCGGCGGCACCGGCAAGAACTGGACTGAGCTTGTAGACCACCAAGACCGTGGCCTCTGGATGACAAACGAAAAGAAGAGAACCGTTCTACGTTCCCAGACACTTGGTAAAGATCCAAGTTCTGAACCAGAGATGTGGTTGACGTTTGATGAGGAAGAAGAGCAAGTAATCGTCGTTAACAAGGGCAAACTTGTTCAGATTTATTGCAAAAAGGATGTACAGGTTATAGCCGGTAATAATATTAATATGGAGGCAACAAAGGATATTACTATAAAGGCCGGACAGAGTATTAGATTACAGGCTGCCAATGAGATTACCAACAAGGCCGGAGCTAAACACATTATAGATGGTGGTGGTTCTCAGTGGGTATCTGGAGAAGGTCGCCATGGTTCTAATGTCAAGATCAACGCCCCGACTATCAACGCAGATAACCCGGGTCTTGCTCATGTCCAGGCTGGTTCATCAACTGGTGATTGGCCTGTTGGTGTTTCTACCCCAGACGGAGAGGAAGCCCCACCAGTAGAAAAGATAAAAAAGAAAAAGCTGGACGCCTATAAGCCCGACGGTATTGATACCGAGAATTACAATAAGGATAGGGCCGAGGACGACAACGAATATGAACCCGTTGTTAGAAAAACGGACATTTGGGGTGAATAGTGATTATAAAGTTCCCAACAGGGTTGTACTCATCTGAGTTACCAAATCAGGGTAATATTACTTGGTACATTTCTAGTAATGAACCACCAAGATCATCACTCGGATTTATGCAAGTACCAATAGCTGAAGAAATCAGACCAGCCCCAGGAAAGATTTATACAAAAGAAGAACGCAGGGAAGCAATTGGCCAATTGGCCTTTACGATCAATGAGCCATCCCAGGCAGATGTTGGTACATCAAGAAGAGCGTTCACCATTGGGCAAATTCTAGACTTCGAAGAAGGTGATGCACCAGACCTAACACTTCCAAGTGGTGAGAGATTGGAGACTCGTCACAACATGAATATGTTTGACTTGTCTACCATGGGTCTGACCGAAGAAGAAATAGATAAGTTTAATGAAGATATTGAAAATAAAGAATCCGAACTGCAGCAAGAGTACGATATCAAACGTACATCGTTGGAGACACTGAGAGCCGGAATAAGGGAAAATCAGAAGAGTATAAATGAAACAACCTCTACTATTGATACCGCTACCATTGTTGGTGATGACAATATTGTAGAGAAGCTTACAGAGCACCGCAGTGGTTTAATAAAAGAGCGCGATCAGTTGGCCACTAAACACGAAGAACTGGTGGCTGAAACAGAGGAACTCAAGGACCAAATCAGGCAAGTTAGACAGATGGTGTTATAATGAAGAGTAGGTGGTTTGGAATAAACGTCCCATTTGTTGGCGGCAATGAGAGATTCTTCTCACGCCAGTCTGGCCTTCGTATTATAAAGAATGACATACTCCAGCTTTTGCTGACGGCACCAACCCAGAGGGTCATGAGGCCAACATTTGGTTCTGATATACCAAATTACGTCTTTGAAGGACAAGAAGTAAATAGCTTGACCAGGCTGCGTAATAATATCTTAGACATCATGGCCAGAGAAGAACCGAGGGTTGTTGTTGAGGATCTCATCCTGGAGCCGCACAAAGACGATAACCGTGTTGACATTAAGCTCAGAGCGCATGAAACTGCAGACCCAAATGCAAGCTTCTGGGTGGAGACTAGTCTGGAGGCACCCGGAGTCGCACAATGACAAATTATCTGAAAACACCACAAGATCCTGATGGAGTGTCGGTACCAGTACAACCGTCGTCATTCAGGAATATTGACTTCAGCGCCCTCGAATACTCAACCATGCGCAATGCCGTGATTGAGTACGTGCGCACATACTACCGCGATGACTTCAATGACTTTGTATCTGCCAATGGTTTTGTAATGATCGCTGAGATACTCAGCTACATTGGTGGCATTTTGTCGATGCGTGGAGATATCCTTGTCAACGACTCTTTCCTACCAACCTCACAGACAACCGACGCAGTAATCAACCACATAGCACTCATTGGGCAGGAGATGAGAAGGCAGACATCAGCGACTGTAGAAGTTGAGTGTTCTGTAGACAGACCGGTGGCTACTGATGTCGTGATACAGGCTGGTCATCGTCTTAAAATTACAGGACCCGATGGATTACCACTGATCTATGAGGTTTATGCCGCACCGTTTGATTGGACTTCTAGTATTGTAATCCCAGCTAGAAAGCGTGCCGTCATCGCGTGGGCCATAGAAGGGTCCTTCGCCACAGACGTAGAGGCAGTATCTGCTGGTGGTGCTAATCAACATATTGATGTTGTAAACACAGACATCCTCAATCTGCCGATTATGGTCATGGTTGGGGAAACTGAGGAAGAATGGTCAAGGGTTGAGGTTCTCGAGAAAGAAGAACCTGAAGCAACCGCGTTCCAGGTTGTGTTCACTGAGGATGGGATGTCAATCAGGTTCGGCGACGATGTCAACGGCAAGGCCCCGATAGCTGGTCAGCCCATAAGGGTTAGGTATAGGACCGGTGGTGGAATCAGAGGCAGAATTGGAACTGGTGCCATAAATAAGAGGTCTTCGACCAGACCACAACCACCAGCAACGGCCAGCGTTCAGTTGAATTTCAGAAATCTTGGGCCATCTAGTGGCGGTTATGACTCTGAATCGCTGAATGATGCCAAGAAAAGAGCACCCAGAACTTGGTCAACACACGATAATGCTGTATCTGACCTTGATTATATGCATCTGGCCGGCGATTTCAGGCATCCAGTTTATGGTGGCGTGGCTAAGGCAGCAGTGTCTCTGCACAGTTCAATCAACGCCAATATTGTACGACTACATGTGTTGGCAGAAGGTGAAGACGATCTGCCCACCAAGCCAAGTCTTGGTCTGAAAGAAGGCCTTCGCACCTATCTCAATGATCTCAATGTTTTGACGGATGACATCGAAGTAGAAGATGGTGAGATAAAGCCAGTTGATGTCGAGGTCACAGTGGTTGTAAGCAAGAATGCTGACGCAACCATTGTCAAGGAACAGGTAGACGTAGCCATCGATGACTTCTTCTCCTTAGACAAGTGGGATATGGGGCAGCCACTTTATGTCAGTAACTTATACGAGCTTATGATGTCTATTGATGGTGTGAAGTTCGTCAATATTTTCAAACCAGAAGATGACATCCTGGCCGAAAAAGAAATTGGTAGTGAAGCGGTTGGGGTTGGGTTTAATGAGTTGATTACGCTCGGAACCAAGAACGTCAAGATTTATTATGAGAAGGGTTAACCTCGACCATCTCATAATCGAAGTTATTAAATAACCCTCGTATCTCTTTTATTGAGCCAGCATTTTGTTGTGGACCTGCTTCTGCCTCAACTCCATATTCATTATTATCAAAAACATGTAATTTGATATTTATAAGTGTCAGTTCTGGCAGGCCATCGAGTTTTATCGGGATTTTTGATACAATGAATGGCAAATTTATGTCTGTGAATACTTCAACGAATTCTTGCTGATCAACTACAAACCTTATTTTCAATCTTACTTTCATTACCAGGTCCTTGGTATTCTTTTGATCTCATCTTCCCATGAAGCCGATGGCTTCCAATTCCTATTCAATGCTTTAATATATCCTGGGCGGTAATCATTAGATAGTTGATTTAAATGTTCAAAAGCTTTGCGAACAGCATCCTGTTGCTCGTCTGTTAGTTCATCCATCATAGATTGTAGATACCTGGCTCTGGTGGCCCAGTAAGTAATATATCTCTTGGTTCGTATTTTATCAAAATCAATATTACCATCGAACAACTCTTCAGAGATTTCCTTAGCAATGACATCTACCGATATTTCGCTATCCACTGTTTGTACAGCTATGGCATCTATTGCAGAATCCAGTAGGAATACTTCATAATCCGTTGACCCGGTCTCATGTGTTGGTTCTCGATACAATTTAGATATCCTATCCTCAAAGCAAGTAACCATGACTCTTCTGCCAAGCCTTCGTACTTCCTGAACTGCTGGCAATATGTCGGCATCGCCAGATACCAGAATTGCTGTGTCATATGCGTTGTGGTGTGCCAGGCTCAACATGCGACAAGCTAAAGCGACATCCACGCCTTTTTCGACGGATTTATGGTCCTTATCATGTGAATTGTGTTGAGGACCCAATTCAACTTCAAAACCGCTTCTGACCATCTTTTCGATGAAGTTTGTTTGAGGTTGGGCAATAGTTCCCCCCAGGAATACGTATGTCCGAACAAGATCGACTTCCATGCCAGTTATATTGAAGAGGTGATCTGAAATTGCTGATGGTAATTGGAAGATGTCAACGCGATATTCGGAAGAGACAACATTCTTGTAGTCGATAAATATCATAGCCCTATTCATGGGGTGATTTCCTCTCGAGGTATGAAATGGTAATTGACCATGGTACTATATAATGCAAAATCCAACAAGCCTTAAATACTGGTTGACAAGACATGCATGCTGGACAGGAAGTGCGTATTTATAACGAGGTAGCTGAGGAGTTACCGCAACCCTTTAAGGTAATTGGCATAGAGGGCGATGTAGTGCGTGTATCCGGTCCCGATGGGCAAGAGGTGCCGGTTCACCGAAGCCGAGTAATTTCAGAGACAAGGAGGACAGAGTTGGCTAAGAAAGAAGATACGGCAGTAAAGCCACCAAAGAAGAACAAGTTGAAACCGTACGACTTGTCGCCATTGGAGGACACTGGTGAGATCTGGCACAGGCCACCAAAGGAATTCAGCCGAGACAGATCTGGTAATACCATCAACAGACAATCATTGGTGTGGGTATCGTCTGA
>Ga0180434_10001156_pt1 | contig 38317 bp, 34 predicted proteins | sample SS_ome_7_FD_132453 | JGI IMG/M metagenome (GOLD analysis project Ga0180434, IMG submission 132453) | Hypersaline lake sediment archaeal communities from the Salton Sea, California, USA - SS_1_D_2 metaG | ecosystem: Environmental > Aquatic > Non-marine Saline and Alkaline > Hypersaline >... | reverse complement strand
CAAACCTTTTTTCCAGAAGATATGAATCTATCAGCTATACTCTTTGCAATCATGACATCATTTGGGTGATGGCTTATGAAAAGGTCATAAGGCCTGAGACTTTTTCGTTTACGGAGATCATTTAAGGTGAAAAAGATGACCCAAATGCTTGACAATATCCATAGGTGTGAATATGCAGGGAGGTTATTAAAATTGATATCAGATAAAGACATGTTTGGGGTCGGCAAGGAAAACAAAGGTGCGATAACTTCCCATATTCGTATGAAGATGACAGAGAAAAGAATGCTGAGGGTGAGATATCGTAAAAAATTCCATATGAATGAACTACAGCCTCTCTTGTATTTGATAACAATAACAGTCAAAAATGAACAAAAGAAAGCAATTAGAATAGTTAAAAAGTAATATCTGGACATATACGCCTCCTTTTCTTCATTAAACTAAGAAATTTATCAAGCAACCTGTAGTCCCTACATAGATTCTTCAGCTTAGGAAGAACTTTCTTCTGCAGAGCATTCCGCTTTTCTTTTAAGTCGCTAAAGGTGGAGCTGACAAATATACGGAAGGTTTTTGCTGCTAAAGCCATTATTGATTTTTATTTTAAAGTCTATTTGACTGTCAATCAAATAGATTTATTTTTTATGTGATAACAAAGCAATAGTGTCCCCAACAACTGCAAAGCTAAAATGTCCCCTTTCCCCCTTTATTTTGCTAAATTTCTCGTAATCTATGTTAGCATTTGGTCAAGAGGATGAAAGAAGCGGGAATGTAAATTTCATGATAATTTTCCCTATATAATGAATATTCTTAATTTAGATTATTAAATTATTTATTATTCATTCTTGTTCCTGATTATATCTTTAAACCAATTATCAATATCAGATTTAAAGGAGAAAACCGGAGATCGGGAAGATTTTTTATTAACCCGGTAAATGGGCAGTTTTAATTCTTTTTCCCATTTCATACATGTGCTTATATCACGGCGGATGTAGCTGGCGATTTCTTTCCATGAATCCAAGCGGTCGGTGTGACCCATCATCTTCCCCTTCTATAAAATTTTTTTATCTAGCGAATTAGAATAATGGCTTCGTTCTGTTAGTCGGCAGAGGATTGAAAAAATGGAAAAAAGTCGATTAAAAAGGGAAAAAAAGGGAAAAATATGTATAAATTGTTTGCAGACCTCATGTTGTTGACAACACGAAAGCCGAAATATAATTTAAGATTGCGTTTTTTTAGAGGATTTGAATAAAATCATTTGAAAGGGGGATTTATTATGCATGATCCAAAAATGAATATGCAGTATTTGCATCGCTATCATCCATTCGGACTTGTCGCAGATCCAGCACCGGATATTCTCTTAAACAAGGATTTATTAGCTCGCCTCAAAATTAAGATTCTCGACCTTGAGATCATTCAATTGAAAAATCAGATTGAACTGGCTGAAAGTTACCAACACATGCTTAAGGAACAGTACAAAATAAAATAATATCTGTTTCGAAATCTCAAGTTTAAAAAAAAGAAATTCTTCAATCCATAACTGCTGACTGCACCAAAGAAAGGAGAGGATTTGAAACTCGGGGGTGTTCTGCTTGTTGGCTTTGAAGACCAGGAAAATCTGGGATTGCGCTATATTGCTGCTTTTCTCAAAAGAAAAAAGATTCGATTTAAGATCAAAGCTTTTCAATACCATAACAAAGAGGAAATCCTTCGTTCCGTAAAATCTGAAAAGCCGAAGATAGTCGGATTTTCATTGATCTTTCAAAGAATGTTTGATGATTTTAAAGCGCTGATGGTGTATTTAAGAGAAAACGATGTGAACTGCCATTTCACTATGGGCGGCCATTTTCCCAGCTTGTCTGCATATAAAACTCTTGATTTGATTCCAGAACTTGATTCTGTCGTCAGGTTCGAAGGAGAAAAAACTCTTCTGGAGCTCTATAGGAGAATAGATGATAGAGATTCCTGGGATAACTTGAAAGGCATCGCTTACAGAAATAACGGAAAAATTCACATCAACACCCCCCGGCCGCTTATTACAGACCTGGACTCACTCCCCTTCCCTTTCAGAAGCCAAGAGAGGCCTGCTCATCGGGACATTGGAATCAATTCCATTCTGGGAAGCCGGGGATGTTTTTATGACTGCAGTTTTTGCAGCATCCATCAGTTTTATAAAGAACCTCCGGGCCCCATGAGAAGAACCCGTTCTCCTGGGAATATCATTAAAGAGATGGAAGGATTGTATTATGAAAAAGGTATAAGGGTCTTCATTTTTCAGGATGATGAATGGTTCATGAAAGGAAATCATCATATCCAATGGATTGAAAATTTTGTTTCAGAACTGAAAAAGAGTCCGATTTGTCATGAAATACTCTGGCGTATATCCTGTCGTGTTGATGATGTTGATTCTGTTTTATTGAAGAAAATGAAGGATGTGGGATTGATGTGTGTGTATATGGGAATAGAATCAGGGAACAATCAAGGGCTTAAAACGTTTAATAAGCATTATGAGGTGGATGATATTTTCAGGGCTCTGGATATGCTTAGCGAGATAGAAATGCCTTTTGAGTTCGGATTCATGATTTTTGATCCGGGAAGCACGTTTGAATCCCTTGGGGAGAATATTCGATTTCTCGAAAAGATTACAGAAGGGGGTCAAGCTGTTGCCCATTTCAGCAAAATGGTTCCCTATGCCGGAACAACCATTGCTGAAGAGCTGGAAAGACAGGGAAAACTAAAGGGAAACATTGGATCTCCGGATTACGGTTATGAGGATGATAGATTGAACCTGCTTCAATTTTTTTCATCAAAAGTTTTTAATTATCGAAATTTCAGTAAAGAGGGCTTGGTGGAAAGACTGAGAGTGGCCAAATTTGACAGCATGATTTTGAATAAATTTTTTTCAGATAAATATAATGTGTCTCAATATGATGAAAGGCTTAGGGATTTGATCCGGAGAAGTAATGACTCGGCACTGGAAACTTTGAATATGGCGCTCAATTTTATGAAAGAGAGAAATGAGGATGAGATCTATTCTGATTGGATTCTTTTGGAGCAGATTGCCGAGAATGAACGATTCAGAGAAGCTAATATAATCACAGAACTTAACAACCTGGAATATGATTTTGAGTGAGATTTGGAGTACATAAGGAGGAAGATTGATGTTTCTATCACTGTTGTTGAGAAGTTTTTTTTAATTCTAGAGAGAATGAAGTTTTTTTCAAAAATTTAAAAATAAAAGGGAGGTTAAAATGAATGGTTCTCAGGGAAAAAAATCTGTATCCATCCCAATCATGATTGATGATGTCAAAAAGGACGGCCATTTCCAGATGAGCCGCTGCACTTATTTTTCGATCGCTTCGAATCTTCCCTCCACAGAAATCACACAGGATCCTGTATTGAATATTCCCTCGTTTATGATTGGTTTCACGAGTTTGATCTGCTACCCATCTGGGCACTCCAAACTGTTTGATAAACCTGAAGAAATCTCGAAACTCTTTGAAGCCGTGGAAAAAGTGGAGGGCTTGTTTGTAGACATCAATGATATCTGGCTGCCCAATTTTGTGTTTGACGAGGCAAACCGCGAGCGCGGCAGTGTCTTTCGCATTTTACCGGAGCTTTTCAAACTTGCTTATGATTATCAAAATGGAGTGATAACCGATGATGAATTCATCAAAACATGTAAAGAAAAGAATTTTCCCACAGAGTACTCTCCGGAAGAAACCGAGGCATTTCAGAAATGGGGTTTGGAGCAGATCGAACACGCCAGCAAATACTACAAAGACAATCCTTCAAAATGGCTGAAAACCCTGGATAAACTAAAGGAGGAAATGAAATGAGCCGGCTCAAAGTTACTTTAATTGATGTGGGATGGGGTGATTCCATCCTGCTCGAATCAGAGGATTCCCAGGGGAAATTTCATTTTGCACTGGTTGATTCCAACGACAACTCTGAGATGCGTTCTTCGTATATCTTCCTTAGACGTCATTTTGAAAAAATGGGATTGAAGATAAAAAAGGAAAACATGCCCTTTTTCAGGTTTGTGCTTCTTTCTCATGCCCATACCGATCATGGGAGAGGACTGGAATCCATTATGCGGGAATTCAGGACGGAAAATTTCATCTATCCAAAATTTCATAAGCCTGGAATCCTTTCAAAACTTCAGGATTTTGCCCGCAGATATCCCATGTACGCCTCTCATTTCCAATCTGTAGACACCATGGATGCCATTGATCTGGGAGATGCTGTCATTACGTTTCTGTGGCCCAAACACGGGGATCCCCCTATGGAAGACACAGAAAACAACAATTCGGTTGTTATGCGGCTTAAGCTTGGAGAGATTTCCTTTATACTCACCGGAGATGCAGAAAAAGAAGTGTGGGAACGGATTGCTCAAGAAATCCCGGATGATACCCGGTTTCTTAAGGTTCCCCACCATGGCTCAGAAAACGGGACATTTGACGGGCAAAATCCTGTTTGGCTGTACGACTGCCCCAGATCCGCGAAACTCGGAATCAGCAGCCATGTCACCCCCCATCCTCATCCCCACCAGAGAGTGATCAATCTGTTCAATTTTCATCAAATGGAGTTTTACCGCACAGACATCAACTACCACCTATCCTTTGAAACAGACGGACAAACCGTGTCCGTGAAATATTCTCATTAGTGCTGCTTTATTATCCCTTAATCTCCTGTGATCTATACTCCCCTACGATTTATTGGCAATAACAGCTCTTCAAACATTTTAGGATTCATGGGAATCACTATTCCTTGCGGCATATCCTCCATAACCTCTTCGATTTCCTGTTTAGAGATTTCCACAGGATCGCAATCTTTCATAATCTTCATCTCCAGATTAGCTTCTGAGTCATTGACATTGAGTTCATTTTTATCAGGAGAGCCACAGATCAACTGGTCATCATAACAGATGGAATACACTACAGGATTGAACCCTTCATTTTGAGCACTTGGAAGCGGTTTGCTTTTTCATCATACAAACAAGAGGATACTTCAGTCAATGGGGAATCAGTCAGCAGCAAACAGATTTCAATTCAATGAATCGTCATCGATGCTAGAAAAAAATATACTGTTAAACAAAAACTTAAAGTTAGCAAAGGTTTGGCCCCTGAATTGAACTCTTCCGCCTAGAATAATAATGTTTCCTTTATGGTATTTAAATCTCACTATCATAACGTTTCTGTCTAGCATGTCTCCGCCTCTTAAATATCCACTTAACAGATGAGGACCATTTTCCGAGAACCGTGCGACAACTTTTCGATCAATATAAGCATTTCTTGGAGCCGATGTGTGGAAGGCAGGACTATAATAAAAAAAGATAGTGTTTTCTTTTTCAAGGCCCCAGCCAAGGGGATCTTCATTATCAACTAAAATTCTCAAAATAGAACCAGGACAGTAAAACTCATCTCTACCCACACCTTCGATGTCATTTCTTATTGGCAGTCCAAAATCCAATTCTCCAATTGTATAGGAGGAATCGAGGAGAATGATGGTTCCCCCTCCTTCTGTAAATTTTTTTAGTTTCCCTATCCCCTGCTTACCTATGCCTCCTTTAAACTCATCCGGGTATGCTTGAGCTTTTCTGAACGAACCATCAATGATATAGGGTCTTCTTACATCAGGAATGATGATGACATCATATTTAGGCAAGAATTCTTTCTTTCTAAAATCTTCATTATGAAGAATTTCATAATAAAATTCATACTGGTCAAGGACCCATCGAGTCCATCCTTCATCCGAACTAGCGTAGTAGGATTGATAAATTCCAATTTTGGGGGGGATAACATCTAGAATCTTGTCATCTTCACCCGGATTTAGTTTATTAACATTCACACCGGTTCCATCAAGGAGATGTTTTAGTTGTTCCTTTTCTACAGAACTGGATTTGACTAAGAAATCTCCAGGATTGAAATTTCCTTTTCTCCCAGCTCTAAATACTTTGATTTTTTTCCTAAAAAGTCTGTTTGTAACAAGGAAGCTTTTATTGAATTTTCCAGATAAAATATAGTAGCTACCTTCTCCTGCGATTTTTTCTTCGGGATAAGAAATCTTTTTCTCAATATTCAGATTTGACTTGTCGATAAATTTATTTAGTTCATGGTATTTGATTCCCATAATCAAGGGAATTGTCCAGCCTGCAACATCATAGGGTCGAATCATATTCCCATTTTCTTCGTAATAAATTTCAGGGAGTTGTTGTTTTTCCATCATGGCTTTTATAAAGGGTCTGTATGGTTGGTCAAGGGGAATGATGAAGGATCCTTCTTTATATATTTTGTTATTGATAATAAGGTCTTTTTTTAATCTGTAAATACAAACCCCGTTTTCCTGCATTTTAGATAAAAAAGTATAAAGTTCAGGTTGATCCCATTGAAATTGAGAAATTATGTAGGCATAAGGGGGAATCCGTCTTCCTTTTTTTATGTTTTTCAGCCCTTCCTTTAAGAAAACAGATACGATATCTTCTCTGTTTTTTGATACATAATCTAGGATAGCCTCTATCGATGAAATTTCATATTCAATGATATCGCTTATTCTCCACCAGCCTCCCGGCCATGGATCAGGAAAGTTTGACTGAGATTTATAGAAAGGAAGTCCTTTTCTGTTCCCGTCTAGCTCATTAGGATCAACGTATACAGGAGTAGCCATTTTTGCATTCGCAAGCTCAATGAGCAAGCCAGCTACATTTTTAAATAGTACTGTGTTGTTACTTCCAGCTGGCCAGTAGCTATCATACATAAACCTGTTCCCTATTCCTTTTTTCCCCTCTGTTTGGAGCTTAAGTGCTATATATGAGCCTATTGCCTCAACTTCTCTAATGATGACCGGAGAAATGTTGTCGTTAAAAGGATCGGTATTAGGTGGAAGGAACATCCTGGGTCCTGGGGAAGCCATTTGATGTATGTCAATATAAATTTGAGGAAAATATTTATTATGGAGAATTCTGTTAACAATTTTTGTTTCTTTAAGATTGAGCATGTAAAAATCCCTATTATTATCATGTCCTGAATAATGATGATATAAGTAAGGCATTCTTCCGCCTTCAATGGGTGTGTTAAGATGTTTTTTGTACCAGTTTGTAACCATAATATTGCCGTCCGGATTTGTGCAGGGCATAAGGAGAATGACAATTTTTTCTAAAATTTGAAGCCACTTTTTATCCATTGTTTTTACTAGTTTATGTGCAAGAATCATAGACATTTGAGACGATGCTATTTCCGGGGAATGTATGTTTGCAGTGATTAAAATGACTACCTTGGATTCTTTTAATAAATGATCAACATCTTCTTTTAGAAGATTGTCTGGATTTGCTAATTTTTTTGAATTTTCCATTATGGAAGATATATTCAATATGTTATCTTCTGATGATATTAGAACAAGGTGGAGTGAATTATTGAGTGTAGATTGTCCCTCATTATATATTCTTATTCTCGGGGAATTTTTTTCTAAGTACTTCATATATTTGATGATATCTGGGTATGAGACAAGAGTTCTGTCTGAACCAACAGGTAATCCGAAGAATTCCGATGGATTTTTCTGAGAAAAAGAAGGCACTGTAAATATAATGAATGCTAAAAGATTGAATATTATAAATTTTTTCATTTCTTTTCTCCTAATTGAATGATAAATCACCAACAGAACTTTTGGATGAATTTGCTTTAATTTAAATATATTTCAGTCTCTTTTTTATCATTTTTTTTCTGACTGCCTATTTCAGTAAATAACGGTCATGAAATTATAAAGATGCAGCCATAATAGTCTGAGGAGCTAGAACGAAAACACTTTCTAGCTCCTCAGAGACATTTTTCTTTCAACCAGTTCTAGAAATTTTACTTAAAAGTTGAATAAGATATTAATCTTAAAAACTAAATTTAGCTCCTATTCTGAAGATTCTGGGTGCGAGAATCTCTTCAATGACGCCTAAATTATCTGCTGTAACATTTCCCATATCTAAGGCTGTGTTGGAATTCAGAACATTAAATATATCTGCAACGAATCCCAGTCTTCCTCCGGGGAAGAATCCTTTTCTGGGGATCTTAAAATTCTTTTCGATTCTTAAATCCACAAGCGTAACTGAGGGCATCCTGGATTCACCTCGTTTTTCAACAGGAACCGTAACATAGTTAATATAACTCAATCTGGGAGTTTCGTGCATTCGGGCGTATGGTGCACCACTATTGTATCTAATAGAAGCACCTAAGCTAATATCCAAAGGCAGCAAATAGCTTCCTGACAGCTTGAATATAATAGGCCTGTCCCAGGAAGTCGGTCCGAAAGCATATAGATCTTCATTGGGGCTGTCACAAAGATCTCCGTCATAATTGGGATTGTCTCTCATGCCTTCGGCTTTGCTCCATGTGAAAGAAGCTAGCATCTGCCAATTGTTAGAAAACTTTTTATGAGCTCGAATACTTAAACCTCTATACCGGCTGTTTTTAATAGGCCAGGTATATCTAGGATCATCCTCTGGATTTGTTACATAGGATTCATAATCGGGTCTATAATTTGGTTCATAAGCTATGAATGTGCCGTCATCTGAAGTTCCTTCTATTCCATCTTCCCCTAAGTCAAGAAATGTCCGTTCGTTCCATTCTGAATAAGGAATGCTGGTATCAATGCTCTCAATTAAATTACCATCTTTTCTCCATATAAATGAAGCGCCTAATGAAAAATCTTTGAGGATTTCTCTTTCTATCCCAAAATTTATCTCATCTGTATAGGTGTTTTTTAGATTAGGATTTATTTCGTTTGCGAGGGTAATACTATAAGAATAGGGTTTACTGGCTTCTTCTCCTTCCTGCCACATCATGTCATTGTTCTTATCATCCCAGCGAAAATATGCATAAGCCAAAGTGTTGGGATTAACAAAATCAGCGAGTGCGTTTGAAATTTGCCAGTAATATCGGCTATAACTGAATTTCAAAGCTGTTTTGCCATCTCCAAAAACATCATAAATCAGACCAAGACGGGGAGATAGATTAGTAAAACTGACTATATCACGAACTGCATCAAAATTTCTTTCTGTAAAATAGTTTAAAGCACCAGGAGTTGTTTGATCCCAGATTTCAGCAAGGTATGTATACGGATATTCACTTTCTGGGTTACCCTGTTCAGGTAAGTAGGCTTCATACATTTCAAGTCTTAAGCCTAAATTCAATGTCAGTCGGTTGAATAAAACATAGGTATCCTGGACATAGAATGCTAGGTTGTCAACGTTGTGTTTGTTCGTTAGAGGATAATTTACAGTTCGAATATTATATGATTCGCCATATCTAAACCCCAGCCTAGGACCATAGCTGTATCTGTATTTGTCTGATAAAAATCTTGCAGCCTGGAATCCGAATTTAATCTCATGGCTTCCCCCGAGAAAGTCATCGATAAAGACATCAAGAAATCCTGCTGCCTGATATCTGTCCCTTTGATCTTCAGAATAATAGTAATAGTTATTGTGATAGCCGTAGGAATAAGGGGCGTCTGGTCCAGTTGTTCTGTATTCACGTATGGGCCAGCGGTCTAATATGGCTTCCTCCGATGGACCTTCGGGCCAATCCATGAGAGAAGCTCCGATTCGCAGATCCATGAATACATTATCGCTGAAGATACTTGTTAAACTTAGCTGATAGACGGGTGTTCGCAAATCCTCTTTTTTAGTAGTTTCAGGGGGTCTGTAGTAGCTGGCATATCTGTTTGGTATGAGTTTTCTATTGTAATGAGTGTTGAATGACAGTTTGTGTTTTTTTGTAATCTGCCAGTCCAGTTTGCCGATCCACCATCCTAGATCATTAATAGCAGGATAGGGTTCGCCTTCGTATTCAAATCCCAGAACAAAACGATGTATATTCTGTTCAGCTCTTAAAGCGAAAAACCAAAGTTTATCTTTGATAATAGGCCCACCTAGGCTGAGGCTGTAATCCATGTAATAATCCATAGGATTTCCATGATCTATTCCAACAGCTTCTAGTTCTTCTGTTATGTTATCAGACTGCCAGGAATTGTGAGAATAATAAATTCCTGCTTTGCCGCGCAGCTTGTTGCTTCCTGATTTTGTCATGATGTTTAAAGACACCCCGGACGGACCGATCTCAGCAGAGTGAGAAAAAGTAGATATTTGAATTTCTTCGATGGAATCATAGGCATAATATGTAGAAGAGGATCCCATACCTGCCATATCGGTTGTGTTGACACCATCAATATTGTATGTATTTTGGCGCAATGAAGTACCGGCTGCGGAAAAGTAGGTTTGTTCGCCACTTTCACTTCCTCCTACATTATAGGATGTCATGACCACATTCGGGGCTTCCCGGATAACAGTCCAAAGGTCCCGCGCATTCGGTATTTGCTCAAGATATTCATTTTTAAAATTCTGTCCTATGTTGGTATTTTTTAAATCTACGGTGGGAGATGGTGCTGTAACAACGACTTCTTCTTCTATAGGAGATGGCTCAAGGGTTATATTGAGAGTTACAGTTGAGTTCATGCTAACGATTATGTTTGGTCTTCTGATTGATTGGAATCCGGACAAGGATACCTGTAATTCGTAAGTTCCTGGAGAAAGGGCAGGAAAACGAAAACCACCTTTTGAGCCTGTGGTTACAGAATAATCCTTGATCATTAGAGAGGGGCTGTTAATTGTAACTGTGGCGCCAGGTAAAACCTCACCATTATCATCCTGAACGACTCCTCTTATAGAACCTGTCTGAACCTGCGCTGCAAAGAATAATGATGAAAACAATAACAGAAAAAATGAAAGATAAAGTATTTTTTTCATTGGTTGCCTCCTTTAATTAATCATTTTTTCGATTCTAAGGTATTCTGTTTTTTGTCTGATATCGACCTGAATCCTGATTTAAAACCAATAGTTTACTTAAGATTTTAATCTAATAAGAAGGAATTTAGGCGGGGTTGTTTATTTTTCTAAATTCAGATGGAGTTATGCCCGCATGCTTTTTAAATGCGTTATTGAAAGAAGATTTTGAGTTAAATCCCACTTCCATAGCAATAGAGAAAAGATCCAGATGGTTATTTCCAGGATTGAGAATTTGTAATTTAGCCTCTTTAATGCGATATTTATTAACAAAATCATTAAAGTTTTGATTGAAATTTTCATTGATAATTTGTGATAGATGCTTCTGAGGAATATTCAATTTTTTTGCAAGCTGTCTTATGGTCAGATTTGAATTCAGATAGGGTTTTTCTTTTTTCATAAAATGATTAAGTTTGCGAATATACTTTTTTTTCTTTTCTGGATTGAGGGTTGAATTAGCGTATTTATTTTTTATGCGACTTTTCTTTTTATATGCTTTGTATTTATAAGAACTTATTCCAATGAAAGTTAAGCTTAATCCTATCGAGAGGAAAAACCAACCTCTCATATAAAAATGCTTTTTTAATTTAAAACTGAATGAGGCATCTTCTTTGCTCCAGTATCCGTCATCGTTACAGGCTGTCACTTTAAAGGTGTAATAACCTGGACGTAAATTTGAATAGAGAATGAATCGATTGTCCGGAGCTGTGATTTCAGTCCAATCATCATCTAATCCCTCTAAGATGTATTTGAATTTAATTTTTTTTGGAGATAAGAAGCTTAGTGCTGTAAAGTAAAATGAAAACATCTTATGGTCAGGAGAGAAGTGATTTTGGAGAGATGGTTTTACTATTTTCTCATCAACAACAACTTTTTCAAGGATGACTCTTGGAGGGATTTTGTTTTCTTCAATATTATCCGGATCTATGATAACCACACCTCTAAGTGTTGGGAACAAAAGCTTTCCATCCCTTGTTTTCCATCCTGCTGGTTGGATCATGCCATTGCATTCATTGCATTTCATTCCATCAGACATGTCATAGTATTTATATTCCAATGCATCAATATTATTTTTATCAAATTCAGATATAATCTGTTTATTGATACTAAATATGCCCTGGTTTGAGCTTAGCCATAGATTGTTATTCTCGTCTTCAAGGATTGCATAGATATTATCATTAAAAAGCCCCTCTTTTGTTGTATAAGATGTCAAACGTTCTTTACTATCCATCCTCTTGAGCCCATTCCCATATGTTCCTATCCAGAGAGTATTATTTTCATCCTTAAAAAGTGATGTGATTGTGTCGTTTTTTATTAAATCGCTGCAGGCAAATTCAACTAACTGGCCATCTTCAAGGCAGTATAATCCATGTCCTGTACCTATCCAAAGTTTTTTCCTGACCTCAATAAATGAAAAGATAACATTGCTTGCTATCATTCTTTTTCTTTTGGGTTTAACTAATTTTCCATCTTTAAATAAATTCAGTCCTCCACCATAGGTTCCAATCCAAATATTTCCATTTCTATCTTCATAAATTGTATTGATTAGATTACTGGAAAGTCCATCTTCTTTAGTATAGTTGAGCCATTTGCCGTCTTTTAGAAAATTGAGGCCCCCATTTGTGCCTACCCACAGCGATCCTTTGCTGTCTTCAAATATGGTTCTGACAAAATCATTATTCAGACCGCTTTTTGTCGTGTATGTTTTCCATCGACCATTTCTGTATCGACTTAAACCTCCATTTGTTCCAAACCAATAATCTCCTGATCGGCTTTCTATAACAGATCTGACAAAATCGTCTGCTAATCCATCTTTTTCAGTAAAAACTTCAAATTTTGCTAGTTTTAATCGGTTCAGACCTCCACCTTTTGTCCCAATCCAAAGACTTCCTTCGTGATCCTCATAAATGCACCAAATAATATCACTCGTCAAACCGTTGTCTGTAGAGAAAACCTTAAATTGGCCGTTTTTATATAAATTAAGGCCTCCTCCATTTGTACCAATCCATAAATTTCCTCGCCTATCCTCATATATACAGCGGACCATGTCACTTGAAAGACCGTTTTTAGATGAAAATGATTGAAATTGTCCATCCTTATATCGAATCAAGCCATCCCCATAGGTTCCAATCCACAAATATTCGTTTCTATCAATATACATACATCTTATGACGGCTTTGGATTGGATAAATTTATTGCTATAATTAGTTAATTTTCCATTTTTTAGTAAATGTAATCCTCCACCATAGGTCCCAATCCAAATATTTCCATCACTGCCTTCAATGAGAGCGGTGACGACGTTATTAGAAAGCCCGTCTTCTTCTGTGTATTTTTTAAGATGGCCATTTTTAAATTTTATCAGACCCACTCGGCTGCCAATCCATAGAATACCTTTATTATCCACCATTATTCGTCCTGTAATGTTCATATCCAATCCATATTTCTCTGAGAATGAATAGAAATGACCATCTTTGTATCGTGTTATTCCTCCTCCATAGGTGCTTATCCATAAATTTCCAATAAAATCTTCATACAGATAAACAACATCATCATTTTTTATTTCCTCTGTATTTTCTTTGTTGAAAACATAAAAACTCTTTCCGTCAAAACGAACAAGGCCATATTCCGTCCCTATCCATAAATATCCTTTTTTTGTCTGAACTATTGCCTGGATATTATTCTGGGGAAGACCGTTTTCTGTCGTCCACACATCTATTGTATAATTGTCGTTGAATGGACCTTTAGGTTGGCCTTGTATTACAGGGAGATTTAAAATTAGAAAAAATAAAACTAAAAATGAAGATAAATAATATCGGTTTAGTGAATCCATGAAAGTAAGTCTAAAAAGGAATAATCATAATAGCTAATTTTTTCTGTTGATGATCATTCTTGCTCAATTCCATCGAATTATTACACTCAAGTATAAATAATATACACAGAAAAACAATCCAGTCAATAAAAAACGTGGGCAATGTGGTAACAAAGCAATATTATCCCCGTACACGATTCAATGCGTTACATCCGGTAAAAGTCTTCGTCGACAAAATGAATGGATAACCAGGAATTATTTTCTTCCAGGTCTCCTGTATAAAACCCAATAATCCTACAAAATTGTAGAATTTTCTACATTATTGTAAGATTTTTTTTGATGTCATTTTTCTATCTTGTTATTTATCAATAAGATAAGACTTGGCATGTGTTTTGCATTAAAAAAGACCTGATGAAACAAACAAAACCAAAGGAGGTTCAAATGAACATCAGAAAAACAGTGGCGCTGTTAGGAGTTTTAGGAATCCTTGGTGTCAGCTTTGTTCTTGCTGAAAATACACAACAAAAAGCATCTCGAAATACCGTACAGAACATGGTAAAATCCAGGTTTCAAGTCCGCACCCTATTTGTAGATGAAAACGGAGACGGAATCTGTGATTTTGCACATAACTTCCGCGATCACGACAATGATGGGATTCCCAACGGTCAGGATAATGACTGGATCAGACCTAAAGATGGAACAGGACAAATGGCAGGTAATGGAAGAAAGGGTTTTTCAGCCCGGTTCGGCGGAAGGTCTGACTTCAGCAACCACCAATTCGGAACAGGTGTTTGTGATAGAACAGGGCACAAAGGCCGAGGCAACAGGCGCGGCGGCAGATAACGCACAAGGAAAGGAAGGGGGTGAGTACCCCCTTCCCCTTTTTTAGGGAGAAAAACATGAAACGACACATACTGATTCTATTTCTTGTGTCAATGTTCACCACAAGCTTATTGGCCGACACTCTATCCCTGTCCTTTTCCCATAACGCGACGGACAATCTGTTCCAAAACCTGTATGCGGAGTCGGACCAGCTCTCTGCTCTTGGCATATATTTAGACAAAAATTTTTCAGGATTTTCCCTGTTTACGGAAGGGAATTATTCCTATCTTTATGAAAACACAAATCTTGCTTATTATACCCAAGACCTCGGCATTAACACTCTTTATACCGTTGATGAAAAGTCAGCATTTTATTTTTCTCTGGCCGGACGCGGAGCTTTTTATCAGTCGGACTATTCAGATTTTAATTATCTTTCAATAAATTTTTTTGGGGCTTTCAAGTCATACCTCAGCCAGACTTCCATTCTCAAATCCAACTATACCTTTGAGTACAAAAATTATAAGTCGTCTGTGTTCGACCATATAAGCCACCACCTGATGCTGTCTCTTGACAAATACTTTCAGACAAAAACTACTTTGAAAGGAGAGATAAGCTGGGGATATAAAAATTTTTTGCATCCTTATCTATCCGAAGAACCCAGGGGCACAGAAACAAATTCATATTCCTCAAGGGGTAAGGGCCGGCACAATCCTTATAGAGACAGACAGAACCAGTTCATCGCACAAACCCAGAGTCAGGGCCAGGGAATCCAAGTGATTTCTCTGTCAGGGCTGATTGCCCAGGGACTGGGGAGTCGCGTAGGTCTTCAGCTGACAGGGACGAGACAGTGGAGCCTCTCCGGAAAAAATCCTTTCACTTATATAGAAGAGTTCTATGCTGTTGAAAATCCTTCCTATGACCGTTTTTCCTGGGAAGGGTTCAGGATCGGAGCCCAACTGTCTGTTCTGATTCCCTGGAACCTACAAGGGAAATTAAGGTATACTATGGATAATAAGAAATTCCCGGGGATCTACAGTTTAAATCTTGAAGGAGATTCCCTAGGAATGCTGCGAAACGACGAAAGAAGGCAGTTCGAAGTGAATGTGGAGAAAAATTTTTCAAAATTCTCTGTTTCAGTCTCCTATTTTTATGCAGATAACGACTCCAATGATCCTTTATTTAATTGGGACGGTCACTTCTTTTCAGCAGGAATTCAGTGGAACACATCTTTTGGAGAAAGAAAATGAAGCGTCTGTCTCTAAGGGGTTGGATTCTTTTTTTGTTCTTCACTACCCTTTTTTCCTACGGACAAAAAAAAGAGCATTTCTACAACGTGGATAAGGAAGTCACTGTAAAAGGCAGCATTAAAGAGATCAAAATGGAGCCTCTTTACAAAAACACATCTCCTTTTCTTATCGTCATCCTTGAAGAAAAAAAGACAAAAAACACCTTTAATGTTGAAATCAGCCCTGTGTGGTTCTTTGACCATGATTTTCATCAGGGTGAATCGCTTGTGATCAGGGGATCCCTCTATCAATCTGAAGATAGTGCCCAGAACATCATTGCCAGAGAAGTTCAGTTCAGCGGTCAAATCCTTCTTCTGAGAGATAAACATGGATTCCCTAACTGGAGAGGAGGCAAGGGACAAACAAGGAGGAAGTGGAGAAGAAAAAAGGACTTTTCGTGAAAAAAAAGGCTCTGTTCCTATTTTTTTTCCTTCCCCTGATTGGAATTGTTCTTCTTTTTTTTGTTCTCTCTACGGTGAACAGGTCCTACATCAAAACCAAGGTAGAAGACCTTGTTAAAGAACAGCTCCGTTCAACAGCTGAAATTCTCAAGGCAAACATCTCACATTATTTAAGCGAAGACTATAAAGCAGACGAGATCTTTGAGCTTTATTCCGGAGAAGAAAATATCTATTACATGGCCCTTCTGGACGATAAAAAAAACATATTGGGCTGGAGGTCTCAGTTCGAGGGTTATCTTCCCCTTTCACGCCAAACCATCGGAGAAAAAGAGTCCTGGGTCATCGATTCACCGGTCGGAAAGATCTATAACTTTTTTTCTTCCTTTACAGCTCCGGATAATAAAAATTACCATATTTACTTGGGATACTCTCTGGTTAATCTCGAAGAGATGATGGCCTATTCCCAAAGGAATTTCATTATTCTTTTTTCTGTCATTGCAGGCATAGGAATCGTTTTCTTTTTGGGTATTTATCAAATTCAAGCCCGCTACATAAAAAAAGAGAAGGAATCTGAGAAGGAAAAGCGGGAAAAGGAAAGATTCCGCGAGATCTCCGCTTTTACCTCAGGAATTGCCCATGAAATCAAAAATCCGCTGAACAGCCTCTCTCTTCTCTTGGAGCTCCTGCAAAAAAGATCGTCCAGGGAACTTCGCGAGGATGTGTCTCAGGGAAGAACAGAAGTCCAAAAAATATCCCGAATCATTGATCTTTTCTCAGCCGCACTCAAGCCAATGAATCTCCAGAAGGAAAAATTTGTTCTGAAGGACCTCATCGAGGACATATTTGAGTCTTTAAGAAGGGAAGGCTTTTCTGAGTCAGTGGATCTGCAGTACTCCGGAGACAAGGAGGTCATTATAAATGCGGATAAGGCATTGATGAGCCAGGTTTTTCTCAACCTGCTGAGAAATTCTCTGGAAGCCACTGAAAAGGGCGCTGTTCGTGTTCAGGTCAAGGAATACCGAAAAAAAGTGACCATCACTATAACTGACAGCGGAAGAGGTATGTCCGATGAAGAAAAGAAGCGCATCTTCGAACCTTTCTACTCAAACAAAAAACAAGGTATGGGTGTGGGTCTGTACCTGACAAAAAAAATCATTGAGGCTCATCAGGGAAGAATTTCATTTGACAGCCATAGAGGGCAAGGAACCTCTTTTTCAATCCAGATAAAAGGAGAGTGACATGGACAAAGGACATCTATTGATTGTAGAAGACGACCCCCTTCAGAAAAAATTGATCAAAGAGAATCTAGAGCAGGAAGGTTATGAAGTCTTTGAAGCCTCCTCCCGGAAAGAAGCTCTCAGAATTATCACAGAGCAGACCATAGACATCGCTGTGGTCGATTATAAACTGGACGGGGAAACGGGTATTGATGTGATTCAGGGGATTTTGGAGAAAAATCCCTTGATCACACCTATTATGGTAACTGCATACGGAAATGTGGAAACAGCTGTTCAAGCCTTAAAAAAGGGAGCTTATGATTATATCGCCAAACCCATTGACTTTAATAAATTTCTATTATTGATAGAAAGGGCTCTGGAACGCCAAAAGCTTAAAAAGGAAGTCTCGCTTCTTCAAAGTTCACTCGAAGAAAAGTTCAGCCCAAAAAATTTCGTCTTTACCTCCTCAAAAATGAACAAGGTGGCTCAGCTAACAGCTAAAGCCGCTAAAAGCGAAGCAACAGTTCTTATATCTGGTGAGACAGGGACAGGGAAAGACCTTGTGGCTAAAACTATCCACTATTCCTCTGACAGGAAAAAAGGGCCTTATGTTGTCATCAATATCCCTTCTTTTCCAGAAACCCTTATTGAAAGTGAACTCTTTGGTGCTGAGAGAGGAGCTTATACAGGTGCTCATGAAAGAAAAATCGGAAAATTTGAGTCAGCTTCCGGAGGAACCCTTTTTCTTGACGAGATCGGTGACCTCCCTCTTCAGCTTCAAGTCAAACTCCTTCGCTTTTTGCAGGAAAGAGAGTTCTACCGGTTGGGCTCATCTCAACCATTGAAATCAGATGTCAGGATCATTGCCGCCACAAACAGAGACTTGGAGAAGCTGATGGAAGAGGAAAAATTCAGGCCAGACCTTTACTACCGGCTAAACGTCATCCGTATACATGTGCCTCCTCTGAGAAAAAGAAAAGAGGATGTTCCTTCTTTAGTGGACCACTTTATCCGAAAGTTTTCCGAGAAGGAAGGCAAAAAAATCGAGGGAATATCTGCTGAAGCCATGAACGCCATTATCCAATACCCGTTTCCCGGAAATATCAGGGAACTGGAAAATGTCATGGAAAGAGCCGTTGTCTTCTGCGAAGGGGATCAAATCACAACCGCAAATCTCCCTTTGTTTCTAAAAGAAAACAGAGAAGAAAAATTACAGATGGACGAGTTGTCTTTGACTGAAAAAGTCAAGCATCTTGAAATTATGGAGATCAAGAAAGCACTCAAGGAAAGCAAGGGCGTTAAGAGTCAAGCAGCCCGGTCCTTAGGAATCACCGAGAGAATGCTTGGCTACAAGATAAAAAATTACAATCTTAAATAGTTTGATAGTCTGAAGATAGTAATAAACGGAACCCTAAAGTTTGGCATGACTTTTTTCTGCTCGTATTGTTTTATGGCCAAAATCGATCGGGCTGTTTGAGATAGGCCATTTGATTTATTGTTCTTTACTGCCGCTTGTAAATATTTCTATTTTAGTGACGTTTTTGACTTCAAAGGAAAGAGGCCTGTTAAAAGCAAGTCTTGCAGCCATTCACCACAGCCAAGCTGCTTAATCTCACTAGATATTGACTTTGAAATCATGATAAATCATAATATGAAAAAGAATTGGCCGGGGAAAGATACCCATGAACAAAGATATTACTATTAATAGAAACAAGATTGCAGAGTTCTGTAAAAAACATCACATTTACCGATTTTCTATATTTGGATCTGTCCTTAGGCATGATTTTAATCCAGAAAGTGACATTGACGTGCTGGTGGATTTCGAACCAGGGCATGTCCCGGGTTTCTTTAAACTCTTTGAAATGGAGGAGGAATTATCAAAGATATTTGGGGAGAGAAAAGTGGATATCAGAACTCCTCAGGATTTGAGCCGCTATTTCCGGGATAAGGTTCTGGAAGAGGCAGAGGTTCAGTATGTACAAAAATGATGAAGTCAGGTTGAGACATATTCTGGATGCTGCACGTGAGGCTGTTGATTTCTCAGAAGGACAAGACCGCAGAAGTCTTGAGTCTGACCGAAAGTTGAATTTGTCTTTAGTACGACTTCTTGAAATTATTGGGGAAGCAGCAAAGGGCATCACGAATGATTTCCGTAAGGAACATCCTGAATTACCCTGGAAAAGTGTGATTGGAATGAGAGATCGTCTTATTCATGGCTATTTTAATATAAATCCCGATATCATATGGAAGACAGTAAAGAATGATCTGCCTCCTTTGATTGATAAGATCGAAAAAATCCTGGATGAGTAGCGCTGAGGTTCTCCCCCCTCCTCACAAATTGACTCAATATCTTGTAGTTGTTTTTTTCATACTGGATTCTTCCTGCAATAATGGCAGGATGAATTTTTAGCTTTTCTGAAAGCCTGAGCACCTCTTTCGCCAGATCTTTGGAATCCAGGTTCACATTCTTCCAGTGTTTTTCCGGAATCAACGTGTTTTGAGCGATTTTATCCGCCTGTTTTTCCTTTGGATCTCTCTTTACTGCGCCTGCTCTTTGTGTACTGAGCTCGTCTACGATCATGCCTGTTTTATCAGCGCGAAGATGTTTTTTAAGATGGGCCAGTTCATGAAGGAGACAGAACCAGAAGTTATCTATGCGGTTGTGTCTTAAAGTGAGGGCAATGACAGGTTTGTTTTTTTCTGTAACCATGACGGCTCCATCAAGGTAAGTGTTTTTCAGATGAGGGACAATGAAGAATTGGATCCCCTGTTTTTCCAGATACTCCTTTGCCAGGAGGGGTCCATCTTTAAAATAACTGAGTTTTGGTATATCGGACAGCTTGATAGAGCCGGGTTGGTATTTTTTCTTTAACGGATGTTTCTTTGAAAGCTCCACAACTCTCAAACACCACGCCGTAAGAGCGTATTTATCTGTTCTGTATTTTTTCAGGGGACTTTGACGGGCGTGAAACAGCAGTTTGGAAAAACGATTCATGCCTCCCGCCTCTTGGATATATCCCCGGATGATATCTTCTTCGTTTCCTTTTATGGTTTTTTGGGAAGCGATCCAGCCTGAGTTTATCATTTCCTGAATGGGGAATCGGGCCCATTCTATTTCAGGGATTTCCTCCGGAAAGTCTTTTCCCTGTTCTTTGAGCAGAAGTTCTGCGGGAATTCCCAGTCCTTTATGAAGTGCGCGCATCATTGAGAGAGAAAGGAGTCTTTTTTTATTGAGAACCTCTGATACTTTGCTTTTGCTGCCTATAAAGGGAACAAGATCCTTTTGATGCAGTCCCAATTGCTCCATCCTGAATTTGACCGCTTCAATAGGATCCGGCATATCTATGGGGTATTTTTTTTCTTCGTAGAGCTCAACCAGAGTGACCAGGAGCTCAAGTTCATCCCCTTCCGGAGTGTTTGGTTCGGCATCCATAAGCTCATCAATGCGAGCCAAGGCTTTGTTATAGTCTTCTTCTGTTTTTATTATTTTATGAATCATCATATTTCCTCCGCATTGATTTTGTCATACTCTTTATGAGTGCCAATAAATCGAATATACAGGATCCTTAATTCATAATTGATTTTAGCCACAAGCCTGTATTGATTTCCCTTGATTTTAAAAACAACTCTGTTTCCCTTTATGGGACTTGCGGATCTGTATTTATTTAAAACATCCATTGGGTTTGTCCAGTTTTCTCTTTTGACCTCATGATACCAGGTCTCTAACGGGCTTTTTGTTTCAGCGTGCTTTTTGTAAAATTCAATCAGTTTATTCTTGGATATCACACGCATTAATTAATATAGAGAGTTCCCAATTAAATGTCAAGGTCAAAGTTCCCAAATAGGGAATATATAATGTTTAGATTCTTAATTTATTCCTCGTCGTCCTCAGGCCACCAATCAATAACAGTACCGCCGCTTTTAAAGTAGTATGGACTAACCAGCATGTTCATATTTTCTTCTCTGGTAACGCAAAATTCCTTAACTTTAAATTTTTTTTCTTCATGTATATCTTCCATGACATCTTCAAGAGAAGGCACAGGAATGAAAGGATAAAGTTCTTTTAACACTTCTTCTTTTTTTTCATCAGGTATGATGTAAACTTCTACAATTCCCCCTGGAACTCTGGCTAATTTTGTGGGAAATGAAAGTCTTTCGTCATAAAATTTAGTTTCGTTCATTTTTTCACCTCAAATAGAAGACGAAACAAAGGGGGTGAAATTGTCATTATGGAAGGATAAATTTATAGGATTTACCACTGTCTAGTCCAAAAACCCAGAGTTTTTATGAACCATGCTTATAAGGATATCAGGTTACACCATAATATGAAAAAGAAATGGCTGGGAAAAAATGTAAAAGCTAACTGAAATTAAGAAAATTATTGCTGAAAACAAGCAAGAGATCCTGGATAAGTTTGCTGTTGAGGAAATGGGAATTTTGCCGCTATATCAAGAAAACTAAGAAGGATTTGTTTTCGTTTTAGTTTCCTTTCCTCTATTTATAAGCTGATTCAGGGTGATCGCTTAGATTTGCGATTGTGAATTGAGATTGCTGTTAAGCAGAGCTAATAAGGTAGGTGTTTTTATCCGAATTCCAGGTGCGTTTGATCAATCCTTTATCCTCCATCTCTTTTAGAATCTCTGTCGCATACTCCGGACCCCCTGAAGTCATGTCAACTATTTCGATCTGCGTTATGGGCTTTCCTTTTTGCCTCACAATAGACAGTATTTCTTTTTGTTCCGAGGGAAGAGATTTCCGCTCACTAGGCGTTAATCCGTCTGAACTTATTGTTTTTTGACTGATCAGCCATATCAAAATGCCAAGGAAGACAACAGCCAGTCCTATGATTAAAATGATTATCCAAATATCTATACCTCCGGAAGCGTGATGAATTGGATTCATTTGTTAACCTCCTAACATTTTATATGTCTATACAAAACTTTACCCAATTTTTCATATCCTTTTGGGCATGGTTCTTTGGTGGATAATCAGGGCGAAAAATAAGAATAAAACAGTAAACGCCGCCATCATTAAGAAATCAAATCCCAGGGAAAAGTATCCATGATTCTGAATACACTGTCTGCCTATATCCGTAAAGTAAGTGAGAGGAGAAACAAAGGAAATAACTCTCCCCCATTCAGGAAGCTGGCCTAAGGGGATAAAAATCCCGCTGATAAAAACCACAGGAAATTTCACCATGACCGAAAGCATCATAATGGTGGAGGGCATGCTGGTAGGCGCTGCAGAGAAAATCAATCCCAGAGAGGAAAAACAAAATCCGGCTAGGAGGGTCCCCAGCATCAAGATGACAGGTTGATTGATCTTTATACCAAGACTCACACCTGCCAGCACGGGTACGGCAGAGACCAGAACACCGTACACAAAAGAAGCGATTATATCCCCCAGGATGATAGTATGGGTTTTTAAGGGGGCGCTCATAAGCCTTTCCAGCGTCTTAGCCTGGGTCTCCCACGGCGCTACAGCCGGTGATATGGAGGTTGAGGTAAAGAAAAGCACCATACCCAGCAGTCCTGGAAAAAGGAATTCAAAAGGAAGATCCCTTCCCACAGCAAAGGCGAGAAATAGAAAAACAGGAAATAGGATTCCGAATATAATCACAGGGCCCTTGTAGTAATAGATGCGGATATCTTTGCGGGCGATTGTCCAGGCACGCTTGGCTTGCTGAAAGAGCAGGGCGGTGTCACTCATGATTCCTCCCTTCTAGTCAGGGCTAAAAAAGCATCTTCCAGGGAAGGTGAAAGCACATTTAGGGATACGATCTCCTTATTGTTGGCTGAAGCTTGGTTGACTAAGGAAACCACAGCGCTCCCCGGTGTTTCGGTATAAAATCTGTATTTATCCCCTTTCTTTTTAAGCGATTTTACTCCGGATACAGAATTGAAAAAAGGAGGGTTGATTTCACTCTCAAAACTGACTTCAACTGAGTGCATTCCTTTGATCTCTGTTCTTATTCTCTCGGGGGAATCTATTTTAACAATGATTCCGTGATCTATGATGGCAACCTTGTCGCAAAGCTGATTGGCCTCTTCCATCTGGTGAGTGGTCAAAAATATGGTCTTTCCGCTGCTGTTAAACTCCAGAAGAAAATTTCTGATCATCCGGGAGCTTTGAACATCCAATCCTGCTGTCGGTTCATCCAGAAAAAGGATCTCCGGGTCACTGATAAGGGCCATGCACAGGATAAGGCGCTGCTTCATTCCTTTAGAATAAGTCCTTACCGCTTTATCTTTCCTTGAATAAAGATTCACCTTTTTAAGCAGTTCCTCTGACCTGGCTTTAATAGCATTTTTAGGCACCCCGTATATCTCGCCCATGAGTGCCATGTTCTTCCATCCGGAAAGATCTTCATAGGCGTTAGCCATTTCAGGGACCACTCCGGAGATTTGCTTGGCTTTCAATGTGCCCGCTTTATGCCCCATAACCAGAGCCTCTCCCTTATCTGCTTTTAAGACTCCGGTTATGATTCTCACTGTGGTGGTTTTGCCGGCTCCGTTGGGTCCGAGGAAGCCGAAGATTTCTCCTTTAAGCACATCAAAGCTCACCCGGTCAACAGCGGTTAATTCGCTGTAATTCTTGGTCAGGTTGGATACCTGGAGCGCCATTGTGTTATTGGCTGTCATGTTGGTTCACCATTGTTATTGTTTGTTTTTTCGTCTTCTATAGAGAGTGCTGAAGAAATTAATGTTCTTAAGTGATTGATTTCATCTCCATTAATGAAGTAATGGACTCGATAACCTCGTCTCTTGCCTTTAACCAGTTTTAAGGCTTTCAGCACCCTGAGATGCTGGGAGATCGCGGATTGACTTATGCCGAGTCGATAAGCCAGCGCGTTCACACAGAGAGCACTGGGATCACGCTGCCGGCAGAGCAGCTTCACCAGCTTCAAGCGGGTCGGGTCTGCCAGAGCTCTAAATAGTGCGGCTTGCTCTTCTGTATCTTTATCTTTGTTCATGTCGTTATGCATTTTGAATTGATTTAAATAAGTTATTACTAATATACTAAATTAGTTTGAAGATGTAAATATATAAAATAAAAACGGCCTCCCCTTTTAAAGGGAGGCCGCTCTTTATCGGAAAAAATCAGTCTGCTGTAAACTATAAAGTTGTTACTATATTATTTTACTATATTATCTTGGCTTCACGATATTGTTGGAGATAAAGATGGGGAAATTAGTGAGGGAAATTAGTGGGAAATTAGTGGGAAATTAGGGGGTCGCACCATGGTACTCCATTCTATCTTTAGATTTTTCAATATCTTAAGTTAATCTTATGGACGAAAAATAGCCCTAAGACGTATTTTTTAGGGGGCCAAAACAGCGAATAAGCCAGCACTCCCAAAATCTCATTTAAGAAGGTTTTTTTATAGCTAAAATAAGTGATTTTGTCTATTCTCTTGACAGCCGCCTTCTAATGGGCGACCCCTTAATCATGACTTATTCAGCCACACTTAATCTAACAAAGCTGCGCAAGGATCAATCTGTTTCCACGATTCCGTATTCATAGACACAGGACTCGTGCTTAGAATCAATGAGATAGATCCGGTCGTCGCATAGAGAGAGTTTGTCAAACCGGATATTGGGAAAAGGAACCTTGAAGAGAAGAATACCCTCTGTGTCAAACACATCAAATTCATAGCAGTCAGTGAGATTTTCTCCTTCTTCAAAGGTTAAGTATCGATCGGGCTGCTTGAGATAGGTTAAAACCCAGAGTCTGTTTTTATGATCGATCCCTACTGCTTTGGTCACATAAGTAACCGAAGGCCATTTGATCTCTTGCTCTTTACTGCCGCTTGTAAATATTTCAATTTTAGTGACGTTTTTGACTTCAAAGGAAAGAGGTCTGTCTGCGGAAAACAGCAACTCACCTTCTGGGGAGTATTTGCAAACCTTGTTTTGATGCGCGTAAGCCGCATAAATATGATCCGTATTGTCTTTGTCAAAATACACGATATTGGCATTTAAGGTAAGGAATGAGTTTTCATATGGTTTAACTTCACAGAAAGAATGGATGCGGGTTCCGGATTTATCATATATTGACAGCAGCTTGAGCTCGCCTGACTCGATCCACAAGTGAGGAGGACTTGGAAGGATCACATGCGATCCGGACAGAACAGCCATACCAGAGGTTTTGTAATCGTTATGAAGGCTGCTTCCTCCTATGAGCTCCGGTTTGAATCCGCCTTCATAATCCCCAGAAAGGGATAATATGGAGACTCTGGAACCAGCGACATAGAGCTTGTTTTCGTTCATTCTCAAACAATAGGGATATGAGAAATCTCCAGGTCCCTGACCCTTTTGTCCAAAGGATGAAACGTATTCATGGTCTTTACTGTAGCGCTTCACTGTACAGCCGTCTCTTTCCAGGATGAGAATGTCTCCGTTTGGAAGCCGGGCCACATCTACGGGATCATAGAGAAGATCTTCTTCTTTTTCAGCTTCGAGCTTCCCTATTTTGCCTAAAAGTTCGAGTTTTACCGGAGGAGTATCACTGAACTGAGGGGCGATGTTGTGGATGTGCATGACGCCGTCAATGATTTCAGTGGAGTAGAGTGACGGGTTACGGGGTGATTTTTGGCATCCTATGGAAAAAACGATGCAGATTGCTGCGGTGATTGTTATGAGGGTTAAAAATGTTTTTTTGATGATGGATGCTGTAATCTCTTTGTTTTTCATGATTAAAAAAATATCATGATGGCAACAAGAGTCAAGAGATTTTTTCTGTAATGTTTTTTTCTATTCCTTATTCTTTTAATAATTCCATCTGACTTTGTAGCGTTTGATGGACAGAAATCCCTGTTCGTTTTCTTCCACAGTATAGAATTTGTTGTCTTTTATAAGAAAGGGTCTGGTTTTTAAGGGAACTTTTGCCATGAATTTTCCTTCTGTATCAAAAACATCGTAATAGAATCCTTCTTTGTCTTTTACTTGTTCATAGGTTCTGACAAAGATTCGGCCTTCATCATCAGTTCCGAACCAACCAAAGGGATTGTGGTATTTTGGGATAGACACTTCCATTCCTTGTGGAATATTCTTCATAACCTCTTCGATTTCCTGTTTGGTAATTTCCACAGGATCGTAGTCTTTCATAATTTTCATCTCCAGATTAGCTTCTTTGTCATACACATTGAGTTCATATTTAAAAGGAGAACCACAGATCACATGATCATCAATACGAATGGAATGCACTACAGCCCCTCCAAAAGGATTGAAACCTTCATTTTGAGTACTGGGCAGAGGGGATGTTCCCAATGAAGCCAGTCTGTTCATTTGAGGATCATACTTTCTCACTTCATAACGCGGATCTTCCTCATCATAAACAATCACTGTACCAAAAAAATTTCCCCGCGAATCCCTAAGAATCCCTAAAGCAGCCTCTTTGGCCGTCTTGATTTCCCGGAGTAAATCTCCTTCAAGGGAATAAAAGACAATCTTTCTTCTGAAGTCCTCAACCATGAGTTCCTGGTTGTGAGTCACTGACATCCGAAAGGGCATATGAAGTTCCCCGGGTCCCTCCCCTTTTTTTCCGATGGATTTGATAAAATCTCCATACGGCTCAAAAATATAAACATGGGCTTCTCCCTGATCCAGGATATACAATCGACCTGGCTCATCCACATCTATGGACCTGATTTGTGAAAAGATGACTTCTTCCATCTCCGGAGGTTCAGAAATGGAGAGTTCTTCTTCCAGAGAGAAGACCACTGATTCGTAAATGGGTTCTTTGGTGTTTTTTACCAGGATCACTCCATTATCTTCAGTGATGGTTCCTTTCCAGGAGGAACTCTGTTTTTGGCATCCTGTGGAAAGAAAAAAGGCGGCTGCTGCAGTGATTAAAATGAAGAGCAGAAGCGTTTTTTTAATGGTTTGTAAGGTTCTCATCTACCCCAAAGAAATTCTCTGGTTAATGGTTAAGGTGGCGAGCTACTGCCGGGTGGATTCCACATCCTCGATGCTCTTGGGTTTGGGCTTACCAAGAAGCCGGTGACCGTCTTCTGTGATCAGGAAATTTTCCTCGTTGCGCAGCCCGCCGAAGTCCTTATATTCCTCCACCTTGTCGTAATTGATGAAATCAATGAATTTATCGTCCGCTTTCCACATGTCAATCAGTTCCGGGATAAAATAAATTCCAGGCTCAATGGTTAATACAAATCCTGGCTCCAGTTCACGGCCCAGCCTCAGCGATTTCAGTCCGAATTGAGTGCTTTTCTTTTCTCCTGAATATCCCACGTATTCTTCGCCTAAATTTTCCATATCATGCACATCCAAACCCATCATGTGGCCCAAGCCGCATGGGAAAAACAAAGCGTGCGCTCCCTGGGCAACCGCTTCTTCAACATCGCCCTGCATGAATCCTAAGTCTTTCAAACCAGAGGCAATGGTTTTACAGGCTAAGAGATGGATGTCTTTGAATTTTGTCCCGGGTTTAAGGGCTGAAATGGCCTTTTCATGAGCTGCAAAAGCAACGGCAAAGATCTCTTTCTGCCGTTTGGTGAATGTGGGTGCCACCGGAAACGTGCTGGACAAGTCCCCGGCATAGCCCATGACAGTTTCCGCGCCTGCATCCAGTAGAAACATATCCCCGCTTTCCATGATATTTCCATGGTAGTGATTGTGGAGGGTTTCCCCGTGAATGGTGGCGATAGTTGGAAAGGACAGATTGCCGCCGGCGGCAATGGCGATTTCTTGAACCCGTCCCGCCACCACGGCTTCGTTCATACCCGGGCGAACCATTTTCATGGCTTCTACATGCATCTCGACACTGGTATTCACAGCCTTTTCGATCTCCTGAATTTCTTCCTCACTCTTGTAGTTTCGTTGATTCACCACAGCTTTGATAAAATCCTCGGACGTGTGAAGGGCGGCTTCCGTGGGCGGAATATTCAGCCATGCATAAAGTTTCAGCCGATGTTCCGCCCGGTAAGGGGGAAGAAAATGGATGGTCCGGGTCTTTTCTTGGGCTTGCATTAAGTATTTCGGGAGGTCTTGTGAAGGTTGAATATTTTTCACTCCGGCTTTAGCTCCCCGCTCTTTTAGGGCGGGCTGTGTGCCCATCCAGACAATATCTTCTACGGTTAAATCATCTCCGAAAATAATATCCCGGTCTTCATCCAGGTCGATCACCGCGTTCAAGCCGGTATGGCTCAAGCCGAAATAATAAAGAAAGGTGCTGTCCTGGCGGTAATGAAAGGGATTATCTTCATAATTCATGGGGCTTTCATCATTGCCTAAAAAAAGCAGGATACCCGAGTTTATTTGCTGCCGCAGTTTGTTGCGGCGGTCCACATAAGTATTTTCAGAAAACATGATTTGTTTCTCCTTTCTTGATTTTATTATACACAATTCATCACTTGAGAAATACCATGAGTAGTCCGAGAATTAAGGAATTAGTAAGAGTTAAGGGGTCAGAATTAAGGGGTCGTCAGCGGAATTAAGGTCAGCGGAATTAAGGGGTCGCACCGCAGCAATTTATTCATAAAACAAGCTAATCCATTTTTGACGCTAAAAAAACATTATTAAATAAGATTATTGGGGGTTAGCTTATTCGCTATTTTGCCCCCCTTAAAGAGAGGTTTAAGGACCAATATTTATCTATAATATTAGATTAACGTATTGATAAATCTAAAGATAGAATGAACTAGCGCGGTGCGACCCCTTAATCCACCGACTTAATCCACCGATTAATCCACCCTTTAATCCTGCGGCTTAATCCTCTACCTTAATCCTCTATTCTTAATCTACTGTGATCTATGCTCCCCTACGATTTATTGGCAATGACTGCAAATTCGCTCGATTTACGATCATATGGAGTTCCTGCGACATCGGAATAGAGAGCCTTAATGGAAAGGCCTGCCTTAATAAATTCTTTCTCAAGATCTTCTGGCGTAAAATACTGAAACCAGTTGTAAACCTGTCTGATGCGCTCAGGTTCAATAATTGTGTATTTATCCAGGATGACTTTCTCTTTTTCGTATTTGAAGGTATTTAAAAAACCGTAATATTTATTTGGTGACCAAAAACCGTTGAGCTGATTTAACTCATATGTCGAAGCTTCTTGCTTTTTTTTGAATGCTGACAGGGAATACACATCAAGAAGAACCGAACCACCCGGTCTTAATATCTTATGGAAATTGCACAGAATCCTTTTTCTTTGTGTGGGGCTGAGGGCACAGAAATCGCACATAACCATAAGCACAAGGTCGAATCTCTCTTCTGTTTCAAACTCCAAATAATTCTGATTCACATAGCTGATGTTCAGCTCCTCACGGGCAGCAGATTCCTTTGCATATTCGATGGATCTCTTAGAGAAATCAATACCTGTCACCCTTGCTCCCCTTTTTGCCAAACGTGTGGCGTACAATCCAGGACCACATCCGAAATCAGCTATCTTAATGCCCCTGTCGATGTTAAATTCAGATGCGATCCATTTCACTGACCGATTGATGAATTTCGCGTTCCGAGAAGAAACATCAATGGCCTTATTGAGGTGGAAAGAGAGCATCTGCTTTGATGTATGTTCATCAGTCCATAAATTACTTGCAGTATAAAATTGGAACGGTTCTGGCCGTTTGTTTATCTCCTCCAATTCTTTAAATATTTTTGGGTCCATAGTAATCACTTGGAAGGGGCAATCCTTTCGTTCTTATTACACCCATGTTCATTTACGGCATTCTAGCAAAACCTTTGGATTAAAGCCAGCTTATCCCCCCCCCATAATCTCATTTAAGAGGGTTTTTAAGGTGTCTAAAATGGATTAACTTGTTTATAATGAATAGGTTGCTGCGGGTTGTTGCGGTGCGACCCCTTAATTCCCTCTTAATTCCCTTAATTCCCTCAAGCTATGTTACACCCAAAAAATTAAAATGTAAGGTTAAAATGTAAGGGGTCGCACCGTGCTGTTTCATTCTATCTTTAGATTTTTCAATGTGTTAAGTTAATCTGATGGAATAATATGACCTCTTAAACATCTTTTTTAGGGGGGTAAAAGAGCAAATAAGATGCCCTCAGTTCTTTATTATTTTGTTTAATTCTTGTTGTCTTTCAGATCATGAAGGATAATATGTATCAAAACAAATATGGTAAAATGACGAAAGACAATGAAAAAAAAATTGGTAAGATCTTGAGAAAAGTCACAAAGACAGTCCTGTCAATTCTTATCATGTTGGTGGTAATATTTGGCTCTGCCGGCACCCTTTTTTGGATGGAAGCATGGATTTTAATCTTTCTGTTTTTGCTGTATGTTACCTTCTTTGCTTTATGGCTTAGAAAAATTAATCCGGAATTATTAAAGGAAAGAACTTCACGGAAGAATGAAGGAAAACATTGGGATAAAATAATTTTATCAATCTATACTCTCCTCCTTTTTTGTATGCTGATCGTTTGCGGATTTGATGCGGTTCGTTTTGAATGGACACAGATGCCCTTTGTTTTAAAACTAATAGGCTTTGTTGGATATATTCCTGCGGTGATACTGGTCTTTTTGACGGCAAAGGAAAATGCTTATCTATCCGAGGTTGTGAGGATTCAAGATGATAGATCACATCAGGTAGTTAAAACCGGGCTTTATAAATATATAAGACACCCTATGTATCTGGCGGTTATTATATTTGTTGTATCAACTCCCTTGGCTCTGGGTTCTTTTTTTGGATTATTCTTCTCAGGACTTATAGGAATTATTTTTATGATAAGAACACATTTGGAAGAAAAAACACTTCAAAAGGAACTTGCCGGGTATGAAGAATACATGAAGGAAGTTAAGTATCGATTGTTTCCCGGTATATGGTAAAAAAAACAGCTCTCATTCGTACCGGATGGCGTCGGCCGGATTCTGGGTAGCGGCGCGGAATGACTGATACCCCACAGAAATGACAGCGACCAGCAGAGCCATACCCATGGCAGCAGCAAACAACCCGAAATTCAGGCTTGTGCGGTAGGCATACCCTTTAAGCCAGTTGTTCATGATGAGATAAGCAGCAGGCCAGGCAATCACATTCGCCAGAATCACCAGCAGGAAAAATTCACGGGTGATCAGCGACAAAATCCTGGGGACTCCGGCTCCCAGTACCTTGCGGATTCCGATTTCCCGGGTCCTCTGCTCTGCGGTATAGGAGGCCAGGCCAAAGAGCCCGAGGCAGGCGATGGCCACAGCAAGCACAGCGAATATATTCAGCAGGGTTCCCATTCGTGATTCAGTGCGGTACATCCGGTCAAAGTTTTCGTCGATAAAATGATATTCCAAAGGATAACCGGGAATGATCTTCTTCCAGGTATCCTGAATAAAATCCACGGATCCGGAGATATCATGCGGAGGGATGCGGATCAGCAGAAAACGCACATTATCCGGAGCCAGAATAACAGCCAGCGGTTCGATTTTGGTGCGCATGGAGGAATAATGAAAATTTTTCATAACTCCTATGATTTGTCCGTCAATGCCCGCAAAATGGAAGCGCTCCCCCACCACTGAATCTTTGTCCATCAAAGCTGCCACTTCTTCATTCACCAGGAATCCATGCCGGACATCAGAAGGGTATTCAGGGGAAAAGTGCCGGCCTTCCTTTATTTCAATGCCTGCGGCCGGGATATAGTCATAATCCACATAAGTCTGTCCGATAAGGACATTCAGATCCGGGTCCTTTCCGTCCCACTCAGCTCCGCCCGAGTTGCTGCCGATGCTTGAAGGCAGATGGCTGGCTGCAGAGACATGCATCACTCTCGGATCTTGTTTCAAAGCCTGTTTAAGCGGTGTGTACACATCCCCGGCTTCCTCTGGCAAAGAGGCATAGACCAGGTGTTCTGAATTCCAGCCCAGATCGCGGCTGCGCATGTATTTGAGCTGTTTGTACACCACCACTGTGCCGATAATGAGGAGAATGGACAGGGAAAACTGCACCACCACCAGGATTTTCCGGAACCGCGAGCTTCCGGAGGGAGTTCCTGTCCGTCCTTTAAGCACCCGGGCGGGCTGCAGGGATGAGAGCAAAAGCGCCGGATAGCTTCCGGCCACAAGCCCGGTGATGATCACAATCAGCAGCAGTCCGGCAGCCAGAGTTCCAACACCGGCTACAAACCAGGATAAGTCCTTGCCCGAGAGTGTGCTGAAAGACGGAAGAAGAAGAGTTGTGATGCCTGCAGCAAACACCATGGCGATCAGGGCGAAAATAGTGGATTCCCCAAAAAACTGCCGGATAAGATGGCTTTTGGTCGCACCCACCACCTTGCGCAGGCCCACTTCCCGGGCGCGTTTGGCGGACCGGGCTGTGGAGAGATTCATGAAGTTGATGCACGCAATCAAAAGCACAAAAGCAGCGATAATGGAAAAGATGTACACATATTGAATGGCACCGGGATCATGCTCGTATCCCCAGTAGGCGTGAAGATGCAGGCGGGTGAAAGGCATGAGCATCAATTCAGTTGTGGTTCTCGTGACTCTTTCTTTGATGAATCCTCGGATTTTGGGATTGACCTGGTCCATGGTGGTGCCGTTCTGAAGCTGGACAAGGGTGGTGATTGAATTGCTTCCGAAACTGTCGCTGGTGGCTCCCATTCGTTCCAAGAGTTTGTAGGGAACCAGCATGTTGAACTGGAGGGTGGAATTGTGCGGGACGTTTTCCATGACTCCGGTGACCGTGAGTTCATGCTGGTTATTGACATTGATGACCTTGCCCATGGGATTCTGGTCACCAAAGTATTTTTCGGCCTGTTCCTCTGAGAGAATGAGCGAAAACGGCGAATCCAAAGCTGTATCCGGATTGCCGTGAACCAGAGGAAAGGTCATCATTTTCAGAAAAGAGGGATCGACTGCGCGCACACTGTTCTCATAAAACGCCTCATCGGCGTAGCGGAACAGCTGACCGCCGGCCCAGACGTAGCGGGTGGCGTCAATGATTTCCGGAATCTCTTCTTTGAGCGCTGGAGCGAGCGGGTACGGGGTGACCGTGACATGATAAATCCGTCCGGAATAGTCCTGGTCTTCTTCCACCCGATAGAGGTTGGAGGCGTTCTGGTGGAACTTGTCGTAGCTCAGTTCATCCAGAACCCAAATGCAGATGAGCAGACAGCAGGCCAGGCCAAGAGCCAGTCCGGCGACATTGATGAAGGAATAACCTTTGTGGCGTTTGATGCTGCGCCAGACAACTTTGAGATAATTTTTCAGCATAGTCCGTCTCCTTGTTATTTAGGACGGTTAGGGCTGACAAATAGTTGGCATAAATATTTAGGAGTCTCTAAAGAATTTGGGGGTCGGGGGCAATTAGGCAGGGCAATTAGGGGGTGCAATTAGGGGGTCGCACCGTGCTACACCATACTATCTTTAGATTTTTCAATATCTTAAGTTAATTTGATGGACAAATATTACCCCTTAGACGTCTTTTTTAGGGGGGCAAAATAGTGAATAAGCCAGCCCACCAAAAATCTCATTTAAGAGGGTTTTTTTGGTGTCTAAAATGGACTAACTTGATTATAATGAATAAGTTGCTGCGGTGCGACCCCTAATAACCTAATAACCTAATAACCTAATGGCCAATTAGGGCGACCCCTAATAACAAACCCTTAATAACCTGATAACAACTAATAACAATCGCTAATAACAATCCTAATAACCTAATAATAAGAACTACACTAATAAAAAAAGGGTGGCCTAACGGACAGAATAATTCCTCATCATTCCCATGTCTTCGTGCTCAAGATTATGGCAATGATAAAGGTACATTCCCCTGTAATCTTTGAATTGAAGCAGGATTTTTAGCCGGGTCCTTGGTAAAAGCAGAAAACTGTCTTTCCAGCCTTGATCCACAAAACCGTCTTTAAAAGAATTATAGAGACGGGCGATACTTCGGTCCGCCCTTCTTTCAATTATCCGAAACTGCAGGCCATGGATGTGAACCGGGTGCGCCATTTCCATCATACCGCCCATCATTCCCATCCGGCCTCTGCTGTTAACAAACTCCCACACTTCTGTTGTGTTGAGTTTCACCTTTTCCCAATCTGCGACTTCGGTCATTCGAAAGGTTCTTCCATTTATGGTCCAGCGCATGTGCCCGCCCATACCGAATACAAACTGCCTGGGATGGGCGTAATTTAGGGCTTCCTGGGATTTTGGTTTTTTCAAGGAAGTGAGCCTGGAAGGCACTTGATATTTTTCAGAAACTTTATTTTTTATGTTAACTGAAAGAAGATCCATCTTTTTACCCATGTCGAGGGAAGTGAAATCCTGCCCCATCATTCTTCTGCCCATCATTCCGCCCATTCCGGAAAATAAGGAAGGAAATGAAAGGCTTACCAATTTTATCTGCTGATTTTTTTCTTTATTCGAAAAATCAGCCAAAATGTCATATCTTTCCGCAGGCCCGAAGATGAGATAGTTTTTTTGAACCGGCTTTTCCAGAAGTCCTCCGTCTGTCCCTATAACCGTAAACGGAGTGCCGTCGCTCCATGCCAATTTATAAATTCGTGAATTGGATCCGTTTAAAAGCCGCATACGGTAAGCTCTGGAATCAAGATTGAGAGAGTGATTCTTTTTCCCGTTAACAATGATCTCATCTCCGAGGAACCCGGTCATTCTATCCATGGGAGAAGATAAGTACACCAGCTGGTTGTCCGGATTGAAAGTCCGGTCCTGAATGATTATGGGGATTTCATTGTCACCTGAGGGAAGATTGAGTTTGTTTTCTTCATCATCGGATACGATAAACAAACCTGCCAGACCGCTGTAAACCTGAGGTCCTGTGAATTCGTGGGGATGGGGGTGAAACCAGTATGTCCCGGCACGGTTTTTGACTTCAAACTCATAAACATGCTGCTCCCCTTTTCGAATAACATACCGGGGATGACCGTCCATTTCCGAGGGTACGTGCAAGCCGTGCCAGTGCACAATGGTGATCTCGTCAAGTTCGCTTTTAAATACCACCCGGATTTTTTCACCTTTATTCACCCTGAAGATGGGCCCGAAGTAATTGTCGTCCCAGCTCTGGAGGGCGTCTTTTCTCCCCTTTTTAACTTCTCCGGAAAACCTCCACACCCTGGTCCGGTTTCCGGGCAGGATGGGAATCTCATCCGCATGAGCGGTTAATTCAAATTCTATATCCGGAGTGAAGTTCAAGTCAGGCTTCTGATTTGAGGACCTGCTGTTGTTAAAAAGAAAACCGGGCAGAAACGAAAAGGCGGCAACTCCACCAGCTGTTTTTAGAAAGTTTCTTCGTTTGATCTTCAAATTTTTCATTTCACCCCTATTATTCGTTTTTGATCTTAATGAGCTTGAGGATATAGATTTAGAGATTTTTAAGCGGTCATAGTGAAAAATCTAAAGTGCATCTAAATCAGGTCCTTTTTCATGCTTTCGAATTCTTCTTTTGATATCTCTCCCCGGGCGTATCTCTTTTTCAATATATCCAAAGGGGTTTCTGATGAGCCCTGCGTTCCTCCGCCTCCTTTCTGGGCGGTAAGCCTCACCAGAAGATAAACGATCAATCCGATAATGATTATCCAGAAGACCCATGTGATCCACATTCCGTACCCCATGTCATGCCACATAATGACCTCCTTCCTGCCAAATATACGTTTCTTTTTTCTCTATTATTAGTATACACCTTATGGGAGAAATTTTCATCCCAATGGAATTAGGGAAAATTAGAACATTAGAAATTCATGAGAAATTAGGGAAATAAAAAATTAATGGGCGACCCCCTTAATCCTTTTACTTTACTTTACCCCCGTTTATTTTAGATATTGCTTTAAATCGCGATAAAAATTTTCATGTCCCCCTATTGCAATAAAAATAATTTTCCTCTTTTTACTGTTAACCTCATAAGCTAATAATAATTCCTGATCAATAGGTTTGAATTTGTATACATAGATTCCTTTTAAATCTCCATGTTTTTGAGTTCCAATGCATGGGTTTTTTGCGACTTCATTTTCTGCCTTGTTTATCGATTTTATCAAAAGAGAGGGCAGTTTCTTTTTAATTTTGTTATATTTTGGATAAGCAAGTTGGGCATAAGATTTAGACTCGGTCAAAATCCTATCCTTTCCAGACCGGTTCCGGTTTTCCAGATTTAACCGACTCCTCGATATCCTTTAAAAATTGGGGATGAAGTTCTTTTTTCATGTTTATCCATTCTTCTAAAATGACCCTTAATTGGCTGCTTAAAGTGCGTCTTTCTTCCTGGGCGATGGCTTCGATAATTTTCTTTAAACCGGGATTTATTCTAAAAGTAATGTTTTTTTCTTTTGTTTCCATTTTTGATACCTCCGTTGTTTGATTAGATTATACCAGGGAATGTAATCAAATGCAAGTAAATGTATACATATGATTTCTTATCCGATTATCTTGTATTTCACAACGCTGACCAGGTCATTCTCATCGGTTTCTTTGATGAATATGGAGTTTTCATGGGTGCTGATGATTCCTCCCTCGGTTTTTAAGTAGAAGGAATCCGCATAGGACCCGTCAAACTCAAACACATCCATGAGATATCCTTTGTCTGGATCTTTGGTCGAAGTTCGGACCCAGAGCGAGTCATTGACAATATACATGGCGCTTATGTCATACAAATATTTGGGTGGCGGAGGGCCCATTCTGTTTCCTTGTCTGTCATATACACCTGCCCATCTGTAATCCTTAGGGGGCTTCACACGTTTGTATTTTCTAGTGAAACTTTTCAGCACTTTCTGGGATTCCACGTCAAAAACCTTGACCAGATATTCCTCTGTATTAGATATAAAGAGGTATTTGTTCTTATAGGAAGCTGTGGTCATTCTTCCTAATCCGCTCAAAGCTCCCCCTGCAACAAAAATCTGGTAAGGAAGAGTTAAGTGTTTTTTTAGATTTTGGCCTTTCATATCCATGGAGGTTAAAACATAGGGAGCATCTAAAACCTCTGGTTTATCTCCTTCTTGCGGACGTTCGTTTCTAAAAAAATACAGTCGGTTGTTTTTAAGGAAAAGAAAGCGGAAGAAGAAAAAGCTCTGATGAAGGGTTACCTCATCGAGAAGCTCGCCGTTAAAATCAAAGGTTATGATCTTCATGGGATTGGAGCTTATGGCGATGAGTTTTTCGTCTTGAAAGGCATAATCGAGTTCAAAATTCATCTCTCCGGGTCCTTTCCCTTTTTTGAAATAGTTATGAAGAAATTTACCGTTTTTGGAGAAACGAAGAAGAAGGTCCCGGTCTTCTATGAAGATGGATCCGTCCGGAGCGACTTTTAAATTCCCAGGGAATTGGAAGAAAAACTCTCCTCCCTCATCTGTGATATTGAGCTCTTGCTGGAGTTTTAGGATTCTGCCGGCTTCCGGATTTGTTGGTTTCGCCGGATTTTTGATGGTTTCTTGGGCTTGATCGGCTTTTTCGCTTTGAAGGATTTTATGGTCATCTTCAGGAGAGTGAGGATAAGTGATATTGGCGAGAAGTGATAAAGACAATGTGAGGTATGGAAGTTTTTTTAATAATTTCATTTTAGTTGCCTCTTTATCACTATAATATACTCTTTTTAATAGAAAATTGTTAATAAATCAAAAAACTATCTTTCCGCTTTTTAGCGATTCACTCACTCCAGTTAACTTGATATCGTTTTAATAATCTGTACCTTCAGTCAAATGAGGAAATCCGCTAATGTCATTCAATTCATCGGAAATTTGGCTCAGAAATCGCTTAAATTTGCTATTTGTCGGGGAAAATCGCTGTTTTAAGGGCTAAAAAACTGACTATTTCATTTCCCACCAGGGCTTGTCAAATCCTTCCCTCCTGACATTGGTCCCGCAGTGCACTTCCCCGCTCCATTGATGATACTGCCGGGCATCCACGAAATGCAGTTCCAGAGGCAGGCCGGACAGAAGTTTTTTCATCTCTTCCTGAAGAAGGTCTTGACCGTTGATCTTAGGCCCGTTGGGATCGATGATCAGCAAATGGCTGTTCAGGACCGTGGAATTGACCATATTGGGGATCAGAGCCAGTCCT
>Ga0180434_10001155_pt1 | contig 38394 bp, 33 predicted proteins | sample SS_ome_7_FD_132453 | JGI IMG/M metagenome (GOLD analysis project Ga0180434, IMG submission 132453) | Hypersaline lake sediment archaeal communities from the Salton Sea, California, USA - SS_1_D_2 metaG | ecosystem: Environmental > Aquatic > Non-marine Saline and Alkaline > Hypersaline >... | reverse complement strand
TTCCAATTCAAACGGAAGGACGTGTGGGACAGAATGCCGAAGTGGTGGAATTGGTAGACACGCTGGGTTCAGGGTCCAGTGGCCATTAGGCTGTGGGAGTTCGAATCTCCCCTTCGGCACCAATGTCGGGAAAGCCCTCGTAACCTGCTATGGTTACGGGGGTTTTTGTTTTGTGAGGGTTTTCCTGCGAGGCAACTTGCGTATGACTTGCAGAAACTTGTTCGCTGAGGCGGTTCACAGCATCCCTGCGCATCGACAGTCTCTTCGCCGGCATGATTCCTCCTCAAAAACGTTGCGTAATTGAGGAGATATTCTATGCCTCGTCTGCCAGCGTCGACCATCGCTCCGCCTTTCTGACCAGGATCCATCTCCTTTCCGGTTTTCGCTGAAAAAGTGTCCAGCTTCAACCGGAATGGGTGTCCAGTTTGGACCGGAATGGGTGTCCAGCTTCGACCGGAATCGGTGTCCAGGTTCCCCCGGAATACGCAGTTCCCGCCGATACTGCGTTTCTCGCTTCTGTAACCGGTCCCTGAGTGCCTTGATTCGGTCTTTGTCGGTCATGCTGCCCCTTTCAAACATTTGGCACTTTAGTAAAACACCAGACTGCTCCTCACAATAATTCTCTTGTCTTCCTTCTTGCGAAAGGCTTATTCTGGTCCCGTCGATAGGCTCACCTTTCAAGCATAACCCCCATAGAAAGGAGGCCATAAAATGAACCGGAAACGTAGATTCCATTGACATAACCAAGTCTTGTACAGACAATCCCGAGGAGTGCCCTGCCTTCTACGAGTATATGACCCAATCCTTGGATATGGAGGAGGAATAGCCCCCGGTCCCTGTGGTCTGCTTACGCACTCTTCTTCCTCCGTCCGTCCGTCCGCCTACCCCCGAATGTCGGAAGCCGCCTTTCCTCGTTCCGGCAAAGGGACCCAAAGCTACTGACCCTTGTGTTACCCTTCACCCGGCCATGCCATACCCCAGGAGCGCCCGTAGCACGGGCTGTAGCGTGTCTAACGGCACCGTACGCCGGGGTTTCCTGACCTATCTCTTTCAGCCCTACCCTAACCATAGGCTTGCCCGTGCCGTCGTGCAAGACGATTCCCTCCACCTCGCTCTTGCCGCCCAAGCCAAAGAAACCCTTGACACTCCCACCTCAACTTTCTAGATTATAGAACGCCTCCGAGAAACAGCCTCCCGAGTAGCTCCCACCGACCATCGACGGGGAAATGCCTGGATGGAATGCGGGACGAAGATCGAGACTCAGTGTCCTGAATGCGGCAGAATACTGGCCCCCGGGTAGATGTAAAAACAAAAGGAAGAAACCCAATGACAAAGAGTGAACTCGTTACCCATGTTGCAGAACGTCTCCCCTACATGACCCGCAGGGATGCGGAGGTCGTCATAGATACGATCTTCGAGAGCGTGGCAGATGCGCTGGCACAAGGGGAAGGTATCGAGATTCGCGGATTTGGAAGTCTCAAGGTCAAAGACCGAGACGAACGCCAGGGCCGCAACCCGAAGACGGGCGAGTTGCTTCGCATTCCTGCCAAGAAGTACCCCCTTTTCAGGATCGGCAAGGAACTCCATGATCGCATCAATCCGACGGTTCCTTCTAGAGGCACAATGTCGGCGCATAGAGAATAAGAGAATGGGAGGCATGAAGACAGCAATCCGTCTATTGGGCGGAATTCTGCTTGTAGGGTGCACGGCGACAAAGGCACCCGATGTGCCGACCTTTCAAAGCTATTTCGGACAAGCCTGTGGAGGGGTATGCCGGCGAGAACATGCCTTATGTACTTCTGAATGCACGCAGATGGTCAAATCAGGGTGCATCTCCGAATGCAACCAGAGCCTCAAGGAATGCTACGACTTCTGCCTGGCAGACGAAACGAAAACGTCTCCACAGTCAAACTAGATATCACCCCGAAAAAGCCCTGGTTCGCTAGAAGCGCCTGAGATATGACTGCGGACCTCGAGCCGTTGCATCGTAGAGTAGCCCCGCCCAGTTACCCAGACGGGGCCCTCGCCAGATCCGGACGCGGACATTTCGACCATCCGGCTCTTCCGCTGGTACGGCTCACGGAGACTCCCATAAGTTCACGTAACCCTGGGTGGGGGAAACGGGAAGTCTCGATTGAGATCTTCGAACCGCTCCCAGTTGAGACGCGATCGTTGGCTATCGTAGGCGGCATTGATTGCCCGCCCCAGGCGTGCTTTCCGGGTCTTCCACGATGGTTGCCAGCCTCCTCCCCGGTGATTCTCGTCTGACTCCTCGGCGGCTGCCGGAAGTCTATGTCCGATACCCGGATTCGTTGATTGCGATGATGATACAAGCCAAGACCCGCCGATTTGCTTTTCATGTGGTTGTGCAGAACCCGAGTGCGCTGTTTGCGCCAGGTGTATCAATCCCGGTGCTATCGAGATCTGCTCGGATGGCATCGACCTCGTGGGACAAGTAACGGGAAATTTTTCCCTGGACAACGGGGCCATGCGATTTGTGATGGAAGACCCCGTTCAGGTGATCGGCATCGTATTGCCCCCTCCTCGGGCCAGTCGACATAACCGCCCGTGTGTCCGGAACCCTCTGCCCCATCTCGGCAACTAGGGTTGACGCCGTCTTTTTGGTCACGGTCATTGATATCAACCCTGACGTTCCGCTGATTGCCACCCCATGCACGCTAGGTGTGCCCGGCACTTTTCAGTAGGGGGCACAGGGTTTTTAAAACATTCAAATACCTATTAAAAAAAACTTGACTAGACGCATAGATATCTGTTAAGTATCTCATCAACGAGCTGAAGACGTTTCCAGCGAATATCCGTCTACTGCAAAAGGAGGTTGCGCATGAGAAGGATCAAGCGAGGGGTCATCCTTGTTCTTGGCTTTGCTGTGGCCGTGGCGGCACTACAGGCCAATGCAGGCTACGCACAGAATTATGATCATTTCAAGACCTATCTGACCAGTGGTCCCCCATTAATGCTTCCTGTTGAGGTTGAACTCACAGATCAGTTCGGAACGGTGGGGGGGATGGTGGATGTCATGGTATTCTTTTCGAATCCGGTAGAGAAGACTCCCCCTGGAGAAGATCCCTCTCCGATTCTTCATCCCGATTACCATCTGACGTGGTACAATTTCATGGGAACAGCTGCAGGGCCCTTTGAGATCTCGGTCTCCAACCAGTTCGGTGCCGACCAGCGACTTGTTGTTGAAAACCCCGCCTTGCTCCTCTTGCCGGCTGAGAAATTACTTATTGACGAGACGCCTGCAGGACATAGCGCTCCTGTGGGGCTGGACCACTACCTGTGCTACGACGTGACAAGTGCCCCCATGTTTGGATTGGCCGGTGTTATGCTCGAGGATCAGTTCTTCTCGGAGGAGGTGGAAGTGGGTCAGGCCAGGTTCTTCTGCAATCCGGCACAAAAAGAGGTGCTCGGTCCCCCTCCTTATGTCCCTGGCCTCTATCCGATCATCGATCCCGACAACCACCTGACCTGCTACCAAATCACCTCAACAACACCCCCGCCTTTTTTGAGTGTGCTTGCGGAAGACCAGTTCGGCAATCCTGAATTCACGGTCCTGCAAGACGAGTTCCTTTGTGTGCCCTCCACCAAGGTCTTATGTGAGCCGGAAATCTGCGACGGCATTGACAATGACTGCGATGGTGTTGTCCCTGCCGATGAAACCGATGACGATGGCGATGGATATGTTGAGTGCACTCCCTGGGGCGGGTCAGATCCGACTGTGGTCGGGGGAGGCGATTGCAACGACGCAGCCAAGCTGATCTACCCCAGCAATCCCAATACCTACTGCAACTGTGCGGACCCCGACCCCCAAGGCACCACCGAGATAGAGTGCAACGGGATCGATGAGGACTGCAACGGAACTGACCTCTGCGGTGGGTCGTGTTCTGGGGCAGTGGCTGAATAACGGAGTGATTCAGACCCTCAAATGGCGAATCAGAGTCCATTCGTACCGCCTGCAGTGTCACGGGGCCACATCCCTTTGTGGGATGTGGCTCTCGTTCTCCTAGTCTTCATATCCCGCACTACGACATAGGGTCCGGAGGCATCTATGAAAAAGAATGGAAAGCGTCAACCCATTGGGACAATTCTAACAATGTTGTTGTTTGTCCTCTTTGCACAAGGCTGTAATGGTGGTGAAATCAGTGACTCTTCCGGGAATGCATTGCCTGATGTTGAAGTCATCGCGATCGCTAACTGCCAGGGCGCCGGTTGTGCGGCTCATCAGACAGAGATAACGATTGGTTCTGAGACACATACAGGCTACCGGTTAACCACCGATAGTACTGGAAAGTATTTTTATGATCCTTATGCAGTGCAGGTTGCTCCTGAAGATGCGATGTGGATATATAAACCGGAAGGAGATCCAGATCCCATAAAATTCTCGATTTCAAAGAGCGGTTATCAGGACATCCTGCTTCATTATGTGCCCCAATATGAGACCATCACTGATCCTGATACTGGCGAAGAATACCTAGTTTCCGAAGTCCCGGAAATGTATCTCTGTCGTGATGATGAAATCGATACAGATGGGGACAATCTTTGTGACGCGGTCGAAGAACTCTACGGGTCCAGCCCAACTAATGTCGATACAAATGGCGATGGTGAGAATGATGATGTGGAGATCTATGTGTTAGGTGAGGAGACGCCAGGTTCTTTGGAGGATTGTGTTGGAGCCTATTGCTTTGATGAGCTTATATGGTGCATGACCGGCGTGGATGAAAATGGTTTTGATGATGATGGGGAATGCAGTGGATGGCTGGATTGTATCGAGGCTTGTGGTGACGACGATATGCTGTGCCCGACTGTGTGCGGTTCTTTTTTTCAGTCTCCCATCAAAGACGCCTTCTCACAATGCGCTCTTGACAACGGTTGCTACTCGATAGAATTTCCTGACCTGCCGGCGTGTGATCTGCCGGAAGCAGAACACGTTGCTGTTGGTAATATCGACGGTTTTTGGTGGTGTTCCGCGGTAGAAGCCGATATTGACTATGCATTCTATGAGGACTGTCAGGCATTCACCTTCGATGAGCTGAATGAAACCGAGATCGATACCGTGAGTAAACATATTGTTACGTACAACGGAGAAGAAAGAACCGCGGTAAATCCCGCTCTATTTACCCGTAGCGCTAACGGATACCTGGAGCTTGTCTATGATACTTGGGTCGGTTACTCCGAACAGTGGCACCCTTACTATGTAACCCCCAATGTAATGGTTATGCATGTCTGCTCTGTTGGTACAGACAATGAATGCCATGATTGGGCCACGTGCATTCTGACGCGCGTACCCCTGGAATCCTTGGACAGTGGAGAGATGGCGGCGCTGGAAGCTGCCCTTGGGAATGTCTTCCAAACGACTCTGGCGGATTATACCCTGATCAGAACATCAGACTGCCCTAGCGATATAACCATGCCGTAGGAGATCAATCCAATGGCTCTACTCAGACAAAGCTCACAGATTAAAAAACGAGCTTTTGTTTGAAGCGGGAGCATCTGATACCCAGGCAGAGGAATAGTCCCGGTCGCTGTGGTCTGTGCATACGCTCTCTTTTCCCGTCCCCGTCCCGCCGAAAGCTTGCTTTCCCGGCCTCGTCGCTCATTCCACACGAAAATTCCCCCTCCCTTCCTGAATGCAAAATGCAACTGCCTTTTGCAAAGAGCTCTTGTCTGAACCCGTCCACACACATGATTTTCATGCAATATTGCAGCGAATAGCGCGTAAGCGGCAGAAAAACCAACTTGGCACAAGGCTTGCTCTACCTACTTAGATGTATCAAGAAACGGTATCCCTAATACCTTGGTTCTTCTCTTGAGCAGGAGCCGGATGATGACCTCGAGCGATAAAAACCCCTTGGCCAGAAGTCTGACATTGAGAGCCCTTGGAGAAAACATCACGGGCGACGCGAGAGAAACACTCCTGACGTCACTTGATGATGAGAGCCCGTTGGTGAGATCTGCGTCGGCCCGGGCGCTTGCCACTGACAAGGACACGCAAACAACAAAAGCCCTGATCACAGCTCTGAAGGACAAGATTCCAATGGTGCGCATAGCAGCGGCAAGAGCGCTGTCCATGGCCGGGGGGCCGGGAACAACGGAAGCGTTTATGGCGGCTTTACGGGATGACAACTCAGTTGTACGGGATACGGTTGCAGCGGCCCTGGCCGAAAGCCGGGATCCCCGCACCACCAAGGACCTTATTGCCGCGCTGAAACAGAATAGTCCGCTTGTTCAAACATCTGTGTCAGAAGCGCTCAAGAAAGTCCAAGAATCTGAAGCCCTGGGTCCGCTAATTGATGCTCTGGGAGAAAAGAATCCACTCGTCCGGAAGACGGCACGACGGACGATCAAAGAGAACAATATTCCTCGCACGGCCGAGTTTCTCAGGGGCGCCCTGAAGGCGCCCCAGAAGGAAATCAGGGAGGAAGCGGCGTGGATACTGGGCCAGATCAAAGATGCCAAAGCCGTCCAGCCGCTTGCTGATGAGACCCTGAAGGATCCCGATGCATCTGTGCGTTGCGCTGCGGCCAGGGCCCTGGCCGCTCTAATGGATCCCGTGGCAATCGAACCCCTTGGCGCGGCCCTGGCTGATGTGGATCCCCAGGTAAGACAAAAAGCCGGCTGGGCCCTGGGCGAGATCGGAGATCCCAGGGGAATTCCCGTTCTCATCCGGGCCTTGAAGGACGAGCATGAGGATGTTCGCATCAGCGCAGTCTGGGCCTTGGCAGGAATAGGGGATCAACGGGCTATCGCCCCCCTTGTCTTCACCTTCAGGAATGACCGGGAAGCCCGCAATGATGCCGCCCGGGCTCTGGGCTTCTTCCCCGATGCGGCAGCCCTGCTCATTGAAGATTTGGAGGACAACAATCCACAACGCAAAGAGGAGGCAGCTCGAACGCTGGGCGAAATGAAGGCACCATCGGCCGTTACTCCTCTCATCCATGCGATGAGCGACAGCAGCCAGGAGGTCCGGTGCGTCGCGGCCTGGGCCCTCGGAAAGATCGGGGCCCCCGAAGCTGCCGGTTGCCTGTCCGAGGCTCTACAGAGCTGCCATGAAGATGTTAGAAGCACCGCGGCCTGGGCCCTGGGAAGAGTCCAGACCGCCGGCTCCACAGAGCCCCTGATCGCAGCCTTACAAGATGGGAGCAGCGAGGTTCGCAGCAATGCAGCCTGGGCCCTGGCAGAAAGGAAAGATCCCGGTGCTGAAAAGGCACTTGTTCACGCTCTGAAAGATGAAGACAGTAAGGTGCGAAACCGGGCGGCCCGTGCCCTCGGAGAAATCAAGTCTCGGCAGGCCGTGACTCCGCTCACGGCGATCCTGGAGGATGAAAGCCCGTCTGTGCGCAGCACTGCGGCTTGGGCTCTGAGCGAGATCAAGGATCCCGGGGCCACAAATGCGCCTTGCGAAAGCCTGGAGGATTCATAACGAGCTGCTTCGTCTCTTCAGGTCAAACATGGAAGCGAATGTTCCCTTCGTAGAGATCGCCCGACCTCAATACATCCAGCCAATGAAAATATCCAGGCACACCGCGTGAATAGTTGTTGCTTTTCCAGCCGGTTTCGGATAATCGTCTTCCTATTCATAGAATGGAGGAGTGCCCATGAAACTCATTTCCGGCTTGCGCCAGTATGCATCCAAGCGTGTGGAGGAGATCGAGTCCGCGGATATTCTGGCAGGGATCCCGTGCTACAACAATCAGGAGACGATCCAGCACGTCATTCAGATGGTCACCCACGGGCTCGACCGCCATTACCGGGACCTGCGTTCCGTGATCATGATCGCGGACGGGGGGTCAACGGATGACACACGGGAGGTGGCCAAGGAATTCGAGATCAAGCCGTGGCAGGAGAAGATCGTCAGCATCTACCGAGGGCCCGGCGGCAAGGGCTCGGCCTTCCGGTCCATCTTCGAGACGGCGCGAAACCTGAACGTGAAGGCGTGCATGGTCGTCGACTCGGACCTCCGGTCGATCTCCTTCGATTGGGTCTCCCACCTCCTGGAACCGGTGCTCGGGTACGGCTACGAGTACGTTTCGCCCGTGTACACACGGTACAAGTACGACGGCACGATCACGAACAACATCGTGTACAACCTGACCCGATGCCTGTACGGGCTCCGGTTGCGCCAGCCCATCGGCGGTGATTTCGCCTTTTCGGGCAGGCTCGCGGCCCATTACATCGACCAGGACGTCTGGGAGACCGACGTAGCCCGATACGGCATCGATATCTGGATGACCACCCACGCGATTACGAGCGGGATGAAGCTGTGCCAGTCCAATCTCGGCGTGAAGATCCACGATGCCAAGGACCCGGCCGAAGCCCTCGGCCCCATGTTCCGCCAGGTCGTGCACACCCTCTTCCTTCTCATGGAACAGTTCGAATCCAAGTGGAAGGATGTTCGAGGAAGCAGCAGCCTCCCCGTGTTCGGGATCGAACAATCCATGGAACCAGAGCCCGTACAGGTGGATTTCGAACGGCTGATCAGGGAATACAAAGCCGGATTCCGCCAGTTCAAGGTGCTCTACCGTGACCTGTTCTCGCGGGAGTGCTTCGAGGAGCTCAAGAAGTGCGCCGGGCTCTCTCCCAAGAAGTTCGTCATGTCCATAGAAACCTGGGCCAAGGTCCTTTTCGAGACGGCGGCCACCTTTCACAGCTGGACCACCAACCGGGCCCAACTCGTGAGCCTGGTGGTGCCTCTCTACCTCGGCCGTGTGGCCTCCTTCATCAACAGGACCCGGGACATGACCACCGAGCAGGCGGAGCAGGTCGTGGAAGAGCAGGCCCGGCTGTTCGAAGACCATAAGGACTATCTCATCCGCGTCTGGGACGAGAAGAAGAAAGCCCCCAACAAGAAGAACTCCGCGAAGGGTTGATGGTAGTCCCGTTTCGTCTCTTCAGGTCAAACATTGAATCGAATGTTCAGCACGTCCCCGTCTCGGACGATGTAGTTCTTCCCTTCCAGTCTGAACCGGCCCTTCTCTTTCACGCCCTTTTCGGATCGGCACTCCACAAGGTCGTCGTAGGTAAAACACTCCGCCCGGATGAAGCCGCGGGCCAGGTCGGAGTGGATGGACCCGGCGGCATCCACCGCAGTGTCCCCGCTCGTTATGTTCCACGCGCGGACCTCGTCCGGGCCCACGGTGAAGAAGCTGATGTAGCCCAGGATCTCGTAGGCAAACCGGCTCAGGCGGTCACGCGCCGACTCCCGGATGCCCATGTCTTCCATGAAGAGCTCGGCCTCGTCGTCCTCCATGCGGGAGAGCTCCATTTCGAAGTGCCCTGCAAACTCCATGACCCTGCCGCTCTTCTCGAGTTCCGCAATAACTCCTTCATTCTTACCGAATCCGGACTCTTCCGAATTGAGAATCACCAGCAGGGGCTTCCGTGTGAGAAACTGGTAGCCCCGGATCGTCTTTTCATCGTCCGGGGACAGTTCCAATTCCCGGACCGGAGCATTTTCGTTGAGCCGGTCCACGATCTGCTCCATGACCTTCTCTTCCCGCTCGAGCTCGTTCGACTTGATCCCCCGCTTGTATCCGTGCCGTATACGCTCCAGACGGGTCTCGGCAATCATGAGGTCGGAGAGAAGAAGCTCCTCATGGATCTGCTGGAAGTCGCCAACCGGGTCCTGTGTCCCGTTCAGGTCGTCCTCGAAATTCCGGAGGACCACTGCCAGGGCATGGGCGTTCCGGACCAACTGCATCAGTTCCGGCGAAAACAACCCTTCTCTGGCCGACCCTTCGGTGAAGCCGGAAAAATCCATGAGATCGATCGTTGCGTAGGTTGTCTTCTTCGGCTGATACATCTCGGCGAGCCGGGTGACGCGCTCATCGCCCACCTCCACCACAGCCAGGTTCGGTTCGGCCCTGGCGTTGGAGTAGCTGGTAACCTCGGCCTGGGAGCGGGTGAGCGTGTTGAAGATCGTGGTCTTTCCGGCGTTGGGCAGTCCCAGGAGTGCGATTTTCATTTCGGACCTTTCTTGCCTTTCCTTGTTCGACAGCGGGAGGTCCGTCCCAAAGGGCCTGTTCGCCGCCTTCGAGTCGTTCGAGGGCTTCGACAACCTCGTGGTCACCGGGTTCTAAAGGGATCGGCGAGGAATACAACCAAGGGTATTCAACGTTTCAGATCATGGCGGCCTTCAGAGGGGGGTCCGGGACGGATTCTCTAGAGTATTCTTTGCAGTGGCGCTGGTCTGTCTATGAAGGAATCCTTTTCTGGATGAGTCGTTTCACGTCCATGGCAACGTACTTCCTCAATTCGCATAAACAGTTAAGATTAAAGCAAGAAAGGAACAGAGTCAATATCAGCGCCACATAACGTTGCTGGAGATCGGGGACAAGCCACCGATCTTCGGGGAGTTAAGTGGCTGTCCCCGGTCTCAACAGGAGCTAAAGTCCAGGTCACGATCCGTCGATCTTTACTTGATAGCGAAAGTTATAAAAGGTAAAAATCCCAATGAGCTACCGCCAAACCGCAGAGAAGCTCCCATGCTTCGAGGAATGCCTGGGTTGTTCCGGCTCTTCGGAAGAACCGTGTAGGGTGGAGAACCTGGTAAACAACGTCCTCTTCGTGGACGCCGGGCATGCCTTCCTCTGCCTCCACAGGACCTCCTTCGGTGACTCCTACATCTGCCGGTGCTCCGTCCGGAGAGAAATCTACGAACGCCACGGGCGCTAGTGGCGGGATCCGAAAATATCGCCGTGCTCACGAGAGTCCTGCCCTTCTGTCCAGTCATTACAGCCTGGGGGTCAAACCTGCACAGCCGGTGGCTGTCCCCGATTTACCCGCCTGTACAACGATCTTATTCGGAGAACAACCCACCCGGTTTGACCCCTCTGGCTAAACGCCAAGATTTCTCTTGCAGAACGGCCAATCCTTGTGCGAAAATTTTGGATAGGCCAAGCGTCGAGACCGGGCGACGCGGAAGGCCTGTGCGGGCATGCCGACGGCGGGTTATGTTCCCTCGATTGGCGGCCCGGACACCACCGACCCCTCTGAGGCCGGGGCGTCCCCCGCCTTGCGATCAGAGGCACCCTGACTGCTGCCGGGCAACCCATGTTGCCGCGCTGTTGCGGTCAGGTGAGGTCTGGTAAGATTCGGTATGGATACCCGGCACGGAAGAGGCGCTGCAACGGCGCCTCTTCTCTTTTGCAGACTTGGGGTCTCCCTTTACAGCGAAGAAGCAACTGTGGTACACACGTCTTTCTGGATCATCGATGGATTCACGGCCTACCCAACAAAGAAAGGAGACAACCATGAAGCTCACGAAATCGATGCTGGCGATGCTGCTCTGCTGCGGCCTCATCATTCCCTTTGGGCTCACGGCGTGCGGAGATGATGATGACGATGAGGAAGTGACAGGGATGACCTGCGGAGAGGCCTATGATCAGTTCGTTTCTACGGAGTGTACGACCCAGGCCTTCGCCCACGTGAATGGGCTGAAAGCCTGCTTTGACACCGCCGTAAGCGCTGAGGATGAAGACGCCTGTTTCGAATTGTTCTTTGAAGACACTCCGGACTGTCTTCCCGGGGTCCAAATCCTCTTCGATGGCTGCGGGTCGTGCCAGGAGCTCTGCGGCATCGAGTTCGCCGGGGATGACGGGGTAACCGGTTGCCTCCAAGGCGCGCAGACGGGCACCGAATGCCTCCAGGCACTCATCGACTGCGTGAACGCCTGCTAAGGGGCCGAAGAAGTCCGGCACCATTGCGGCACGAAGCGTTCACTCCAGTGAAGTTCTGAGCTGATCCTTCAGATTCAGACCTCACGGCCATATCCCACCGGGATATGGCCTTTTTTTTCGGGAACTCTACCGAAACCGTGGGCGTCTAACCGTGGCAGAAGCAAACAGAAGTTTGCAGAGCAGTTCCGAATCGCCCTGCCGGCACGGGCAAGGATAACCGGGAATCCAGGTTCCGAACCAAACGGTGACGGGTACTGTATGAAGAGATGATGAAGAAATACGAAAACCGACAAGATAAAGGTGGGCACCTTCCTTCGTAGAATCTGCCTGGCACGAGTACAGCTCCCCGTTTGAAATCCTTCGCCAAGTAGTCTCGAAAGATTCCTCGCCACACATTCCTTAGCCCACAGAGCCAAGCTTCTCTTACTCATGGGATTCGACGCGGACCTGCGCGCGCACCCAAACGATGGAGGAACGTGAAAATGGATGAAGAACGGCTACTGAGACCGAGAGATGTCGCACACATCCTGGATTGCTGCCCGGACGATCTCTATCCGCTGATCTACACCGGGGAGATCAAGGCGGAAAAGGTGGGAAGGCTGTGGAAGTTCCGCCTGAAAGATGTGGTGGACTACAAAGACCGATTGAATGGGAAAGCGGTGCCCACGAAGAAACCTGGAAGGGAGAATTCGAAGAAGCCCGAGAACTAGGTCTCCAGGGCCTGCAGGTTCTTTTCCAGGAGGGCAATCTCTCCGGAAAGCTCCTCGACCCTGCTCCGCTCTTCCTCGACGACCTCGGCGGGGGCCTTGTCGACGAAGTTCTGGTTCGCGAGCTTCTTCTTGCTCGCCTCGAGCTGTTTCACGAGCTTCTTCTTCTGGGTCTCGAGTCGCGCCCTCTCCTTCTCGGGGTCCAGGACGTCGCCCAGGAAGATCTCCATGTCACCGATCACCTGGCTCGCCGCGTTCTTCGGACGATCCACGTCCTCCCCCGCGTGCAGCTCGGAGAGCCGGGCCATGAAGGTGATCAGGTGCGCGTTCCGCTCGAGCAGGGCGAGCAGCTCTCCCGAGGTCTTCACCGCTGCAGGCAACTCCTTGCTGGGAGGCACCTGGTGCCGGGACCGCAGCTCCCGCAGGCGGCTGATCACCAGCTTCACGCGCTCGAACTCCTCCTCCAGCGCTTCGTCCTCCCACTCCGCCCAGGGCTGGGGCCATCGAGCGAGCACGCAAAGGTCGGAGGCAGGCAACTCTTCGGTCACGCCCCGCTTCGGTGCCTGCCGGTTCAGATAGCTCCAGAGCTGCTCGGTGATGAACGGGACGAACGGATGGAGCAGGCGGAGCACCTGATCGAGGCCCACGGCCAGCACCTGGCGAGCGATCGGCGCCTGGGCCTCATCGCGCATCCGCGGCTTGATGAGCTCCAGATACCAGTCGCAAAACTCTCCCCAGAAGAATTCCCGCGCCGCCGTGATCGCTGCGGAGGGACGATAGCCCTCCAGGTGTCCGGTGACCTCGCGAATCGCCCTGGACAGCCGCGAGAGGATCCAGTGGTCTTCGGCCCGGACGGTTTCCGGCGTCAGGGGCTGGAAGCCGAGATCGCCCAAATTCATGAGCGCGAAGCGCGCTGCGTTCCAGAGCTTGTTGCAGAAATTCTTGCCCACCTCGAAGCGGTCGCTGAACACGCTGGAAGCGGGCACGTCCGGCATCGTGCCGAGCACGTCGAACTCGGCGCTGCAGGAGGTGCACAGATAGGTGAAAATCGTTCGGCCGTGCTTCGCTTCCGTGAGCTCCACCAGGGTTTCGCACGAAGGGCAGACGGCCTGCACCGGGAGCCGCACGTCCTGCATGCCCGTCTCCATGGAGCAGATCAGATAGCGCATGGCATCCGCGCCGTACTGCTCGATGATATCCACCGGGTCGATGCCGTTGCCCTTGCTCTTGGACATGGTCACGCCCTTGCCGTCGAGGATCTTGGCATGCACGAAGCAGTCTGTGAACGGAACGTCCCCATGGTTGTAGAGGCCCATGATCAACATCCGGGCCACCCAAAGGGTGATGATGTCACGCGCGGTGACCAGGCATGAGCCGGGATAGTAGTAGGGGAACGAATCCTCCAGGCCCTCGATGTTCCCGAGTCGAGCCTGCCCTTCTCCGATGGCAGCGCCCCCCGGGTCGGGCCAGCCAAGGGTGCTGAAGGGCCACAGGGCCGAGCTGAACCAGGTATCCAGAACGTCCGGATCCTGCTCCAGGCCCAATTCTTTCAGTCGGGCCGCGTGCGCTTCTTCGGCGCGGACGTTCCGGAGGCAGACCTGCAACTCCAGATCAGCCGCTCCGCCCCCCTGCGCCAACGCGAGGCCCGCCGCAGAATCGTGCTGGGTGCCGGAGGAATCGGCAACCCAGACGTGCAGGTCTTCCCCGGCACCCTTGGGAAGCCCGTCCAGGATCTGCTTCAGGGTCGCGGCATCGCCGCAGACCGCGGTCCACACGGGAATCCGGTGACCCCACCAAAGCTGGCGACTGATGCACCAGTCCCTCTTCTCCGCCAACCAGTTCACGTATCCGCTCGTGTAACGGTCAGGGTGGAAGGTGAGGCCTTTTCCTTTCGGGGTCTTCCATTCACCGCTTGCGGCGTCGATCGCGACCTGGGCCAACCCGGCAGTCTTGAACTCGTTCGGGGTACCCCGGCCGCAGAGGATCCCTCCTTCCATGTCTCCCATCCTGACGAACCACTGCTTGGACAGGTACGGCTCGATGGGCGTCTTCGAACGGTCCGAGTGTCCAAGCTCCACTTCCCGGTCCTCGACCCCATGGAGAAACCCCTTTGCATCGAGATCTGCAACGACACGGTCACGGGCCTCGAAGCGGTCCATCCCAGCGTAGGGCCCTGCATTTTCGTTCAGGGTTCCATCAGGCTGCAGGATGTTGATGATTTCGATCTCATCTGCGTGGCGCTGCCACACGTCATAGTCGTTCGGGTCGTGGGCGGGCGTGATCTTCACACACCCGGTTCCCAGTTCGGGCTTGGCCCATTCGTCCGGGATGAGGGGCATCTCGCGATCGAGAAGCGGCAGCAACACCTTTCGACCCGATTCCGCCATGGCAACCAATCGTTCGAGGGCAGAGAGCTTGGTCTTGCGAACCTCGAGGAGCCGTGCCAACTCCGCCTCGGCCTCCTCCTTCTCCTTCGCAGCGGCCTCGGCGACTTTTCGTTCCTGGTCGGCGATCCGCTCGTCCAGGGCTTGCGCCGGGTTCGGGTGACACGCCACGGCCGTGTCGCCCAGCATCGTCTCCGGGCGGGTGGTGGCCACGATCACGTACTCCGGCTCTCCCGGTTCCGGTTCGATCACCGGGTAACGCACGTACCAGAAATGGCCGGCCACTGCTTCGTGGTAGACCTCGTCGTCCGCCACCGCTGTCTGGAGCTGACAGTCCCAGTTCACCAGACGGTCGCCCCGGTAGATCAGCCGGTCCACGAAGAGGCGAAAGAAGGTCTCACGTACCGCTGCGCTGCACACCGGATCCATGGTAAACCGCTGCCTGTCCCAGTCGGCCGAGCAGCCCATCTCCTGCTGCTGCCGGACGATTCTCTGCTGATACTCGTCCTTCCATGCCCAGATTCGCTCCACCAGGGCCTCCCGGCCGATATCGTGGCGGGTCTTGCCCTCCAGTTCGAAAAGCCGCTTCTCCACCACGGCCTGCGTGGCGATTCCCGCGTGGTCCGTGCCGGGTTGCCAAAGTGCATTGTCCCCCATCATACGGTGCCAGCGGATGAGCAGGTCCTGCATCACATTGTCCATGGCGTGGCCCATGTGCAGGGCCCCGGTAACATTGGGCAGAGGCATCATGATGACATAGCGCTTCTCTGGCGGCCGCTCGTCCGGATGGGCTGAAAAGGCTTTCGCCTCGAGCCAGCGCCGCATGATCTGCTCTTGAAAGTCGGAGGGTGCGTAAGTCGTTGGAAGCTCTGTTGCCATGGTTCTTGACCCCTTGAAACGGGACGGATGCCGCCCCGGGTTGCGCGTGCTCTTCATTGTGGCTGCAAATTGTCGTTGGTCCAAGCTGTAGAAGGATAGGGAACCAGGTCGAGTTGTGTCAAGGAGCGGGGCTCTTCAGATAGATAACGCCATAGGCCAGAGTGAAGAACACGTAGGTAACGACCATCAACCAGCCGAGCGCATTGAAGATGCCGGCCAGCTGAGCCCACACGAGTGCACCGGCCCCCACGCCGAAGCCGATCAGGCATCCCAAGGCGAGAAGAAGCTGGGTTTCGAGGCCTCGATCCCGGGCCAGCCACGTAATCACGCCAAAGCAGAGGAACTCCCCCCCCAGCATGCGGGCAAGGATCGCTCCGGTCTCGTTCAACTCGGCGCTGTAGACGGTGGACAGAATGAACCCGGGGAATAGCGTAAAGAGCAACCCGAAGGGCACGGCGACGATGCTGTTCAGGGCAAGAACCGTCTTGATCGGCATACTCATCTCCCTTGTTCGCATTTCATATATTACTTTAAATAATATATGTAAGTATCTGTATTACATTATAATTAATAATACATATTACCTCAAGTGAAATCAAGGTTTGAAAAACTCCCGCCTTGATGGCTATATATTCCCCTATGCACGATCCATTGTCTAGACTCGAAGATTTGCTGAGAGAGCTCGAGGGTCGAAGAGGCAAGGTCTCGGTCCTGACCGGCGCAGGTATCAGTGCGGAAAGTGGAATTCCCACCTTCCGTGGGCCGGAGGGCTACTGGACCGTCGGATCCCAGGAGTACAGGCCCGAGGAGATGGCGACCCAGGCCATGTTCTCCATCGACCCGTGGGAGGTCTGGGCCTGGTATCTCTACCGCAGGACGGTCTGCCGGAAGGCGAATCCAAACCCCGGACACCTTGCAGTGGCCCGCATGGAGGAAATCCTTGGCGATCGGTTTCGCTTGATCACCCAGAACGTGGACGGCCTTCATCTCCGGGCAGGGAGCGCTCAAGAGAGAACCTTCCAGATCCACGGCAACCTGCACTTCATGCGCTGTGCGACTGCCTGCAGCTCGAGCATCTACCCGATGCCATCCGAGATGCAGGACAAGGGAAGGAACCAGCCCCTGACCGAACCGGAGAAGGTTGCCCTCCACTGTCCCAAGTGCGGGGGGATGACCCGCCCCCATGTGCTCTGGTTCGACGAGTTCTACGACGAGCACTTCTACAGTGCAAACAGTGCAATCCAGTGGGCCTCCGGGAGCGACCTGCTTCTCGTGGTCGGCACGGCCGGAGCGACCACCCTTCCGATGCAGATCGGCCAGACGGTCTCCCAGAATCCGAATGCCGTTCTCATCGACGTGAATCCCAACGCGAACCCCTTTCAGGGACTGGCGAGAGAGCATCCGAACGGGATCGTGCTGGAGGGGTACAGCGGGGATGTGCTGCCGAGGATCGTCGTTATCTGGGAGAGCTTGGATGTTAGAAGTTAGGCATTTTTTCTGGTATTAGGTATTAGGTATTAGCTCCCCGCCACTGCCCCCCCAGAAGCGTAAGTGGGAGGGCGGTTGGGAGGGCTAATACCTAATACCTAACAGCCAGGCTATTGAATCGAATACCCCAGGATACAATCGATCAACCACCGCCCTCTCCGCTTCTTTTCCTATACAGCCTATACAACAGCACAAACGAAGGGCTGAAGGTCTCGGGCTCTCTGGCGATGCCTGCTTCGATTTCCCCGGTCTCGAAGAAGCGCCCTTCCTGTATCTCGCTGGGATTGGGGCTCGGGTCCGGGTCTGTCGCGCTTCTTTGCACATGAAAAAGCATGCTGTGTTCCATACCGGTTTGTTCAGAGGCACGCACGGTGAGCACCGGCTCCGGGGATGCCTTCACACCGATCTCTTCTTCGAGTTCCCGGCCGGCCGCCTCCTGGTAGAACTCTCCACTGTCCACGTGCCCTGAAGCAGAGGAGTCCCATTTCCCCGGGTGTTCGAGTTTCTCGAAGGATCTCTTCTGGAGATAAATCCTGCCGGCCTCATCCAACAGGAAGACGTGCACGCTCCGGTGAAACAGTCGCTTCCTGTGAATCTCCCCTCGCTCCATGGAACCCACAACGAGATCGTCGGCATCCACGACGTCCAGAATCTCGTGTTCGTCGTCTGTCATGACGGTAGGCCCACTTTGCAGTTTGGGTATTAGGTATTAGGTATTAGCTCCCCTCCACTGCCCCCCGGATGCGTATCTGGGAGGGTGGTCGGGTGGGCTAATACCTAATACCTAATACCTAACAGCCAGTAGATTCAATGGCTGTCCCAGCTTACGCAGCTAAGAAATGAGCACAAAAAGATACAGGTGGTTCAGGACGATCACAAAATAGATGACGAACACGACGCCGAGGAGGTATTTGACGATGGGAAGATTCTTGTGAAGGCAGAGAACCGTCAGGCAGAGGGCGGTGAGGACGTATTTCACGTTGAAGAAGATCTTCGGGCCTATGCCGAGGAAGAAATCCATGATCGGGTTCAGTTCTTCGGCGTTGTTCACGTGGACGTGGTGGAGGGTGAGAAAGGCATCTGCGGTCCCCAACAGGAGGATAGCCATCAGAAGGATGAAGAACCGGAGGCTGTACTGGTCCACATAGATGTGCCGCCGCCTGTCCTCGTCCCTGCGCACATCTTTTCGCCGGCCCCGCAAGGTATACTTGCTGAAGATAGGGGTCGGCTTCCTTCTGCGGTCCGGGACCGTTCTTCGCTTCAGGGCGTCCTCTTCGAGGTCGATATCTGCGTTGTAAACCACGAAAGCGATTCCTCCCCTTTTGAACGTGCGTCTTCGCTACCTTTCCCTATTCTCAATGAAATCGGCAGGTTCTGTCCGAAGGTTTAGATTTCCGGCAGGTTTTTTTCAGCAAAACTGGATTGCTTTCACTTCGTAGGAACGGGTCCCGCCGGGCGCCTTCACGACCGCCTCGTCCTCCACCTCCTTGCCGATCAGCGCCCGCGCCATGGGCGAGTGAACAGAGATCTTCCCTGCTTTCATATCCCCCTCTTCCGGGCCTACGATCTGCACCCGGATTTCCTCCCCTGTGTCCAGATCCTCCAGGTCAACGGTCGCACCAAAAACGATCCTGTCCGAGGTAAGCTTCGAGGGATCGATCACGTCTGCCCGGGCCAGTTTGTCTTCCAGGTCCCTTATCTTGGCCTCGATGTGCCCCTGCTTGTCTTTCGCGGCCTCGTATTCCGCGTTTTCGCTCAGGTCACCATGGGCGCGCGCAATCTCTATCTCCTTGGCGACCTGGTATCGGTCCTTGGTCTTGAGCCGCTTCAACTCGTCTTTCAGATTTTCATAGCCTTCCTGTGTCATAGGAACTCGGTCCATCTCACCCTCTTCGTTTCCGGGAGATCCCCTCCCCCGTTTCTGTGTCCGTTTTAACCCTTCGAGAATCGGTCCTTCAGGGAGTCCTTTTCTTCGTGCACCACCTTCCCACCCACCATGGTGAGCAGGGTCCGACCCCTCATAGACCAGCCGTCAAAGGGGCAATTCCTCGCCTTTGACCGGAAGGAGCCGGCATCCACCCGGAAGGTCCGGTCCGGATCCACGATGACGAGATCCGCCGGTCGGCCTACCTGCAGGGTCCCGGCATCGAGCCCCATGGCCCTTGCAGGCCCGACCGTGAGCAACTCGATCGCCCGCTCCAGACCGATCCGTTCCTGATGCACCAGAGAAAGCATCACCGGCAGCGTCGTCTCCAACCCGATGACGCCAAAGGGCGCCTCTGCCAGCGAGGATGCCTTTTCGTCAGGATGGTGCGGTGCGTGGTCGCTGGCCACTGCGTCTACGGTCCCGTCCCTCAGGCCTTCCTGCAGGGCAAGCAGGTCCTCTTCCGGCCGAAGGGGCGGGTTCATCTTGGCGTTCGATCCGAGCTCGAGGACCACCTTCTCGTCCAGAACGAGGTGGTGAGGGGTCACCTCCGCCGTGACGCGGATGCCCCGGTCCTTCGCTTTCCGGATCATCTCCAGCGATTTCGCCGTGCTCACATGGGCCAGATGCAGGTGTGCCCCCGTGTCCCACGCCAGCGCCAGGTCTCTGGCCGTCATCACATCCTCTGCGGCAGAGGGGATGCCCTTCACACCCAGCTTCTCGGCAACCTCTCCCTCCTGCACGGCACCCCCTCGAGCGAGATGATCGTCTTCGCAATGCGAAATCGTGGGGCAGCCGATTTCCAGGGCCTTCTGCATGGCCTGCCTCGCCAGGCACGCGTTCATGACAGGCCGCCCATCGTCCGAAAAGGCAATCGCCCCCTCCCGTCTGAGGGCCTCGAGCGGAGCGAGGCTCCTTCCCTTCTGTTCGCGGGTGACCGCCCCCACCGGGTAGACGCGCACCACCGCCTCGGAGGCAATCCTCTTGTTCAGGTCGCGTATCACAGAGGCACGATCCAGGCAGGGGCTCGTGTTCGGCATGGTCAGGACCGAGGTAAAGCCGCCCGCCGCTGCGGCCCGGGTGCCGGTCACCAGGGTCTCTTTGTGCTCCTGGCCGGGAACCCGCAGGTGGATGTGGATGTCCACGAGCCCCGGAAACAGGCAGTACCCCGTGAGATCGTAGATCTCCAGGGGCCCTTCCTCACGTTTCCACTGCGGATAAGGAGCCAGTGACGGGGCCGACTCCACGATTCGTCCGTCGCGCACGAGCAGGTCCCGTGATCCGAAGGTCCCGGTTCCCGGATCGACCAGCAGGGCATTGGAGAAGAGGAAATCCGAAGTGCTCAAGCGTTCGCGTCTCCCGTCAATGGATGAGGTCACCGATCCTGCTCCACCGCACATTACGGTCCGGTCCGTTCCATGACCAGTAGATCATGAAGGCCTTGCCCTTCATCAGCTCGAAGGGGACAGGGCCCCACACTCGACTGTCGGAGCTGTTCTCCCGGTTGTCCCCCATCATGAAATAGCAGTCCTCCGGTATCTTTATCGGGCCGTGGTTGTCCAGCCCTCGAACCAAGCGCGAGCTCGCGTGGTAGGCGTACTCCTCATCCTTCAAGGGCTTGCCGTTGATGTGGACCTTTCGGTTGATCACCTGGATCGTCTCTCCGGGCAACCCGATCACGCGCTTGATGAAGTCCTTCTTCCTCTCTGTCGGCTCGAGGAACACGACCACCTCTCCTCGCTCCGGCTTCTGGAAGGAAAACAATCTGATCTTCGTGAACGGAATCTGCGGGCCGAAGATGAACTTGTTCACAAGGATGTGATCCCCCACGAGCAGCGTTGGAATCATCGACCCGGAAGGAATCTTGAAGGCCTGAACGATGAAGGAGCGAATGATGAAGGCAAGGACGAGGGCGATCAGAATCGCCTCGGTATATTCGCGGAGTGTTGATTTCCTCTTCCCTTGCACGTGATTCTTCGGATCCGTCTGATTCGTTGTATTCAACTCTCTTCCTTCCTTTGGGTGCGGGAACGGGTGATCGGCAACGCTCTCGATTCCGTATGGTCAGCGTCAACGCTGGTTGTGGTTCACTTCGGGCGCTTCCCGGAAATGGGCGAGGGTCTTTCGAATGCCTTCCTCAAAAGTGATCTTCGGCTCCCAGTCGAGCAGCTTCCTCGCCAGGGAGATGTCGGGCTGTCGAACCTTGGGATCGTCCGGAGGGAGCCCTTGAAAGACGATCTTGCTCGGCGAGCCCGTGATCTCGACAATCGCCTTGGCAAAGTCCAGGATGGACATTTCCTGTGGGTTGCCGAGATTGACAGGCTCTTTGTAATCCGTATTGAACAGCAGCCTCCAGATCCCCTCGACCAGGTCGGAAACATAGCAGAAGCTTCTCGTCTGAGAGCCGTCTCCGAAGACCGTCAGGTCCTCCCCCCTCAGGGCCTGGGGAAGCAGGGTGGGGACCACCCTTCCGTCGTTGATGCGCATTCGAGGCCCGTAGGTGTTGAAGATCCTCACGATGCGCGTGTCCATGCCGTGGTAGGTGTGGTAGGCCATGGTGAGGGCCTCTGCAAAGCGCTTGGCTTCGTCGTAGACGCCGCGGGGGCCGACCGGGTTGACGTTCCCCCAGTAGGTCTCCGGCTGGGGATGAACCAGGGGGTCCCCGTATGTCTCGGACGTGGAGGCAAGCAGGAACCGGGCCTTCTTCTCCTTTGCGAGACCCAGGGCCTTGTGCGTGCCCAGGGACCCGACCTTGAGGGTCTGGATCGGCAGCTGCTGATAGTCGATCGGGCTCGCAGGCGAGGCGAAGTGCAGGATGTAGTGCAATTCCCCCTTCAAATACAGGTACTCGGTCACGTCCTGCTTGATGAAATGAAACCTCTCCTCCTCGAACAGGTGCGCCACATTCTGGAGGCTTCCCGTAATCAGGTTGTCCATGCAAAAGACTTCGAATCCCTCTTTCAGGAACCGATCGCAGAGATGCGATCCGATGAAGCCTGCTCCGCCGGTAATCAGGGCCCTTTCCATGATGTCTCTCGTCCTTCCCTTCCTCTGTGACGTCTTTCTCGTCAACCAAAAAGATAGTCCTTCAAAGCCTCCGGCCATGGGCGAAGTTGCATTCCCGTGGCCTTCTCGAACTTGCTGCACTCCAGGACCGAGTTCCCGGGCCGCGGGGCGGGTCTCCCCAACTCCCCGGTGGAGATCGGCTCGACCGCCACGCCCATCTTCCCGGCAAGCTCCAGGATCTTCTCCGCGAATCCCAGCCAGCTGCAGGAATCCCGGTTGGTCACATGATACGTGCCCTCGAGCCCCTTCTCCGCGGCCGTCCGGAGCGCCATGGCCAGGTCGAGCGTGTAGGTGGGCGACCCTCTCTGGTCATCGACCACCCGCAGTCGGTACTTTTCGCCGGCCTGCGCCAGAATCGCCTTCACGAAGTTCTTCCCCGCCTTTCCGTAGAGCCAGGCCGTCCGGATCAGGCAGGCCTCGGGCAGGATCTCTCGTATCCTCTTCTCGCCTTCCCACTTGGACCGGCCGTAGACGCCGAGCGGGTTCGGCGGGTCCTCTTCAGAGTAGGGCCTCTCAGCCCTTCCGTCAAAGACGTAGTCGGTGCTCACGTGAATCAACCGGATTCGGCCCGCACGACAGGCGAGGGCAAGATTGGCGGCCCCATCCGCGTTTACCCGGAAGGCCACATCCTCCTGCTGCTCGCTCTTGTCCACGTCCGTATAGGCGGCGGCGTTGATCAACACATCCGGCGCCAGAGCGGCCACCTGCTCCTCGACCGCCTTGGGGTCCGTGATGTCCACTTCCTCCAGGTCGACCCCGATCACCTCGTGGGTGGATTCCAGGACGCCCATGAGATCGGTGCCGAGCATCCCCCTGCAACCCGAAACCAGTACCTTCAAAATCCCTGCCCCTGTTCCATGCGGATCATCGGTTTCCGTACATCCGCTCGTAGTATTCCCTGTATTCCCCACTCTTGATCTTCTGCCACCAGGGCTCGTTCCGGAGGTACCAGTCGATGGTGTCCGCCATGCCGTCCGGAAAAGGCGTTGCCGGACGCCAGCCGAGCTCTGTCTTTATTTTGGAACTGTCGATCGCATACCTTCGATCATGCCCGGGCCTGTCCTTCACGTGCCGGACCAGGCCGGCGTCCTTGTCGAGCTTCGCGAGGATCGTTTGCGTGATCTCCAGATTCGTCTTCTCTGCATCGGCACCGACGTTGTAGACCTCTCCCGCCCGCCCGTCATGAAGAGCCCGGTCCAGGGCGCTGCAATGGTCCCGCACGTAGATCCAATCGCGAACGTAGAGGCCGTCCCCGTACACGGGGAGCGGCTCGTCCGCCAGCGCGTTGGTGATGAAGAGCGGGATCAGCTTCTCCGGGAACTGGTAGGGACCGTAGTTGTTCGAGCATCGCGTCACCACGACAGGAAGGTCGTAGGTCTTCCAGTACGCGCGGCACAGAAGGTCCGCCGAAGCCTTGCTCGCCGAGTAAGGGCTGTTGGGCGCGAGTGGGCTCTCCTCCGTAAACGCGCCCTCCCCTCCGAGGGAGCCGTACACCTCGTCCGTGGAGATCTGCAGGAACCGGTCGACCTGATACCGCCTCGCCGCCTCCAGCAGGGCCTGCGTGCCCAGTATGTTCGTGCTCAGGAAATGGCCCGGGTCCTCGATGCTCCGGTCCACATGGCTCTCCGCGGCAAAGTTGACCACCCCGTCCAGGCCCTCTGCAAAGATCTCGTCCAGCAGCCCCGAATCCGCGATATCCCCTCGGACGAAGCGGTAGTTGTCCCTGCCCTCCAGATCCGCCAGGTTCTCCAGATTCCCCGCATAGGTGAGCAGATCCAGGTTGACCACCTCGTAGTCAGGGTGCACTTCGAGCATGTACCGGACAAAATTCGAGCCGATGAATCCCGCGCCGCCCGTTACCAGAATCTTCATAGGAGCTCCACCTTGCTCGAGTCTCCCAGCAGCAGGCGGTGGGCCTTCGGCTTCCGCGTGGTCCGCGAAATCTCCACGTTCGTTCCGATCAGGCTGTCTTCGATGCGAAAGGTCCTCTGAGCGGGATGGTCCGTGATGACCGAGTTTTCGCAAACGATGCTGTGCTGGATCTCCACATTCTCCACCCTGCAATTCGCGTCGATGCTCGTAAAGGGACCGACGTAGGCGTTCCGGAGGACAGTTCTCGCTCCGATGATGGCCGGCCCGCGAATCACGCTGTTTCGAATCTCTGCGCCCTTTTCGATGATCACCCGGAACTGAATCGTCGAGCCCTCGTCCACATCCCCCTCGATGCGCTCTTCGATGGTGTCCAGGATGAGCCGGTTGGCCTCGAGCATGTCCTCGAGCTTGCCGGTGTCTTTCCACCATCCGGTCACAAGGTGGGGAACCACTTTGTATTCGTTATCGATCAGCCACTGGATCGCATCCGTGATTTCCAGCTCGTTCCTCCGGGAGGGCTTGATCGCCTTCGCCGCCTTGAAGATGTTGGGGTCGAACATGTAGACCCCGGTCAATGCGAGGTCGCTCTTCGGGCGCTTCGGCTTTTCTTCCAGCCGAACCACATTTCCATCCTGAAGCATGGCCACACCGAACTGGCTCGGGTTCGGAACGCTGACGAGCTGTATCTGAGAGTTCGGTCTCTTGTTCCGAAACTCATCCACGAGGTCCTTGATCCCGTCCTTGAGGATGTTGTCCCCCAGGTACATGACGAACGGCTCATCGCCGATGAACGCCTCGGCGGTCAGCACCGCGTGGGCCAGTCCCAGAGGGGCTTCCTGGCGGATATACGTGATCTTCAGGCCCCAGCGGGAGCCATCGCCCGCTTCTTCCTGAATCTCCTGCCAGGTGTCCCCCACGATGATGCCCACCTCTGTGATCCCTGCATCCCGGATCGCCTCCAACCCATAGAAGAGGACCGGCTTGTTCGCCACCGGGATCAACTGCTTGGCGCTGGTGTGCGTAATCGGCCGCAACCGTGTCCCTTCGCCCCCACTGAGCACGAGTCCTTTCAACGACGTCTCCCTTTCTACTGAAGTCTCTGGATAAGGATCTACTCGATACCGAATACGATCGGCCGGGAACCGTCCTTTCTTGAGTCGACGCTGATTCCTTTTACTCAAGGAAACCGGTGGGTTATCTTTTGACGAAGTCCTCCGTCCCCAGGGTATGTGATGCCGCCCTCCCCGTCAAGCCAGCTGCTTGCACGAGAATCGTGCAAGCAGCCACTCGGGCCCGCCTATTGCGCGGTAGTTTGTGCAATAGGCGCCTCTGCCCCGGAGTATTGATCAGTAATAGGAACCCAGACCGGTGAGCCGAAAGAGGACGGAAAACCCGACGTCATCGGGACGTACCGTCTGGTTCATCTTCAAGACGACGGACCAGCAATCGCACACGGACAGGTATGTGACCGAGAGGTGGTTCTCGATCTTTCCCGAGAGCTCGATCAGGTAGAGGGTGTCCAGGGAAACGGACCACTGCCGGTTGATACGGGCCCGGACCCGAGACCGCAAGGTCTGGTCGATTCCCGGGAAGCGCCACACCAGGTCGTAGGCGTCCCACATCTCCACCCTTGTCAGCGGGTCGACGACGTATTCGTCGTGTTCCAGGAACCCCAGGTTGAGGCCGAAACGATTGCTGTTGTCCCGGAGCGAGGCCCCCACCTCGACCATCCTCAAGGTGCCTTCGTAGGGGTCGATCTGGAGGTTGGTCATCAGCCCCAGCCAGTAGCGCGGCTGGAGCCGGAAGCGGACCCGGACGTCGGAGAAGAGTCGCTGGGTGGGTGAATTCAGCGGGTCCTGCTCCAACTCGAGGCTCTGCGCCACATAGAGCTCGCCCATCATCCCCTTCCTTCCCGTGGGCACGACGTCTTCCATCTTCCCCCAGAGGCTCGTGTAGATGCTGTAGGTGAGGAAGTTCCTGCTCGTGAGCATGTCCAGGCCGTCCATGACGACCGGGAAGGGATCGCCGGTGATCTCGTGGACATACTGATACCGGACCCTGGGCCGAATGATGTGGAAGAGCCGGTAATCTCCCCAGTGAAAGCCCCTCCCCACGGTGCCCTCTGCCTCGAGCCCGGTTTCCAGCAAGGTCTTGTGCTGGTTCCCGTCGCCCCCGAAGCTGTCGTCTACGTACTGGGACAGGACTTCACGGATACCCACTCCCCCCTTCAGGGACAAACCCGGCGCCGGGCTGAGGAGAACCAGCCCCTGCGGGAAGATCTGCTGCCGCCACCTCTTGTTGCCCATTTCATCCAGGAAGTGGACCGCCTCGGAGCGCCACCCGAGAGACAGCCAGGGAAGCCCTACCGGCCTGCGCACATAGTCCAGATGCACGTGGGGCAGGCGCTGCGGGACCTTGTCCCCTCCGGTCTCGGAAACCACGTCTGAGAAATTTGCTTCCAGGGTGGTGTGGAAGCTTCCTTTGTGGAACCCGAGGATCCCCCGGCTCTCCAGGATACGGTCCGAAGGGCTCGCAACCTCCCAGGGAAAGTCTTCGGTATAGTCGTTGTCGGAGACGACCTTCAGATCCAGCTTGTCGTAGAACGAGGAGGAGAGTCTCTGAATGTGTTCCGCCCGCAGGCCGTAACGGAACTCTTCCTCCTTCATGTCGTAGAGCATGCTGAGATTCCACTGCCCGGCCGTGTCCTTGCTCGGTCGGTAGCGGAACTCCATTCCGGGCTTGGCCCCCCTCTTGGTGAGGCCTTCCAGGACGAAGGTAGCGTCGTAGCTCGCATTGATCGCCCAGTAGTAGGGAAGCAGGAACTCCCAGCCGTTGCTTCCGGACGAGCCGATCCCGGGCACGAGGAATCCGGATTCACGGTCCATCTTGACGGGCAGATAGCCGCTGGGAATATACAGGACCGGCACGCCGAGAATATGGAATGTCGCCTTCTTGACCTTGGCGTACCCGCCCAGGGTGATCTCGCCCTCACGGGCCCTCATCTCCCATGGCACCCGGTCGTCCGGCTCGGGGCAGCGGCATGTGGTAAAGGTCCCGTCTTCGACTGCATAGGTATCCTGGCCGGTCTTCTCCAACAGGTCGGCACGGATGTAGTACCCTGTCTCCTCGAACAGGAGTTCGCCCTGCTTCAGGCTCCCGGTCTGGGTTTCCCAGTGATACTGCAGTTCCTCGCAATACAGAATATCTCTCCCCTGAAGGAGCCGGACCCGCTGCCGGGCGTAACTGGTCTTGTCGTCCAGATCGAGAAAGACCTCTTCCGCCTCCAGGGTGGCATGCTCGTAGAAGATCCTCACGTCCCCGATGGCAGTGCCGGACATGCTTTGCTGATCAAAGGTGAACGAGTCCGCCTTCACCCGCACGGTGTCCTGCGCCAGAGGTCGCCCCGCCTTCGCTTCTTGCGCTTCTGCAGCCCCCCTGCCGGAGACACAAAAGACGTGCAATGTCATGGAAAGAGAGAGGACCAGGAGGAAAAGGAGCCGGCGCATTCTCATGCAATGGGTTCCTTTGCCTTCTTCAGAAATTCAGCCAGAAGTAGCGGGTCTTTCTTGCCCGGCGCAGTCTCCACACCCGAAGAGACGTCCACGGCATAGGGTCGGACGGTCTCGATGGCATCCCGGATGTTCTCGCAGTTCATTCCACCCGCCAGGATGACCCTGCCAAACCTTTTCGCCTCACGGGCAACCTCCCACGAGAAGGTCTTGCCCGTTCCCCCGGGGCTTCCCTCGACGAAGGCGTCGAGCAGTATCGCATCGGTTCGGTACCGGTCGATCCCGGGAGGGAGCCGGGCGTTTCTCACGCGAAAGGCCTTGATCACCTTCGTTCGAAACTGATCACAGAACTCCGGCGTTTCGCTGCCGTGCAGCTGGACCGCCGTCAGGGAGCACGCCGCTGCTATAGAGTCGATCTCGCCGGACGGGCAGTCCACGAACACGCCCACGGAGGCGACGAAAGGGGGAAGGCCGCGGATGATCTCTGCAGCCTCCGGTGGAGGGATGTAGCGAGGGCTCTTCGGGTAGAAGATGAACCCGACCGCGTCGGCGCCCAGGTCGGCCGCACGCAGGGCATCCTCCAGCGTCGTGATCCCACATACCTTCACGCGTGTCATGTCACAAGCTCTCTGAGCTTCTCCTCCGGGTCGGTCGCGGTCATCAGGGCCTCTCCCACGAGGAACGCCTTCACGCCCTCGGATTCGAGGGACCGCACCTGTTCCGGGCCATGAATTCCGGAGGCGCTCACCACGACCACGTCGGACGGGATCCCGGGCATGAGGCGCCGGGTCACGGCAAGATCCACCTGGAAGCGGCTCAGGTCCCGGTTGTTGATCCCCAGCAAGCGGGTGCCCTGCGCGAGGGCCCGCTGCAGGTCCTTTTCGTCGTGCACCTCGACGAGCGCCTCCATGCCTGCCTCCCGGACCTTCGCGAGGAGGTCCGCGAACGGGTCGTCTTCGAGAATCCGCATGATCAGCAGGACCGCGTCCGCGCCGGAGGCCCTTGCCTCGACGACCTGATACGGGTCGATCAGAAAATCCTTGCGAAGCAGGGGAAGGTCCACGTGTTCCCGGATTCGGGAGATGTCGTCCAGGGACCCCTTGAAGAACTTCTGGTCCGTCAGAATGGAAAGCCCGACCGCCCCTGCCCTCACGTAGCGTCCCGCCCAATCGACCGGGTCCAGGTCTTCCCTGAGGACCCCCTTCGACGGAGAGGCCCGCTTGATCTCGGCAAGGATCCGATGTGCAGGGCCACGGACGTCCGTGATTCTGTGTATCAAAGACCGGGGCGGGTCCATACGCCCGGCCTCTTCCTCCAAGGTCCCCACCGGCCGGAATTCCTTCGCCTCCTTGACCTCCAGTCGCTTGTTGGCAAGGATCTTGTCAAGCATATTTCCCTGTTTTCCGCTATTCCCCATTGCCGCCCTCGTCCTCCTCCTCGTCCTCTTCCTCGTTGTCGGTCGCAATCGCGAGCCGCGGGATTCCGGCCTGCCTGGCCGCGTCCATCAACTCCACGGCCTGCCCATGCCTGGCATCCTGGTCCGCCTCGAGCACGAACAGAGAGACCCTGGACGTCCTCTGCAACCTGCGCAAGGTCTCGAACAGGTCGTCCCGCGCCACCTCTTCATTGTCGAGATAGATCTTTCCCGCCTGTGTCAACACGGCCTTCATGGTCTTCTTGTCTTCCGCGATCCTCTCGGACTGCGCTCGCGGCAGGTTCACGGACAGGCCCGAATGCACTCGAAAGGTCGTGGAGACGGCGAAGAAGATCACCAGCAGAAACATGACATCGATCAGCGAGGTCAGGTTCAGGGCAGGCTCTCTTTCCTGGTCCGAACTCCTCTTCTTGAAGTTCATGTCCTGTCCTCCCCGCCGTCCGGGGTCGGTTTGGGCAGAAGGTTCAACAGGTAGGTCGCGTACTCTTCGAGCATGTGCACGAGCCGTTCGGCGCGGGCCGCGAGATACCGCTGTCCGAGGAAGGTCGGGATGGCCACGGTCAGGCCCGCCGCGGTCGTGATGAGTGCCTCTGAGATCCCGGTGGCAAGGCTCGCGGGATTCCCCACGCCCTCGACCGAAATCGTACCGAACACCTTGATCATCCCGCTCACGGTTCCGAGCAGGCCCAGCAAGGGAGACACGGAGGCGATCGTGTGGAGGAGACCGATGTACTTCCTCAGATCCAGGTCCTCCGCCTTTCCTCTTTCCTCCATGTTCTCCTTGATGAGATCCCGGGAGTTGCCGTACTGCTGGAGGCCGGCAAAGAGAATCCGGGCAAGAGGGGACGGGTGCTGCTGACAGTACGTCCGTGCCTCGGGAATCATCTTCTTCCTCAGGAAGTTCTCCAGTTCCCGCAGCGCCTCTTCCGGAAGAATGAGTTCCTTGCGCAACACCCAGAGTCTCTCCAGGAAAGTACCCAGGGCGATGACAGAGAAGACAAGAATCGGGGCCATCATGATACCGCCGTGAACCAGCCAATCCAAGGGTCTCTCCTTTGTGCGCAAGGATGCTGGACGACGAGTATAGTCGTCCAATGGGGGCTTTTCAACGAGAACCCAGGAGGTCCTTCCATTGCTTCTCGAAGACGGGTCGGTCGAAGCGTCGCGCCCACTCGCGAATGCCGGGGGAATCGAAGCGGTCCTCCACCGACTCGAAACACGCAATCGCCTCTGCAAGCGCCTTGGCGGTAGGCTCCTGGAAGAAGATCCCGCTGCAGCCCCTGTCCCATGAATTCCTGTCCGTTCCTCTCGCCTCTTGCACCGAAATCCCGCGGACCGACTCCAGGACACCTCCCCGACCATAGGCGATGATCGGTCGGCCCGATGCCTGCACCTCCACCGGAACGAGGCCGAAGTCCTCCGTGCCGGGGAAAAGGAGGGCACGGCAGTTGGCATAGAGTTCACGGATCTCTGCGTCGGATCTCCAGCCGAGCCATTCCACGTTGCCGAGCCCCCCGCGCTTCGACTTCGCGGCCGCCCCTGCCGGGGCGTGGCCCACGATCTTCACGTGACGGTCGAGATCACGAGATGCCTCGAGCACGATGTCCAGCCGCTTGTAGGGGGCGTTCGCAGAGACCACCAGATAGAAATCCTTGGCCGGGGACGGAGCGACCTCGTACTGCGACCATTCCACTGGGGGGTAGATCACCTGCGCCTCCCGCCGGTAGTACTTCCGGATCCTTTCGGCCACGAACCGGGAGATGGCAACGAATTCGTCCACCCGGTTGCTGGCCGCCACGTCCCACATGCGCAGGTAGTGGGCCACGAGGCGGGTGAGGCCTCGAGGCGCCGCCGTTCGACCGCCTTTGCCGAAGTAGAAGGGGTACTGGTCCCACACGTACCGCATCGGCGTGAGGCAGTAGCAGATGTGGCGGCTCCCGGGGCCGGGGATCACCCCCTTGGCCGCGCAATGGCTGATGCTCACGATCAAGGGGTAGGCCTGGAGATCGAAGCCTTCCGCAGCCAGCGGAAAGAGAGGAAGAAGGTATCGGTAGTAGCGGCCCACGCCCGGAAAGGCCTGCAAGAAGGACGAACGGGGCGCGTGAGACTCGATGACCGGGTCTACGGTCCCTTCGAGGTGCAACAGGGTGAACAGGTCCGCCCGGGGCAAGAGCTCGCAGAGGACCTTCAGGCACTTCTCCCCGCCCCGCATCCCGGTCAGCCAGTCGTGCACCAGCGCGGTTCCACCCGCGTCCGGGCTATCGGGGATCTTGTCGGAGAGGGGCTCTGTTTTCACGGTTCGGGATCGCGTCGATCAGGAGTTCGTGACGGGGCCGATATCGTCCTGTTGAAACTGCAAGGCACACAACTCTCGGTACAGCCCTTCCTGCTGCATGAGCTGATCATGTCTTCCCATCATCGAGATACGCCCACCCTCGAGAACCACGATCTTGTCGGCGTTCCGGATCGTCGAGAGCCGGTGGGCGATCGCCACGGTCGTCCGCCCCACCATCAGGTTGTCGATCGCCTTTTTGACCCACTGCTCGGACTCGGCGTCCAGCGAAGAGGTGGCCTCGTCCAGGATCAGGATGGAAGGGTTCCGCAAGATGGCCCGCGCGATGGTGATCCGCTGGCGCTCCCCGCCGGAAAGGCGGGCACCCCGGTCCCCCACCCGGGTCTTGTATCCCTCGGGCAAATCGAGGATCCGGTCGTGGATGAACGCCGCCCGGGCGGCCTCGATGATTTCCTCCTCCGTGGCATCCAGCCTTCCGTACCGGATGTTCTCCTCCACGCTCGTGTCGAACAGGAACGGGTCCTGGGTCACAACGGCGATGTGTCGCAACAGCGAATCCCGGCTGAAGGTTCGGACATCCGTACCGTCCACCAGGATCCTCCCCTCCGTGGGGTCGTAGAAACGGGGGATCAAATCGCTCAAGGTCGTCTTCCCGACCCCGGTCTTTCCCACCAGGGCGACGGTCTGCCCTTTTCCGATTTCCAGACCGATGTCCTCCAGGACCTTCTGCTCCCCGTCGTAAGAAAAGGAAACGTTCTCCAGACGGATCTCTTTCTCTATGTCCGAGAGGATCCCGGAACCCTCCTGCCCGGGCGTCTCCGACTCCAGGTCCAGGATCTCGGTCACCCGCTGGATTCCGGCCATCGAGTCGGACACCTTGTTGTAGGCCCTGGAGAGGTTCTTGATCGGGCGATACAGCGTGGTGGCCAGGCCGAGGAACGCCACCAGCACCGGCAGGGTGAGGCCGAGCATGGCCTTCATGATGGCCCAGATACCGACCGCCATGAAAAGGATATAGGTGAAGTTGTTGAACAGCTCGGTGATGCTCTTGCTCATCTCATCGGTCTTCACCACCTTCATCTCTCTGCGGAACAGCTCGTCGTTGAGCGCCCGAAAGCGACGGCTCTCTGTCTCCTCCATCCGAAAGGCCTTCACCACCTTGATGCCGCTGAACATCTGGAGCATGGAGCCCATCTGGTCCCCGACCTTTTCCTGTCGCTTCACGCTCCTCTTCCGGACCTTCCTTCCGAACCCGACGACCAGGAGCACCAGGGGGGGCATGACAAGGACGATGAGCGTGGTCAGCTGCCAGCTCAGGTAGATCATGGCCCCAACGCCTACCAGAAGCGTGAGAGACTCCTGAATGAGCTCTCCGAAAAGGAGATTGAAGCTCTCCTTGCTCCTTCCCACATCGCTGTTCAGCCGGGCAAAGATCTCACCCTTTCGGGCCCGGTTGTGGTAGGCCAGGGGCATCTGGAGGAACTTGTCGCAAAGATCACACTGGAGGTCCCGCACCATCCGCATCACCACATAGTTGGAAGCGTACCCCTTTATGAATGCCATCAAAGGGATCATCCCGACCACGGCCAGGGCAATGCCGATCAGAAGCACGAGCTTCTTTTCCAGAACAGCGGTGAGCTGCTCCCGCTCGGCGGCGAGCTGCTCCTCCGTGACCTCCCCCTTGATCTGGGAAATGTCCAGGGAGCCCAGGCCCGGCATCTCGCGCATCCCGACCGCCGGGATGATCACCTCCTCGAGAAAAGGCTTGATCATGTATGCCCTGCCGTTGAGACTCACGGAATAGACGGACATACACACGAACGTGAGCAGGATGATCTTCCAGTAGGGCAGACCGTAGCGCAAGATCCGCTTGAGTCCGTAAACCATCCCTATTGTGCCTTCTTGTCGCGGTTCGTTCATAGATTTAACCGTAGGGTGTCCATGCTTCGAGTGGCTCCATCCGTATGTCCTGTCCGTTTATGTGAGACCGGCATGTTCACGGGCACTCAGGGGCCCATCAGCTCTGCCGCCTCCTGCTCGCACCAGGTGAAGATCTCGCCACACACCTTGGACTCGGGCAGAAAGGCGTTCAGCTCATCCGGCGAGGCGAATTCTCTTCCGGTAATCTCCTTGCAGTTCAGGCTGCCGAAGGCCTTTTCGAACCGGTCGAGAAGGTAGCGGGACCGGGCAAACGCCTCCTTCGGAAGATCTTCAACAGTGCCCTTGGCAAGCGTTTCGTGCCTGAAAAGATTTCGGTGCCCCACCAGGAAGGCCTTCACAATGCCCCCAAAACCCATGGACTCCGGGTCCACCCCGTATTCCAGGCCGAGCCCCAAGATCGCACCGAGGAGCCCTCCGCAGACGGCCCCACTCAAGGCAACACCGCCGCCGAGCCCTGTGCAGGCCCAGCCTACGGAGTCCTCCTGCCTGCCCGAGCGGGCAGCGAGTGCCTTGAACACGGTATAGGCGCAGTGAGGTTCAGTCGGCCCGCCAGGCACACCCTTGTCAAAACGAGGTTCGAGGCCCCTCTTCTCCGCGGACCGGCTAACCTCGTCACTCGCGAAAACCAGGGCCTCGCCTATGTGATTAAGGCATCTTACCAGCTTGTCTCCGGGGAATAAATACGAGAGGAACTCCTTGAGTGTCCCCAATTCGGTTTCGATGCGTTCCTTGCAGAGGCTCGAGCCGAAGCGGTCTTCGAACCATTTCCTGTAAGCGATCGAGGCCTCGTAGATATCCTGCTCCAACTGCTGAGGATCCTGCTGCGGAAGGGAGGACAACAAAGCGCCGATGCCGAGCACCCCTCCGCTGACCACGCCGCACGTCGATCCGCAACCCACGCATCCCCCCTCGAAGTTGGTGGCCGCCCTCATGAGAACCGGGTCCGACCTCTCCACGGTCGAGCCCAAGGTCAACAGCGTGGCTTGAGCGCAGTTCTGCGCGTACATGAGGTTGAATCGGGCTTTCCTTTTGATTTGACTCGGCTTGCTTGTCTTTCCCATCGAATTCCGTCCTCCTTTGTTCCTGAACGAAAGGCAATCAACCCTGAAACAGGGCGGGGTTCAATTCTCGCGCCTTCTCGACAACATCTCCGGCCTCGATGCGTTGCATACAGATGTTGTTCCTACATCTTCGTTGATCCGGTGTGCCATAGCAAGGCTGGCAAGGCAGGGAGAGCCGCACTACCGACCCTACCGGTTCGGGCGGAAAGGGCTGCGTCTCTTCGAACCGCGTGGGGCCGTAGAGGCCGATAAAAGGGATCCGAAGGGCTGCCGCCATGTGGAGGGGCCCTGTGTCCGTGCTCACGAAGAGAGAGAACCGCTCGAGAAGCGCTCCGGCCAGGGCGAGATCGGTCTTTCCGGCCGCGTCGACCAGTCGAAGCCCGGGTGCCATGTCTCGAAGCCGCTCCTCGATCCGCCCGTTGGTTCTCCGGTCCCGGGATCCTCCAAACAACACGAACTGGAGCCGATGGTTCTCGTGGTACATCTCCCTGACCAGGTTTTCCCACTTGTCCTCAGGCCAGCAACGCAGATCGGCTCGCCGGAATTTCTTCCTCCACATCTTCCTGGCTTGATAGCTGTTTCCCGGATGGAGCCCAATGAGCGGCGCTTCCGGATCCAGTCCCAGGGAAACGAGCAGTTCGCGGGCACGCGCGCCATCCTCAGGATCCACGACGAGTTCCGGATGGCAGACGTCTCTCGCAACCAGGCCGGCATCCCAGAGAGGGCGCTGGTAACGGACCGGATTCGGCTGGCTCGACGCTTTCCCTTCCTGGTCATCCATTTGGCCCACGGTCATCTTCCGGTCCGCTTCGACCGCGCTCAACAGGGGCAGGAAGCGCGGGTTCGTCTCCATCAGGTAGGCCAGCTTGTAGGACCGCTGGTTGAGGCCACGGACCAACTTGATCCACCAGGGGTGAAACCCGAACGGGATCTTGCGGAACGGCAGGCAGTAGGCCTCCGTGACCGACGGGATCATCTTGAACAGATCCCTCAGGCCCTCCGCCGCGAGAAAATCGACCTCCATGTGCGGGGCGTGTTTCTTCAAGAGGCAAGCAGCGCTCGACGCGTGAAGCGTATCGCCAAGCGCGCCGAGACGTATCAGCAGGGCCCTATCCGTCATCCCTGCCGCTTCCGATTCTCTTGAGCCCCCTGGATAGCTTCCAACCGGCCCGATGGTAACGAAGCATCCACATGTCCTTTCGCATCACTTCTTTGCACAGGGCAAGGAGTTCCCGGTCCTCTCCGCAATAGGCCCTTACAAAGGCGATGATTTCCTTCGTCCCGATCAGGTCCTTCAGATATCCCTGCTTGTCCAGAGACCGATAGAGCCGGACCAGGTTCCGGATCCGCATCCTGGAACCGAGGGGCTTGATCACCCTTGCCCGATCCAGGTCGATCACGTAACTGTTCACTCCGGTTTCGTCTACCTGAATCAGGATGTTCTTCAGGTTCAGATCGGCATGGTAGAGGCCTGCCCGGTGCATTCGCTGGAGAAGAAGTGCAACACTCCGGATGATCTCCCTTCCCCGGTCGCTCGCCTTCCCTTCCCTCTTTCCGGACGACTGCAAGTACTTGTCCAGGTCCTCCGAGCCGCCAATCTCCCGCGTCACGAGGTCCCCGTGGCAAAATCCAAGCCTCTTGTGCTCTATCCGCAGGGCCAGGACTTCCGCTGTTGGAATGTCCTGACTTCTCGCCCATTCGGACACCCGCACCTCCTGAAGAAACCTTCTCCTCCCAATGTAGAAGTCCCTCAAGAGACCGCCGAAGACGCCACCTCTCCGGTAGTGCCGGATCAGGGCACAACCGTCCCCCATGGGCCCCAGGGAAAGCCGATCGATCCTGCCCCTCCCCGAATAGGAGGACACGCCGCGCGCGGGACAGAACCCGCGGTCCTCACGCAACGCCCCCCCCTCATCCACCAGAAAGGAGAACCCCTTTCGCATCCAGACCAATAAGCCCGGCCTCCGGATCTCGAAAAAGTCCTCCGGCGGCGCTTCGCCCCGTCTCGATGGCCCGCGGTCTGAAACAGACAGCCCCAAACTCACCCTCCTCATGCATCTTAGGTATCCAAGCCCTCTGGCCTCTCTCACACGGACAGCAGGCATACACCGTGCTGATTGTCGAAGAAACGAGTGGACAGAGACTAGAGCCTACCCCAATTGTTCCTCTCTGTTCAATGGCGGGGAAAATCGAATGGGACGGGGCGTCGCGCAGCCTGGCAGAGAACCTGAATGGGGTGCGGGAAGCTCTTCGATACAGGCCCGGGCACCCAAGGTGAAAGTCGTATAAGAAACAGAACGTTAGCCGACGGCTGATTTACCGGTTTCCTGGTTCTGGACCTTGTTTCGGGGCGGAGTTTACAGTCCCATCCTTTCTATGGGATCCTGAGGGTGCTGCTTGGATGAAACATTCTCTTTTTCAATCGAGAAGAAAGGAGTGTGTGTGATGGGCCGGGTTCCTTCGAAAAGCGTCTGGTTTCTTATCGTCTTTTCCACCTGGGGGCTCACAGCGTTTACCGGCTGTGGGGGCGAGGACGACCCGCAGGCACACCCCCCCTCCCCTGTCACGTTCTTCTCCGGGGACGTTCCCAGGAACATGGCACACTCCGGGGGCAAGGGGCACGCCCCGGAGAATACCCTCTACGCCTTTGAACGAGCCCTTGAGCTGGGCGCGGAGATCCTCGAAACCGATGTGTGGAGCACAGCGGATGGCGAGATCGTGATGCTTCACGACGAGGAGGTGGATCGCACGACAAACGGCTCGGGCTCTGTGAAGGAGAAGACCCTGGCAGAGGTGAAGGAACTGGACGCAGCCTGGTGGTTTACCCTTGACGACGGCGACACCTACCCACTCCGGGGCCAGGGCATCCGGGTCCCTACGCTCGAAGAGGCCTTCGAGGCGTTCCCGAACCGTCCCTTCCTCATCGAAATCAAACAGGAGAGCCCGCCCATCGAGCAGGTGGTCCTCTCCCTGATCGAGACGTACGGGATGAAAAGAAAGGTCTGTCTGGCAAGCTTCCACGATCGCGTAATGGAAAGGGTCCGGAAGCTCGATCCGGATATCTATACAAGTGGAGGCATATGGGAGACCTTCTTCTTTGTGGCCCTCCCGGTGGATATTCTGGCAGGGGCCGGGCTTGCGCTTCAGGCATTCCAGATCCCGGAGGAGTATTCGGGCATAAAGGTGCTGACACCGGAATTCATCGAGAAAGCCAGGCAGCTCGGAATTGAAGTGCACGTGTGGACCGTCAATGAATCGGACGACATGCGGAGGCTTCTAGCCATGGGAGTCCAGGGGATCATCACCGACTTCCCGGACCGCCTCAAAGAAATCATCGAAGAGTGACCGGGCTGTTGCCCGACGGAGTTTGGGGACAGTCACCGATCTCCGTCCGTCGCCAACCAGAAATAACAGAGATCGGTGACTGTCCCCAAACTCCGTCCCAGACAGCCCCAAACTCAGCTTCCCAAACCTCTCTCACATTGACAGAAACCAGGCGCCGTGGTAATTCTCAAAGATGCGCGTTGACCAGTGGAACAGACTACCCCAAGCACTCCTCACTGTTCAGTCGCGTAAGGGAGCACAAAGGACGGGGCGTAGCGCAGCCTGGTAGCGCACCTGAATGGGGTTCAGGTGGTCGGAGGTTCAAATCCTCTCGCCCCGACCAAAAATACGCAAGAAAAACAGTGGGTTAGCGAGATGGCTGATCTGCTGTTTTTTGCTTCTAAGGCAAAAATCTACCAATAATCTACCCAAGTCAGCCTTCATTAGTAGCGCTTCTCCCGCCGTTTTCGTACTGTTCAGCAAGCTTATCCTGCCAAAACTGTTTACGCTGGCCCGTCATGTGTGTATAGCGGTCTGTCATGGCAAGGTCACGGTGGCCGATCATCTCTTTTACATTCTTGAGGTCAGCCCCGGCGAGGATAAGATTGGTGCAGAATGTATGTCTGAGGTCATGGAAGTGGAAGTCTTGCACCCCTGCCCTCTTACAGGTCTCCCGCCACGCTTTGTCAAAGCCATGGAGGGCTCTTCCATCCAGCCGGCAGAATACCAGGTTTGAACTTACCTTCTGGATTCTCCTGCGCTTGCGCATGTACGCCTGATGGGATTTCCACTTCAGGAGTTCTTCCCGCGTTCTC
>Ga0180434_10001152_pt1 | contig 38553 bp, 22 predicted proteins | sample SS_ome_7_FD_132453 | JGI IMG/M metagenome (GOLD analysis project Ga0180434, IMG submission 132453) | Hypersaline lake sediment archaeal communities from the Salton Sea, California, USA - SS_1_D_2 metaG | ecosystem: Environmental > Aquatic > Non-marine Saline and Alkaline > Hypersaline >... | reverse complement strand
TTTAGTCCTTGTTCTCTTCGCGAGGACGGGTTTCCTCTCGCAACGAAGGACGAAAAACGAAGGACTGACCCCATTCCTGTTGACGTGAGCGAATCTCAGACACCACCCTGAATGGCGCCGGCTTGCATCCACGCACCGCGCGGGCTACGGTGGAGGTGTAGACCGTTTCCCTTTTCAGGAGGTTCCATGCTCTTCGTATCCGTCGATGTCGAGGCGTCCGGCCCGATTCCCTCGGTGCACAATCTCGTATCGCTCGGGGCGGTTCCCGTGAAGGAGGAGGCCATGAGCTTCCAGATCGTGGAGGGGGCGTCCTTCTACGAGGAACTGCGGCCGGCCTTCCCCGGGTTCGTCGAGGACGCCATGAAGGTCCACGGCATCACGCGGGAGCAGCTCGTGAAGAGCGGCAAGGACCCGCGCGAGGCCATGGAGCGCTTCCGGACCTGGGTGCTCGAACAGGCCTCCGGCGAGGAGAAGGCCCCCGTCTTCGTGGGCCACAACGCCGCGTTCGACTGGGCGTACGTGAACTTCTACTTTCACCACACCGGCGTCGAGAACCCCTTCGACATCTTTCCCCTCGACACCAAGAGCCTGGCCTTCGGGCGCTACACGCTTCGCTGGCACAAGGCGCGCAAGTCGGTCTTCCAGGAGATGTTCGCGGACCTGCCGAAGCTCGACGAGGCGCAGCGCCACCGCGCCGACTACGACGCCGCCTTCCAGGCGAAGATGCTCTGCGAGCTGATGAACAAGGAGCCGGGCCCGCAGTTCGCGGAGCACCGGTGAGCGGGGTCATTGGTCACGGGTCATTCCCCTTGCCTTCTCTTCGAGCACCCGTATCACCCTGTGGGAGGCGCGAGCCCGCCGCAGCTCGGGGCGCGGGCGTCCCGCCCGCAGCAAACGGGGCGCGGGCGTCCCGCCCGCAGCAAACGGGGCGCGGGCGTCCCGCCCGCAGCAAACGGGGCGCGGGCGTCCCGCCCGCGCGCCTTGCATGTAGAGGGGCGACCCCGTGTGGTGGCCCCCTTGGCGGCAACAGTGGGGCGGGTACACGGGCCCGCCCCTACCCGTCTCCATCGCAAGTCGAACGCCGTCGTCCCGCAACCCGCAGGAAATAGCAGATCGGCAGGAGCGACAGCACGGAAGGAGCCAGCCGCAGGAAGAGCTCGATGAAGATCCCCGCCCAGGGCGGCGCAAAAGCCCGGAAGTCATGCTGCGACCAGGCGAGCGCGTTCGCCAGGTGGAGGAGGAAGAAGGGAACGACGTACAGCGGGACCGCCGAAAGGATCAGCCCGGCCCGCCGGCGGAACAGCGAAGGTCGGAAACGTCTCTACATGATTTCAGCAGGGATTCATGGAGGGTCCATACGAGATACCCGGGAGCGGCCTCGGACGGTCTGAAAAACGCCCACCAGAAGAAACCAGGATGGTCGTCCCCCGTTGAAAACAAGATACACGGGCCGAGGTTGTAGGTCGCGATCTTCCAGACCGCGAAACCCGCGGGCACGGCGATCCAGGGCCCCAGCCTCCTCACGTCCAGCAAAACCGCCATGAATAGGATCCGCGCCCGTTTCGAGGGGACGATGAGATGCATCAGAAACCGCCAGATTCTCCGCGAGGCTTCGGGCCTTTTCATTCGAAAGAGGAGGATCATCATCCCGGGGATGACGAAGGCGATGATGATGAAGAAGAGCCACTCCTCGCCTTCCATGCGGGGTCTCCTCCCAAAGGGCGGCGTGCGGGGGCAGTACGATCCTGGAATCCAGCATAGGATCGGTTGCCAGGGTTTACAAGGGGCCTCGCACCCGAAAGGTCAAGGCGGGGATTCGACGTCCCTCGGCTCGTCGCGCGCAGGATTCCCTGAGGATCCAGACGCTATATTACTTGCATGTAGTAGTACTATATGCAATTATCATTTCGTATGGTTACCCGGAGAAAGTACTGGCTGAACGTGCTGGAAAAGGCGTGGCGATCGAAATCCGTGGTCTGGCTTTCGGGGGTTCGCCGGGTCGGGAAGACGGTGCTGTCGCAGACGCTTCCACGCGTCGAATATTTCGACTGCGAACTCCCCCGGACCCGCCGGTCGATGGAGGATCCCGAAGCGTTCCTCTCGAAGTTCAAGGGCAAGAGGATCGTCCTGGACGAGATCCACCGGCTCGGGAATCCTTCCGAGATGCTGAAGATCGCGGCCGACCACTACCCCACGGTCAAGGTCCTCGCCACGGGATCCTCCACCCTGGAGGCTTCCTCGAGATTCCGGGACACGCTCTCAGGGCGGAAGGCCCTCGTGTGGCTCACGCCCATGATGTCGAGGGACCTCGACGATTTCGGGGAGACCGACCTGTCCCGGCGTTTCCTCCGGGGCGGTCTTCCGCCCTTCTTCCTGGCGTCCGGATTCCCGGAGGCCGATTTCCAGGAATGGATGGATTCCTTCTGGGCGAAGGACATCCAGGCGCTGTTCCGGCTCGAGCGCCGCTGGTCCTTCCAGCGGTTCATGGAGCTTCTGTTCGCGCAGAGCGGGGGCATCTTCGAGGCCACCCGGTTCGCAGCGCCCTGCGAGATCAGCCGCCCGACGGTGTCGAACTACCTCGCCGTGCTGGAATCGACCTGGGTTGCGCATGTGATCCGCCCCTTCTCGACGCGCCGTTCCGTGGAGATCGTCTCCGCGCCGAAGGTTTACGCCTTCGACACGGGATTCGTGTGCACGTTCCGGGGCTGGGACCGATTGCGGGAGGACGACCTGGGCCTGTTGTGGGAACACTGGGTCCTCAACGAGCTGCACGCCCGCCTCCAGGCCCCGGTTCTTCGCTACTGGAGGGACAAGAAGGGGCACGAGGTCGATTTCGTGCTTCCGGGCCGGGGCCGTTCTCCCGTTGCGATCGAGTGCAAGTGGAAGGCCGGCGGCTTCCATCCTTCCGGAATGCTCTCGTTTCGCCGGCAGTACCGGAAAGGAAAGAACTGGATCGTATGCAGCGACGTCGACCGTTCCTACAAGAAGAGGATCCGCTCGGTCGCGTTCGAGTTCATGGGCCTTCAGGGCCTGATCCGGCGTCTGCAACGCGGCCCCTTCCGTCGTTGATGTCCGACTCCGTGCCGTTCGGCGCCTGTACGCGCCGTGGCGCCCGTGTGCCCTTCCAGCCTCCACCGTATTCTGTATACTGTCTCGTTGGGATTTGGGGTTTGGGATTTCATTGGGATTTTAATTTTGGGATCTGGGATTTCGCGAAGCGGGGCGTAGCGCAGCCTGGTTAGCGCGCGTGCCTTGGGAGCACGAGGTCGCCGGTTCGAATCCGGCCGCCCCGATTTTTTCGGCGGACGCGGTCCGCCGAAAAAATCGTCATCCAAAGGGCCGCCATCGGCGGCCCTTTTCCATGTTCCAGGCGTTCTTCCCGGGAGGGGCTCATGTCCCAAAATGCCGACATCGTCGTGGACTGTTTCGAGAAGGCGCCGGAGATCGTCGAATGCCTCGAAAAGGAACACGGGCTCCGGTGCTCCGAGGAGAGGCTTGCGGCCGGGGATTACCTCGTCAAGAAAAAGATTCTCGTCGAGCGGAAACGGGGAAAAGATTTCGAGACCTCGATGATTTCGGGAAGGCTCTTCGAGCAGGCGAGCCGGCTGGCTTCCAGTCCGTACAGGCCGATTCTGCTTCTCGAAGACGTGCCGGGATGGACGCAGGTTTCGACGAACGCACTGCAGGGGGCCGTTCTTTCGCTGATCCTGGATTTCGGGGTTCCCGTAGTGCATGCCTCGACGAAGCGCGAGTCCGCCTTCCTGCTGGCCGACATGCTCAGGAGGTGCGAAATGGGGTCGAGCGCGTCGGTGCGCCAGGGCTACCGCCCGAGAAGGCTCCGCAATCGCGCTCTCTTCGTGATGACCTCCCTGCCCGGCCTCGGAAGAACCCTGGGCGAGAACGCACTCCATCACTTCGGCACCTTGAAGGCCGCCTTCGAGGCCGATGCGAAGTCATGGCGCGCGGTCCCCGGGATCGGAAAAACCAAGGCCGTACGCATCGATGCGCTCCTCAACGTCCAATTCGACGAGGGGGGAGGAAATGCCAGCGATGCGCGGTGAAGGCATTGGGACCCGTACACGGCCCGTCGATGCCCGGTGCGCGGAGAGAACGTACGGATGACTTGCAAGCGCCCTCATCGCCAGCGCTCCCGGATCTCCTTGACGGAGCGTTCCAGCTGCTCGGCCTTCTTCCCGCGGAGGACGCCGCGGAGCTTCGAGGCCCGCACGACGGTCTTCTTCCGCCTGGCTTCCGCGTCCAGGTACATCTCCAGCGCCTCCTGGACGAGGGCGGAGAAGCCCTTGACGCCGCGCTCGTTCGCCAGGCGGATGAGCCGCACCCGCTGCTCGTCCAGCCGGGACCGTTTGTCGTAGATCTCGAACAGCGTGAGCTCGAACCCGAGCTGGATCCGGAAAAGCTGTTCGGGAAAGAGGACCAGGCGCGATTCCAGCTCGAACGCATACACGTGCGTTCGATCCCTGTCAAACTACGGAAAGCCGATCCGAATCTCGTACACCCGCTCCATGTCGAAAAACGCCCCGATGCTGCGAATCATGGCGACCAGGGAACGCTGCACGTAGGCCTCGAACTTCACCGTCCCGTTCACCTTCACCGTCACCTTCTTCTTGATGTCGAACATCGCCCGGGGGGCGAGGTAGACGGCGAAGCCCGTGTCGCCTCCCTTCGTCTGCACCGAGATCTCGTTCGACTTCCGGTCATATTCCGCGCAGATCCAGCTCACGCCGCTTCCCGCGGGAACCTCGACCCAGGCGAAGAGACGCTTGGTCGCGCGGCTCGGCTCGAAGATCACCTTGGCCGGGTACGGGTCGCGCTTGTGCTCGAGCAGGTACTCCAGGATCGGCCTCACGCCCGTGGGCGGCATGCCGTGGCCGATGTCGTCGTACTCCTTGTAGACGTGCTCGTAGCCGCCGGGATGCTCCTCCCTGAGCCTGGCGAGTTCCTTCGCGGCCCGCTGGTCGGTCGCTGCAGGCACCTGGGGGTCGTCGGTGCTGTGGAAGAAGTAGACCGGCGTGTTGTAGAGGTTGGGCAGGATCCCGGAAGCGAGCCGCAACGTGCTTCCGCGCACGGCGAAGATCCCCCCCGCGTTCGGGGAGATCGCCGCGAAGAGGTCGGCGTGATGGGCGCCGATGGACCAGGTGCCGAACCCGCCCATGGAGTGTCCGACGAGGTAGATCCGGTTCGTGTCGACCCGGGTGGAGCGCTTCACGGCCTCGATGATCTCCAGGACGTAGCGCTCCTCCCGCTCCTTGTTCCAGGCCGAGTCCTCCTTCTTCAGCACCGTGGGAAAGACACAGATGCATCCCTTGCCCGTCGCGGACTGCCATTTCTGCCGGCTCGTCGCGCCGTCCCCCGTCCCCGCCCCGCCTCCGTGCAGGCCGATGAGCAGGGGTTGCGCTCTCCCACGCTTGACGCCGGAGACCAGGATCTGTCCCGTCCCCTGGGCGGTTTCCAGGCGGGTCCGGCTTTCGAGCTTCCGCTTCGGGCCCGCATAGGCGCACCGGAAGGCATACGCCTTGAGGGTCCGGGCCGAGCGCCGGGAGATCGGGTCGAATCCCTTCATCGTCTCGAGCAGCGCGGCCTTCTCCCCCGCCTCCGTTGCCTCGAAGTAGGCCTTGATGAGCTTCCTGGCCTCGGCCCGCTCCTTGGAGCCCATGCGCGGCTCCTTGGGCGGGCGGTCGGGCATCTCCCCCCCGAGAAGGCCCATCGGGGAAGCGAGGCAGAGCAGAACCGCCGCCAGGATCCGGAACGCGGTCTTCACGACGCGGGCGCCTCAAGGAAGGGGGAACACGGTTCATGATAGGCAAGGCGCGACGCGTTGTCCATGGCCATGGGTTGGAGATTGGAGATTTCAGTCGTTGCCGACGCCGGGAGCGCGGGCTTCCAGCCCGCAGCACCCCGGCTATCATCCGTGCCGCCTTGGAGGGCGAGGGTCCCCCCGAGCCAAAACGTCCCCGGCTCGCCGGGAGGCTCGCCCTCCAAGGCGGTCCATGGTCCTGATCCTCCTGACTCATCGCCGTGCTCTATATTCTCGGCGGTAACCGTCTTTCAGCCTCTCTTTGAATCCGGATGATCAGGATTTGAGCTTTCCCGAAGGGCCCCTCTCTCTTGACCCCCTCGAAGAGATCGGGTTCAATGGTCGCCGCATTCGTCTTGAGGTCCGCTCCATGGAATCGAAAGACCTCGCCCTTGCCGAGGACAAGCTCTTCTGCGCCGTGGTCGCCCAGTGGGGATGGGTGGAGAAGGGCACGCTCCAGGAGTGTCTCTCCAGGGCGAAGCAGGCTTCCGGACAGGGGAAGACCGCCCGCGTGGCCGACGTGATCCGCGAATCCGGTCATCTCACTCCCGAGCGCATCCAGAGCGCCTGGGACACGCTGGGCCAGTCCTACGTCGTCTGCCGCGCCTGCGGCAAGGCCCTCCCCCACTTCAACGCCCCCGCTCCCGGCGCCTGCACCGGATGCGGGTCCACCGACCTCGGACCCGCCGGCCAGGCCGTCCCCGGCGAGGAGGAAGAGGCCGCAAAGGGCGAAGGCGTGTTGCTCGAGGACACGGGCGAGACGCTGCTGCAGACGGACGGGTCCGGAAGCGGCATCCTGCCGCCGGAAGGAGACGCTCCGCAAGCCGGCGAGAAGACCCTCGACGAGTCCCCCGCCATGATGGAGGAGCAGGCCCAGACCCTCCTGCATACGGACGGATCGGGAAGCTCGGTCCTGCCGCCGGAGCAGGCCGCCCCGGGAGGCCAGGCGGCGACCCTCGACGAGTCCCCCGCCGACATGGAGGGCGACGCGCAGACCCTTCTCAAGGTCTCCTCGTCCGAAAAGGTCGGGAAGAAGGAAGCCCCGGCCGGCGGTGCGCCGCCGGGGAAGCCCTCCTCCGAGACGGACATGGGCGGCAAGACCGGCGCCACGTGGCCTGCCGAGAAGGGCAAGCCCAAGGAAACGGCCGTTCGGACGGAGGGGGGCAAGCAGTTCTTCGGGAATTACGAGATCGTCAAGGAGCTCAGCCGTGGCGGCATGGGGATCGTCTACATCGCCAAGCAGCGGGGCCTGAGCCGGGAGGTGGCCCTCAAGGTCCTGATCGCCGGCGAGGGGGCCACGGAGGACCAGATCAAGCGTTTCCACCGCGAGGCGGAGTCCTCCGCCAAGATGTCCCACCCCAACATCGTGCCGATCTTCGACGTGGGGGTGGTGGGCAACCAGCACTACTTCACCATGGAGTTCGTGAAGGGCAAGCCCCTGGACGCGTTGATCAAGGAGCAGGCCGTCGAGCAGGAAGAGGCGCTCCGCATCATCGCCAAGACCGCGCGCGCCCTGCATTACGCCCACGAGCAGGACATCATCCACCGCGACATCAAGCCGGGCAACATCCTTCTGACGGAGGAGGGCGAGCCCAAGCTCACCGACTTCGGCCTGGCCAAGGACGTGGGGGGCGGCGAGGGGCAGACGCTCACGGTCTCCGGCGCGGTCATGGGCACGCCCCGCTACATGTCCCCCGAGCAGGCCGAGGGCCGGACCAGCGAGATCGACAGCCGTTCCGATCTCTTCTCCCTCGGGTCCATCTTCTATGAGCTGCTCACCGACCAGACCCCCTTCACGGGCAACACGATCGTCGAGCTCCTGAAGAAGGTCTCCCAGGAGGATCCCCCGCCCCCGCGCCGGCTGAACAAGCACATCCACAAGGACGTGGAGACCATCTGCCTGAAGTGCCTCGAAAAGGACGTTTCCAAGCGCTACCAGAACGGGGACGCCCTGGCCGACGACATCGACCGGTTCATCGCCGGCGATCCGATCCTGGCCAAGCCTGTCGGCCTGACCACGAAGGTCTACAAGAAGGCCCGCAAGTACCGCGGCATCGTCATCACCGGCCTGATCGCGCTGGTGCTCCTTCTGGGGGCCGGGGGCGTATTCCTCTTCCTCCAGATGCAGAAGGAGGGCAAGCGCAAGGAGCAGTTCCAGACCGCCATGAAAGACGGGAAGGAGGCCTTCGAGAAGGGGAGCTTCAAGGCCGCCGAGGAGTTCTTCCTCACAGCGGTGAACCTGGAGGAGGGGAACGCGGAAGCGAAGGACTGGCACGAAAAAGCCGCCGAGGCCCTCCAGAAGAAGCTCGACGCGGAAAAGAAGGCCGAGGCGCAACGCGCCCGCAAGGAGGAGGCGGAACGGCTCTGGAGGGAGAAGTTCGAGAAGTTCAAGGCCAAGATCCTGGAAGCCCGCGAGGCGGCCGACGCGAAGGATTTTGACAAGGCCGAGAAAGCCATCGAGGTCGCCTTCGGACTGGACCCTCCCGACCCCGAGGACCGCGAGAAGGTCGAAGCCTTGAAGGAAACCATCCGCAAGGAAAAGGAAGCGTGGCAAGAGCAGGAGAGGAAGCGCCACATCGCCGAGCGGCTGGAAACCGCACGGGAACTCGAGGCGGATGCCGAGGCGGTCCTCGAGACGGGTGATCTGGAAGCCGCCACCGTCGCCTTCGAGAAGGCCGGGGACGCCTTCGGGGAAGTGCTCGATGCCGACCCCGGCAACGAGGAGGCCGAGCGGAGCATCCGGGAGATCTCCGTCGAGAAGATCGGCCGTTCCTACCTGAACCTCGAGAAGTTCGACCTCGCCAGAAAGGCCGTCCAGGACCTTCCCGGAGACCTTCCGGCCGTGAAGGCCTTTCTGGAGGAAGTGGACCGAAAGAAGAGGACGGCCGGCGTCTTCCGGGACCTCCTCAAGAAGGCGCGGGAAGCCATCGCAAGCAAGGAATGGGATGCCGCCCTGAGCTTGCTGAACCAGGCCTCGCAGAGGGCCCGCACGCCCGAGCTCGAGACGCTTCTCGTCCAGGCCCGCGTGGGCGCCTTCGAGAAGGAGGCCGGGGAAGCCCGCGCCGCGCACCGGTGGGAGGAGGCCGTCGGGATCCTCGAAAAGGCGCTCGCGATCGCCCCCGAGGGCGCGAAGAAGCGCCTCGAAACAACGCTTTCGGCCGTGCGCAGGGAGGGGCACGACGACCTCCTGGAACAAGCCGGCGCGAGGTTCCGCGGAGGGAAGCTCCGGGAGGCGAGGCCCCTGGCCGAGAGGGCCGTCGCGCTGTCGCCTACCGAGCCGGCGAAGACCCTGCTCGAGCAGATCGATCTCGCCCTCGACAAGCCGGAAGGCATGGTCTTCATCAAGGGCGCCTCGTTCCCGGTGGGCTCCACCGTCGCCGAAGAATCCAACCCCGCCCGCACCGTCCGGCTCGACAGCTTCTACATCGACGTCGACGAGGTGACCAACCGCGAGTTCCTCGAATTCATCGAGGCCGGCGGATACGAGAAGGAGTCGTACTGGGACCCGGAGGGATGGAAGATCATCGGCCGCTTCAAGACCCAGGCCGGAGGCTCCGGCGGAGCCTCCGCCCCGGGCCCCGCCTCCTGGGTCGGCGGCAAGCCCAAGGAACTCGAAATCGACAACCCCGTCACCGGCGTCTCCTGGTACGAGGCCCGCGCCTACGCGCGATACCGGGGAAAGCGGCTTCCCACCGCGGCGGAATGGGAAATCGCAGCCTCGTACGACCCCGCCTCCGGAGAACGCCGGAAGTACCCGTGGGGGGACCGGTTCGACAAGGACAACCCGATGCTCTTCGGCAACCTGCAAAGCCGGGGTCCCTGGACCGCGAAGATCTCCGCCCGGAAGGACGTCAGCCCGGTGGGCTGCCGGGAGATGGCGGGCAACGTGATGGAATGGACCGTCTGGAAGGAGGGGAAGAAGGAACGAGGGGCGATCAAGGGCGGCTGCTTCCGCTCCTCCGCCCCCGAGTTCGACGCCCGGGCCACCACGGCGCGCAAGCCCGGCAACGTCGCCATCCGCCCCGCCTTCCTCGGATTCCGCCTCGCCCAGACCGCCGGCGGCTAGCGTTTGATCCTTGCACCAGGAAAGGCTGTTTCCAAGAGAACATTTTGAGTGTTCGCTGTTTGTGTTGTAGGCGATCTGGTTGCGGCTCTGCTGCTTCGGATTTTCGACCTTGGGCTTGCGACTTGCGGCTTCCGGCTTCCGACTCCCGATATAGATTGACCTCGTCTCCCCCCGAGATCCGGATCTTTTTTCAGGCATGTTGACCATGAAGACACGAACGCTCCTATCCGCCCTCCTCGCGCTCTCCTTCGCCCTGGCGCTGACCGGCTGCGCCTGGTTTTTACTCGGCGGGGCGGGGGGCATCGCCTACACCGTAACGCAGCAGGAGGACGACGAACCGGTGAACAGGCCTCCCAGCGTCTCGATCGCCTCCCCCGCCGCCAGCGACCTCGTCTCCGACCGCGTCCAGGTCCGCTACAGCCTGATGGATGCCGAAGGGGAGCCCTGCGATTTGCGCGTGCGGTACTCCGTGGACGGGGGCGTCACCTGGAATCCCGCCACGGAGGTGAACGCCTTCCCCAGCGAGGGCGTCGAGGGCCTCACCGCCACGCCTGCGGGAAGCGCCCACGTCTTCGTGTGGAACTCGTTTCTCGACCTGGGCAACGCCAACTTCCCCGACGCGGCCAGCGGCAACGTCTCGATGCGCCTGGCGATCCAGGCCACCGATGCGGTGGGCGAAAAGGGGCCTGAAGTCCAGACCGGCGATTTCCGCCTCTACAACGGCTACGTCTCCACTTTCTTCGGGGGAGAGGCGATCGGTTCCCTGGGCTTTCCCACGTCGGTGGCCCTTCGTTCCGCCGGCGGCGCGACGCCGGACCGCCTGGCCGTGGGCGACGAGTTCCAGAGCCGCATCCTGGATTTCCGGCTCGACGACGGGGGGCAAATCCTGCTCGCGGGGACCGGCAATCCGGGCTACAACGGCGACAACATCCCCGCCGACACCGCCGGCCTGACGATGCCGGGGAAGTTCTGCGAGGACGCGGCGGGGAACGTCTACATCGCCGACGCCAGCGCCCACCGCATCCGCCGGATCGACGTCGACTCCGGCTTCATCACCACGATCGTGGGGACGGGCGAACGCGGGTACGCGGGCGACGGCGGAGCGCCGGGCGCCGCGCTGCTCGACACGCCGAAGGCGGTGGCCTTCGACGAGAACCAGTCCATCCTCTACATCGGGGACACCGGGAACGAGGCCGTCCGGGCGGTGAACCTGGGTTCCTCGCCGGTCTCGGTGGCCGGCATCAACGTCGACCCCGGCATCATCGTCACCCTGATCGGCGACCCCTCGGTGGAATGGTCCCAGGAGAAGGACGGCCCGGTCGGGGTGCCGGGCAGCATCGGCAGCTACGCCTCCTTGACGGCGGACGGGGTCGGCACGCTGCACGCCGCCTACTACGACGAGAAGAACGGCGACCTCAAGTACGCCGTCCTGGAGGGCAACCGCTGGTCCATCGAGGTCGTGGACGTCTCCGGCGACGTGGGCTCCCACTGCGATCTCGCCGTCGACGCCTCCGGAACCGTCCACATCAGCTACTACGACGCCGACAACGGCGCCCTGAAGTACGCGCTGCAGACCCCCGGCGGATGGAACACCCTCACCCTCGACGACAGCGGCGACACCGGCCAGTACACCTCCATCGGCGTGGACGCCGCGACCGTCCCCTCCATCTTCATCAGCTACGCCGCCGACGAGGGGAACCAGGTGCGCGTGGCCCGCTGGAACGGGACCCTGTGGCAGTTCACCGAGATCGGCCTGTACGGCGGCCAGGACACCTCCCTCGCCGTGGACGGGAACGGCGATCCTCACGTGGCCTGGTACCACCATTTTTCCGGCGAGTTGATGTACAAGCGGTACACCGGCACCGGGGGATGGAGCGCCGGGGACTTCACCGCGCTCGGCGGGTCCTCGCCCCCGCGGGTCCCCACCGCGGGATCGGACTGCGGGCAGTACTGCTCGCTGGCCCTCGACGCGAACGACCGTCCCCGCATCGCCTTCTACGTCGCCTCGAGCGGCGACCTCAACTACACCTGGTGGGACGGGAGCCAGTGGCCGGCCATTCCCACCTCGGTGGACATCGGGGGCTCGATGGGCGCCGACGACGTCGGCTCCTACTGCTCGCTGGCCCTCAACGACCTCGACCACGCCTGCATCGCCTACTACGACGCCACGAACGAGGAGCTGCTCTACGCCGAGGACGGGAACGGCGACCACGACTTCGGTGACACGGGCGATGGGGCGGGCGTCGAGGTCGACGGCCACCAGACGGGCTTCGACGACACTGTGGGCCCGTGGTGTTCTCTGGCCGTGATCAACAATCGTCCGAAGATCATCTACGTGTGGAGGGAGTGGGGCGACCAGGGCGAGGTGGACCGACTCCGCTTCGCCACCTTCTCCCCCCTCCCCGCCCCGGGATCCTGGAACCTCCGCCTCGCCGACGGCGGCTTCACCGTCGGAGGCGACCGGATCACCGATCTCGAGGTCGACGGAGACGGCAACCTCTTCTTCTGCTCTCACGACAAGATCCGTGTCCTCAACACCGGGGATACGGTGCGCTCCCCGCTCGGCATCAAGGTCCCCCCCCACGAGGTCCGCACGCTCGCGGGACTCCCCTCCCCCCAGACGGACCTCGTCTGGGACGAGGCCGGCTCGACGTACCACGTCGTCTATTCCGACCCGACCGACGGGACGCTGCGGTACGCCTCGGGCGCCGGCACGAACTGGGCCCGGGAGACGATTCCCGATCCTTCCGCCTCCTTCGGGAGTTTCCCGTCCATCGCACGCGGCGCGTCCGGGACGATCTACGTCGCCTACCACGACGAGGAGGCGGACAACCTGAAGGTCGCCATCAAGAGCGGCGGGAATTGGACGATCGAGACGCCGGAAGGCGCGACGGCCTCAGGCGTCGGCGAGTACGCCTCCCTGGCCCTCGACGGCGGCGGCAACCCCGCCGTCGCCTACCACGACAGCGCGAACGGCACCCTGAAGTACGCGGTCAAGAACGGCGCAAGCTGGAGCGTCGAGACGATCCCCGGCTCCGTGAACACCGTCGGCCGGTTCGCCTCCCTCGCGTTCGACGGCACCGGCCATCCCGGCATCGCCTACTACGACGACGACGGCAAGGCCCTCTGTTACGTTCATTACGATGGAAACGACTGGACTCCGTCCCTCGCGGAGAACCGCGTGCGCGACGACTCCGAGCCGTGCGGCATGTGGACCGCCCTCGACTTCGACGCCATGGGCTACCCCCACATCAGCCACTACGGACACCTCCGGAACGTCCTGAAGTACACGCACCAGGATTCCACCGGGTGGTCGACGGAGGTGGTGGACGCGTTCGGCGACGTGGGCAAGCACTCGACCCTCGCGGTCGACGCCAACGACAAGTCGGCCTGGATCGCCTACGTCGACACGGGCCGGAACAAGGGCTGGATGGCCCACAAGCCCGGCACCCACTGGGAACGCTGGGAGTTCGGCTGGAACGGGGCCGCCTTCCCCGCCCTCGACCTGACGCCCGCGACGGGCACGGGGGAAAGGCCCGACCTGCGCATCTCCTTCTCCTCCCCCTGGGACAACGGGCGCGTCATGATCCAGGAGACGCTCAACCACTTCTCCGACTGGACCGAGTGCATCGTCTACTCCCCCGATTTCGGCGAGAGCTACGGCGGCGACGGACGCTCCGCCCATGCCGCCCTCTTCTCCGAGATCGGCGGCATCGACCTCGCGCGCTACGGCGTCTACACCGGCACGCCTCCCGCCTACGACGCCCTCCTCGTGGCCGATTCCCAGAACAGCCGCCTGCGCGTGATCAACCTCCACGACCCCCGCGGATCTACCGCCGCCCCCTTCACCGTCGCCAACGCCACCGTGGAGCCCGGCACCGTCCAGACCCTGCTCGGCGACGGAGACTTCGGCTACGACCCCGCCGACGACGGCGCCGTCGTCGACAACGCCGCCAGTACCGTCGAGGTCGCCATGCCCAACGACGTCACCGTCGACGCGAACGGGAACATCTACCTCGCCGATTCCGTCAACCAGCGCATCCGCCTGCTCAACACCGGCGCCTCCCCCCTGGACCGGTGCGGCGTCTCCATCCCCGCCGGCGCCATCGACACCGTCGCCGGCGGCGATCTCCAGGTGGACGTCACGGCCTCCACCTTCTATCCCGCCGGTGTGGACGTCGACCCCTCGACGGACGACGTCTTCGTGAGCGACTACATCGGCGTGGTCTTTCGCGTCGACCCGGAGACCCGCGTCGCCGAGGTCGTGGCCGGATCCGGCGCCTTCGGGTACGCCGGAGACGGCGGCGACGCCCTCGACGCCCTGTTCTGGGCCCCCGCGGACGTCGTCGTCGACCGCGCCGGCAACCTCTACATCCTCGACCAGGGGAACTTCCGGGTCCGCGCCGTCAACCTGGCCAACGGGAACGGCTATGAGATCTGCGGGAGGACCGTCGACCAGGGGAACATCGACACCGTCTTTGGCACCGGCACCGCCACCGGATCGATCGACGGCGAGGGCGGGGATCCGGCCGACGACTACAACGAGGGCGGGAACAGCTACGAGGCCAGCGTCACCCAGCTCGCCGCCCTCGCCGTGGACCGCCGTGCCTCCATAGGCGGCGCCCCCAACCCCCGCGGCATCCTCTACGTGAGCGACACCCAGATGCGGCGCGTGCGTGCCGTCAACCTCAACCCCTCGGGCACCCTCACCCTCGGGCCCGGCCCCGGCATCGATCTCCCCGCCGGCAAAGCCGTGACCGTCTTCGGCAACGGCACGGCCTTCGACAGCATCGACGGGCCCGGCGGCGATCCGAAGGACGACTTTCTGCCGGGATCCGGCTCCCTCGACGTGCCTCTCTCCCGATCCGGACCCATCGCCGTCGACGCGGCGGGCGTGCTCTACGTCATGGACCGCGACAAGAACGTCCTGTACGCCTTCAACACCGACGACGACACCGCCCTCAACGCCGCCGGCATGATCATAAACGCCGGCACCGTCGAGAGGATCGCCGGCGGCTTCTTCAACGGCCGCGCGTTCAACGGCGACGGGATCCCCGCCCGCTCCGCCCAGTTCGCCGAGCCCTCCTTCCTGGGCGCCTGGCGGAACACCACCACCGGCGATCACGAGATCTACATCTCCGATCGGTTGCACCTGCGGATCCGCCGGATCGACCGGTACGGCATCATCGACACCTGGGTGGGCACGGGGGAGGCCGGCTTCAACGGCGACGGCGTCCCGCCGGCCAACGTCCTGGTGAACGAGCCCGCCGGCATCGCGATCCACGAGAGCGGCGGAAAGCAATACCTCTACTTCGTCGATTCCCGGGGCCGGCGCGTGCGGCGGCAGGTGAAGTGACGAGACGAAGGTCAAAATGATTTCAGTTCCCCTTCAGCGTTTTCAGTGTCGAAAGACTTGCCAACTCCGGCTGTTTGCCCGTTTTGGCTGCGGCCTGGCTGCTCTGGGCCTTGCCCGCGCTGTTGGTCGCCAGAAAGATGATTGCATCCTCCGGAAAGGGTGCGATAGAGTATCCGGTTGATTTCGAGATCTCAGGATTTCGAGGGAGGGATCCGATGAACAGACGCTTCGCTTCGGGGCTTTTCATGCTGGCTCTTGCTTCCGCCCTCGCGGCGGGCTGCGCGTGGAACGAACCGGTCGTGTTCGACCAGCACCCCACGATCCAGAAGGTCCGCCAGGCCATGCCCGCGCCGCACCCCTACACCCTGGCCGTGGCTCCCGTCCACTTCACACAGAACCTGGAGAGGGAGGACCAGGACGGCCACTTCAATCCGGCGATCCCCCCGGAGGAGGTCACGGAACGCTTCGTGGAAGGCATCCGCAAGCTCGGCCTCTTCCAGAACGTCCTGGTCGTCGGCGAACGGGGCGGGGACCTCGACAGCCTCCTGGCCGAGGCCTGGGAAGCGAAGGCCGACCTCCTCCTCGACCTCGACATCACCCGCTACGAGTACTACTGGATCGGCACCAACGGCCTCTTCATCCCCAACATCATCTGGTGGTCCTTCGCGTGGGCCATCTCCGGCTACGTGGACGACGAGACCTTCGGCGGCGGCATCGACGTGAACGCCAGCCTCTACAGCGTCCACTCCAACCGGAAGATCAAGACCTGGACACTGCGCGAAGACATCGAGATGGACCTCAACGATTTCGAGCGCGGGTGGATGCTCCTGGGATGGCTCCGCGTGCCGGGCGCCCTGGACGAGGAGAACTGGCGCAAGATCGGCGAGATCCTCGCCCCGAGAACCGAGCTCGAGGTCCAGGCCGCCCTCGGCGAAACGTTCTCGGAGGACTTCAAGGCGGTCGCCGGAACCCCCGACTTCGCCCGCAAGATGAGCAAACGGCTGACCCTCGTGATCGGCATCGACAAGTGGGACGACTACCGCCTCAACTGGGTCCGCTTCACCGCCGGAGACGCCGAGGCCCTCGAGAAGGCCCTTACCGATCCGGAAACCGGCATCGCCATCCCCGAAAAGAACATGAAGGTCCTGATCAACGAGCAGGCCAGCCTCGACGGCATCCAGGACGCCGTCGAGAACTTCCTCGCCGAGCGCGCCACCTCCCAGGACCTCGTCCTCATCTACTACGCCGGCTACGGCGCCGCGTCCCGGGACGGCAAGAAGGGCTACCTCCTCGCCTTCGATTCCAAGATCGACCAGCTCGACAAGACCGCCCTGCCCCTGCACGAGTTCAAGGCGATGCTCGAATCCATCGACGCCAAGAACGTCGCCGTCGTCCTCGACACCGCCTTCAACGGCGATGAATCCGTCCGCTCCGCCACCAAGACCGCCCTCCAGGGCGCCTCCGTCTCCCTCGACGAGTCCGTCCTCTACAGCCTCGGCGCCGAAGGCAGGATCGTCCTCACCGCCTCCGGCCTGGGACAGGGCGCCCAGGCCTTCAAGATCAACAAGCACGGCATGTTCACATACCACCTCCTGTCGGGCCTCGATCCCAATGCCCGCCCCGCCGACGAGGACAAGGATTCGGCAATCACCCTCATGGAACTCTTCCACTACGCCAAGAAGAAAGTCTCCGAAGATACCATGATGGAAGAGGAAATACAGACGCCAAGGACCTTCGGAACCCCGCGCGGCAAGATCGCCCTCGTGGGAGAACTCGAACCCGCAACGCCGCCCCCGGCCGAGGAAGCCGGACCCGAAAGGGAACCCGGGGAGGGAGGAACCGCGGAAGAAGCCCCCGCAGAGGAATCGATTCCCGATGACGCGCCGGCGGACAAGGCGCCCGCCGAGGACCTCCCCGCGGAGGAAACGCCCGCGGACGAGCCCCTGCCCCCGGAAGACGACACCGAACCCGGAGGAGCGTCGGACTGAGGGGGGGGCCGGCTTGGGATCCTGGCCTGCAACCGCGTTTAGATTCCAGTCGTCAGATTTCAGCGGTTGCCATCGGTACCATGCTGAAATCTACAATCCTCCGTCATCGCCGCCACAGACCCCGCCGCGCCCTCTTCGCCTCCTTCTCGGCCTCGCGGAACGCCTCCGCGAACCGCCCCTCGCCGAACCGCGTCCAGAACGGCGTCCACCCCAGCCGCACCATCTCCACGTTCACGTTCTTCCCGTCCGCGAACACGTAGGCCAGCACGCGCCCGTAGTTGCCCCGCTCGAACCGGCCCCCCGCCTCGCCCTCCAGACGCACGCGCTTGTCCTCCACCATCCGCGCGAGCGCCCGCGTCGCCTCCCGGTACCCTCGCTCCTCCCTCTCCGGCGTGTCGATCCTGAGCATCCGGACGCGCTCCCGGACGCGCTTCCCGCGGGCGTCTTCCGCCTCCACGTCCAGCGTGTCGCCGTCGACGACCTTCACCACCTCCGCCTCCACCCCGGAAAAGAAGGGGACCGGCGTCTCCCGGGACGGCCGCGTCCCGCCCTGCGGATCCAGAACCCGGGACGCCAGGATCAACACGACCAGAAGGAGCAGGAACAGCGCGGCGCCCGCCGCGACCCTTTTGGACGAACCTCTTTTCATCGCCTCCTCTTACCGCAAGGGCTGCAAAAAGGAGAGGATTTTTTGCATCATGGAAGCGGACTTTTCCAGGCCGACCATGGACGACCACACGCTACGCGTTCTCGAATTCGACAAGATCCTCGAGACGATCGCCTCCTACGCGCTTTCGGCGCCCGGCCGGGAAGCCGTCCTCGCTTCCCGGCCGCTCACGGACGCCTCCGCGATCCGCCGCGAGGAAACGCTGGTGACCGAGGTCAAGGACGCCCTCGTCTCCACGGGCCGCTTCCCCCTCGAGGGTTTCCGGGACATCCGCGAGGAACTTCGTCGCGTGCGGCCCGACGGGTCCCGCCTCCCGGGGGAGGCCCTCCGGCAGATCGTCTCCTTCCTCGCCGGCAACCGCACCTTCCGGAACTTCGTCGCCGGACTCGAAACCCGACCGCCCCGGCTTCTCGACCTGGCTTCCGAGTTGCGTCTCTTTCCCGAGGTCGAGAAACGCATTCGCACCGCCGTCGACGAGGACGGTGAAATCCTCGACGCCGCGACGCCCGCGCTCCTGTCCATCCGCCGGGAGATGCGCTCACTCGACGAGCGGATCCGTTCCCTGCTCGAGGAATACATCCACGCCCCCGACATGGAGGAAAGGCTCCAGGAAAAATTCGTCACGCTGCGCGACGGGCGCCACGTCCTGCCCGTGAAGGCCGACCGCAAGAAGGAGGTGCCCGGCATCCTGCACGGGCGGTCCGACACGGGGAACACCATCTTCGTCGAACCCGCCCCCGCCGTCGAGCTCGGCAACGAGCGACGGGATCTCGCCGGCCAGGAGGAGGCGGAGGTTCGCCGGATCCTCGCTTCCCTCTCCGGGGACGTCCGCGCCGTCCTGCCCGAGCTGGCGCACAATCTCGGCGTCTTCGCGCAGGCCGACGCCGCGAGGGCGAAGGCCTCCCTCTCCATCGCCCATGACATGAAGCCCGCACGGGTGACCGACGAGGGCCTCCTGGAGATCCTGCAGGGGCGCCATCCGCTGATCGTCTTCGGCGGAAGCGAAGCCGTCCCCCTGGACCTCTCCCTTTCCGCCCCGCGCCGCATGATCGTCATCTCCGGCCCGAACACCGGCGGCAAGACCGTGGCCCTCAAGACCGTGGGGCTTCTCTGCCTGATGGCCCAGGCCGGGTTCCACGTGCCGGCGGGCGAGCGATCCCGCTTTCCCGTCTTCCGGAAGATCCTCGCCGACATCGGCGACGAACAGTCCATCGAGGCGAGCCTCTCCACCTTCTCGTCCCACCTGTCCAGGCTCGTCGAGGTCCTGGACACCGTGGAGGCGGGCTCTCTGGTCCTGCTCGACGAGATGGGCGCCGCCACGGATCCCGTCGAAGGCGGGGCGCTCGCCGCGGCCATTCTCGAAAGCCTCCTCGACACGGGCGCGTTCTGCCTGGCGACCACGCACATCACCGCGGTGAAAGCCGTCGCCCACGACCGGGAGGGCGCCGGGAACGCCGCCATGGAGTTCGACGAGGCCACGGGCCGGCCCACCTACCGGCTGAAAACCGGCGTGCCGGGCTCGAGCCATGCGCTCGCCACCGCCCGCGCCCTGGGTCTCGCCCCGGCCGTCGTGGAAAAGGCCGAGCGCCTGCTCGGGGAGGACCGCGCGGCCATGGAACGGCTCCTCGAGGACCTTCGCGAACGGACGGAGGAAGCGCGGCGCGACCGCGACGAGGCGGACGCGCTCCGCGAGGCTGCAGAGGCGGACCGCCGGCGCGTGGAAGCGAGGCTCGCCGGGGTGGAGAAGGAAAAGAAGGAGATCCTGAAGAAGGCCCACCTGGAAGCCGGGGAGATCCTGCAGGCCTTCCGCGTCGAGGGCGAGCGGGTCCTGGACCGGATCAAGGAGATCCGAAAGGCCCGTCCCGCGCCCGGCGCCAAGGAGAAGGCGCGGGTGGAACAGCGCCGCCTCTCCGAGCTGGGGCGCCGGGCCCGCGCGGAAGCCAAGCGGCTGGCCCCCGCGCCGCAGGAGGCCTCGGGAGAACCCGTGAAGGAGGGGCAGACGGTGGCGCTGAAGAGCATGCAGGGGTTCGGCACCGTGCGGCGCCTGGACGGGAAGAAGGGGCGTGCGGAGGTGGCGCTTGGCGGCCTGACGTTCGACGTGAAGCTGGAGGACCTGATTCCCGTGAAGAAGGAGGAGGTCCGGCGCGCCTCTTCCCGCCGGCGCGAGGCGGATCTCGACCTCCGGCCCCCTCCTTCCCGCGAGCTCAACCTTCTCGGCATGCGCGTGGAGCCGGCGCTGGAGGCGGTGGAGCGTTTCCTGGACGAGGCGGTGCTCGCCGACCTCGAAGAGGTCCGGATCGTCCACGGGTTCGGCACGGGCGCCCTGCAGAAGGCGGTGTCGGAGCGCCTGCGGGGCCACCCTTCCGTCGCCTCCCATCGCCCCGGCGGCAAGGGCGAGGGCGGCGAAGGCGCGACCGTGGTCACCCTGCGCTAGGATCCGGGTCCGGGTTCGATCGGGCCCGGCCCCATCGCCCCCTCGCCCGCAAATGTGGTAGGATCTGACCGTTTCGACCCCGCGAATCCCGCGGAAAACCGCTGATCGGGATGACGGGCATGGACACGCAGGACAGCCGTAACCGACGGCCGGCCGGCGACGACGAGGGACACCGGCTGCTCGAACGGTTCCAGAGGATCTCCCACCGGATTCTCCGGTCCGGAAACCGGGCCGAGTCCATCCCCTCCTTCGTCTCGGAGATCCTGAAGATCTTCCTCGAATCCTTTCCCGTCGACGTGGCGGAACTCGAAATCAAGGACGGGAAGCGCAGGTCCCGCTGGCGCGGCAGCTGGCGCGACCGCCGTTTTTTCCACTTCGAGATCCTGCCCCGTCCGGGCCCGAGACGGGACGACCCGAGGGGCGCCACCGGCCTTCGTCGCATCGAGGACGAGATGCTCAGCCAGCCGCTGGCGCCGGCCCTGCCCTACGTCACGGCCATGGGGAGTTTCTGGACCGGCGACGCGGAGAATCTCGTCCTTTTCTCCGGTCCGGGGGGCCGGGGCAAACGAAGGGAACACGCCTTGCGGGTCGAAGGAGACTTCAAGACCCTCGCCGTTTTGCCCCTGAAGGCCGGCGAGGGGACGGTGGGCCTTCTCACCCTGAAGGCCCGGGCGCGCGACGCCTTCGCCCGCGAGGACATCGAGTTCCTCGAAAACGTGGCCCAGTCCGTGGGCATCCTGCTCGCCAACCAGAAGGCGCATGCCGCGCTCAAGGAGCGTTTGAAGGAGCTGACGTGCCTCTACGGCATCGCGAGCGACGTCCAGCGTCCGGGCTCGACGCTCGAGAAGATTCTCCAGGGCGTCGTGGAACGCCTGCCCCCGGCCTGGCAGTATCCCGACATCACGTCCGCCCGCATCCTTCTCGACGGTCGCGCGTTCACGACGGACGCCTTCTCCGGGGACGGGGCCCGCCTGAAGAGCCCGATCGAGGTGGGAGGCGTCGTCCGGGGCGGCATCGAGGTCGTCTACGAGGAACGAAGGCCCGAATGGGACGAGGGGCCCTTTCTCAAGGAGGAGCGGGACCTGCTCGACACGGTGGCGCGACAGGTGGCGCTCATCATCGAACGGCGCCAGGCGGAGGAGGACAAGCTGGTCCTGCAGGACCAGCTGCGACACGCCGATCGCCTCGCGACCATCGGCCAGCTCGCCGCGAGCATCGCCCACGAGCTGAACGAGCCCCTGAGCAACGTACTCGGCTTCGGCCAGCTGAGCCTCAAGGATCCCGGCCTGCCCGAGCAGGCTTCCCGGGACGTCGAGAAGATCATCGACGCCTCTCTCCACGCCCGGGAAATCGTGAGGAAGCTCCTCGTCTTCACGCGCCAGGTGCCCCACAAGAAGGCGGACCTCTCCCTCAACGACGTGGTGGAGGACGCCGTGTCGCTTCTCGAAGGGCGCCTTCGGAAATCCGGCATCGAGCTCGACCTCGACCTCGCGACGGACCTCCCCCGCCTCAACGCCGATCCCGTCCAGATGAACCAGGTGCTCGTCAACCTCGTGGTCAACGCCCTCCACGCCATGCCGGAGGGGGGCCATCTGCGCCTCTCGACCGTTTTCGATAACGACGCCGTGCTCCTCAGCGTGGAGGACGACGGCGTCGGCATGGAAGAGGCGGTCCGCGAAAGAATCTTCGAGCCCTTCTTCACCACGAAGGAGGTGAACGAGGGCACGGGGCTGGGCCTGCTCGTCGTCCAGGACATCGTGCGGGGGTATGGTGGATTCATCGACGTCTGGAGCGAACCCGGGCGCGGATGCCGGTTCGACATCCGCTTCCCCACGGGAGAAGACGCTCCCCAGGACCCCGTCCCCTTCTCCGCCCCTGGAGGCTCGCCCGCATGACGCCGGAGACGGGAAAAAAGGAAGCGATCCTCGTCGTCGACGACGCCCCGGACACGCTCGAAGTGCTGCGGCGGAACCTCACCCTCGAGGGCTATACCGTCTACACCGCCTCCGCCGTCGAGCCCGCCCTGCGCCTTCTTCAGGACACGCCCGTCGATCTCGTCATCACGGACCTCAAGATGCCCGGCGCGGACGGCCTGGCCCTCGTGAAACACGTCCGGGAGAACCTCCCCGCCACCGAGGTCATGATGATCACCGGATACGCCTCCATCGAGGGCGCGGTCGAGGCCGTCAAGACCGGCGCGGAAGAGTACCTCGCCAAGCCCTTCACCGGCGAAGAACTGCTCGAGGCCGTCCGGAAGGCGCTGGACAAGCTCCGGAAGAACCGCAACGCCAACACGCGGCTCGCCAAACCCCTCGAAGCCCGCTACGGCCTCCTCGGCGAGTCCCGGCGCATGCTCGAGGTCTTCCACGCCGTCGCCAAGGCCGCCGAGACACCCGCCACCGTCCTCATCACCGGCGAGAGCGGCACCGGCAAGGAACTCGTCGCCCGCGCCATCCATTACAACAGCCCCCGCGCCTCCGGGCCCTTCGTCCCCGTCAACTGCGGCGGCATCCCCGAGGGCCTGCTCGAAAGCGAACTCTTCGGCCACGTCAGGGGGGCCTTCACCGGGGCCGTCGAGTCCCGCGCCGGCTTCTTCCAGACCGCCGACGGCGGCACCATCTTCCTCGACGAGATCAGCGAGATCAGCCCCGCCATGCAGGTGAAACTCCTCCGCGTCCTCCAGGACAAGGAGGTCTGCATGGTCGGGGCCACGCGTACGCGCAAGGTGGACGTCCGCATCCTCGCCGCCACCAACAAGGACCTGCTCGGCATGATCAAGAAATCCGCCTTCCGGGAAGACCTCTACTTCCGGCTCAACGTCATCACCATCCCCACCCCGCCGCTCCGCGAGCGCACCGAGGACATCCCCCTTCTCTGCCAGTTCTTCGCCGACAAGTTCACGCAGGAACTCGGCAAGACCCCCATCTCCTTTTCGGAACGCGCACTGGACCTCCTCGGGAATTACGAATGGCCCGGAAACGTGCGCGAACTCGAAAACCTCGTCCAGCGCATGGTCGTCATGGCCGACGCCCCCGTCGTGGACGCGACCGACCTCCCCTCCCTGATGCGGAGCACCAACGCCCGCGGAACGGGCCTGCTCCGCTCCCTCGCCGAGATGGAGGCCGAATACATCCAAAACGTCCTGGCGAGCGTGGGCGGGAACAAGACCCGCGCCGCGTCCATCCTCGGCATCGACCGGAAAACGCTTCGCGAGAAACTGCGCCGCATCGAAAACGCAGACGAAGCAGGCGCGTCCCCCCATCCCTGAACCGGGCCCTTCGCGCTGTCGGCAAGTCGTGGCCTCCGCTTCCTTCCGTAGCCCGCCTCCATGGGAATACCCCGGGGCGACTCAAGCAGCCCATTGAAAAACCCGATCTACTGCGATCTGCTGCAATCGCCGCCGGCTTCGTTCTCACCCCGGCACCCTTTCCAGTACTGCGGGCTGGAAGCCCGCGATCCGCCCGCAACCGTCAAAGTGAAGAATGATCCGGGGAGGAATGCCCCGCCGGGGAGAAACGCCCCGCCTCAAGGATGCCCCACGGTCTAGAAACATCCTCATGCCCCGGGAGGAACGATCTGGCCAACGATCATAATCCTATTCCATGAAGCAGGTTACGTGTTCAATGCGATTTTCTTCTTATAAGTTGCCGCCATTTGCCCATCGGCACGCCCGTTGCGAAAGGAGATTCTTCCACTGTACGGGTCGAACGGGTCGATCCCGGGAGATTGGAGAGCGCAAAGAGGATCTTTCATAAGGAGACCGGGACATGGCTGCACCCATCGATCAAGCCAGGAGACGACCGATGCCGTCGCAGAAAGGCAAGGTCCCAGGACCACCGATCTTTCTGGGTCTTTGCAGGTTCTGCAAGTTTGCCGAAACCTGCACGTTCCCGCGTGACCCGGCCAGACCCGTGAGGCATTGCGATGAGTTCTGTCCTGTCGAGGGGACGCCGGCGCGCCGGGCGCCCTCGAGGTCGTCCCGCACGTGCGACGATCTCGCGGCGCTGGGACGCACCGAGTGCGCTGAGCCGCAGGGTTTGTGCGCGAACTGCGTGCACCGGGAGTACTGCACGTTTCCCAAACCGCCGGGAGGCGTGTGGCACTGCACGGAATACCAGTAAGGGGCAACGCCCCTGTTCCACGGTTGAAGCGTTGGAGGCGCGATGAAGACCGAAGCGATCGAGACGCTGGTCCAGGAACACGCCGGCGAGATGGGAAACCTGATCACGGTGCTGGAGAACATCCAGAAGCAGTACGGGTATCTTCCGGAAGAGGCGCTCAAGACCGTTTCCGAGGAGACTGGGAAACCACTGGTGGACATCTACGGGGTGGCCACGTTCTACAAGTCCTTCAGCCTGAAACCGCGCGGACGGCATCACGTTTCCGTGTGCTTGGGCACGGCTTGTCACGTGCGTGGGGCCCCGGTCATTGCGGAGGAATTCCAGCGCCAGCTCGGGATCAAACCGGGGGAGACCACCTCGGACCGTGAGTTTTCTCTGGAAACCGTGAACTGTCTGGGCGCTTGCGCCTTGGGCCCTATCGTTGTCGTGGACGGTCATTATTTCTCCCAGGTTCGCAAGACCAAGGTATCGGACATCCTTACACGGGCACAGGAAGGTTTGGACCATGTAGACGTTCGGACGGACAAGCGATTGTTTCCGATCAAACTGAGCTGTCCGCAATGCAACCGTACGCTGATGGATCCCTCGCGTCTTGTGGACGATCTTCCCGGGATTCGGGTTACCGCATCCTTCGGAGAGAAGCATGGCTGGCTTTGCCTTTCGAGTTTGTACGGGAGTTACAACATTTCATCCGAATACCCGATTCCGGAAGACGCCCTGTCTCATTTCTTCTGTCCTCATTGCCACACGGAGCTCAACGGCACATCCGCATGTCCTGAATGCGGTGCATCCATGATTCCATTCATCGTCCAGGGCGGGGGCGTGGTCCAGATCTGTTCTCGACGGGGTTGCAAGGGGCATTTTCTTGATCTCTGAGGAGGCCTCTCTCCAGATACGAGGTATACGAAAGGTACGCATAGATGGACAGGATCTCATCACTTTCCGATCTCAACGAACTGCGCGACATCGTTGTCGGGGATTCGTTTCCCGAGAAACCTTGCCTGGTGATCTGCGCCGGGACGGGGGGCCAGGCCAGTGGATCGAACGATATCATCCGTGCCATCAAGAAGCATATTCTTGAGAACGACTTGAATGAAGCCGTGTCCCTGAGGATCACCGGGTGCCAGGGATTTTGCGAAAAGGATCCTTTCATCCTGGTCAAACCTCAAAACAATCTCTATCCGAAACTGGGCATGAGCGACGTCCCCCGGATCATCGACGCCGTGGTCCAGGGCGAAGTCGTCGAAGACCTTCTGTACCACACGCCCGGAGACGAGGTAGAGCGTTTTCACTGTCAGAACGACATCCCCTTCTTCAAGCACCAGACGAGGACCCTTTTGGGTCAGAATGCGAATCTGGATCCGATCCGCATTTTCGACTACCTCAAGAACGGCGGGTACACCGCGCTTCAAAAGGTGCTTGCCAGGAACGATCCGGACTGGATCGTTGAGGAGGTGTTGAAGTCGGGCCTTCGGGGACGGGGCGGGGGCGGATTCCCCACCGGGAAGAAATGGCGTCTCGCCCGCAGAGCCGGCCATGAAAACACGAAGAAGTACTTCGTCTGCAATGCGGACGAAGGCGATCCCGGCGCGTACATGGACCGGAGCGTTCTCGAAGGGAATCCCCATGCCATCATCGAGGGCATGACGATCGCCGGGATCGCGATCGGCGCCAAACAAGGAATCATCTACGTCCGTTCGGAGTATCCTCTTGCCATCAAGCACACCCTGATCGCGCTCCGTCAAGCCAGGGAACTCGGCTTGCTGGGGAAGGACATTCTTCGAACGGGGTACGATTTCGACATCGAGATCGTGCGCGGAGCCGGCGCGTTCGTTTGCGGGGAGGAGACCGCTCTCATCCATTCCATCGAAGGAAAGATCGGGGAGCCCCGGCAGCGCCCGCCCTACCCCATCGAGAAAGGGTTGTGGGGAAATCCCACGTGCATCAACAACGTCGAGACCATCGCCAACATTCCCGTGATCATCAACCAGGGCGCAGAGAACTACGCCAAGATCGGCGTTCCGGGGAACTCCGGAACCAAGATCTTCAGTTTGGTGGGGAAGATCAGGAACACCGGGCTGGTCGAAGTGCCCATGGGAACCACCATCAAGGAGATCGTCTACAACATCGGGGGCGGATCGAATACCGCCGCCCGGATCAAGGCCGTCCAGACCGGGGGGCCTTCCGGCGGGTGCATTCCCGCCAGCATGTTCGATCTGCCCATCGATTACGAGAGCCTCACCTCGGCCGGTTCCATCATGGGATCCGGCGGCATGATCGTCATGGACGAGAACACCTGCATGGTGGACGTGGCCAAGTACTTCATGGCCTTCCTCAAGGATGAATCCTGCGGGAAATGCTTCACGTGCCGGAAAGGCACGCAGCGCATGCATGAAATCCTCGAGAGCATCACCCAGGGCGAGGCCACCCTCGAGGACTTGAATCTTCTCGAAGAGCTGGCGCGGGTCGTCAAGGACACGACCATGTGCGGGCTGGGCCAGACGGCGTCCAATCCCTTCCTGTCGACCCTCCGGTACTTCAAAAACGAATACATGGACCACATCGTCCACAAGACGTGCCCGGCCGGCGTCTGCAAGGACCTCGTGGGCGCCCCCTGCCAGAACGCCTGCCCCGTGAACACCGAAGCCTGGCGCTATGTCGCCCACATCGGCCGACAGGAATACGAGCAAGCCTACCGGGTCATCCGGGAGGCGAATCCCTTCCCCTCCACCTGCGCCCGCGTGTGCAACCACCCCTGCGAAACCATGTGCCGTTGCGGGACCGCCGGCGGCGAGCCCATCGCCATCCGGGCCCTCAAGAGATTCGTGACCGACACGGTCGATCCGAAGACCTACAAGGTCGACGTCCCGAAGGCCGAACAGGACGCGCCCAAGGTGGCCGTGATCGGGGCCGGACCTTCCGGAATCACCGCCGCCCACGAGCTGTCGCTGAAGGGATGCAAGGTGACGATCCACGAGGCGGAATCGAAGCCCGGGGGGATGCTCGTCTGCGGCATCCCCGCCTACCGCCTCCCCCGGACGGTCCTGGAAAAAGAGATCGACGCCCTCCTGAACGAGAATATCGAACTGGTCTTGAACGCCTCGCTCGGCCGCGACGTCTCCGTGGACGGCCTTCTGGCCGACGGTTTCAAGGCCGTCTATGTCGCCATCGGGTCCCATGAAAGCCGCCGCCTGCAGATCGAAGGAGAGGACACGAAGGGCGTCTACCGCGGCATCGAATTCCTCAAGGCGTACAACCTGGAGAACCGGGAAACGGCCTCGGGAACCGTCGGCGTGATCGGCGGCGGCAACTCCGCCCTCGACGCCGCCCGGGTCGCTTCCCGCCAGAAAGACGTCGAGAAGGTGACGATCTTCTACCGGAGGACCCGGGCGGAAATGCCGGCCTACGACGAGGAAATCGAGGCGGCGCTCGAAGAGGGGATCGAGATCGTTCCGCTCGTCTCGCCGGTGGGGGTCATCTCGAAAGACGGAAAAATCTCGTCGGTCAGGTTCATCCGGAACGAGCTCGGCGACTGGGACAGATCCGGAAGGAAACGGCCCCATCCCGTGGAGGGCACCGAGTTCGAGGTCCCGCTGGACACCTTGATCGTCGCCATCAGCGAGCAACCCGAGCAAGCCTCCCTTTCCGGTCTCGACCTGTCGAAGTCCGGGACCCTGGTCGCCGACGAGCACACGCTTTCCACCGGCACGCCAGGCGTGTTCGCTGGCGGGGACGTGGTGACGGGGCCCAACACCGTGATCGAGGCGATCGCTTCCGGGAAGAAGGCGGCCCGCGTCATCTGGCGGTACCTCAACGGCGAGGCGCTGGAGGAACCGGCGACCGTCGACCTCCCCACGGTCTACATTCCCGGGAAGGAGGAAGAGGAGGAGGCGGAAGAAATCGAAGCGCGTGTCCGGGTGCCGACCCTTCCCCCCTCGAAGAGAAAACGCAATGTCCAGGAAGTCGATCTGTGTATTTCCGAGCAGGACGCCATCCGGGAGGCGAAACGCTGCCTTCGATGCGATCTCGAGTTCACCCAGCCCGACGAGGAGCTCGTGGAAGCAGCGATGGAGGGAGAAGGAAGCCAGCCATGATTACGCTGACGATCAATGGATTGAAGGTCACCGTGGAAAAAGGGACGACGCTCCTGGAAGCGGCGAAATTCCTCGGCTTTCCCATTCCCACGCTGTGCTACATGGAAGGGCTGTCCCCCTACGGCGCCTGCCGCCTGTGCGTGGTGGAGATCGGGGAAGAGCCGCGATCGAAACTCGTCTCTTCGTGCACCTATCCCGCCGAAGAGGGGCTCAAGGTCCGCACGGCCTCGGAACGCGTGCTCCGGGCCCGGCGGATGATCCTGGAGCTGCTCCTCGCCTCCTGCCCCCAGTCGAAGACGATCCAGGACCTCGCCGCCGCGCACGGCATCCGCCAGCAGCGCTTCAAGCAGGAATTCGACCAGTGCATCCTCTGCGGGCTGTGCGTGCGCATGTGCGAGGAGCAGATGATGGCCAAGGCCATCGGCTTCCAGGGCCGCGGGGAAAAGCGCACCATCGGGACCCCCTTCGGGGTCCCGTCCGACGCCTGCCGCCAGTGCGGGGGCTGCCTCTACGTCTGCCCGGTCTGCACGCTGAGGTGCACCTACACCGAACCCGACAAGGCCATCTGCGGGGGATGCGAGAACCTGAGGCCCCCGTGCATCGAGAAGGACCCGTTCCACGACATGATGTGCTACATGGACCCCTGTGTGGCTTGCGAGATCAAGAAGGACGGATGATCAACCGAGAGGAGGAGGATCGAAGATGTTCACGTCACTTTCCAGGGTCAATTCCTCGGCCGCGACGCTGACGAAAAACCGCACCGAAGGCTCGGTGGTCCCCAGCTCCGGCATGTGCGTCACCTGCGTGGACGGCTGCATCGGCATGTGCGAGATCGGGAAATCCGCCTACCGCGGCCACGAGGTGATCTACCCCCAGCCCTTCGGCGTCATCACCACGGCCGCCGAGAAGGTCTATCCGGTGGACTACTCCCACTTCAACATCATGGGGACCTGCGTCGGCGCCCACGGCATCGAGGCGAACAGCGACAAGGCGATCTTCCCCGCCGTCAACCTCGAGGTCCATTTCGGCCACGACGGGGGCGTCAAGTTCCGTCTCCCCTGGGTCATCCCCGGCATCGGCTCCACCAACATCGCCAAGAACAACTGGGAGGGCCTGGCCATCGGTTCCGCGCTGGCCGGCACGGGGCTCACCATCGGCGAGAACGTCGTCGGCATGGATCCGGAGACGAAGCTCGAGAAGGGAAAGGCGGTCGATACCGCGGACCTCAAGCGACGCGTCAAGCTCTACAAGGAGCACCAGCGCGACGGGTACGGCGCCATCATCGTCCAGGCCAACGTCGAGGACACGAAGCTCGGCACCCAGGAATACGCCATCAACGAGCTCGGCGTGGAGTGCGTCGAGCTCAAGTGGGGCCAGGGCGCCAAGGACATCGGCGGCGAGGTCAAGATCAAGAACCTGGAAAAGGCCCAGATGCTCCACGAGCGGGGCTACGTCGTCCTCCCCGATCCCACCCAGCCCCATGTGATCGAGGCCTTCCAGCGCGGCACCTTCAAGGAGTTCGAGCGGCACTCCCGCGTCGGGATGGTCTCCGAGGAGAGCTTCGCGGCCCGGATCGACGAGCTCCGAAAGGCGGGCGCCAAGTACATCTTCCTCAAGACGGGCGCCTACCGGCCCGCCGACCTCGCGCTGGCCGTGCGGTTCGCCTCCAAGTACAAGCTCGACCTCCTCACCGTCGACGGCGCCGGCGGCGGCACCGGCATGAGCCCCTGGCGCATGATGAACGAGTGGGGCGTCCCCCCCGTCGAGATCCACTCCCTGCTCCACCAGTACGCCAAGCGCCTCGCCGACCGCGGCGAGCACCTCCCCGCCCTCGCCGTCGCCGGCGGCTTCACCTTCGAGGACCAGATCTTCAAGGGTCTCGCCCTCGGCGCGCCCTACGTCAAGCTCGTCGGCATGGCCCGGGGCCCCATCGCCGCGGCCATGGTGGGCAAGACCATCGGCACGGCCATCGACGCGCACCAGCTGCCCGTCTACGTGGAACGCTTCGGATCCAACCGCGACGAGATCTTCGTCACGGCCGGCGAGCTCAGGAAGGAACTCGGCAACGAGGCGTTCGAGAAGCTCCCCGCCGGGGCCGTCGGGCTCTATACCTACTACGAGAGGCTGGCCCAGGGTCTGAGGCAGCTGATGGCGGGAAGCCGCAAGTTCTCGCTCGAGCACATCAGCCGGAACGACCTCGCCTCCCTCACCCTGGAGGCTTCGGAAATCAGCGGCATCCCCTACATCATGGACGTCGACAAGGCCAAGGTGGAGGAAATCCTCTCGAGCTGATGCACCAAGACAAACGGGGGGCCCGGTAGTCGTCACGCTCTACGCGCAGCCATGGAGGACGACCCGAAGCGTCCCCCCGGTCGGGGCGGGTCTCAGCGGCCACGGGACTTTCAGGGAAAAGAGCGATGTCCCAGCGCGGCCTGTTGTCCGCGCGTGAAAGAACCGGCGATTCGCACAATTGAGGCCCGCCCCGACCGCTCATTCCCGCAACGCCGTCCAGCCCTCCGCCCCCCGCTCCCGCGAAAGCATCCACCGCGCCCCGTCGTCGCCGAGGACACGGAAGCGGACCGCGTCCTCCTCGCGGACCCGGGAGAGGACCTCCAACACCTCCACCCTGCGCCCGCCCGGCACGCCGAACCGAAGCGGCCGCTCCTCCGCCGCGTACCCCGCGTGAAACGCCACGCGGAACCTGCCGCTCGTCCCGTGGCCGGAAAATCCATCTGGAGGAGGGTTCATGCCCGACATCATCCCTCGATTTGGAGGGCGAGCCTCCTGGCGAGCCCACATAGCTCGGGAGGACCCTCGCCCGCCAAGATACCGTCAAAAACGCAACGGGGTGGGATACTTGTATAGGCTTCTGCAATGGCCCGGTTCTCAGAGCAGCAGTGGCGCGGCCGCGAACCAGACCGCCGAGGCGAGCCCCAGCAGAATCGCCGCGATCCCGACCACGTAGAACATCCGGATCCAGCCCGGCGCGCCGCTCCACGCGTACACGCTCAGCGCCGCGCCCGCCAGGATCACCGCGAGTCCCCAGAAAGCGACAGGATGCCCGCGGGCGCCGTCGGCCGCCTCGACGACTCGCGCCGAGGGCGCGGGAACCTCCGCACCCGCCTCGTACCGGGAGACGAGCTCCGGCACCCCGAACCAGAGAAAGAAGGCCGAAAGAACGAGGACCGCCGCCGCCAGCACCGGAAGGAGCAGGCTCCCCTTCGCACCCCGGCCGCCGGCGGTCTTGCCGCCCCGCACGTGCGCCTTCTCCATCGAGATCGTGTCCAGGGTCTCCACCATGGCGTGCCAGAAACCGGTGAAGATGGCGATCCCCCAGGCGGCCGCCACGTAGAGAGCCCAGGAAACCGACCCGGACGTGAAGACGTTCAGGGCGATCAGGGCCCCGTTCACGATGGTGTACACGCCGAAATGGCCGAAAAAGCCCGCCCACTTCAGCATGGTGCTGCGCCGCTTCGCCTCCACCGCCTCGAGGCTCGGCGCCGGCGGACGATCCTCCTCCTTCACCACGTCCGCGATCCAGGCGCCGGCCGCCACCCACCCGTGGATCAGAAGCCCCGCGCCCCAGATGCACGCCGGCCACAGCACCCAGAGGTAGGTGGGCCATCCGGCGGGATACAGGTTGAGAAACAACAAGAAGCCGTTGACCCCCAGGTAGGTGCCCATGTGGTTCAGGAAGGAGACCCACGGGCGCGGCGCTTCCTTCCGGAAGACGCGCTGGACGTGGACGGTCGACCCTTCCCCGAACCCCCTCGCGTAGAATCGCTTCACCACCAGGATCCAGAGGTGGAGGGCGAGAGCCATCCCCCAGGGAATGGCCACGCCGAGCACCCACCACGTCTGGGGGGACGTCGCAACATTGAGCGCCGCCAACCCGCCGCAGACGATGGCGTAGGCTCCCGCATGGTTGAAAAAGCCCCGCCAGCGCGAGCCCTTCGCCGGGGTCTCCCGGCCCGCCCCCCATCGCCCTCCACCCTGCCCCACCTTGAAGAAGCCCAGACGGATGTCCCCGGACGCGCACTCCACCTGAAGCCACCCCTCCCCGGACCCGATCCGGCCCTCCACCAGCCCCCCCACCGTCCGGTTGCCTTCCGTCTTCACGTCGCCCGATTCGGAATGCAGCCGGTACTTGAGCGAGGACGCCGAAGCGTGCACGTTGACGCGGACGTCCCCCCCGACGCTCCGGATCCTCGCCCCGCCCCGGTGGAGGATCAAGCCATCGACCAGGACGTCCGCGGAATCCGTCAGCACCTGGAGGTCCTGCATCTCGATCCGCCGCAACGTGAGATCGCCCGATTCCGTCTCGACATGAAGCGCGCCGCGAACCTCCGTGGCGCTCACCTCGCCGGATTCGGTCTTCACCGTGACCCGCGAATCCAGACCCGACAGCTTCACCGCCCCCGAGAAGGTCGTCACCGTCGCCGCAATCCCCTCGGGAACCATCACCTTCAAACGGCCCGTGTCGGCCCCCGCCGACACGTCCAGCACGTCGCCGGACCTCGACACCGAAACGTCCGTGTCGCCGTTCACCTCCGCCGGGCCGCGTACGCCGCAAAGCGTCACCTCCGCCCAGCCGCCCGTCACCTGGATGCGAGAGCCCTGCGGCATCGCGAAGGCCCGGACCTCGTCGGCCGGCCTGCTTCCCGGCGTCGGCGTCACCGGCGTGATCTGCGTGATGTCCGAGGCGACCTCGCTCGCCCGCTGGTACCGCCGGTCCCGGTCCTTTTCCAGGGCCCTCAGCACCACCTTGTCCAGGCGGATGTCCAGGCCGAAAGCCCGGCTCGGGGGATCGAACTTGCCGAGCGGGAGACTGCCCGTCAGCATCTCGTAGATGACGACGCCCAGCGAATAGATGTCCGCCCGGTGATCCACGTCCCGGGGATTCGCGCGTTGCTCCGGCGCCATGTATTCCGGCGTCCCCATCACGAGGTTCGTCTTCGTCAGACCGTCCTCGCGGGCGTCCCCCTTCACGATGCGCACCAGGCCGAAGTCCGCGATCTTCACACGGCCCTTGTCGTCCAGCAGGATGTTCGACGGCTTGATGTCACGGTGAATCACGCCCTGGCCGTGCGCGTACTCCAGCGCCTCGCACAGGGGCGGGACCAGCGAGACCGCCCGTTCCGGCGTCATCTCGCCCCGGTCCATCAACGCACGCAAGGACACGCCGGAGACGTACTCCATCACGAAGTAGTAATGTCCCTTCTCGAAACCCTTGTCGATGACCCCCACGATGTTCGGATGGCTCAGGTTGGCCAGCGAACGCGCCTCGCGCTCGAAACGGCCGACGAACTGGGGATCGCCCGAGAGTTCCCGGGGAAGGACCTTGACGGCCACCTTCCGGTTCAAGGATTCCTGGAGTCCGTCGTAGACCACGCCCATGCCGCCGCGCCCGATCTCCTCCCGGAGGAAAAAACCCCCCAGACGGGTTCCGGGCCCGACCTCTTCGTCGCCGGTCCCCCCGGGAGGATCCGCCATCCCGGGAGTCTTCGGGACGGCCCCCTCCCCCGGTCCAGCGTCCGCCCCCGTTTCCTCCTTCTCCTCCGGTCCACCGCCTTCGCTGCCTTCCACCCTGGGCGCGTCCTTCACCGGAGCCCCCCCGGGGCCGTAGGGCATGGTCTTCTGGCCCGCGAGATCGAAGACCTCGTTGCAGAAAGGGCATCCCACCCTGTCACCGAGGGGAAAGACCTCCTTCTCGAAGGACTTCCCGCATTTCGGGCACTGTAGGGTCATCGTTTCCTCCAGGACGGGACCGAGGCCCCGCGCTACGGGTATCCATCTTACCAGATACGATTATGCAAACCCGGTGCCATCGTTCGCGGATCAGGGTGGATATGCGTTACTCTCCGTATCGCATATGTTTACATCATTCCTTTCGAGGGAAACGCTTGTCCTCCCCCGCCTGATTGCAAGTTTTTTACACCTGGACACGGAATCTTTCGCCCCTTGCCGAAGAGTCTACCCTGATTTGCCGGAGGTACGCTCTTGCGCGAACAGAGAAGGGATTCCCGCGTTGGTGCATGCCCCTCTCCAACCGTTACAATCACGATCATGATCCAGGCTCTTCCAAGAACGTTGCTTGCGATCGCACTCTGCGCGGGTCTGATCGTCTTCTACGCCGTGCTCGCCCTCCCGGTGGAAAAAGTAAAGACGAAGGGCCCTGACAGAACTCTCGCAGACGGAACGCACTCCGCCTCCCCTCTCCCCATGACCGCGCAGGCCCGGCGGCTCATCGACGAGACCGTCACCGAGGCGCGCCGGCGCTGGGGTGCGGACGACCCGGCAGGGGCGATCGAGAAGGCCGAGGTCGCGATCATGCTCTTGCGGGACCGGGGCCGGAACCGGGAAGCGGCCCGCCTGCTGGTGGAAACGGGCGTATGGTACGTGAAAACCGGCGAGACGGAGCGGGGGACGCGCTACCTCCTTTCCGCGTACGTGCAAGCGCTCGACGGCGAGGGAGACTCCTGGAAGGAGATCGCACGCGAGGCCCTGTCCAAGCACCGCGACCTGGTGTTCGCGCTTTCCGGCGAAAAGAAGGAGCGTGAAGCTCTCCGCCTTCTCGAGATCTTCCTCGAGGTCTTCCGGGAACGGGGCCTGCGTCAGCTCGAGGCCGACAGCCTGCACAACACGGCCTGGGTGCTTGCGGACAACGGCCGGCCCCGCAAGGCGGTGGAAGTCTACGGGGAGGCGCTGTCCGGCTACCGCGCCCTGAAGCGGCGGGACGGGGAGGGCTGGACCCTCAACAACATGGGGGACGCTCTCCTGCAGGCGGGGGAGCTCGACCGGGCCGCTTCCCGCCTCTTCGAGGCTCTCGAGATCGCACGACGAGCCTTTCCCGGAATCCGCCGAAAGGTCGTGGACAATCTGACCCTGCTGATGGAAGAGGCCGGCGAGCGAGGCCGCCTGGAACTCGTGCGTTCGGTGTCCGCGCGCCTGCTGCCCTTTGTGGAGGCCTCCGGCGCGTGGCACCTCTTCGACCGCGTCCTGTTCACGCAGGTCAAGGCGTTTCGCCGCAACGGATGCCTTGCCGAGGCGCACGAGGCCCTGGCCAGGCTCGAGGCGCGGAGCCGGGAGGAGAGGTACCTCTACGGCGTCGCCCTCTACATCCTGGAGGACGGCAAGACCTGGGCCCGTCAAGGGGAGATCGAAAAGGCGCTGGACCGGTTTCGCGAAGCCCTGCAGGTCCAGGAACGAATCGGGGACCGGCTCGGCGCCTCGTGGACGCGGGAAACCGCCGGCCGCGCGCTGGCCGACGCCGGCCGTCACGAGGAAGCGGTCCGCCGCCTCGAGGAGGCGCTGGCCGGATTCGAGGAGGCCGGCGCCCATCGCGAGGGCGTCCTGTCCGTCCTTCCCGCCCTCGCCTCCTCCCTCGAAGCGCTGGGCCGGCAGGCGGAGGCCGAAGAGGTGCGGCGACGCTTCCGCGTCCTGGAGGCCGCTCCGCTTCCCGGCGACCTCGAGAAGACCGTCTTCTTCGAGCAGCTCGACCGCCGCGCCGCCGGCGTGCGGGCGATGGGCCCGGACGACATCCTCGTCCGCGTGCGTCGGGTGGAGACCGGGTGGCGCTTTTTGGATGTGCCCACGGGGCTGGATCTTCCCGTTCCCTTCGGCTGGCGCGGGCGCCACGTCGTCTTCCAGGGGATGCACTTCCGCCTGGAGGGCTCGCACCTCTCCCACCAGGGCTTTCGGATCTTCATGTCGCACGGCGACGAGGCCGCCGTCACCCTGAGGGGGACGATGCTGCGCGCGCGGTGAGGGGGGGCACGGGTCATTGGTCATTGGAGGGCGAGCCTCTCCTCCTTCGCTTGCAGAAGGAATACGGTTCCAATGGCCCATGAAACGCGTACGTCACTTCACCTCGAAGATACGTATTGTTTTCGTACCTGCGGCGACCAGCAGGTCTCCGGCGGCGTGAAGCCTCAGGTCCTCCTCGCGGGACCATCCGAAGCAATACGCGCCCTTCCCCCCGTTCACCAGTCTCCCTCGCTCGCAGTCGAGAAGGTAAACGCCCCGGGTGGTTCCGAAAAAGCAGCGGGACCCGGCGAAGACGGCCCGGCCCAGAACGCGCCCCCGGAACCCGCTCCCGCCGGTCGCGTCGGCCCCGAAGAGCGTCCATGAAGGCGCCCATCCCCGGTCGCCGTCGAGGGCGAAGAGGCGGTCCTCCACCGCGAGAATCAGCTTCGATCCGTATGCGCCGACCACGGACGTGAGGTTCTTGACCCCGCTCCATTCCGCAGCGTTCCACACCACCTCGGGAACGACGCCCCCCCGTTCCACGGCCGTGATCAGGGGGGAATCCCACGGGCAGAAGACGATGCGGGAGCCCGCCGCGAGCGGGGCGCCGAGTTGGGCCCAGTCGGGAAACGAGCCCAGGACGGCGAGCCGGAGAAACCGGCCCCGGCGAAGCAGGGGCCGGAAGTCCCGGCGACGGTACCGGTGGCCCCACACGGGGCTTCCGTCGCGTGCGCGGATGCCGGCGAGGAACCCGGCGTTGGTCTGGACGTAGAGAACGCCCCCGGCCAGGAGCATCTCGCCCCGGGGGGGGAAGCTGGGAAACCGCACCCCCAAAAAGCCCCGGCGCTCGCCGGTGAGCGCGACCAGGAACCTCCGCCAGTTCACCGTTCCCGTCTCCGCGTCCAGACAGACGAGGTGGATGGCGGGCGATCGTGAACGTTCCGCCACCAGGATCCAGACGCGCCCGGCGCCCGCCAGGGGCGCCGAGTGGAAGTAGGCCCTTCCCCGCCGGGCTCCATCGAGGATCTCCTCAGGCTTGCGTCTCCAGAGCCGCACGCGCTTGTCCTCCGCCTCCTCCAAGCGCCAGGCGACGAGCGTCCGGGACCGCGCCCATCTTCCGCCTCTCCGCTCGCCGGGAAGGACGCGCACGCCCTCGAAGGAGAAACATCTCTCCCCGCGCTTCGTGACGGGAAACAAGCTGGTCCTTCCCTTCCCGGCATCTCCCCGGTCACCGAGGGGGAATCCCGATGCCTCCGAGGGTCCCTCGACCCACTGCCCCGTGCCGGGAAGGCGGACGTCCTCCTCCGGCTCCCGCGAAGCGAGAAGAATCCCCTGGGGGAACGAGAGCGCCACGCCGTCCCGGCTCGGCACGGCGCCGGCCAGGAACACGGGATGGAGTTTCTCGCTTCCGATCTCCACGGGTCCGGGCCCCCGGGCTTCGATCGTCCGGAGGCATCGAAGGCCCTCGGCGCTTTCCGGAAAGCCGGATTCGCTCGCGGCCAGGCGGCGTCGCGCGAAGCGAAGCCGTCGTGCGACCTTCACGTCCCCGCGGGAGCGCCGGTCCACCTCGCTCAGGACCCATTCGGCCTCCAGGAACCGGCCGGTTTCGAGGAGGAGATCCGACGCGAGACGCCGCGCGGGTTCCCCCGCCTGCAGGAAGGGTTGTGTTCCGGCGGCGCGCAGGAGGGCTTCGGGGTCCCTTCGTTGCGCGGCCTTCCGGTACGCGTCGAGGAAGGCGGCCCTCCCCCGCGATCGGAGCCCCGCCCGGACGTCCGGGGGAGCCTCCAGGAAGACGTCGAGGAGTGCCCGGCGTGCGCCCCGGTGGACGCCTTGACTTTCCAGGTCCTCGACGAAGGGCTCCTGGGACGGCGCGCATCGATGGACGGGGGATTGTTGGGCGAGCAGGAAGGCCTCCTCCCATTTTCCCCGTGCGGCGAGTTTCCGGACCGTTCGCAGGAGGCGCTTCGAGGCGGTGTCGGCCGCCGTGTAGGCCTGGGTTCCGGCGGGCGCGGCGGTTTCGCCCGAGGCCGGCGAGGCGAGGGAGGCGACGAGGAGCGCCGCCACCGGGATGATTCCGGGAACGCGCATGACCTTCATTGTACCGGCCTCACGCCCCGGGGGCCTCCCTCAAACGATTTCCTTGGGGAGGCGTGTGTCCCGGGCCACGCGGACACCCGGCCCGGGACCACGGCGATGCCGCGGACGCGGATCGCCGAACCTCCGGCTTCGCCGGAGGATTCGCCTCCCACAAATCTTCTTCCTTCGT
>Ga0180434_10001151_pt1 | contig 38554 bp, 31 predicted proteins | sample SS_ome_7_FD_132453 | JGI IMG/M metagenome (GOLD analysis project Ga0180434, IMG submission 132453) | Hypersaline lake sediment archaeal communities from the Salton Sea, California, USA - SS_1_D_2 metaG | ecosystem: Environmental > Aquatic > Non-marine Saline and Alkaline > Hypersaline >... | reverse complement strand
TTCGACGACGAGGCCGCCGAGCTGGCTCGCAAGGGGCTCAACATCTTCCTGCGCAACTGGCGGGAGGACGGCGGGGTCTACGAGAACTACAACGCCGACACCGGCCAGGGTGCGGACGTCTGGAACGCGGCCCGACTCTATCATTGGGGCGGGTTGCTCGTGCTGATCGCGATCGAGGAACTGATCGACGTGGAGCCGGCCGGTTACCTGCGATTCGGGTCGGTCGGGTTCCCCGCCGCCGGTGTGCGCAACGTACGGCTCGGCGGCGCGGTCTATGACGTTCAACTGGGCCAGGGACTGAACGTCCAGCGAGACGGCAAGCCGCTGCTGGAGTGCGACACGCGCGCCATCGTCCGCCTGCCGCTGCACGCGCCCGCCAACACGCCGCTGGACATCCGCGCAAAGGATGCCGGCCAACTCACGCTGCACATCGCCCCCGAATCAGCCCCATCGGCCCGTGTCAACGGACGAGAGGTACAGGCGGCCAGCGGGCGGGACGCGACCGCCGTGTACCGCTGGTAGTCCCCGGCGAACGGCTACGCGCCCCGCCGCCGGTGTGGTATCATTCTGATGTGCCGGCGGCACTCCGGGTTCGGATGCGAGCACATGTGCACCTGCCAGGATTTCAACGCTAGCGAACCCTGTCGCGGAAGCCTGACGGACTGGCCGCATCTGGTCGAGCAGGCGGCGGACGCCGTCTGCCGAGAGCTGATGATCCGCGGCGAGTTGCTGGCGTGCGAGGTAGCCAAGGTCGCGGCCGCAGCGTTGCCGCCCGAGGTCGGCCACTGGCTGCTCGGCCGGCTGGAGAGCCTGGGGTGGTTAGATCCGGACGCGCGTGTTCCCTTCGATGTTCTGGATTCCCCGGCTTGTCCGCCCGACCTGCGCGACGGACGCCGCGAGCTCGTGCGGATAGCGGTCTTCGGCCCTCCGGGCGAGGGGAAGCGCTCGGACGCCAAGCGGCGGGAGGCCGTCTTCCAACAGCGCTGTTCCGAGATCATGCGCGAGACGCGCAACCTGGAATCGTTGTCGTACGCCGCCGCGCGTGCCCTGGGGCACCCCGAGGTGCAGGCCGACCCGGTCTTGTACGCGATGTTACGGGCGTTCATTTCTGAGCGTGAGGCGGAAATCCGCTCGCGGGCGCAGGTGCCGGGGACGGCCGAGGACGAGGAAGCTGAGGTTCATCCCGCGGCCAGGAAGGTGCCGGAGTTCCGGTTGCCCTTGCGCGAGCGGGTGCAGGGCACCTTAACGAAGCTGCGGCTGGATTTGGAAGGCCATCTGACGAACTACAACGAAGCCGGTGCCGAGGATGTGCTCGTGCGCATCCGGGACCTGCGCAAGCGCTACCCCGGACACGTCGAGCTGGAGGTGGTCGAGCGTTGCGAGGAGCAGCTCAAGCGCGTGGGCGAAAAGCGGGACCTGTTCCGCACGCAGCTGACCGAGCTGGTGCAGCAGGCATCGGAGGCGATCCAGGGCGGCAACCAGAAGACCGGGGCCTGGGTACTGCGGCGGCTCTCGGCGATCCACACGCTGCTGCCGGCAGTCCTACCCGAGGACCTTCTCAAAACGCTTCGCGAAGGGATCCTGCGATCCGGTGAGAGGCAGGAGCGACACGAGGCGGCCCGCAATCTGGTCGCCCGCGAACAGGTGGTCGGCGGTGAGATCAAACGCCTCGGTGCCATCATTCACCGCTATCACAAACTGTCGCAGACCGACTCTGTCGACCGGGGCGTGCTTCGTCGGGCGGAAGAGGAGTACCGTCGAGCCGTCGAAGAGGTCCGCTCTCACAACGACGACTGGCTGGCCGACCTGATGATTGAGCTGGATTGCCTGCTCGAAGACCTGCACGGCCCGCGGGACCGAGCCGAAGCACAGGTGGACAAATTCGTCAACAATGTCCGGCTGGCGTTGCACCACATGCGCGAGGAGATCGAGCTGATCCAGAAAGCGCGGGCCGCTTCCGTCAACGGCCAATAGACCCACAGGTTCGGTCTCCGCCAAAGCGTCCGGCTGGGTACCACGGCAGAGCACTGAATCCTGCGTGGATTCGCTGCGGCCGGCGTATCGGAGCGCGCTATGGACACTCAGGTCGCCCGCCGAGCCAGACTCGCTGTACGGGTCTCACTATCGATCATCACGCTCGTCCTGTGCGTGGGCTGCGAGCAAATCCTGCTTCCGATCGAGCAGGCGAGTGCGTGGATCCGTCACACGATCGACGATCGCTTCCGCGGGGCTGACGGCGTCAAGCTGGGCGATGTCAACGCGGACGGGTTGCTCGACCTGGTCGTCCCCTGGGAGCAGAGCGGGCTGGTCAGCGTCTACCTCAACCCAGGACCGTTGCAGGCGACCCGCCCCTGGCCGGCGGTCACGGTCGGCGAGGTCGCGGCGGTCGAGGACGCCGTCCTCGTCGATCTGGATTCGAACGGCCAACTCGACGTGGTCAGTTGCTGCCAGGGTGACGTCCAGACGATGTACGTGCACTGGGCACCGTCCGCCGCCGCGCTGCTCACCGATCCTGACGCCTGGGAAACCGAGCCGCTGCCCGCGACGGCGGGACTGTGCCGATGGATGTTCTGCGAAGCGGCTCAGATTGACGGCGTTCGCGGTCTCGAACTGGTCGCCGGCGCAAAGGACGACAACGGCCAGATCGGCTTCCTGGTCGCGCCCGTGAACCCGCGCGTCTTGTCAGCCTGGCTTTGGCGGCCACTCGCTGACGCCGCGTGGATCATGTCGATCATCCCGATCGACCTGGACGACGACGGCGACACCGACATCGTCTACAGCGATCGCAAGGGTGACGACCGCGGCTGCTACTGGCTCGAGAACCCCGGCCAACAGGTGGCCACGTTTGCCTTGTGGCGGCGGCACCGCATTGGGACATCGTCCGACGAACTGATGTTCATGGATCTCGGCGATTTGGATGCGGACGGAGACCTCGATGTCCTGGTCGCGACGGATGGGCGTGAACTGCTGCACTTCGCGCCGCTGGTCGACCCGCGCCTGCCCTGGCTGGCAACGCCGATCACCTGGCCGGATGCGTTCGGCACCGGTAAGAGCGTTCGCCTGGCGGACATCGATCTGGATCAATCCCTCGACATCATCTTCAGTTGCGAGAACGCCGGCGGTCGCCGCGGCGTGGGTCGACTTTCGCAACTGGATCTGGCCGGCCTGTCTCTCTGGGACGCCGAGTCAATCAGCGACACCGCCGGCAGCAAGTTCGACCTCACCCAATTCCTCGACATCGACCAGGACGGCGACCTGGACGTGGTCACCACCGAGGAGTCGTCCGGTCTTGGCGTGGTCTGGTACGAGAACCCCACGATCTCACCGTAGACAAACGCCGCGACCCGAGTCCGGGCCACTGGCGGGAGATTCGCCTGGCGGCGGTCCCCGCCTCAGCTGCTACAATGCCTTGGTCGTGACCTGCGGAGCGCAGCTATCTCGTGATCGCCGCGCCCGCTCGGTTCTGAGGGATGCCATGCCTGACCGAATCCACGTGGACACGCAGAGCGGATACGACCGCTGGTCGCTGGTCTACGACGGCGAGCTGAATCCGTTGGTGATGCTGGAAGAGCCGGTCGTGCGGGCCTGGCTCGACCCGCCAAAGGGGTTGCGAATCGCGGATGTGGGCTGCGGGACCGGCCGGCACGCGCTGTGGCTGGCCCAAGCCGGGGCTACGGTGGACGCCTTCGACTGCTCCGCCGGCATGATGGCCAAGGCGGACGAGAAGCTGGCAAACCTGGACGTGCAGTTGCATGAACACGAGTTGCCGGCGCGACTGCCGGCGCCGGATGACACGTTCGACGTGGTCCTGCTGGCACTCGTCGCCGATCATCTCTCCGATCTGGAAGCGACGTTCAGCGAACTGCGGCGGGTAGTAAGGCCGGGCGGTCGCGTCATCTTCACGGTGCTGCACCCGGCCATAAATCTGCTGGGCATCACGGCACGTTTTACCGATCCGGAGAGCGGGAGCGAGGTGCGGGTCGAGGCGTATGAGCACACCTACGCGGACTACGTGATGGCCGTGCTGAAGGCGGGGCTGCATATTGAGGAGATCGTCGAGCGGAAGGCGGACGCCGAGCTTGCCGCCCGGACGCCACGGGCCGAGAAGTACCTCGGCTGGCCGCTGCTGCTGGCGATGCGCCTGCGGAAATAACGGGGGCCGTGCTACAATTCGCGTTGACCTTCCAACCCCCTGTGAGACTGAGGATATGAAGAAGATGCTCTGCTTGCCGCCGCTGTTCGTATTTGCCTGTATGCTCGCGATTGCCGCGACCGTTCACGCCGACTGCACCAACCTGTTGGTCACGAAGGGCGCGTCGGCCGACGGGTCCGTAATGATCACCTACACGTGCGATGGAGAGTTCCATCCGCATCTGCGCTATGAGCCCGCCGCCGATCATGAGGCGGGGAAGCTCATCGAGGTGAAGCACTGGTCCGGCGAGGTACAGGGCAAGATCAAGCAGGTTGCGCACACGCATGCCATCATCGGTCTGATGAACGAGCATCAGCTCGCGGTCAGCGAGACGACGTTCGACGGCCGGCAGGAGCTGCAAAACCGCGAGGGCGTGCTGCACTACTGGCACCTGATACGCTACGCCCTCCAGCGGGCCAAGACCGCCCGCGAAGCGATCAAAGTGATGACCGACCTCGTCGCCGAATACGGCTATCGCTCGACCGGCGAGTCGATCTCGATCGGCGATACGCGCGAGGCGTGGATCCTGGAGATCATCGGACCGGGGCCGGGCGGGCAGGGGGCCCACTGGGTCGCGATGCGAATCCCGGACGGGTATGTCTCATGTCACGCGAACAAGGCCCGCATCGGCGAGTTTCCGCTCGACGATCCGGAGAACTGTCTCTACTCCGAAGATGTGATCTCGTTCGCGATCGAGAAGGGCTATTACGATCCGGACTCCGGCAAGCCGTTTCGCTTCTGTGACGCCTACTGCCCGCCGACGCCGAAGAATCAGCGCTACGCCGAAACCCGGGTCTGGAGTTTCTTCCGGCGGATGGCCCCGTCGCAGAACTTCTCGCCCGACTACCACCGCGCCGTTGAAGGGGCGGAGCCGTACCCGCTGTGGGTCAAGCCTGACCGGAAGCTGTCGCTGGCGGACGTGTTCGCGCTGATGCGCGATCACTACGAAGGCACCGACTTCGACATGACCAAGGGGATCGACGCCGGCCCCTATGGCACGCCCAACCGCTGGCGGCCGATCCACTGGACGATCGACGGCGTCGAGTACGCCTGGGAGCGGCCGATCTCGACACAGCAGAGCGGCTTCACGTTCGTCTCACAGTCCCGCGATTGGCTGCCGGACCCGGTCGGCGGCGTCTACTGGTACGCTGTCGACGATACGTATCTCTGCTGCTACGTGCCTCTGTATTGCTGCATCGACGACCTGCCGCCGTCATACACGGTCGGCGGCTTGAACAACTTCACTTGGGACTCGGCCTGGTGGGTGTTCAACTTTGTGGCGAACAATGCGAATCTACGCTATGCCGACATGTGCCCCGACATTCAGGCCGTGCAGCACGAGCTGGAGGGGCAGCTTCTGGCGCTCCAGCCGGCGGTCGAGAAGACGGCGGCGGAACTCTACAAGACCGATCCGGAACTGATGACGTGCTATCTGACCGACTACTCGGTCTCGCACGCCGAACTGGTCGTGAAGCGCTGGCGTGAGCTGGGCGAGTACCTGATCCAAAAGTACAACGACGGCTACGTTCAGGACGACAACGGCCGCCCACAGGAACAGGGTTACTCGGAAGGCTGGCTGCGCAAGGTTCTGAAAGAGCGCCCCGAGCAGTTTCGCTTGAAAACCAAGCCCACCGACGTGCCGGAGTCGAAGCTGGTGGACTGACGACCTGACCGCCAACGCCCGGCTCAAGAGTTGGGAAGTCATTGATGCGTGGCCCCCGGTTTCCGTGGGATCGTGCGCTTGAGATTACGGTACCACTTCGCGGGGCAGGCGGTTGGCCACGAATTCCCAGACCTTGCCAACCACACCCAGGGCCGCCTCGACCTCCTCCCGGGACGGCTCTGCGGGGCCAGGATAGCGGAATGCCACGGCGTAGAGGGTAAGCGGCTCAGCGGCATCCCGGAGTGAGTCAAATGCGCTGTCGTGGGTGGCGCAGTAGTCCAGCAGCCGTCGCAGATCGTGGATCTTCTCGAACGCAACGGCCTGGCTGACAAGGTAGGCCTTCAAGGTCTTCTCGACGGCTTGCTGGCAGTGGAACGCGGCGACGTCCAGTTCCTGGCAATCGGGCGAGAAGATCTTCGTCGCCGCCGACCAGTCGTGTCGGGCCTTGACGAGCCAGCGCCTGATCTCGGCATGTTCAGGCGGCATAGAGGACTCGTCCCTTCTGGCGGACGGTGCGCTCGAACGAGACCGGCAGGCTCGCCCGGCTTTCGAACTCTTCGCGCGTGTAGACCTGCACGTCGATCGGGACCGGGATACCGCGCAAGGCACGATAGGCCGCGGCTCCACGCTGGTAGAAGCCGTCCTTTGCCTCCGGCACGACCACCAACAGATCGACGTCGCTGTCCGGGCCAATCGTGCCCGCGGCGCTGGAGCCGAAGAGGTAGATCACCTCCGGCCCGAGCGCATCGCGCAGCCGCCGGACGATCTCCGGCAGCGCCTCGTCCACGATCCGCTGCGTTAGTGCCATGACACGCGTAGTATCCGCAATCGCGTTGCGAGTGGCAACAGCAGGTTTGCGCGGGTTTGACCGCGAGCCGCGCATTCGCTCTGCTCGGTCGCCGCCGCCGCCCGACGTTCAGCGCGTGTCGGGGACGTCGGGCACTCGGAGAGTAGATACGGGGCAACGTAGCGGCGGTTCCACCAGTAGGACAGAATGCCGAAATGGCCGGCAAAGTGCCCGTCGCCGACCATCCGAAGCTCCCAGCGGCGCTGTTCGACCTGGTCGCGGAGCGCTGGGTCACGAACCGCCCGCGCCAGATCGAAGCGTTCCTTGCCGGCCGATGCCACTTCCCGCCGATCCATCGTCCCGAAGAGCCGCGTGCCCACTCCGAGAATCAGCCAATCGTAGGGCGAGTAGAAATTCACGAGCTTGCCGTCGATGCGTGACAAGGCGGCAGTCAGGTCGTAGTCCGGGCTGAGCGCCGGCTGAGCGAGCACCACATTGCGCAGGTGGACTGACTCGGGCAGCGCCTCGGCGACCATGATTGCCAGACCGCCGCCACCCGAATACCCGACCAGATCAATCGGCCCGTCGGGATGCCCCTGCCGGTACCCGGCGATCTCTTCCGCGACCTCGGCCGCCTTTCGCCGATTCCCTTCATAGTCCGTCAGGTTCTGCAACGCGCCGAATGGGCGCTGCCACTCGAAAATCCGAATCTCGGACTCGACCCCCGCGTCGCGAAACGCGGCGCGAGCCCAATACATCGACCACGGCCCACCCTCCACGCCCGGCAGCATCCACACCAGCCCGCGCTCGACCGGCCGCGCGGTTGGCCCGGGCGGATTCCAGCAACCGCCGCACAGCGCCAGGACCGTGACCGCCATCATCGCAAGCGCGCCGTGATTCACTTCGGGGCCTCGCCGGATCGGCCGGTCGGGACCGGCCGTGCGTGCGCTGCGCCGCGCCGGGGGCGCCGTCCGAGCGTGTGTCGCATAATCGGCCGCGTCGAGGATCGTCGGAGCACCTCGACAAAACCTGCTCGCTCGAACGTCGACGGCAGGCCGATCCACGCGAACGCGTCGGGCAGTTGTCCCTTCTTTGGCTCGATCGGATAGCCTTCGATGATGCGCGCCCCCCGCTTTCGGGCGTAGGCCACCGCGGCTTTCAGCAGCTCACCTGAGACCCCCCGTCGTCGAAACGGCTTGGCGATGAAGAAGCAGGTGATCGACCAGACCGGCTGGTCGTCGACCGGCTTCAGTGTCGGGCTGCGCTGCAGAACCGGATATGACTCACGCGGTCCCACCGCGCACCAGCCGACGGGCTCGTCGCCGGCGTACGCGAGGATCCCGGGCACTTCGCCGGACGCGATGATCTTCTTCATCGCCCGCTTGTTCCTCGCTCCCTTCTGCTTCTCGAACTCGGAACGCTTCAGCCGCCACCACATACACCAGCACCCCCCGCAGGCGCCGCGCGGGCCGAAGAGCTTCTCGAAGTCTGCCCACCGCTCCGGCGTAACCGGGTGGAACTTCCACATCGCGGCTGGTCTCTTTGTCGCCATCGCGCTCCTCGCAGTTGGGGGGCTGGAAATTCGCCCTTCGTGTCGCAGAGTGCTTGCTTTTGGTTCCAAAGCGCTCAATAATATACATGGAATCTGAACCCTGGCCTGTCTGGGTAGTAGGATTCCCCGCGGGGACGCTTTGCGTCCCCCTCTTTCATATCAGAGCCGCACGATTCCGTCCGCATCTGATGACGAAGCGACCTTGCACAGGATTGGGTCCAGCAGGTGGAAGTACCGGTGGCCGGATTTCGTCTTCATGAATGCGCTGGGCGCTAGTCGTTGTTTGAGCAAGTACGCTGCGAGGTCGGTGGCTTGGATGAAATATGAGTGCTCCGAATCACGGAACGCAGGATCTTCGATTATTCTCGTCAAGGCAAGGTTGCGATGACCCGGGCCGAATTGCGGCTGATTGGGGATGGGGTTCCAGTGGCGCATTCGGCGGACGAGCTGTATTAGTTTTTTATCATCCGTCGGGTCGGGCAGGATCATTCCTCGATCGTCGGGGTTCGCCGGCCCCGAGAAGTTTCGACGGGAGACCGTATTCTCGAAGCGCTGAATGAGCGCTTTCCAAGCCATGTCAAACGCCACGTAGGTGGGTGGTTTTTCGTTTTTATCGACAACGACGTTGATAATGTTCAGATCCGACATGCTGCTCAGTTCCTTGGCGAAAGCCCGGAGGATAGTCAGGCGATCGCATCTGCGTATACGCTTCAAGCTTCCGGGGCGATTGATCATTCCTGAAGCGTGAATCTCCTCCCGGAGTTTCAGGCCGAACTTGTCTCGCATCCGGCGCCGGAAAGCTATCAACTGATCCAAGCAGTCTCGCCACCGCAACTCATGCACGACCAAACCGGTTAGGACGAAGTAGCGGGTGGGCGATGCCGGGAGCGCCCCAGTGTCTCCACTCTCATCGACATACATCAGGTACATCCGAAGCCACTCCGCGATTGAGGAGCGTGAGCGGTCTCCGGGTCGACACGGTTTCGACGCATGCTGTCAACTCCCTGTATGCCCAAACCCACCAGCATTCCGCGTCGTCTCGTTCAGCTCCTCGACCTCCACTACCTCGACGTGCTCAACCTTGCTGATTACGAGCTGCGCGAAACGCACGCCGCGCTCGATCGTGTACGGCTCGCGCGCGCAGTTCGCCAGCACCACCTGCAACTCGCCGCGGTAGTCGGCGTCGATCGTGCCCGGGGCGTTGGGCAGCATCAGGCCGTGCCGCAGGGCCAACCCGCTGCGGGCCCGGACCTGGCCCTCATAGCCCGGCGGAATCTCCAGGAACAATCCCGTCGGGATCAGCTTGATCTCACCCGGCGCGATCGTGATCGGCTCGTCATTGGCCGCATAAAGGTCCAGCCCCGCGGAATGCTCCGTCATGTACTTCGGCAGCGGCAAATCTTCCAGGCCCGGCCGCCGCCGCACTTTCAGCGCCCGTTTCATGCGCCCTCCTCGTGGCGGGTCGGTCTTTGGCCGGTTGGCAGTATAGCCTGCGGCGGGCGTCTTGACATTTCGCCCGCCGAAGCGCGAAATATGAGGAGTTGGTTCACATAAGGCGACATCGGCCCATCTTTCCGCGGGAGTGACACGATATGGACGACTCTTCGCCGGAGTCCGCCGACGCGCGTGAGGCGTGCGACCTGGGCCCGTTGACGTTGGCGGCGGGTGGGGGCCGCTGGCGGTTCACGCTGACCTGTCCGACCGAGATCATGCTCGAGTTGCCCCAGGACTATGAGCACTTTCTGCGAGAACGGCTGGATCGTTTCCTCCAGTTGCCGGGGCAGCCGACGATCGAGATGGACTTGCAGGACCTGCCGGCGATCAGCAGCCGGCACCTCGGTCTGATGTTGTCGCTTCAGAAGACCCTGGCCGACCGCTGCGAACGCCTGCGGATCACCGGCATCAGCCCCGGCGTGCGACGCCTGCTGAGCCTGACCCGCACGAATCAGTTCTTCGACATCGCCTGATCTCGCCACGCCAGCCGTGTCCACGATGATCTACGCGCGCGCGATCTCGCGCAGCTCCTGATCCTCGCGCAGCAAGCCCAGGGCGGTATGAATGTCGCTGCCGAACTGCCGGTCGGCCTCCGCGTGCGGGATGTGTTCACGGACGATCTCGCGGGCGCGGCGGGGACCGTCACCCGGGCTGAGCGGGTCGCGGTAATCCATCGCCTGCGCGGCGCACATCATTTCAATCGCCAGCACGGTCTCGACCCGGTCGAGCACGTCGTACAGCTTCACCGCCGACGTGCCTCCCATACTGACGTGGTCTTCCTGCCCCAGCGAGGTCGGGATCGAGTCGACGCTGGCCGGCGACGCCAGCACTTTGCACTCGTTCAACAGAGCGGCGGCGGTGTACTGCGGCAACATGAAGCCGCTGTTCAGCCCCGTGTCGCGCATGAGCAGCTCTGGCAGACCATCCGCCCCCGACAGCAGCAGGTAGATCCGGCGCTCCGAGATGTTCGCCAGATCGGTCAGCGCGATTGCCAGGTAGTCCAGCACCAGCGCCAGTGGTGCGCCGTGAAACAGCCCGCCGCTGACGGCGTCGGCCGCGGTCGTGCCGTCGCCCTCGTCACCAAACACCAACGGGTTATCCGTCACGCTGTTGATCTCGCGCGTCAGCACCTCGCAGCAATGGGCCAGCGCGTCGCGAAACGCGCCGTGTACTTGCGGCGCGCAGCGCAGCGAGTAGGGATCCTGCACCCGCTCGCACGTGGCGTGAGATTGCAGGATCTCGCTCCCGGCCATATGCCGCCGGATGTTGGCGGCGACGGTCTGGGCCCCGGGATGCGGGCGAGCCCAGTGCAGCCGCTCGTCCGCCGGACGCACACTGCCGCGCAACCCCTCCAACGACATGCACACGATCAGGTCGGCCAGGTCGATCAGCCGCCGCGCGCGGACGGCCACGTTCGCCCCGTACGCAGCCATGAATTGCGTCCCGTTGATCAGTGCCAGCCCTTCCTTCGCCGCCAGCCGCAGCGGTCCCCAGCCGTACTCCGCTTGAACCTCGGCGGCCGGGCGGAGCTCGTCCGCCTGGCCGACCTGCATCTCGCCCCACCCGAGCAATGGCAGGAAGAGGTGTGCCAGCGGTGCCAGATCACCGCTGGCGCCGAGCGAGCCACGCGTCGGCACGACCGGCAGCAGGTCGTGATTCAGCCAGTCCGCCAATCGCCGAATCAGTTCCACCCGCACACCACTACGACCCTGCAGCAGCATGTGCGTCTTGAAAAGCAACATCCAGCGGACAATCGGCGGCGGCGTGGCGGGTCCCACGCCTACCGCGTGCGAGATGATCAGGTTCTCTTGCAGCTTGTCGAGCAAGTCGGCGGAGACACGCTTGTTCTTCAAATGTCCGAAGCCGGTATTGATCCCGTAGATCGCGTCGCCACGCCTGGCCAACTCCTCGACCCAGCCGCGGGCCCGCCGCGCCCGCCGCAAACCGGCTTCGGACAGAGACACCTGCAGTGGTCGGTCGAGCGCCGCGTCGAGCGTGTCGAGATCGAGCGGCCGGTCCCCGAGTGTCAATGCGTAGGGCATCATGGTTGCTGCTCTTGCTCTTGCGTCCAACGCGAAACCGTCTCGATCGCGTCGGCGATAAACGACTGCAGGTCGGGCAACTGGGCCTCTGCGAAGCGCCGATCAAGCGCCGCGCGAATCTCGGACCGCAGACGCAGATCGTAGTAATGCGCCGGCAACGCCTCGTTAATCATGTGCACCTCGTCCACGCTCTCGTCGGCGAGCGTAAGCCGGTACACCCGGCCACCATCCTCAGGCAGCCGGGCACAGTATACAAAGCGCGGGTCACGCCGTTCGTACGGCGTCGACTCCGGCACCAGCGGCGGATAGGGCTCGGGCCCCGGCAGGGCGATCCGCGAGACGCGCTCCGTGCCCAGCTCCAAACGAATTAGCCCCTGATCGCTCATCAGCATCACGATCGGCCCGCCGTTCGCCCCCGGTTCGGGCAACGCCTGGGCGAAGAACTCCGGCGGCTGCGCCAACCCGAGCTGCTCCCCGATCCACAGCGAGGTCCACGAGCGCCCCGTCGTCGTGTCGATCAGCAGGTGCGGCCCGCCACGCAACGCCACGTGCACGACGTGCGACGCCTGTGGCAATGCCAGGATCATTCCGATCTCGCGCAGGTCCGGATCGGCAACGCATTCATGATGCGCCTTGATCTCGGAGCGCAGGAATTCGCCGTTCTCGCCGGACTGCAGCTTTACGGCGGCGACCGCGTCGGCAAACTGACTGAAACGCGGGCCGACGTATCGATCGAAGGCGGCGATGTCCGCCGTGTTCAAATTCACCCGCACGCGGTCCCGGTTGCCGTCCTGGGACACCTCAATCACGCGGCGGCGACCATACGTCCATACCCGCCCGCTGGCCTCTTCGCGCCCGATCCACGGCCAGGTCAACGGATTTGGGAACCACGTGCGTGTCGGTCGGTCGGCCGCGGTCAGCAGGCTCGCGGTGGCGTCGAAGTGCATCAATCGCCGGTCGCGGCTCAGGATCAGCCAGTGCTGCCCCGACAACCCCAGCGGGACCACCAGCACCGGCTGGCGCAACGCCGCGTGGTTGGCAGCCGACTCCGGTGGGTCGCTCAGAAAGCCCGCGGTATGCCACGGCGCCCAGGTCTCGGCCCGATCGCGATATGGCAGGAGCATTCGTCGGGCGGCATCCGGGCGAGCATTGCACAGCTCGAGCAGCGCGTCGGTAATCGCCAACCATACGTCGCGCTCCGCACCGGCCGGTGAGCTCAACACGCGCCGCCGCGCCGTACGCAGCACATCCTGATCGGGCTTGGGCTGTACGTATTCCAGGATTGCCACGGCGCGGGCATACGGCCGGACCTGATCGTCGGGAACGTGCGGCAGCGCCGCCTGCAAGTCACGCCGAATCGCGTCCTGGTTACTCTCGGTGAGCGCGTACAGCATCCAGTCGAGATAGTCGCTCAGGGCCGGATGGGCGTGATGACTGACCGCCTGCAGCGCCTTCTCAACCCGCTGATCGTCAGGAAACTGATAGAGGAAAAACGCAACCCGGGCGGCAACCTGCGGGTTGCGCGTCAGCACGCTCTGATCACTCGGACGTGGCGGACGGTGCAGCACGTCCAACGCGTCCTCATAGAAGCCGTCCAGCGCCGCCCGCGCATCGCCCGCGAGGAAGGACAGCCAGGCATCCGTCTCGACGCGAATCCACTTGCGATAACCGCGCCCCGTCTGACGCAGAATCGCGCTGCGCGGCTCGATCAGCCGGCAACACTCCGACCGCAGATCCAGCTCGTACAGCATCCACGCCACCACTGCCAACTGGTTCCCCCCCACGTGGTCGGCGCCGCCGTCACTGCCCAGCTGGTCGCGGTACTGCCGCCACCAGTAGCCGGCGGTCAGACCGAGGGCGTCGGCACGCCGACGGGCCGGCAGGAGGATGCGCTGGATGCGCAGGTCCGGGTCGTTGCGCGTCGCGTAGAACTCGTGACCGGCCTGCGTGCTGACGGCCCACTCCAGGTGAAACGGAGCCTTACCGGGCCCGCGCAGGTCAAAGTAGGACGGACTGCTCCACTCCGCCCCGGTCGCCCGAACGTCATCCGCGTGACCCGCCATCAGCGCCAGCGCCGTTTCCCCGTCGCCGGCCGTGTACGCGATCCGCGCCCGCAGCGGCCTGGAAAGCTCACTCTCCGGGATCGGCGGCGGCAATTCGCACAGGACCTGATAGGCCTGCTCGGCGTAGCCCGTCGCATACAGTCGTATCGCCCGGGCCAGCACCTCCCCCCGCGGCGCCACGTAGTCGCATAACGCGGTCAGTTGACCAAGTTCGATCGGACCGATCTCACGCGGCCCCGCCGGCCCACGCACCCGCAACAGTGCCCCGCGCGGCGTGCGCATCAGTTGCTGTCGCAGCGATGAGCGATCACGCACGCGGCGCGAGTTCGCGTGCGTGATAACCGTGCCGGGTTGCAGGCCGCTGTCCGGCGTCGCACACACCACTAAGACCGCCTGTTGTGGGGGCGACATGTTCTCCAGGATGTAGCGCAGCCGGTGTTGAATCTCCGGATCGGTCTCCCGCGCCAGCCGGGCCTCCAAGCGCGGCCGGATCGCCAACCCCTGTGCGAAGAGGTCGCGCGTGGCCTCCTCGCGGCGGGTGTAGTTCTCGTCGCCGAGCTGGTCGAGCAATCGCTCGATCGAGTCCGACTGTTGCGTGGGTTGGAGATCCGCCGCGTTCTGTGCTGGCGCATGGCGAGCGGGGAGGAGCCCGACAGCGCTCAAAACGCAGATCATCAGGCCAGTTCTGTCTCGGAAGCGCACCGTGCATCTCCCAGACTGCTGTTCAATAAAGCCGAACGCTGCCGGTCCAAGCCTCACGATCATCGATGATCATCCCGGCCGTCGCAACCCGCGGACTCTCTGTCCCCGCAGAGCTTGGTGCCCACATGGTCGGAATCTGCGCCGCGCGGCGGTAAACTCCCTGCGGGGCGCCGGAAAACCGCACCCGCCTCGGGAGTGCCGACTTATGGACAAGAAGATCGTGACGGTCTTCGGCAGCTCGCACGCCGAACCAATGGAACCGCTTTACCAGACCGCCTTCCAGCTCGGCCGCACCATCGCCGAGCTCGGCCTGACGCTTTGCAACGGCGGCTATGGCGGAACCATGGCCGCGGCCGCCGCCGGGGCCGTCGAGGCCGGGGGACACACGATCGGCGTCACGTGCACCCGCTTCCCACGCGGTGGCCCAAACCCGCACATTCGGCAGGAGATCCCAACCTTCGACCTGCTCCAGCGCCTGAACACGCTGACCCGACTCGGCCGAGCCTACGTCGTCCTCCGGGGCGGCACTGGCACGCTGACCGAGTTCGCGCTGGTCTGGGAATTGCTTAACAAAGGCCTGCTGTCGGGCGAGCGCCCGTTGATCGTATTAGGCGATGTCTGGAAGCCGGTCATCGACTGCATAATCCAGGCGCAGCCCGACGCCGTCGAGCCGCACATCGTGCCTGATGTCCCGGCGGCGCGAGAGATCCTCGCCCAACTGGCCGACTGAGGGGGCTACGGCCGGTATGTCGATTGCCATAACTGGCGGCGCACGAGCCATGACGACGATCCGTCACCAGAGCCTTGACCGCTTCCACCGAGCGCCAGTACGATGCGGCCGGGTTGAGTCTCTGCCGATAGTTAAGATTGACGACCTGGCTTCTTTACACGGCAGTCCAGCCCCGCTGAGAGTCCGCCAACGATGATCGTTGACTGTCACACGCAGACCTGGGATGCCAGCGCGAATTTCGGCGAGGCCACCACGGCCATCGTGGCGGATGACGTTCGAGCTGATTCAGCTCGGCATCTCGAAGCCGTTGACACGGTCGACCGGGCGATCGTCCTGGGTTTCAAGAGCAACTACCTCCACGCTGAAATCCCCAACCGCTACGTCTCCGAGTACGTCCGCCGCTATTCATCCAAGCTGATCGGCTTCGCCGGGATCGACCCGACCGACGACGGCTGGCGAAACGAGCTGGCCCTCGCCCAGGAGGAGCTGGGCCTTAAAGGTGTCACGATTTCCCCCGGCCTGCAAGACTTCCACCCGACCGACACGCGCGCGATGAAGCTCTACGAGGAATGCCTCCGCCGCGGGATGCCCGTGCTGTTTGAGCGCAATCATCGCAGTTCGGCGGCGAAGATGGAGTTCGCCCGGCCGCTGCTGCTGGACGAGGTCGCGCGCGAGTTCCCCGCCCTACGGATCGTGGTCTCGCACCTGGGCTACCCCTGGATCCACGAAACCGTCGTGCTGCTCGCCAAGCACCCCAACGTCTACGCCGACATCGCCGGCCTCTCGCGACACCCCTGGCTCAGCTATAACGCGCTGATGCCGGCGTACGAGTACGGCGTCATGGAAAAGCTGCTGTTCGGCAGCGATTTCCCGCATCGCTCGCCCGCCGAGTGCATCGAAGCGCTCTACTCGCTCAACCAGATCAGCGCCGGCACAAACCTGACCGCGATTCCCCGCCAGAAACTGCGCGGCATCGTCGAGCGCGACGCCCTGGCCCTGCTCGGGATCGAACAACCCGCGGCCCCCGCCAACCGAGCCAAAACAACCGCACTAGTGGATGATGATTAACCGCCGGCAGCTTCACGATTCGGTCCTGTTCGTCACGCTAGCCGGGTTGCCGATGTTGCTGTCGGGCTGCGCACACGCTACCAGCCACCTCGAGCTGACTTCCTACAAGGACCCCTACTCGCCGGAGACCTACAACGTCCAATGGGATGATTGCGCCTACTACACCGGCCCCGGCGGCGACTACCACATCGTCGCCCGCACCACGCATATCCCTGACGACGGCGGCGATGAGATCACCCAGGTGATGCACGTGCACCTTTTCTGGCGACCGCGGCCCGGCAAAACCTTCGACAATCCCTCCACCGTCGACGCCACCATCCGCTACGCGATCCTCACCGAGCAGGGGGCGACCGTCTACTGCGGGACCGGCTTCGCCTACCCGAAGAAGCGGCGTACGAGCGACAAGCTGCTGGTCAAGATCGAAAGCGCCCGGCTGCGGCTCGAATCCCAGAACGGCGACGCCCCCGACCTGCTGGGCAACGCCCGCGCCGCCGGCGAGCTGCTGGCCGAAAACAACGCCGCCCTGGCGGTCGACCTCCGCCGACAGCTCGACCTGCGCGCTACACCAGCCGAGCCGTAGCCCCACGAGCACGCTGCACGGTGAGGCCACACGAAGAGCCGCCGGCTTGCAGCCCGCGCGGCCGCTCGAATGCGGGCACCGAGCTTGCCGTGCTGGTGCGAGAATCCCTTCTCGCACCCACGGCGTTGCTGGTGCGACCGTGCTGGTGCGAGAATCCCTTCTCGCACCCACCGCTTCGGCAATTGCTCCGCGCCGCTGCAGGAGAGGATTCCTGGGAGGGGCGGGACGAGATAGGAATCTCGTCCCAGCGACATGAGTAGCGTCCGCCGTGCGGACCGATTTGGTGCTGGTCCGCATGGCGGACCCTACGATAGTCCAGCCCCGAAGGGGCGTCGGTCAGTAGCCAGGGATGCCAGCCCCCGGACCACCCGAGCGCGCACCCTGTTGAAGGGGCCGTTGTGGCAAGGAACTGGCAAGCTACAATCAGCGTCGGCTGCCGCTAGGCCCAGGGTGGGCATGTCATGAGACGCCGCTGCCGAACACGACGGGTGCTGAAGTGGGTGGGGACGGTGGTATGTGTGCTGATTGTCGCTACGTGGGCAAGCAGCCTCTTTTGCAAGGTCACGTACATCACCGACTCATTCGCGGCAACGTTGGCGTACGGTCGGTTCTACCTCATTCAGTATGAGGGAACGCTGGAAGATCGTCGTTACTTCGTGGCCGAATACAAAGAAGGCGGGGGCTGGTCGATAGCCCGCGTGTCGATTGGGAAATATGGTGGTTCCGGTCGAAAGGTCCTGAGCGCCCTGGGATTCGGCCGGACCTTCAGGTCAAAAGATGGCCCGTATTCATTTGGGCCAGCGTTGATCACTCAGTTGGGGCACGTCAAACCCCTTTGGAAACCGCTTGCATTCATCATTGTGCCAACCGCCTTCCTATGGTGGCTCGACCGCCGTCGCATCCCACCCGGCCACTGCCAGAACTGCGGCTACAACCTCACCGGCAACGTCAGCGGAACCTGTCCAGAATGCGGGAGCCGGATATGACCCGGCGTCGACGTGCGATCGTCGGTTACATCTCCGCCGGCCTGGCAGTCGGCGCCGCGGGGTTGTGGGTGCTGAGCTACGTGAACAGTCAGGTGTGGCAGGATTTTTCTGCGGTGCCGAACTACAGCGTGTACTTTGGCGATGGTTGTGTCAGAACTTCCGTCTGGCTGGGTCGGCCGACTCAAACAGAAAAAGAGGATGGTTGGAAATGCAGAGCGGTTGGATTCGAGTTGTCGTACGGCGGCACATACGCCCGACCCGACAGCCTTAACCTACGCCACGACCGCTACGCACTGCAGATTCCCTTTTTGGCACTTTTCGCGTGCTTTCTGATCTACCCGGTAGTGGTGTTTATACGTGGCGACTTTCGCCGCAACCCGCCCGGCTGCTGTCAGCACTGCGGCTACAACCTCACCGGCAACGTCAGCGGGCGGTGCCCGGAATGCGGAAGTTCCGTTGCGGGAGCCGCGGAACAGTGTGCTGGCGCAAGTCGTAGCGCCCGGGCCCGAGCGATGATCCTGATTGGCCTTCTCGCCACGACGACTTTCACAGCGGCACGCATTGAAATCCTCAACGCAAGCGTGGGGGGGATACTCCCGCGAGAGCGACCTCCTGACAACCTCGGTAGCTCGAAGTGGCGTTCAGCCCCTTGGTTCAACGAGGAGATGTGGCGCAGGACGATTGGGCCGAAAGACGAGCAGGGACGACCTGTAAGCCGCCCCCTGACGGAAAGTGAACAGCTCAAGATGAAGCAGGACATCGAACAAGCTCTGACCTGGAATCGTCTGCGGGACGTGGTGGGTTCTTGGGGATGCGCACAGTACATGCTAGTCCCAGCGGCGTTTCTAATCGCGCTGTCGCTGATCGGCGATAAATCGCTCAAACGCCATCTGCGACTGCTCGGCGGCGCTGGGTTGATTCTAAGCGCGGCTGCCGCCACGCTCATGTTCTATCGTGCGTATTTCTCCAGCCTCGGCATGTAACGCACGGATGGTCAAACCGCCTACCGATCGCGCGAGACCCTCTTGTTGGTGCTGGTGCGAGAATCCCTTCTCGCACCCTCGGCTTCGAAAGTCCCTTCACCACATTACGGGAACGGATTCCTGCCAGGGATGAGACGAGATCGGAGTCTCGTTTTAGCATGACAATCGCTGACGGATACGGTAAATGGGTAATCTCGAACTACACGAGCGAACTGCCTGACCGCTCGCTCGAGCCGATGCTGCTGGTGCGAGAATCCTTTCTCGCACCCTCCGTAGCCCAGCGGAACGGTACGACCGACGTGAGGACACGAGTTGATGGAACGACGAAAACGCCATCTGCGGCTGGTGGCCGTTGGGCTCGTCAGCATCAGCGTTGCCATGGCAACAGCACAGCAACCCCTCCGGCGGCCGGTCGAAGGCGACTGGCCGATGTGGGGGCGCTGCCCCAGCCGCAATGCTGCCTCCACCGAGACCGGGATCCCCGCCGAATGGAAGACCGGCATCATCAAGAGAAACGTCAAGTGGATCGCCCGGCTGGGTACCCAGACCTACGGCTCGCCGGCCGTCAGCGACGGCCGGGTCTACGTGGGGACGAACAACGGCGGCCGATTCCGGCCGCACAGCAAGGGCGACAAGGGCTGCTTGTTCTGTTTTGACGCGAAGGACGGCGAACTGCTCTGGCAGGCCACGCACGACAAGCTGCCCACCGGGGAGGTCAACGATTGGCCCGAGGCCGGCATCGCCTCGACGCCGTATGTTGACGGCGATCGCGTCTATTACGTCAGCAACCGTTGCGAGCTGGTCTGCGCCGACGTTCAGGGCTTTTATGACAACGAAAACGACGGCCCGTTCACCAACGAGCGATTCACGGAAAAGCAGGATGCCGACCTGGTCTGGGTCCTGGACATGATCGGCCAACTGGGCGTGTTCCCACACGTTCTGGCGACAAGCTCGCCCGTCGGTGCGGCTGACTTGGTGTTCGTCTGTACCGGCAACGGCGTCGGAGAGGGCTACGAGACAATCCCTCCTCCAGTGCCAGCTCCGCAGGCCCCGTCGTTAATCGCCGTCGACAAGAAGACCGGCCGGGTCGTCTGGCGGCGCAACGATCCGGGAGCGAATTTACTACACGGGCAATGGTCATCGCCGACGTACGGTCTCGTGGCCGGCGTGCCACAGGTTGTCTTCGGCGGCGGTGACGGCTGGTGCTATAGCTTCGCCCCGAAAACCGGCGAGCTGCTCTGGAAGTTCAATCTGAACGCCAAGGACGCGGTGTGGGGCTCCGCCGGTCGCGGCGGCACGAAGACCTTCATCATTGCTACGCCAGTCATTCACGACGACAAGGTGTTTCTGGGCGGCGGCAACCAGCCGTCCTACGGCAAAGGTCCCGGTCAGCTCTATGCCATCGACGCCACGCAGCGCGGCGACATCACCGACAGCGGCAGAGTGTGGTTCGTTGGCGGGAGCGATTTCGGCCGCACGGTTTCGAGCGTGGTGATCGCGGACGGATTACTCTACGCCGTCGATGTTCCCGGCTATCTCTACTGCCTGGATGTCGAGACTGGGCAACGGCACTGGCGGTATGATCTGGAGGCTGACGTGTGGGGCTCGCCCATCGCCGTTGATGGCAAGGTAATGCTGGGAGACACCGATGGCGAACTACACGTACTGAAGCACGGCGAGACGCTCGAACCGTTGGCGACAAACGACATGCGGCACTCGATGTACACCGCACCGGCGGCCGCCAACGGCACGCTATACATCACTACCAGTCGCCGCCTGTATGCCATCGGGACCCACGCCTCGGGCGCCGACTGAGCCTTCAGAGTTTTCCGCCGCGTCGCCGCCGAAGCCGCGGAAAGAAGCGCCCGGTTCGTTGCATGTACGCGCGATACTCCTCGCCGAACCTCTCGGTCAGTTGTCGTTCTTCGACCGGCGCGCGTACGATGCCGATGGTTGCGATGAGGACTAGCGCTCCTGCGCCGATGACCCAGTTGGCCAACATCAGGAACAGGACGATCGATACCAGAGGAAAAACCGCGTTCATCGGGTGCCGCACGAACCGGTACGGTCCGTGTGTGACCAGCTTGTGGTTCGGATGCAGCCCCACTGTGCCCCGGTAGTTGCTGCCCAGCGCGAGCATCGTCCACCACATAAGGCCTACCACTACTCCCCCAAAACCGACACCACTCCAGCGCGCCCACGCCGGCAGCGAAACCGATGCCCATGGAAACCAATGCGCGGAGACCAACCAGTCAATCAGGAACACCCAGAGCGTGATTCCCAGCAAACCGCGGACCCACAGAAGCGGCGGGTATTCGTTCGCGGCCTGGGCGAAGCGCGAACCATGCTCCCGCATGGCCTTGCGATGGGCGTACCCGATCGGAAGTAGGAACAGAACCACCCAAACCCCAAAGGTGATCTTGAAGACAGCTTCGGTCTGCATGATGAGCCCCGGCCATGTCCGGTTTCCTCGGCACAAGTCTATCGCGCATACGCCCGCGTCATAGGTGCTCGCAGGTGCCTGATCTCCCGGTGACTTGCAGTATCACATCCCGCCGGACATTCATGCGAGACGGTCCACTGATACTGCAAGGCACGGATGATCCTCAGCCGGCCGGCCCGGCACACCTTATGGTCAGCGCGAGGGATGGCCAGTCTGGCGGTGTAGCCGACGGCCGGTCATTTCGATCTCGCGATGCGGAACCCGATGTTGTTGCACCGATCGTCCGCGACCCATCCCATACGCGTGGACACGCGGGCAAACCGCGCATCTCCCACCCAGGGCCCACCCCGGGCCGCGCAGCGGGGGCCAATCATACCCTCCCGCTGGTATGGATTAGTCTGCGGCTGTCCGGCGTACCGGCCCAGAAAGTCGCTGCACCATTCCCACACGTTGCCGCTCATATCGTGGAGCCCCAGACTGTTCGGTCCGAAGCTGCCGACCGGCACCGTTTTCCTGCGGCAGTCTCCCTTCTCCGCGAATGCAAACTCGCCGTCGGCCGCGTTGAAGTTCATCTCACTGGACCGAGCGAAGTCCCGCCCGTTGCCGAACCTGACCTTCCTGCCCCGCTCGCGTGCCGCATACTCCCACTCTGCCTCGGTTGGCAATCGATACCCTCTGACCTGCGTCACGTTTACCGTGGGGCGCCCTTGAGCATCCAGGAGGAAACCCGTCTTGACGTCATAAGCGATAGGCAGGCCCTCCCTAAGGCTCAGCCAATTGCAGTAGCTCACCGCGTCCCTCCACGATACGCACGTGACCGGATCCTTCGAACTCTGTTTGTATTGAGGATTCCTCCAGTTCGCTTCCGTAATCCAGGATGGGCCCGCGGTCGCGTCAAGCACCCAGGCACCACGGGAAACCAGAAGCGCGCTGTACTTATCTTCCTTGCACGCCGCACCTTCGGTGTCCCTTTCCGCGGATGTGACGTATCCGGTCTCATGAACGAAGACGGCGAATTCCTCGACCGTGACCTCGTACTTGTTCAGATAAAAACTCGACAGTGTCACTTCATGAACCGGCGTTGCATACTGAACCTCTTCGTCAAAGATATCCCCCATCAGAAACGTACCGCCCTTTACGAACAACATCTGCTCCATCTCGGTCTCTCGGTCACCTCCGGCGCCAAGCGCGAGAGCTGCATCGCAGGAGACCGAGCAGGATGGGCCAGAGCCGAGGGCTGCACCAAGTAGGGCGACTGCAAGAGCAGGACGAGTAACGTTCATCTGGTTCCTCCTTTCGTCTCTGCCTGTAGCTGCGAATCGGGATGATCGACCGGGGCGCCCATTGCGCTGGCATTCAACGACCAGTCTACCGAACGGCAACAATTGTTTCAATATATTTCATCTATTTTGAAACTCTTGGCGCGATGGTCGCGAATATGCGAGCCAGCGTCGTGATCTTCCGCTCTTTGCTCGGGCTAACGCGCACGCGACTCCAGTCGCCGGGCAGCGTATGGTGCTACCTGACCTCCCCGTCTGAGACGTTCACTTCTTCGCGGAAGATGGCTCCCAGATCGATTCGAGCCTTCAGGCGCGCCAGCATCGCACGCAGGCCGAAGATGGACCTGATCATCCAGGTGTTGGCCGGGCGTGACCGCGTGTATCTCCGCCGAATGGCCTCGCCGTACATCGCCGCACCGCGGCGGAAGTAGTCCAGGTCGCCGAAGTCGAACGGGCCCTTGTGCAGGATGGGCTCCCAGGCCCAGTCGGAGAGCTCCACAATCAGCTTCATCCGGGCCTCATCGGCCGCTTGCTCGGCGGTTAAATCATTTCCGCGAGCCATCGGCTCGCGCACGGCCTCGGGTGTCCGGTCAGCTGCGGGGGTCCCGAGGTAACACCGCTCCATCTCAGCCTTGAACCTGGTGTCCCCGTCGTCCTCGTAATGGCAGCAGCCGAAGTCGATGAAGCCCAGCCGGCCATCGGGCATGAACAGGAAATTCCCCGGCTGCACGTCGGCGTACACGAGGTGCTTCGAATGGCACAGCCGGACCACCGCGACGCTGATCTTGTGGCCAAAGTGGTCGCGTAGCTCCTGGGGCGGATCGGTGGCCAGGAACTTGCCCAGGTGCAGGCCTTGGAGGTAGTCCATCGTCAGCACGCGCTTGGTCGACAGCTCAGGAAACACACGGGGGACGACGATCCCCTCATCTTCGCTGTACGCCGCCCGGGCAAACCGCAGATTCTCCGCCTCCTGCTCGTAGTCCGTCTCCAGGTCGAGCTTATGCCGGACGTCCTCGAACTGCGCCCGGAGGTTTTCCCAATCGCCGCTGAGACGCATCGGCGTGAGAAAAGCCATCAGATTGCGGAAGTCGTCGCGGATCGTCCGGCCGATGTTGGGATACTGAATCTTGATCGCTACCCGCTGCTGCGTGCCCTTCAGCAGCGCCCGGTGCACCTGACCGAGCGAGGCGGCGGCGAAGGCCTTGGTCTCGAAGCCGTCGAAGACGTCCTCCGGGTCGGCGCCCAACTCGTTTCGCACGAACTCGCGCAGCAGCGAGAAGTGCATCGGCGGGGCCTCGAAGTGCAGGCGTCCGAGCACATCGGCGAATTGCTCCGGGGCGACGTCCGGGTGGGTGGCGATGATCTGCCCGAGCTTCATGATCGCCCCGCGCAGATAAGTCATTCCGCCGAGCAACCTCAAGGCAGCGGTCAGGTGCGTTTCGTTGAGCGTGCGCTCGCGCTCGTCAGCCGACGCATAGCCGCTGCGCAGCCACCACGCCAGATACGCCGCCGCGACCTTCGCCTGCAGCGTTCCCAGCACCCATAGCCGGTTCAGCCGACCGACCGGTACGCGCCGGCGCGAAAGCTGGCGGAGCAGGTCCGGGAAAGCTGCGGCGGGCTCGACGGCCTCCGGGGGTTCAACCGGCAGCGCCTCAATCAGTTCAGCGATTCGGGGTGACGTCGACGACATCGGTAACCTCTCTTTCGTTCTTCGACTCCGGCGAAAGCGACCCGACGAACAGCCGCATCGATTGGTCGAGAACCACCAGCGTGTCTTCCTGTTTGGGCGATTCGTCAGCGGCCCAGAAGGAAAGAACGCCCAGATAAAGCGTCCAGTACAAGTGCATGTTCACGGCGGTTGGCACCTGCGTCGCGGGCTGGCCGCGCGACGAGATCAGCTCCCGCACGGTCTCGAGGTGGGTGATGCGAAGCTGCTGGGCCTGCTCGCACACGCCCTCCTTGGCAAACGGGCTCAGCGCCGTTTCCAGGACCTCACCGATGTAGTTCCGCTGCGGGGCCAGATGGCGAAGCCCCACCGCCACATGGGCGAACAGCGCTTCGTCGAGCGTCTCGTCGCCCCGCAGGCGGGCCTCGAATTCCGCCCGGGCTTCGGCCAGGGCCTCGTCGACGATGGTCATGGCCAGGGCCTCCTTGCTGGGGAAGTAGTTGAACATCGTCCCCGCCGCGATCCCGGCCGCCTCGGCGATGTCCCGCGTCGTGGCTTGCTCGAAGCCTTTTTCATTAAACAGGTTACGAGCGCAAGCCACGATCCGCCGCCGCGTTTCCCGCTTCTTCTCAGCCGTGACTCTCATGGCAATCCGGTCCTGGCATCAGGCCATTATATGAGCACACTCATAATATACACCACGCCGATAGGCCTGTCAAGAAGAAAATGAGCATGCTCAGAAAAAACGTGCCCAGGATGCTGAGCAGCACCATGGCATCGACACGCAGACGCTCCGCACCCTTGACATCAGCGCTGGTCATCCCCCCTCAGAATTCGAGCTCGAGCCTGCTGTCGAATTGAACACGAAGTGGCCGCTCCGCCTTGTCATCCGTTGGGTGCCCCCGTCAAAATGGCCGGCAACCCTTGAATCACAGGGACAGGCTGCACCTGTTATGCCATCACCAACACCGTATCCGGAAAATCCGGGATAGGACGAATAATCATCGACGCCAATGCGACCGCTCGCGGGCCCGCGTCCCGATGCGGCAACGGAGGATCATTCGTGGCTAGCGCGACCTACGAAGACTTCATCGAGCGTGTAAAGGAGCTCCATACTGCCCACGCCATCGCGGCGCTGCTCGAGTGGGATCAGGACACGTATATGCCCAAAGGCGGCGCTGAGGACCGCAGTAATCACATGGCCTTCATCGCGGGGCTGGCGCACGAGAAGCTGACCGCCGACGAGCTTGGCAACCTACTGACGCAGCTCGAAAAGGAGGACTTCGGCGATGACTTCGCCGCCGCGACGAACGTCCGCGAGGTCCGCCGCGAATATGACCGGGCGGTCAAGCTCCCCAAATCGCTGGTGCAGCAGATCGCCAAGGCGAGCACGCTGGCGAAGGACGCCTGGGTCGCGGCGCGGCAGGAGTCAGACTTCGCGAAGTTCGCACCACATCTCGAACGCCTGCTCGACCTGAAACGCCAGGTCGCCGACCTGATCGGCTGGACCACCGAGCCGTACGACGCCCTGATGGACGAGTACGAGCCGGGGGCACGGGCGGCCGAGGTTCAAGCTGTCTTCGACCGCGTCAAGGCGGAACTGGTCCCGCTGGTCGCCGCCATCAAGGACGCCCCGCGCCGGCCGGACAAGTCAATTCGCGAGCGACACTGCCCGCGCGCCGCGCAGGAAGCGTTCAACCGACAAATCGTCGCAGCGCTGGGGCTCGACTTTGACAGTGGGCGGATCGACGTGTCGGCCCATCCGTTCTGCACAAGCATGTCGCCGCGCGACGTGCGCCTCACCACACGCTACGACGAGAACTACATGCCGATGTCGCTGTTCGGCGTGATGCACGAGTGCGGGCACGCGCTATACGAGCAGGGTCTCGACGCGGCCCACACCGGAACGCCGATGGCACAATCCACGTCGCTCGGCATTCACGAATCGCAGTCACGGCTGTGGGAGAACCAGGTCGGCCGTAGCCAGCCGTTCTGGCGGCATTTCTACCTGCAGTTGCAGGAAGCCTTCCCGTCGCTGGCCGACGTGGCCATGGACGATTGGTGCTTCGTGATCAACACGGTTGAGCCGTCGCTCATTCGCGTCGAGGCGGACGAGGTGACCTACGGTCTGCACATCATGCTCCGCTTTGATCTCGAACGAAAAATGATCCGCAACGAGATCGCGCTCCACGACATCCCCGAGGCCTGGAACACGGGAATGAAGGAGCTGCTCGGCGTCACGCCGCCGAACGATGCCCAGGGCTGCCTCCAGGACATCCACTGGAGCATCGGCATGTTCGGCTACTTCCCGACGTATGCGCTGGGGAACCTCTACGCGGCCCAGTTCTTCGAGGCCGCGCAGCAGGCGATGCCCGATCTGGATGAGCAGATTGCTCGCGGCGAGTTGAAACCACTACGCGAATGGCTGCGCGAAAACGTGCACCGTCACGGCAAGCGCTACCGCGCCGGTGACCTGGTCAAGCTCGTCAGCGGCCGCAACCTTTCGCCGCAGCCGTTCATCGACTACCTGCACACGAAATTCAAGCCGTTGTACGGCTTGGAGTGATTCGGCGGGCCCGGCTCCAGTGGCGCCCGCGTTCTGCGCAGTCAGAGCTGCTCGCGTGTGTCGTGGGCCCCCGCGCGCCGATACGCCGTCCCGCACTCCGGGCAGACGCCCTCGGGCGGGAGACCCGTGAGCTCGTAGGCGCACTCGTGGCAGTACGGCCGGTTGGAGGGGATTACGTAATCGACGATCCACCGGCCGCCGAAGAAAAGATGTATGCCAATCACGACTTGCGCGATTGATCCGACGCAGGAGCCCACATACCACCAACTGGACGGCATGTTGGTACCCCGGAGTATATACAGGAGCCAGATGCCCACGCTGATGAACTCGGGAATGGCGGAGGCGATCAGAAAGACGCCGAGCAGCTTGACCGCCAGGCGTACGGCCGTCTTGTATTTCATGTCGGATCCTCCCACGAAGGGCGCGCATACGTTACTCGAACCGGGCTGGCCCGTGTAGACATTTGAAATACGCGGCGCACGGTGCAGGTCCAGACGGCATGCGTGACAGGATCGGAGAAGTCCTAGTGGGGGCGCGCTCGCGGAATCGGCCCCTTTGGGGCGTCATGCGAAAGACTCTACTGGACGTAACGTCAGAGACGCGCGGGGGCGTTGTATCGGAGACTTGTGGGGGCGTGATGCCGGAGACCCGCTCAAGCGCCATGGCAGAGGCCCGCCAATTCCGACACGGGCTCGCTCTGTATTGCCGCCTGCACTGCCCCGCACTCGTCCAAGACGTCTCCGGCTGCGGGGCGACTGCTTGCGAGACCGGAAACTGCTATACTGCCGGCTTATCGAATTTCGCGGCGAGAGAGGTGCGGCATGCAGCCGATCGCGATGTTGATTCTGCTCGTTGTGGCATTTGTGGTGTTCGGGTTCACGCTCCTGGGCCGCTGGCGGCTGATGCGCGCCGGGCCGTGGGATCTCCAATTCGACCAGCCCGGCGAACGGACCCGCCGGATGTTCAAGTTCGCCATCGGGCAATGGCGCATGCCGCGGCACAGGCTGGCGGGCATCGCGCACATCTTCATTTATGCCGGCGCCGTGATCATGCTGCTGCGGGCGCTGATCCTCTTCGGCCGGGGCTTTGTATCCGACCCGCACTTCGGGTACTGGATCTTCGACACGGGCACGCCGCTGGGCAGCCTGTATTCGCTCATCAAGGACATTTTCGTCGTGCTGGTGGTGGTCGGCGTGCTGGTGTTCTTCTATTACCGCGTGATCCGCTACCTCCCGCGGCTGAACCTGAACTTCGAGGGCGTGCTGATCCTGATGATCCTGTCCGGGCTGATGTTCAGCGACGTGCTGTACGACGGGGCGACGATCGCGCGCTACGGGGAAGAGGCCAGCGTGTGGGAACCGCTCGGCTCGCTGGCGGCGATTCCGATGCGCGCTTTGCCGGAACGCTCGATCGTAACATGGCAACACCTGGGGTTCTGGATGCACGTCGGCCTGATCCTGGGCTTCATGAACATCCTGCCCTACACCAAGCAGTTCCACGAGATGACGGCGTTTTTCAACGTCTACTTTCAGCCGCTCGGACCGACCGGCTGCCTGCCGAACATTGAAGACATCGAAGGCAAAGCGGAGCACGGGGAAACGCTGGGCATCAGGCGGATCGACCAGTTCGGCGCCAAGGCGGTACTGGACTTCTTCAGTTGCACCGAGTGCGGACGCTGCCAGCACCAGTGCCCGGCCGACAACACCGGCAAGAAGCTGTCACCCAAGAACCTCACGAGCGACCTGCGTGATTTCGGCTACAAGCACCAATGGAAGTTGGGAGCCGCGACGAACGGGCAGGGGGGCGATGTCGAGCCGGCCCCGCACCAAGCCGACCTGGTTGGCAACGTGATCGACCAGGAGGTGATCTGGGCCTGCACAACCTGTCGGGCATGCGAGCAGGAATGCCCGGTCTTCATCTCGTACGTCGACAAAATCGTAAACCTGCGCCGCCACTTGGTGATGGAGCGAGGCGAGTTCCCCGAGCAGTTGCAGAACGTGTTCAAGGGGCTCGAAACGGTCGGCAACGTCTACAGCTTCGCCAATGAGGAGCGCGCCGACTGGGCCAAGGGCCTCGACATCCCGCTGATGGCAGACAAGCCGGAGGTGGATTACCTGTACTGGGTCGGCTGCGCGCCGTCGTTCGACGACCGTTCCCGCAAGGTCGCCCGCGCTTTTGCCCAGTTGATGCAGGAGGCCGGCGTCGACTTCGCCATCCTCGGTCCGGAAGAGACCTGCACGGGCGACGCCGCCCGTCGAGCGGGCAACGAATACCTCTTCCAGATGTATGCCCAGCAGAACTGCGAGACGCTAAACCGGTATCAGTTCAAGAAGATCGTCACGACCTGTCCGCACTGCTACAACACGCTCAAGCATGAGTATCGCGATTTCGGCGGCAACTACGACGTCGTGCACCACGCCGACTTCCTGGCCGAGCTCGTGCGCCAAGGCAAGCTCAAGCCGCAACATCCCGTCGTCGGCACGGTCGCCTACCATGATTCGTGCTATCTCGGCCGTTACAACGACATCTACGAGTCGCCGCGCGAGATCCTGCGCGCGATTCCCGGCCTCAAGCTCGTCGAGCCAACCGAGACGCGCGATCGCGGCATGTGCTGCGGGGCCGGCGGAGCACAGATGTGGAAGGAAGAGGAGCCCGGCGACGAGAAGGTCAATCACCGGCGAACCCGGCAGATGCTCGAGCCACTGCCCGACACCAGCTCGTCCTGCACCGTCGCGACCGCCTGCCCGTTCTGCATGACCATGCTCTCCGACGGCCTGAAGGACCTCGAGTTCGATAATGTGCAGCAGCTCGACGTGGCTGAAGTTCTGCTGAAATCCGTGCGGGGCGAAGAACAAGCCGCGCCCGCGGAAACCTCGACAGCCGACGTGCAGGCTTCATAATCGGGTGCTGTGGAAGAGCAGGTAACCCAGAGCGACGCGCCGGCACTACCCGACGTGGGCAGATGGGCGGCGGACAAGCACACGTCAGGTTGGGGGTGGGATGCCCTATGGCTTAGCGCGATCGTGCTGACGGCCTTCCTTCTGCGCCTGATCTACATCTTCCAGTCACGCGCCAATCCGTACTTCGATTCGCCAGCCATGGATCCACTCTACCACCATGATTGGGCGCGGGCCTTCGCCGCCGGGGAGACGTTCTGGGAGCAAGCCTACTTCCGCGCGCCGCTCTATCCGTGGTTTCTGGGCGTGGTGTATCGGCTGTTCGGGGCGGACAATCCGCTCGCCCCGCGCATCGTGCAGGCTGCGCTCGGCTCACTCAGTTGCGGGATGCTCTATCTCATCGGACGATCCGTCTTCAGCCGCACCGTCGGCGCGATCGCCGGCTTCGCCGCCGCGACCTACTGGATCTTCATCTACTTCGACGGGGAATTGCTGATCCCGGTGCTGATCGTCTTTCTGGATCTCGTGCTGTTGTGGCTGTTGCTGTGGACCGGCGAGCGACCTCGCCCGCTCGCGTGGGTGCTGTGCGGCTTGACCCTCGGCATCTCGGCCCTGGCCCGCCCCAATATCCTGCTGATGGCGCCGGCGCTTGTCGTCTGGATCTTCGTGCTGCACCGCCCGCGCTGGCGCCGGGCCTGCGCTTACGCGGCCTGCCTCTTCCTCGGAACGATCGTGCCCATCCTGCCCGTCACGATCCGCAATCACGTTGTCGGCGACGATCTGGCGCTGATCGCGACACAAGGCGGCGTCAACCTCTACATCGGCAACAACCCGCACTCCGACGGAAAATCAGCCGCGATCAAGGGTGATCCCGGCGCCTGGTGGCCGTGCTACCAGGCGCAAATCGCGCGGGCCGAGCAGGCGGTCGGCCACCCGCTCAAAGGCTCCGAAGTCTCGCAATGGTACTTCCGCCAAACTCTACGCTTCTTCTGGCAACAGCCCGGCAAGGCCACAGGGCTGCTGCTGAAAAAGCTCGGCTACTTCTGGTCGCACTGGGAAATCTGGAACAATCAGGACATGCGCTTCGTGGCAACGTACTACGCCCCAATCGCGAACTACCTCCCGCTCGGGTTCTGGCTGGTCGGCCCGCTGGGCGCGCTCGGCGTTTGCCTGAGTCTGGGGCGTGCAAAGCAATTGTTCCCATTGTGGGGCTTCGTGCTGATCTACATGACCAGCGTCGTGATCTTCTTCGTAACCGCACGCTACCGCGTACCGGTCGTCGCCGTGCTGATCTTGCTAGGCAGCTATGCGGCGTGCTGGTACATGCGAGCGCTGCGGGCGCGCCGCTGGCCTTCGCTGGGGGCGGCAACGCTGGTGCTGGTCGTGATGGGGCTGCTCGCCGCCCGCATCCCCGACGACATCGACGAGCCCATGCTCCAGCAGCACGCGGCAACCGGCATGAAGCTCGCGCACCAGGGTAAGTACGCCGAGGCGGAGCGCCTTCTGGGTGAGTTGCTGGAGCGAGCGGACGCCGCTCGCCAGCCGTTGGAGGCCAAATACTGGCACATGCTCGGCTACGTGCGGATGAAGCAGGACAAGCTGGTCGACGCGCTGCCGTGCTACCAGCGGGCGCTCGAGATTCAGCCGTACTACCCCGAAGCCCGCAGCCACCTCGGTTACACACTCGCGGCCCTGGGACGGCTCGACCAAGCTGCCCAGCAGTTCGAGCAGCTCCTCCACGACGATCCGCGGAGCGCCACCGCCCACGCCAATCTCGGCAGCGTGCTCGCTCGACGCGGTCGCATCGACGACGCCGTCCCGCAGTTGCTCGCTGCGATCGAGATCGACCCGGACAGCGCCCGGGTGTTGGTCGAAACGGCGGAGGCATTGCGGTTTCAGGGACGCTCACCGGATGCGCTGCGGCTGCTGCGGGCGGGGCGCGAGCGGTTTCCAGAAAACGTGACGGTGACGGTTGCATTGGTGAAGATGCTAGCGCACAGTCCGGATACCGGCGACCGGACCCAGGCCGTACGACTCGGCCAGGAGGCCTGCGAGCGCACCAGCTTCGAGAACGCACTCGTTCTGGACGTGACCGCACTCGCACAGTTCCGCGCCGGACAGCGCGCCCAGGCGATCGAAACGGCGCGACGGGCGTTGGAGGTGGCGACGCGACAGGGCCTGACCGCTCTCGCCGGTGAGATTCGACGTTCGTTGCAGAAATACGAGACCGACACCCGCCCCTGAGCAGCGGGGAGACCGAAAACAGGGACCAAGCCATGCAGCACGATCATCCGCACGACCGAGCGACCCCACGCGGCAGAGAGAACTTCGGCGACGGTTGGCGGCACGACTTCAGCCCGCTCGAACCGATCGACATCCGCAAGACAAACACGTTTTCCGAGATGCTCAACCAGATGACGCGGGCATCATTCGGGGCACGCAGGCTCGGCGAGGCCGCCGACGTGCTCTACGAGATGGTCACCGACCCCAAGTGCTTCGTGGTCGGTACGTTCTCCGGGGCCATGACCATCGCGAAGATGGGCTTGGTGATGACCGAGATGATCGACCAGGGCATGCTCAACGCCGTGATCAGCACCGGCGCCCTCATCGGCCACGGTGTGGTCGAGCAGTCGGGCCGCACGCATTTTCGCCACAATCCGTCATGGAGCGACGCGGAGCTTTATCAGGCCGGCTACGACCGCGTCTACGACACGCTTGAGCTCGAGAACAACCTGTACGACGCCGAGGCCATTCTGGACACCGTGCTCGACAAGGTCTCGCCCACCGAGCCGTTCGGCACGTGCGACCTAACCGGCTGGCTCGGAGCGCATCTGGCCGAGACGCATTCCGGACGCGGAATCCTCCAATCGGCACATAAGCACGGTGTTCCTATCTACATCCCCGCCTTCACCGATAGCGAGCTCGGTCTCGACGTGCACACCTATAACGTGCTCGCTGCGCGAAAGGGACATGACCCCGTGCGCTTCGACCCCCTGCGCGATCTGCATGACTTCCTTACCCGCTTCAGCGCCGCCGAGCGACTCGGACTCTTCACCATCGGCGGCGGCGTGCCACGCAACTGGGCCCAGCAGGCCGGACCGCTGGCCGAACTCCTGCATCTCAAAAGCGCCGGCAAAACCGGGGGGTTCATGCGCTTCCGCTACGCCGTCCGGATCTGCCCTGAGCCCGTGCACTGGGGCGGCCTCAGTGGCTGCACCTTCTCCGAGGGTGTCTCGTGGGGCAAGTTCATCCCCCCCGGCGAGGGTGGCCGCTTCGCCGAAGTCCTCTGCGACGCCACCATCGCCTGGCCGATCCTCGTCCGCGGCGTGCTGGAGCGGATGGGACAGGTATAGAACCGCGTGCCAGCTCGGCTCCCAAGGGCCCTCGAACAAACGAGAATACCTATTATCCTTGACTGCCGTGACGCCAAGCATTACCTTACTATCAGTGTAGCGCCCGCCTGCCGCGGGAAGCTGTTCTGCTCAAATCACGTGCCGTAAACACCAAAGGAGGGCAATCTCATGTCCCACCGAACTCTTGTTGGGGAGGTCATCGGGCTGGCCTGTGTTTCGTTCCTGGTGACGGCGGCCCAAGCCGGCAATACGACGCCGGTGAATGTGGTCGTTCAGGCGGACACGCCTGACCGCATCGTTCTGCACTACGAGCTGGGCGACTTCACCACCGAGGCCGTTACGATCGACGGCGAGAAGCACACACACATCGCCCTTGGCGCAGAGAGCCTGATGATGGCGGCGGGGGCGCCGGCGCTGCCGAACGTCTGCCGCAGCCTCATCATCCCCGGCGATGGCCAAATGGTTGTAAAGGTGCTGGCCTCGTCGTACTACGACATCGGCGACATCGCCGTCGCCCCGTCGAAGGGCAGCCTCCCACGATCAGTGAACCCGCAGGACGTGCCCTACACGTTCGGTCCTGTCTATCAAGCCGACGCCTTCTACCCCAAAGCGTTGGCCGCTCTGCGCGAACCGTACATCTTGCGCGACTATCGCGGCCTGGTGGTGGTGCTGAATCCATTCCAGTACAACCCGGTGCAGCACACGCTGCGCGTCTACACTGAGGTCACGCTGGAAGTTGTCAACATCGGTCCGGGGCAGGTCAACTTGCTTGATCACCAGCACGACCAGATCAGCCTGGCTTTCCATCACGTCTACCAGCGTCACTTCCTCAACTACGGGATGCACATGCGCTACGCCCCGCTCGACGAAGACGGGGACCTGCTGATCATCGCGTATGACGCGTGGATCGCGAACGTGCAGCCCCTGGCCGATCACAAGATCCTGCGCGGGATCGACACGACGATCGTCGGGGTATCCACCATCGGCAATAACGCGACCGCCATCGCGAACTACATCCAGGACGTTTACGACAGCAGCGACCTGGCGTTTGTGCTGCTGGTGGGTGACGCGACACAGGTCGTCCCGGCTTACTCTTCCGGCGGGGCTTCCGACCCGACCTATGCCAAGCTGGCCGGGGGAGATGACTATCCCGACATCATGGTCGGCCGTTTCTCGGCGGAGAGCGCGGCCCAGGTTGACACGCAGGTCGAGCGCTCGATCGAGTACGAGCAGATGCCGGCCACCAACCAGGAGTGGTTCTGGAAGGGCACCGGCATCGCCTCCAACCAGGGGCCGGGCGACGACGGCGAGTATGACAACGAGCACATGGACTACATCCGCGACGACCTGCTCGCTTACGGCTATACCGAGGTGGACCAGATCTACGACCCCTATGGCACCGCGGCGATGGTCAGCGAGGCCCTGAACGAAGGCCGTGGCATCATCAACTACTGCGGTCACGGCGGTGTCACCGGTTGGAGCAGCACCGGCTTCTCGAACACTCACGTGAACGCCCTGGTCAACGACAACATGCTGCCGTTCATCTGCTCGGTAGCGTGCAACACCGGGGAGTTCGACGATTACACCTGCTTCGGCGAGGCTTGGCTGCGGGCCACCCATGGATCCGAGCCAACCGGTGGAATCGGCTTCTACGGATCGAGTATCAGCCAGTATTGGGACGAGCCGATGGACGCCGAGGACGAGTTCGTCGACATGTACGTCACCGAGACGTATTCCTGCATGGGCACGCTCTACTACGCCGGCTCGTGCCACATGATGGACGAGTACGGCGACACCGGGGTGGACATGTTCGACACGTGGATCCTCTTCGGCGACCCGTCGCTGCGCGTGGTCATGAGTTGCACGGACCAGGGCATCGTCGCCCTCGATAGGGCCAAGTACGCCTGCGAGGATACGGCGACCATCCAGGTGATCGACTGCGGCCTGAACCTCGACGACCAGGTCGTGGACACTGCCGAGGTAACCGTCACGTCCGACACCGAGCCGACCGGCGAAATCGCCACGCTGACCGAGCTGGGCACCGATACCGGTCAATTCGAAGGCTCGATCACGCTTAGCGAGACCGATGCCGCCGGGATCCTGCAAGTCAGCCCCGATGACACTGTTACCGTAACGTATAACGACGCCGACGACGGCACTGGCAACCCGGCCGTCGTCACCGCCGATGCCATCGTGGACTGCACGCCCCCGACCATTCTGGACGTGCAGGTCGTCGACATCGAGCCACGCAGCGCCACCGTCCTGATCGAGGCCGACGAGATCATCCGCGCCGATGTCTACTATGGCCCAACCTGCGACGACCTGCCGTACGAGGCCTCCGGCGGCTACGGCAATCCCGCCTCGGTCAGCCTCACCGGCCTGCAGGATGCCTCTACCTACTTCTTCAAGCTGGTTGCCGAGGATGAGGCCGGCAACTGGGTGATCGATGACAACGGTGGGATGTGCTACATGTTCTCGACACCCGACATCCCCGATTTCTTCACCGAGATGTTCAGCTCCGGCAACGATCTCGACTACCTGACGCTGCTGTTCGTGCCCAATGCCTCAGTCGACTTCTACGTGGGCTGTACCGAGGAGATCGACGAGCTGCCGACCGATCCGGCCGGCGGCACGAACATCTACCTCTCGGATGACGACTACGAGCTGATTAGCCTCGGCGGCGGGCAGACCGTCGGGCTCTACGGCGACAGCTACAGCAGCTTCTACGTCGGCAGCAACGGCTACGTCACCTTCGGCGCCGGGGACAGCGACTACACCGAGGATCTCGCCGATCACTTCGACCTCCCGCGGATCTCGGGCCTGTTCGACGACCTGAACCCGTCGTCCGGTGGGACGGTCAGTTGGAAGCAGGAGGACGATCGCGCCGTCGTGACCTGGCTGAACGTGCCCGAGTACGGAGGCTCCAGCCCCAACACCTTCCAGATCGAGATGTATTTCAATGGCGACATCCGCATCAGCTACTTGTCGCTCTCCGCCAGTGACGGCCTGGCCGGGTTGTCCGAAGGCGAGGGTCTTGATCCGGACTACTATCCGTCGGACCTGTCGGGGATGGGATCCTGCGGGCCGCGGCCGCCAAACGCGGACGACGGCGAGGTTTCCACGCCGGCCAACTGGCCAATCACGATCACGCTGGAAGCGACTGACGACGGTCTGCCCGAGCCGCCCAGTCTCGACCTGATCATTGGCCTGCTGCCCGAGTACGGCGAGCTGAGCGATCCGGGAGCTGGCGTGATCGAGAGCGTGCCGTACACCCTGGTGGACGGCGGCAACCAGGTGGTCTACACGCCCGACGACTGGTACATGGGCGACGACTTCTTCCAGTTCTACGCCAACGACGGCGGCGAGCCGCCCGAGGGTGGCGACTCGAACATCGCCTCGGTGCTGATCCACGTGCTGGCCCCGGCTCCCGAGCCGATCATCATCATGCCGCTCGACGCCGACCCCGGCTGGAGCACCGAAGGGCAGTGGGCCTTCGGCCAGCCGACCGGCGGCGGCAGCCACAACGGTGACCCGTCGTCGGGTCACACCGGCGACAACGTCTACGGCTACAACCTGGCCGGCGATTACACCAACGACATGCCGCTGTACAGTCTCACGACCAGCGCGATCGACTGCACCGATCTGTTACTGACCGAGCTGCACTTCTGGCGTTGGCTGGGAGTCGAGCGAAGTCCTCACGATAATGCCAGCGTCGAGATATCGAACGATGGCGTGAACTGGACGCCGCTGTGGGCAAACCCGCCCAGCATCGTCGCCGATCACGCATGGATCGAGATGGTCTTCGACATCTCGGCGATCGCGGACGATCAGCCGACGGTTTACGTGCGTTGGGGCATGGGCCCGACCGATGACAGCACGACGTATCCGGGCTGGAACATCGACGACGTGGAGATCTGGGGCGTCGATACGTCCGAGCCGTGCGTAGGCGACCTGGACGGCGACGGGGACGTTGACCTGGGCGACTTGGCGATCCTGCTGAGCAACTACGGGATGACCAGCGGAGCCGAGTACGAAGACGGCGACCTGGACGGCGACGGGGACGTCGACCTGGCCGACCTGTCCGCCCTGCTGGCCGTCTACGGGACGACCTGCTAGCAGGCGCGGCAGTCGAAACCGACTGACGACAACCGGACGCCGCGGAGAACCGATCTCCGCGGCGTTCTCAAATGGGGTAACAAGATCGTCAAGAGCTGCGGACTTGTATCCGCGTGTCCTGTTATTCCGGGGTCTCGTCGATGATTCTGATGCGCGTGGGCGGGTCGCCGGGCTTGTTGTCGACAATCACTTTGCGGACCTTGGCCAGCACTTTCTCGAAGGTCTGCAAGCGCAAACGGTCGGCGGTCACGCCGGGAGCCAAGCGGTATTCGGCCAGCAGATTCAGAAAGCTCTCGGCCTCGCCCCGGGCGCGTTTCACGCGGGTCTGGTAATAGCCCTGGGCTTCCTCCAGGATCTGAGCGGCGTCGCCGCGAGCCTGCGGGAGAATGCGATTCGCTTCCGCGATCGCGTCGTCGATCGCCTTCTCGCCGTCCTTCTTGGCACTGACGACGTCCTTGAAGGCATTGATGACGGCGCGTGGCGGCTCAATCGATTCCAGGTTGGTCAGTTGAGGAATAAGTCGCACGCCGCAGCCGTAGGCGTCGAGCAGCTCCTGGGCGCACTGGCGCGTATCGTTCTCCAACTGGGACTTGGCGACGGTCAGTGCGCGGTCGACGGGCAGCTCGGCCAGTTTTTCGATCAGCACGCCTTGCACCGTGACGCGGACCAGTTCGTCGGGGTCTTCGGTCGCGAGGAGGTAGGCCACCGGGTCAACCACCTGGTACTGCACGGCCATGGTCACTTTCAGGATGTTGACATCGCCCGTGAAGACGTCACTGGCGGGACTGGCGCGCATTGCCCAGGTTTCACCCCGCGAGATCGCATCGCGCAACTCCGGGGGCATGCCGACCAGCACGCGGCGAAAGACGGTCGTCTTGGGAACGTCAACCCGACAGACCGGCCACGGGAGAGCGTAGTGCAGCCCGGGGCCCACGCCGTAAGGTGGCATCCTCTGGGCGTACGGAACGCGCCCGAACCAGCGCACGACGCCGCGCTCGTCGGGTTGCACGAAATAGAACCCCGAGGCGGCATACACGACCAGCAAGAGCAGCAGGCCCGCGACGACGCCGGTTACCCCGCGCCGCCGCACAGGGCTACTCGGGCTGGACGGGCCGGGTTGTGGTCGGGGGGCGTTCACCAGGCTGCTCCATGAGGGGCTTCGGTTCCGAACCGGCGACACGATTCAGGAGCCGCAGGAACTCGCTCTCGGCCGAGAGAATCGCAACAGTGTTCTCGTCGAAGGTCTGCTCGTAGGCTTCCAGGGTGCGCAGAAACTCGTAGAACTCGGGGTCCTGACTATGGGCCCGGGCGTAAATCGCCGCCGCTTCGGCATCGGCCCGACCGCGAGTGATCTCGGCTTGCTTGTTGGCCTCGGCGAGGATCTCTTCCTT
>Ga0180434_10001148_pt1 | contig 38584 bp, 22 predicted proteins | sample SS_ome_7_FD_132453 | JGI IMG/M metagenome (GOLD analysis project Ga0180434, IMG submission 132453) | Hypersaline lake sediment archaeal communities from the Salton Sea, California, USA - SS_1_D_2 metaG | ecosystem: Environmental > Aquatic > Non-marine Saline and Alkaline > Hypersaline >... | reverse complement strand
GCTTTGTTTTTTCAAATACCTTATCCTTAATCTTGATGCAGTACGCTGAACGCAGAACACCGAACGATAAAATTGACTTTGTTTGGCTTTGTTTTTTTGTGCCCCGCAGGGTGAAATATTGCCATAAAATCCTTTCAAATAATAGTTTACGCTATTTTGCCACTCCGGCAAATTGGGTTTGTTTTTTCAAATTTGTTTTTCAACCCCCAGAAAATCTGGGGGCTAAATAATATTGGGTTTGTTTAAGTTTGTTTTTCGCCGCCTCAAAGCCTGGAAATCTTCATAATCATCTTTCAAATAGATACTTACGCCATTTCTACTCTTTGAAAAATGGGTTTGTTTTTTCAAATTGACCTTGGCGCGGCTCCGCTTCGCTCAGCCGCAACCAAACAATTTAAGGTAGGTTCTTGCAGATCCGGCGAATGTTTTTCGCCTCCGCCTTTCTTTTCACCGCCTCAGCTTTTGGTGAAGGCGGCGAAAAGCTTCACTACGGCGAAAAACAAAAGACCAAAAGTTCTTTTTTGAAAAAAGTCTCATAACATATTACAAACAAATAGATTACAGTTGGCTGTTTCAAAAAACACGCATAAAAAACAAGAAGTTGAAAGATTTTAGTACAAATTAAAACCGCAGATTAACGCCGATTCCTGATTTACTTTTGTCCTGATATCCTCCATCCTGATTCCCCGATTAACTGATTTCCACCCATTCTGTCTCCTGTGTTCTGAATTCTGTATTCTGTTTATATTCGTTAACTATTATACTAACATCAGCCCGAAAAGTCAAACGAATTCTGAAAAAATCTCCATGAGACGCCGCTCATTATTCGTTGTGCGTTCTCCGTAAGGAGTCCTATGGACTGCGTATCGCGTGTAGGGGATATTGTCTTAGGATGCTCTATCTGAGCCTAATACTCTTGTTCACTAACCACTCAATCACTCTAAACAGTCTGATCAACCATTACAATCCTTGCGTTTTTGCCTGATTTTGGACAATTCAACAAACCAGTTACGTATAGGTTGCTTTTTCTGGGTGTGGCGTAGTTTTGCAGCAGAACGTGATTTTTCTGACAATCCCTCTCCTGTCGAGTAGATTTCGCGTAGCGGTTACGTGGATAGTGAAACAACAAAGAGTTTTTCCAATAAGACTAAGAAGTGGGAGCAGTAGACAGCTCTGAACCTGGCCAGGGATTTCGCCATCGGATCCGTTTCCATTGTTTCGGTCCCTTCTATGAGCCTAACGCACGTGGTCAGTCGCGACGCGCAGCGGCGTCGAACTGGACCACGATGTTAGCGATTAAACCATTTTGTCTGTAGCAAGTTAGCTACATCCTCTTTTATATTCTTCGGAAATCCTATCCCATGTTCTTCTTCGTCTGCCAAGTAGACTAGAGAATGTTCCGGGTAATCTGGAATCCAAACGGTATACTTCGCCTCCCACAGCAGTAAGTGGGCCTCCAGCTCTGTAAGCCTTTTCGCTACAACAGAGTACGCACCTTTGCGCCATGGCATCCCTTTAAAGTAAGTGTCGCTACGAAGCCACTCAAGTAGCTGCTTATTTAAGGGAGCAAATGTATTCATTGTGTAAGAACGTATAATAGTATGCAACTCCCTTTCATCTTCCGTCATTTTAGAATACGCTATACTAAACTGGCGTTCATAGCCGATTCTTTCATTTTCCGACGAAGTTAGTTTTTTCGATAACATTTTGCCTAGTTGATTTCTTTTTTCTCTTTGCACAGCATATGCTGCGTCACCCGCGCTTAGTAGGGAGAACAACTCCACCAATTTTGCACGGCGATTAAGTGAACGTTCTCGTGTATCGCGAAACCAGTCTAAAAACAGCTTCGCGACATAGCCGAGCGCTGCAATGATTGCTCCTATCATTGCAGCACCAAACCATTCAGGAATCTTATCTATATTAGCCATGGCACCTTAACTTTCTACACGTAAATACGGCTTCTAATGCGGCTGGTCTGGAGCGGCGAGGTACGAGCCGCCCCTAGCGCCAGCATGTTAGGCCTAGTGGCCTCTAATCTTACGAATAAACTCATTTAGGTTTATCCCAATTCCAAAGAAATTGGGTTTCAACTCTATGATTTGATTCCCTTCATCAATCCAGTCACCGTGGTCTTTAAACTTTGACAGGAATTCTGGGCTGCGATTAATAGCATAATCGGAAAGCGCTCTAAAGAAAGATTCCAGATCACCAAATTCATCTTCTGCGTCTTTCAAAGGTATTAGAAGACGCATGCTATCATCTCTTAGATTCTCAGGATGATCCTCAGAAAGGAGTAGTGCCGGAAGTAAGGGCATTACACTCCTGTATTCCTTACCGAGGTACTTCTGGCATAGCTCTTCTGACCAAAGAGGTTCTTCAAAACCCTTAGCTATTACTGCATCAGGACCAATCGTTCTTGCAATCTCTGAGAAGTTGCGTTCAAGGATCTCGTAACGACCGCCTTGCCATCTGCCATTGATTATAAAGATGTATAATGTGACATTTTCTTCTATAGGCAAATTTCCGAGCGATGTAAGCTGATATCCCATTATCTTTCCTTCCGCCTAACGCGCTGAATGAGGGGCGGCGGCACGCCGTCCCTCTCGATTCAGATGTTAGGTGTTTTTTGCAAAGTAGATTATGGTTTCGTAGGTTAATATTTCTAATGGTTTAATATACGGTTCAACTTCAGTCCTGACACTTGGATCTATGGGGGAATATCCAAATTTATTACTTTTCTTCAAATGTGCACACCTATGTCTAGCGTGCACGATTGAATCCACAAAATCACAAAACGACTCACGTGATTGTTTTCCTTCTTTGGGGAGGAAAGACATAGAAAAGATATCAAGCAGAATATCGCTTTGTGATAATGATTCCCGCAATGTCGTCTTCTTAGATTTAGGCGAAAACTGACTTTCTAAGATTTTGAAGAAACCTAAGAACTTGTCAATTGGGTTTGTGCTTTGACGGGCTGTAATATGCTGTGACATTAAGTCGTTATCTAATGGTAATTTAGAAATATTATCAAAACAACTTGGATCAAAAGTAATAGGACCTCTAGCTTCCATAAAACTAACATCTGCGCAATGAGGTGCATCTCCCACTTCCTTTTGTTCTTCAGGTGTCTCAGGAATGTTTTGGCAGAAGATTAATCCTCCGCGGAGGTTAAAATCGCCAAAGTTAAAAGAGATTTTCTGGGTAATATGTTGGGCTAGGTAGTATGCAATAGGCTTGGCTTCATCGTAAGACATAGGCAAATTGATGAAGAGTTTTCCTGATTGCGTTGACATTCGATTGTTTGGATTATCCTCATCAGGCACAATTCTACCCTTATAGTGAATTATGGTTTTACTCGCGTCATTCTTATCAAGCGTCCCAGTAAAATCATACACTTTGTCAAACTTAAACTCCTTAGTATCAAAATAAAATGTCCATTCTGACTTCATATGTAATTAAACATGCATAACAGTGTATATATGGTTTCCGTATAACATCCCGAACTTCTCGTCCTTCAATCGTGGTGTGGCTCTCAACTGCTGTTTCATCCAACGATACAGCAATCTCCACAATTTGTCAAGCTAAACTTACTACAGCAACAGTCTGAGTAACGTACCCAATGCGTAACTTGGTTGTTTTTAAGCACGTTAAACGGGTTTTTAATGCAGTAAACCGTCGCAGTTAATGAAAGACCGCAAAAAGGGTTTGCTAAACCGTCGTATAGGTAAACACCCGTACCACGGATTCGATTTTATTAAGTAAATTTACCACTTTATAAGGTTTAAGGCGAAAAGGGATGGCAAAGCAATTTACGATTTTCGATTTGCTATCCAAGACGGGGAATTTAATGCCTCAGGGACAATTGTAATATAGCCCCTCTGTGGTATGTGGGCCATAAAATTGCCCCTATTACGGCCCGGATAAAAAATCTGTTGCAAATCTCCGGGGCTTTACTATAATACCCGCTTGTTTGTGCGTGATGTGTACTGCACAAGACTCAATACTATATACGAGATACAAAATAGGGAGAAGTTTCAATGGGACCAGTAACGGAACCTGGAATTGACTTATTTGCCGACAATTTACCGTCGATGGACGAGATTAAAACGCTGTCTGAGTTTGTCCATTCCGGCGAAAAGAATCAGTTGGACTTCAATGAGCAGGTGGAGTCGAATATATCCAGAACGGGCCAAAAAGCCTGTTTGGCAACGGGAATCGGGCTTTTTATTCTTGGCAGAAACGACGAAGCAGCCCAGAAACTTTCCAAAGGTAATGACTGCCAGGAGAAATTCCTCTATATGGCCCTTGCGCTTCGCCGGACGGGCGAATTCGAAAAGGCGATCGAAAACCTGCAGAAGTGTCTCGATTTTGGAGTCGACAAGTTATATGTAAAACTGGAAAAGGCCGCTACATATCGTCACGCAGGGGATTTCAAGGCCGCTGCGAAGCAACTCAAAGCCTGCACGAACTTCGAAAACGTAAGCGCCGAGTATCACTATCAGCTTGCGCGTATTCAGGAAGCCGAGGGGCTTTACGAAGAGGCAACCGACAATTACAAAATCGCCCTGGAATTATCTCCGGGCCATCAAAGGGCACTCTTCCACCTTGCTTTTCGCTGCGATTTGTTCGGTGACGAAGAAGCGGCCATCGACTACTACAGGCAGATTGCCGTAAGCTCGCCGGTCTATGTAAGCACCCTGCTGAACCTGGCGGTGCTTTACGAAGACAGCGAACAGTTAGACAAGGCAACTCAATGTGTCGATATGGTATTGGCTAATCATCCGAATCACAAACGGGCAATACTGTTTAAAAAAGACATCGAAAGTTCAAAAACGATGTTCTACGACGAGGAAAAAGAGAAGAAAAAGACCCGCAAAAACCAGATTCTCGAAACTCCGATGTCTGATTTTGAGCTATCCGTGCGGAGCAGAAACTGCCTGAAGAAAATGAAGATCGAGACGCTCGGCGACCTTCTGAATATCTCCGAAACAGAACTGCTGTCTTATAAAAACTTCGGTGAAACTTCACTCAGGGAAATCAAGGCCATTCTGGAACCAAAAGGATTATATCTCGGTATGGCCCTGGAGGATAAGCAGCTCTCTTCGGGGGAAATAACCGATGAGGCCGTCGCAGAAAACCAGGAAGAAGGACTTATAAATAAGCCGGTCGATGACCTCCGATTGTCGGTACGTGCCCGAAAATGCCTGCAAAAGCTCAACATTCACTCAATCGGCGAAATAACATCTAAAACGGATGCTGAACTCCTCGGCTGTAAAAACTTCGGCGTTACAAGCCTGAACGAAGTGAAAATTGCTCTTGGTGACCTTGGATTATCGCTGCGAAACCTGGACTAACCGATTGATTATTATCAGGTAAATTGACATTGTCCACTACAATCCAACTGACAGCAGATCCCGGAGAAACCATCACGCGGAAGGTCTCACGAGTACACAATCTCGGATTATCAAGTGGTAAAAAAGCCATCCTTTTGCTCGTGCTTCTGATTCTCAGCGGTTGTAAGAGCCGCCAGCTCACGACGCCCACCGTCCAGATGGATATCGAGCCGGAGTTTTGGGTAAGAGTATTACTGCTTGACAATGTCACCGCCTGCACATTACAAACCGTCTCGCCGTTTAGCGTGCTCACTGATCGGGCCGACTCACAATCACAAATTACGCAAGCCCGTTTTAACCAGATCAATGTTCCGATTAGCCTGGCGTTGACCAACGGCGGAATCACGATCTCCGGCCAAACCTTCTCAAACGACGGTCTCGTTATTTTTCCCGACGATCCGTACATCTTCAACCTGAACGGCAGTGATTATCGCGGCAAGTTAAAGTTAATAATCAACCCCGGCGGCACTTCCTTCGACGTGATTAACCTGGTTCCGCCCGAGCCATATTTAGCCGGCGTCGTCGGCGCCGAGATGCCCGGCTACTGGGAGCCGGAGGCACTCAAAGCCCAGGCAATCGCGGCGAGAACTTATTGCTTTTACATTAAAAAGCGATTCGGCGCCAATCGCAACTGGGACCTGAAGCAAACAGCCGCACACCAGGTCTACCGGGGCCTGGCCGCCGAGTCGGCACAGATATGGCACGCCGTCAATCAAACAAAAGGTCAGGTCATTACCTGCAAACACCCCGACGGCAGTGAAGACATCTTTCCCGCCTACTACAGCTCAACCTGCGGCGGTCATACCGAAAACAGCAAAAACGTATTCGGCGATTCCTTCGAGACGCTGATCGGCGTGCCCTGCCCCTATTGCCAGGATGTGGCCAAGCCCAAGTTCTTCTTCTGGCCGATGATTCAATTCGACAAAGATGAAGTTACAATAAAGCTGCTGAAAAGATATTCTAAGCTCAAGCGGCTCGGAAAAATCACGAACATCACTGCCGCAAACCAGAGTGATTACGGAGAATTTTCTCGATTGACCAATGTCAAGCTCTTCGGTTCGACCGGTAAAAGCGATTTTCTCAGAGCCGAGGACTTTCGCCTGACAATGGATCCAACCGGCCGAAAGCTGAGAAGCACAATCTGCCATATCGTAAAATTACAAGATAAATGGGCGTTCTTCTCCGGCAGAGGCTGGGGTCACGGCGTCGGAATGTGTCAATGCGGCGCTCAGGGAATGGCAAGAGAAGGCAAAAACACAATACAGATACTTTCATATTATTATCCAAAATCCAAAATTATTAGTATTTATTGAATCGGGAAACGTGGAACGATTGAGTAAAGAAAGATAATAATCTCAGTCATATTCAGATAACAAATGGCCGATTTTGAAATTCTCCATCAGGATACAAGCTCCACCGGAAGGCTGGGTTTGCTGCATACCGCACACGGGCAGATCGAAACGCCTGTTTTTATGCCGGTCGGCACCGCCGGGGCGGTAAAAGGCATTACTCCACAGCAACTCAAAGAAACAGGCGCCGGGATCATCCTGGGCAATACCTACCATTTGCTGCTCAGACCCGGCGTCGAAACGGTTGAAAAGCTCGGCGGACTTCATAAATTCATGGCATGGGAACGGCCCATACTGACCGACAGCGGCGGATACCAGGTTTTTTCTCTGAGCCCGCTGAATAAAATCGACGATGACGGCGTCGAATTCGCCAGCCACGTGGACGGGGCAAAGATATACCTGAACGCCGAAATCGCTACAGAAATTCAAAATCGATTAGCCGCCGACATAATAATGTGCTTCGACCAATGCACGCCATCCGGCGTCGATACTCCGCAGCTTGAAACAGCCGTCGAGAGAACCATACTCTGGGCTAAACGCTGTAAAAAGGCGCATAACAGACCGAACCAGATGCTCTTTGCCATTGTCCAGGGCGGCACAAATCCCGAGCTGCGAACACACTGCGCTAAAGAACTTGTCAAAACAGGTTTCGACGGGTACGCCGTCGGCGGATTAAGTGTAGGCGAAGGGCATGACGAGATGATAAACACGGTAAGCCATACAACGCCGCTTTTGCCGAAGGACAAACCTCGTTATCTTATGGGCGTCGGTATGCCGGCGGATATTATTGCCGCTGTCCTGGCCGGCATCGATATGTTCGACTGCGTCCTGCCGACGAGAAACGGGCGAAATGCCTTTGCTTTTACTGAAAACGGTCCTTTACGGCTGAGAAATAATGCTCATATCGACGATGCCAGGCCAATCGAAGACGGCTGCGACTGTTACTGCTGCAGAAATTTCAGCCGGGGCACCTTGAGACATTTCTTTAATTCGGGAGAGATGCTCGGGCCGATATTGGTATCTGTGCATAACCTGACGTTCTACCAGAGGCTTATGGTCAAAATAAGACAAGCCATAAAAAGTAATAAGCTGACCGATTTGGCACAAGAATTGATTATTGGTTATTGATAAAAAGATAAAGAGTGGTTAATATTGCCGGTTTGGCCGACGGTTACGCCGCAGGTCAAGTCAATGTGAAATGCGATGTATGAAATTATGAAGGGAATATAAAAATGAAAAATATATGGATATTAGCCCAAGCAGACAGCAACGATGCTCCATCGGGCATTACTTCTGAGCAGATAACTTCGGAACAGCAGACGACAACGACCACACAATCCGATCCTAATGCAACTACAGAAACCCCGAAACGAAGCCCTTTCGGGGGCACGCAACTAATCTTTCTCGCTTTGATGTTCGTGCTTATGTATATGATCCTTTTTAGAGGGCCTCGAAAGAAACAGCAGCAGCACAAACAAATGGTACAATCGTTGGCAAAAAACGATAAAATACAGACGATTGGCGGGATTATCGGAACCGTTGTCGATATTAAGGAAGATGAGATTACGCTGAAGATTGACGAATCTAATAATACGAAAATTAAGATTCTCCGTTCAGCAATCGGTAAAAATATGTCGAAAGATAAGAATTAGGAGTTAGTACTTAACCGGCTGTATTACTGCCGTTAGAGCGATATGCAATACGATATTCGAGGAAAGTTATGAGCAAGAATCTGACGCCGAAAATTATTCTAATCATTCTTTTAGTAATTGTTGCGATCTGGACTTTATATCCCCCGAACAAGACCTTAAAGCCGGGAATAGATCTGGCAGGCGGGACAAGCCTTATCTATGAAATCGACACCCACGGTCTCAAAGAAGCAGACAAGAAAGACTTATCGCAGAAATTAATAACCGTTTTGCGAAGGCGAATAGATCCCGCCAACATCCAAAACCTCATATGGCGACCACTGGGCAACACCCGTTTCGAAATACAAATGCCCTTAGCAAGCGCAGAAGCACGCATAAAACGCCAGAACTACGAAAAGGCCGAGACCGAACTGCTCGACAGAAACGTCAGTGCCGCCAAAATCATGCGCTCCCTTAAAAATCCTGCAGAAGAGCGAGCCGAACTCTTTAAGGAGTTCTCACAACAAGATCCTAACAGACTGGCAATACTCAATACTCTCGCCGCCGCTCATGACGAACGCCAGAACCTGAAAGATAAAAGAGATACCCTCTATAACAACCTAGAAACCACGGAAGAGAAGATTACATCGGCGGGACTTGACCTCGGTCGAATCAGTGAAAACATAAGTACCTGGGCAGGGCTAAACGAACCAGAGCTCCAAAAATCGATAAGAGAATTCACCGATGCCAACGATAATATCGATCTGCTGGCGGGATATGTTAAGACCTACACCGAGTGGTCCGAGGTTTCGAATCAGTATCTGGAGAAAAACGCCAAGTACATACAAGCAAGAAACGCTATTGATCGATTAAACCTGACCAAAGATAAGTTAGACTATTGCCTTGAGCTGCCCGAAAACTCAACGAAACGCACAGACCAGATCGAGCAGCTCAAAACCGATTTCCCTGATCGGGTAGATGAAATTAACGGGGTAGTTGCAGCATTCGATGAGTACAGACCTTTCAGAGGCAGGCTCGACGATCCCAAGGATCTGCAGCGAATGCTCAAAGGGGCCGGAATACTGGAATTTCGAATACTCCCCACGCAGGGACACCCCGAGGTTGATATGGACCAGATGTCCGGCTACGTGGAGAAACTCAAGGAGGAAGGACCGAAATCCGCCTCAGACAGCCAGTACGTATGGTGTGAAATAGAGAGTTTCGAAGAATGGGCGGCAGTCGACAGGGAAGGACGACCCTCAATTACCGAGGCATTCGGCGACAAACACTACGTCCTGGCGAGCAACAAAACAGATGAGACGATGCAGCATACCACCGGCAAGAGAGATTGGAAACTGGAAAGATCCTATCCTACTACCGACGAAATGGGTCGAAGGGCAATCGGCTTTCTACTGGATGACAGAGGCGGGCTTCGATTCTCTAAAGTGACCGGAAAGAATATCGATCGGCCGCTGTGCATTTTGCTCGATGGAATCGCAATCTCGGCGCCTAATATTGAAACTCGTATTCGCAGACAAGGCTCAATAACAGGCTCCTTCAGCCAGGTAGAGGTTGTAGATATGATCAACAAGCTGAACGCCGGCTCTTTACCGGCAAGACTTATAGAACAACCTATTTCGGTCAACACGATCGGTCCTTCCATAGGCGCCGACAATCGCGACCAGGGCATCAAAGCCGGTTTGATCGGCCTTATAACAGTCATCATTTGTATAGCAATTTACTATTGCATAGCCGGTTCTATTGCAGACGTGGCACTGCTTATGAATATGCTTTTCGTCCTGGCAATAATGGCGGGTGTGCGAGCAACTTTCACGCTGCCGGGCATCGCCGGCATCATCCTGACAATCGGTATGAGCGTGGACGCCAACGTCCTGGTCTTCGAAAGAATCCGCGAAGAACAACTGCGAGGCTCATCACTCAGGATCGCCATAACAAACGGCTATCAACGAGCCTTCAGAACGATTTTCGATGCGAACCTGACCACGTTTATTACCGCCGCCATTCTATACTGGCGTGCTTCAGAAGAAGTCAGGGGCTTTGCGATTGTGCTTATGCTCGGCATCGCATCCAGTATGTTCACGGCGTTATTTGTAACGCGAGTGGTTTTTGATCTTCTATTATCCAAGCGAATTATTAAAGACCATTTACTCATGCTCCGCCTCATCCACAATCCGAACGTAAACTGGATGCGTTCCAGGCCGATCTTCTTCTGCGTATCGAGTGTGCTCATAGCAGGCGGATTATTTGTCTTCTTTACGAGAAATGACGTTGAGAATAATAAATATGATATTGAATTTACCGGCGGAACCAATATACAGGTCAATCTCAAAGAAGCCATCGATCGGCAGGATGCCGAAGACAGAATCCGTAAAATCGGTAATGATTTGAACAATCCCGGCCTTAAAGCGGCAAACGTTTACAGTATAGGAAAGTCAGGCCAACAGTATGAAATCAGCACAACAGAAACAAACAAGATGAACGTCACAATAACTTTCCCCCAGTCGGCTCAACACTCTGTCGACGAGCTGACGGCCGCAATAGAAAAGGCCCAGGTCAAGTTTCCAAGAAGGCTCAGTAACCTGCTCGTTACACAGGATGCAAATAACAGCGCGGAATTTACAATATCCACGAGCCAGATGAACCAGTCTCTGGTCACAGATGTTTTGACATCAGCCTTCCCCGATGCCGATATCTCGGAACCACAGGTCGATGAAATTGTCAACAATGCGATACTATCCGCTTTCGCAGATCAACTGGAAGTCCAACAAAATCTTCAGCCCAGGATCATATCCGAGCAAAAGATATCCGAAGAGCTCATAGACTCGTACCCCGAACTCATTGATTTTCTGGGCGGGGTCAAGATCGAATGTGAAATCCAAAGATCCGCCGCGGCCGGAGAAATCGTCCAAAGATTCAAGGATTTGCTGTTTAAGCCCGACATGCAAAACCTCGAACGGTATCCCTACGAAATCCTTGATTCAAATCTGAATAGCCTGGCCGAGTCGAACCAAACTGTCAATTCCTTTATTTACGTAAGCGCCGATCCCGAAGCAGGTTTTCGCGAACTTTCCGAGGAAGAACGAGCACGATTTGTCGAAAACGAAAGGGCCAAAGTCCTGGGGGCGACCAGGCTCGAAACCTCACTGCCGCGCGTGAGACAATTCGATCCTTCCGTAGGCGCCGAGCAAAAACAAAGGGCGTTAATTGCCATCATCCTGTCGTTATTTGCAATTGTTACTTACATCTGGATTCGATTCGGAAACGTCCGCTACGGCATCGCCGCCATTGTCGCACTGGTGCACGATGTATGTATCACACTCGGAGCGGTCACCGTCTGCACCTATATCGCAGATAAATCGATAGGGGAACTTCTCTTAATCGGTGATTTCAAAATCAACCTCGCGATGATAGCCGCTTTCCTTACGCTGATCGGTTACTCACTCAACGATACGATTGTTGTTTTCGACCGTATCCGGGAAAATCGCGGCAAGGCCCGCCTGCTCAATCCACAGATGATATCTGACAGTATCAACCAGACTATTTCCAGAACGATTATGACATCTTTCACAACATTTGTAGTTGTGCTGATAATGTACATTTTCGGCGGCAGCGGATTAAGAGGCTTTACATTTGCTATCGGTTTCGGCATCATCATAGGTACCTATTCGTCTATTGCAATAGCCGCACCAATTTTGTTGCTCGGAACCAACAACAAAAAGGGAAAAGGCAAAATACAAAAAAATCGGAGCAAATAGCGTTTGGCGTTACTATTCCTGCAGAAACAGGAATTCATAATCTATTCGCTATCCTTTTTGTCAAATGCACAAAGACATGAAAATCGGATTAGCTTTGGGCCTGACACTGGTAATTGCTGTCGTGCTCTGGCTGGCTACTCGACCGAACCTGAGTCCGGAGGCAAGAATACAGCAGCTTCACAATATGGATTCCCGGCAGCAACCCGACGAAAAGCCCCTCGTCCCTGCCATTGTGAGAAATCCTGAACCTGATTTCAGTGTCGAACAAAGTGAAAATGTCACCCCCACCCCGGCAGAAATCCCGAATGACGATAATGAAACCGCTATTGAGAATGAAAAAAACAATCTGCCCGACTCTACAATATATGAGCAAGCCGAAAAGATAGAAACTCAGAGATATCACATCGTAGTTAAGGGCGAAACGCTATCCGAGATTTCCCATCAATACTATGGCTCGGCGAGCAAATGGCGAAATATTCTCAACTCCAACCAGGAGATCATCAAAGATGCGAATAAAATCAAGCCCGGCATGAAATTGATCATCCCCAACTAAACCGTCACGGCCGCCTTGATCAAAGAGACTTTGCCGCCGCGCTGTCGAGAAGCCAGGTAACCTTATCGAGAACGGGCCAGAGGGCGTGAATCGGATAGCGCACTTCATCGGGCTCACTCGTTAAAACCGTTTTCAGAATGTCCGATTTCTCCCGGCCGCAAACCAACACAACCAGATGACGGGCAGCGCGTAAAACCGGATGTGTCAGGGTGATTCTATTGAGCTTCTCATCCAGAACATAAACAACGCACGCCAAATCTTCCGTATCAAAAGCGGCATAAGAGTTCGGAAACAGCGAGCCGGTATGCCCATCGGCGCCCATACCGAGCAGAATCAGATCGAACTCAGGGACCTGCCCTGCTTCGAGATTGAAAACCCCTCGAATAGTTTCCTCATAGCAGTGGGCGGCGGTCTTGAAATCTTCGTGCTCGGTTGGAATGCGATGAACATTCGCTTCGGGAATGGCAACCTTGTTCAGGAAAGTATCGACGGCGAGTTTGTAATTGCTCCATTGCGAATCCGGGCCAACATATCGCTCGTCGACCCAGAACAACTGTATCTTGTCCCAGGGCAGAGAGCTTGCCTGCGGCGCCTCACCTAACAGCTCAAAAAAACGTTTGGGAGTATTCCCTCCCGATATGGCAACATAAAAGACATCCTTCGCCTTTATCGCCTTTTGCGCATCGGCAACAAAAATCCCAATGCTCCTTTGAGCAAGACTCTCAGGATCGGAAACAACTTTAATATTCGGTTTATATTGCGCTGTAGTTTTCATAATTCCCCCGGCTCAGCCCCCAGATGAGAAAATACATTTCTACCCAAAATCATACTCCCACCTTCTGAAGAAAATGCAACATTAAGATATTATGTACCTATCGAGATGATTTGGCCAGAAAATCTTTGAAAAATTTTCCGCCATTTACTAACTCGTTGTAAGATAGCAACTTATAGACTCTAATCGGCCGAATAATCCGTAAAAATCCGAGCCTTGATATCTTCAAGAATCATATATAGCGAAGGTACGAGCACAAGTGTGATGCAGGTCGCAAACATCACTCCGAACGCCAGGCTTATGGCCATCGGGATAAGGAATCGTGCCTGCAGGCTTCTTTCCATTATCATCGGCAGCAAACCGAAAAAGGTCGTTAGGGTTGTCAGCATAATCGGTCTGAACCGGCGTATCGCACACTCGCGGAGAACCTGACGGAGCTCTATGCCGCTTCTGCGCTCACGATTGATCAGGTCGATCATAATCAGCGAGTCGTTAACAACCACCCCGGACAGCGCCACAATTCCAAACATCGACATTATGCCAAAATTATATCCCATCAATAAGTGCCCGATTGCCGCGCCCACAATCCCAAAGGGGATGGCCGACATGATAATCGAAGGCTGTGAATAGCTTCTGAACTGCACAGCTAACAATCCGTAAATCGCCAGCATCGCAATGATGAAATTTTTCTTCAGGCTTCCCAACGACTCGCTCATCTCCCGCTGTTCGCCGCCGAAGCGATATTGCAAACCCTTAAATTCCCGGAGCAGCTCCGGCAACACTTTCGATTCCAAATCCCGGTTAATTACGTTGGCATTGGCAAGAGTCTGATCTACATCGGCAGAGACACTAATGACCCGCTTGCGGTCGATACGCTTGATCGCCGAATAGCCCCGGCCGTATTGCACGTCCGCGACAGTATCGAAGGGAATCTCCGTGCCATCCGGCATCCGAATTCGCATATTCTCCACATCTCCAAGGCTCCTGCGCTCGGACTCGGGGTAACGGACCATCACGCGAATATCATCCCGCCCACGCTGGATCCGCTGAACCTCGTCACCATAAAATCCCTGTCTAACCTGCCTTGCCAGATCAGACAGCGTCAGCCTCAGCATCCTGCCGGTGTCTTTGAGCTTGAGCTTCAACTCCGCCTTGCCGGGCTCGAAGTCGTCCTGAATGTCACCAACTCCCGTATAGTCTCGCAAAACGCCCTTTAACTTCTCCGAAGCAGCCAAAAGCGTATCGAAATCTTCATGTGACAGTTCCACATTTATAGGGTCTCCAGTGCTCATAAACTCCGAGACGAAGGTCAGTGACGAGGCCCCGGCAACTTCTCCAACCATCTCCCGCCAGCGATTTTTGATTGTCGTGCTCGACAACTCCCGCTCTTCGGCACTTAGCAACTCCACGTTTATCTCAGCCAGGTGCGACTGCCCCGCTCCCCCAAGGTCGACCTGAACGGGACCGCCTCGACCTACAGTCGGTTGATCGCCAACGGTCGTAGAGATATGCTTTCGAAGAGATACAGCTTGCCCACGCTTTTTGTCGAATTCCTCGATTGTGTCAAACGCGGCCGCCTCTATCCTCTCTGCAACCGCCCGGGTCTGCTCAACAGGGGTACCCAACGGCATCTTGAGCAAGGCAATCACATTATCGGCTTCAATCGCATCAAAGAAGACAAATTTAATATACCCACCCGCCACAATTCCGATGGTTGTCAGAAAAATTGCGAGACCCGTCGCCAGCGTCACATACCGCCAACGGACCGCGCGTTCGACGAAACTTGCAAAAGGACCTTTTACAAACCGTTTGAGACCCCTGTCGGTCAAATAGTTTATCTTGTCTGTGAAACGTCTTATTCCCCTGCCGGGCCTGCCCCGCTTCGAAGACAGATGAGCAGGCAGAATCAGCAGTGCTTCGACCAATGAGAAGCCCAGAACACCGATCACTACAATCGGCAGAACTCTGAGGATTTTACCCATAATTCCGCCGGTATAAGCCAGCGGTATAAATGCAAATACCGTGGTCAGCACCGCAGCAATCACAGGCCAGCACATCTCCCGCACACCCCTGATAGCCGCATCAATGCGATCCAGTCCCTGCTGACGATAGGAGAATATATTCTCGCCCACAACAATCGCATCGTCCACAACAAGGCCAAGCACCATAATAAAAGCAAAAAGGCTCATCATGTTGATTGTCACGTCGAAGTGCGGAATCAGCCAGAAAGCCCCAAGAAACGAAATGGGGATACCCATTGCGGTCCAGAACGCAAGCCTTACGTTCAGGAAACAAGTCAAACACACAAACACCAGTATAAGGCCGATATAGCCGTTTCTCGTCAGCAGACTCAACCTCGCCTTTAGAAACTCGGTATCATCTTCCCACAACGCCAGCGAAACGCCTGCCGGCAAGGATTTCTGCTTGTCGCGAACATACTCCTTGACTGTCCGGGCGACATCCAGCGCATCCTGCTCGCCGGTTCGGGAGACCTGTATGAAAGCGGCTCGTTTGCCGTCAAACCTTGCGGAAAGATCCACGTCTTTAAACTCATCCTTCACCGTTGCGATATCGCTCAGCCTTATTTGGGTCCCGTCGTTATTAGTGACTACTATAATTTTTTCAAATTCGAGCCCGTAGTACTTCTGTCCCTTTGTCCGAACCAAAATCTCGCCGCCCGAAGTCTTGACCGAGCCGGCGGGGATATCCATCGAGGAATTGCGCACCGCCTGCGTAACCTTATCGAAACTGAGATTGTAACGGCGGAGATTCTCCTCGGAGACCTCAATTGAAATCTCGTAAGGTCTGACCCCCGAAATCGTCGCAAGCGTAATATTCTCCTTATCGGTTATTTCGTCGCGAACCTGGTCTGTCAGTGTCCGTAAGGTTTGCTCGGAAACATCGCCGTAAACAACAATCGAAATGACCTTAAACCTCGTTTTCAGCTCGGAGATAATCGGTTTTTCCGTCTCTTTCGGAAATGTTATTATCGTATCAATCTCCGCCTTGACGTCATCGAGCACCTCCTTGACATCGGCATATTCCTCTACTTCCACAAGAGCCGAACCGGCCCCCTCGCCCGCAGTCGAGGTAATTCGTTTGATACCGTCCACACCTGCGATGGCCTCCTCGACCCGCATGCATACCCCCTCCTCGACATCGGACGGCGACGCACCAAGATAAGGAACCATGATATTGATCGTATCAAGGCTCATCTCGGGGAATACTTCGAGCCTTGCCGAAAAAATCGCCATTAATCCCGCCGCCACAATCAGAAGCATCAGCAAATTTGCGGCAACGTGATTCGAGGCAAACCAGCTAAGAAAACCTTGTTTTTCCTGCGAGTCTTTCACTTAATTTTCCTCCGTCTTGTTCGAATTGTCGCCATATTGGCCGGCTTGTTCTCTACGAGGCGAGATATCAGCCTCTGTCCGCACCTCCATACCGTCGATAACCGCATCCAGTGAGCTTACTATAACATTTGCCCCGTCAAGAAAATCGGAAACGACATAAGCGAAATTCCTATCCATTCTAACAATCTTCAAAGAGCGAACATGCAGGCGATTGCCGTTTACCAGCCAGATATGATCGCCTTTGCGAATTGCATTCCGCGGAACGGCAATCGCATTGCCAAGAGTTCTGCCCTTAATAAGAACCTCGGTGAATACCCCCGTCAGTAACGGAGGCCTGTCGTCAACTACCTTGAACGGGTCCGGAATTTCGACGATGACGGAAATCATACGAGAAGTCTTATCCACCTGACCTGTCGTGCGGACCACATACCCGTGCCATATATGTTCGGTCCCGGCGAAGGATGCTCTGACCTCGGCCGGAGCACCCTTGGCGGTTTCCGAATCACCCTTCGAGAATATAGAATTTTCGAAGACATCAAACCAGGCCAGCTCGCTGTCCTGAAGCGGCACCTCGATCTCCACAGAATCCGTCCCATAAGCCTTTGCTAAAGACTGCCCAATGACGACGTACTGGCCAAGGTCTACATTTTCCGTGGTAATCAGGACATCGAACGGCAGGGACAGATTGGTTCGCTCGAGTCTCAATTTCGCGGTCTCAAGTTGAGCCTCGGAGGAATCCAGCATCGCTTTGGCCTTGCGAATCTGTGGCTCGCGAAGAACCAGTTCAGAAGTCGGCTGCGTGTCCGGATGCAATTGTTTCCATTCCATTCGAGCAACCTCAGCCTCAGCCTGTTCGGTCTCCAGTTGTACTTTGGCATCCGCCACTGCGGCCTCGGCCTGCCGGACTGCCAGTTCGTAGTCCCTCGGATCGATTCGCAATATTGTCTCATCGGCACGAATCAACCCGCCAACAATAAGCTCGGGATGAATATACACCACCTTGCCGGCCACTTCCGGGATTATATCGACCTGGACCTTGGGATTGACAGTTCCGTAACCCCGAACCACCATCCGGATATCCTTAGCCTGCAGTTGTTCGATCTCTACCAACGGAGCCTGCACGCCCTGTTCATTCCGCTGAGGGGGCTTTTTTAATTTGATGAAAATAACCGCCCCGGCAATGCCCACACCAATGATAATAATCGCCAATAATGCCTGCACAAGCCCAAGCCCGGCTCTGTGAAATCGACGATGTTGACTTGCCCTTCGCTGGCCCTCAAGGCTCTGTATTGCGTATTCTGTATTCTGCATTCTATTTTCTCTCATTTTTTCCTACCGTCAATATTTCTTCTTCATCCTCGTTCCAGTTACCCCCCAGGGCCAGGTACAGATTCACTCGTGCAGTCCAAATCCGGCCCTTGAGGATTGTCAATTGTTCTTCAGATATTCGTCTTCGCCGCTCGGTTTCCAAAACTACCAAAAATCCCGTAAGACCCTGCTGATAGCGCTGCTTTGAGAGTTCCTCGGCGGCTTTTGCTTCCCGGAAGCGACGCTCGGTATGCTGTAACTGGTTCTGGAGCATCTGCTCGCTCACGAGAGCATCCTCGACCTCTCTCATCGCAGTTAGAACCGTACCCGCATAATTCGCCGCCAGCTCGGCATAGCGTGCTTTTGCCGCGTCGATTTGGGCAAGGATTTGGCCGCCCTTAAAAATCGGCTGAGCAAGACGCATTACGAGTCCGTAAGTTTCTGAATAACGCCTCCAAATATCACTCCATTTATCGGCGCTTGCGCCATAATTCGCCGTTAGGGTCAAATCAGGATATAACCGGGCGATACTGACGCCGACCCGTTCATTCGCCGAGTGCAAGGCCAGTTCGGCAGCCTTTACATCGGGCCGGCGGTCCAGAAGCTGGGCGGGCACTCCTATAGGAACCGGCTCCAAATCAGGTAATTCTTCCAACGTCCCAGGCAAATCTTCGGACGATCCCGGCGGGCGCGCCAGAAGAACATCAAGCGCGTGACGAGCCGTAATCAAAGATAACTCAACGGCCGGCTCGGCAGCCTTTGACGCAGCAACATTCTCACGCGCCAACCTGATATCCACAGGGCCGACAAGACCCTGCGCATAACGTCTCTCTACAATTTCAAGTGTTCTCCGGAGGCTCTTGGTATCGGCCTTCGCGATGCTTAATCGCCTCTGGATTGTTGCGATGTTTATCCGTGAGTTAACGACGCCGGCAACAATCGAATTAGTCAATGCCTGCTCGCTTGCCTCCGAAGCAAGCATATCCGCCCAGGCGGCTCGCTCGGTACGTCTGAGCTTGCCGAACAAATCGAGTATATAGTTGACTGATATATCTTGCGCCCAGGTCGTGCTCATAACGCTGAATCTGCCGCCCCCAAACGGACCACTGCCCATGTTGAAGGATCGCTTGCTCCTGTCCCGACTGAGATTATACGAGACATCCGGCCACTGTCGTCCCCGTGTTTCAGCCAGCGCCGCCTGGGCCTGCAGAACCCTCGCAGCAGCGGCCTTGAGGTCATAATTATTCTCCAGCGCCCGGCTCACGAGAATTGTGGTGGTCGGGTCGCCAAATTGCTCCCACCACCTGTCGGCATCGGCAAAATCATTCACATCCTGTTTGTGCGGGCCGGCATGAAAATAGCCATCGGATGTCTCGGCCGGAGTTTCCGGCCTGGAATAGTCCGGACCAACCTTACAACCGGCATACATTGCGCAACCTAAAACGAAAAATAACAAACAAATAGATGTTAATTGCCTTTTCATTCGATTTTCCTCTTAAAACAGGCCCGAATATCAATTTGCAGTTTTCGATTTGCGATTTTGTCACTCGTCTTCGCTTAGCATGAAGAAGCTCTTCACACTGAGCGGAGTCGAAGGGTGAAATCGACAATCGAAATTCGTCAATCGACAATTTTCTGACCGGCGCCTATCAGGTAATATCTTCAATCTCCCACATAAAGGCCTTTATACCTACCGAAGCCCATTTCTTTCTCATTTGACGGACTTTCTCCATTAACTCTTTGGCGGAAGCTTCCCCGGTAACAACCAAGGTTCCGCAATTTATACCGGGCCAGACATCGGTATTCAAATGCGGCTCGCTCGCCCTGCCTCTGCCCACGGTATTCGGGAATTTCGTATAGCAGTCAATTCCGGCAGATTCCAGGAGTTCATTTACCTCTTCATCTATCGCCGCATTGTGAATAATCAAAACAGCTTTCATAATTATCCTTTTACGCCCGAAGGCTTAAGACCTTCGAACAAACTATAAAGGGTCGGCATCAAAACAAGTGTAATGACGGTTCCGACAAACAGACCGCCGATTATGGTTAAGGCAAACGGAACCCAAATTTCAGATCCCTCCCCTTTTGAAAAAGCAAGCGGCGTCAATGCCAGCATTGTCGTGCAACTGGTACATACCACAGGCCGCAACCTGCTGCGCCCGCCTTCTATAATCGCCGAATAGACATCGAGCCCACGCCGACGCAGTATATTAAGGTAGCTGATAAGAACAATTCCATCGTTCACTACGATGCCGACAAGCATTATCAAAGCGAGAAAACTGACGACGCTCATCGCCTGGCCGGCCAGGGTCAGGGCGATAATAACGCCAACGATACCGAAAGGTATCGAAAGAAATATGATAAACGGATCGCGAAACGACTCGAACTGCGAAGCCATAACCATATATACCAATACCATCCCCAGTCCCACGGCTATCATCAGCAATGTGAATGCTTCTTTCCTTTCTTTCTCGGCGCCGGCAAATTTATAATTAAAACCGGGAGGCGCGGGGATTTTATCAATGGCTTTTGTAACGTCCTCTACAACCGAGCCAAGGTCTCGGCCGACGATTTCCGCGGAAACCGTAATATAACGTTCCTGGTCTTTCCTCTCTATCTTTGTCGGCCCCAGACCCTGCTCGATTCCGGCTACATTGGCCAGGCTGACCTGACCGCCACCCGGTATACTGATGGGCACATCCCGTAAATCTTCTATCCTGTCACGGTCTTTCGACTGGAGCCTGACTTCCACATCATATTCATCTCCCGCTTCACGATACCTCGTGGCGGTATTACCGGCGAAAAATGTCTCTATCTGCCTGCCGATAGTTCTTACGTCGAGTCCGAGCTGTGATGCCTTCTCGCGGTCGATGACAACCTTGATCTCCGGCTTTTCCTCTTTCCGGCTGATTTGCACGTCCTCCACACCCTCCACGGCGGCAATTGCCGACTCGACAGCCTCGGCGTACACCCTCGCCTCGTCCATATCGTGGCCGTAAAGTTCCACAGACAGTTTCCCGCCGGCGCCGAACATCAACGCCTCAAGCGGATCTTCGGCACTGTAACGAATTGTCGCCCCCGGAATCCTGTCCGTGATTTTGCGAAGTCTGTTTATCAAATCACTCGGCGAAGCGCTGCGCTGATCCTTGGATTTTAAGCTGATAAACAAAATACCCTTATAGCTCTCCTCGTCCCTTTCGAAGTTCGCGCCCGCGCCGTAAACACCCCAGCGAATAAAACTGTCCCGTCTCTCGGGGATATGATTTTCCGTTATCGTTTGCAGTTGCTCGGCCACGATACCGGTCCGCTCGTATCTTGTGCCGATAGGCAGCTCGTACTCCGCCGATACACGATTCTGGTCCTGCTGAGGAAAAAATTCAACGCCTATGAATCCAACCAGACCGATGCTCCAGATAAATAAAACGATACAGGAGATAAACACAGTCTTGCGATTTGCCAGCGACCAGCTCAGGAACCTGACATATACCTTCTCCATCCCGGCCAAAACTCTTTCACCTAAACGGTAAAAGAAGTCCAATACGGATTTCGAAGAGCCAGGATTACGAACTCTCAGGAGTTTCGAGCTCAGCATGGGCACGAGCATAAGCGCGGTAAACAGCGAAGCCACGAGAGCCATGGTAACAATCGCGGCAAACTGGCCGAATACAATCGCCGCTATACCGCCGACAAACATAATCGGCGCGAAAATCGAAATCGTCGTCAGGGTCGAAGCGATGACGGCCACACCTACTTCATTCGCCCCGAAAACCGCTCCTTCTCTCGCCCGTTCTCCTTTTTCACGATGGCGATTGATATTGTCAATAACAACGATGGCGTTATCGACTACAAGACCAACGGCAACAGCCAGGCTGGCCAGCGAATCGGTATTAATCGTGTAATCGGCCAGGTACATTAACAGAAACGTAATTATCAAGGACGTAGGAATCGCAGCGGCAACGATAATGCTGGCCCGAAAGTCCCTCAGGAAAAAAAGAAGCACAATAAAGACAAAGAAGACGGCCCAAAAAACCGTATCGCGCAAGGTACCCACCGAAGCTAAGATAAACTCGGAGCTGTCCATGACAATCCTGGATTCGATATCGGGCGGCAGATTCTTTTTCAACTGCTCGAGTTTCTCGCTGACGGCCCGCGCCACTTCCACCGTGTTCTTGCCGCTCTGTTTCTGAATGAAAATAGCCATCGCCTTCTTGCCGTTCATGCGCACTTCAAAAGTGCGCTCCTTGAAAAAATCCCTCACATCGGCGACGTCTCTCAACTTTATCGGTATGCCGTTCCGGCGTGCAATCACCACTTCGGCAATCTCTTCCGGGCTCGAAAATTCCTCCGGCGTGCGCAAAAGATAATCCTTGTAGCCGCTTTTTATATTCCCGCCCGGAGTGCTGATGTTCTGGGCGGCAAGAGCCATGTTTAACTGCGTCGTCGAGATGTTCAAAGCCGCCAGCTTATCCCTGTCGATATCAACCCGGATCTGTCGCAGCAGCCCCCCACCGGCGGCGACCGAAGCAACACCATCGACCCGCTTGAGAGGATCGACAATCTCGTCATCTATGATATCCTGCAAACCCGGATAGCTCTCTTCGGCCGTAAAAGCGATAATTGCAATCGGTATCATCGAGAGGTCGAACTTGAAAATAATCGGATTTTCCGCTTCCTCCGGCAGCATTTCTCTGATCAGGTCGATCCTCTCTCGCACATCGTTGATACTTTCATCTATTTTCTCGCCCCACTCGAACTTCAACGTCACCGTTGACATTCCCTCTTTCGAAATCGAAATCACCTCGTCAACCCCGGAAATTGTGCTCAGAGTATCCTCCATCGGCTCGGTTATGAGAGTTTCTATCTCCTCGGGCCCCGCCCCTTTATAAGCCGTGATAACCGAAACGGAAGGTATTTCCAGCTCCGGCATTAAATCCAGTCCCAGCATGGACATCGAGACCAGACCCAAAACCACCATCGCGACAAATATCATCAATGTCGTTACCGGCCTGTTTACGGAAATCTGTGCGAGCTTCATTTGATATCCTCTATTCGAACAATCTCGACACCAATCCCGTCAATTAAAAAATTCATTCCGTTAACCACAAGCGTCTCGCCGGCCTTCAAGCCGCCGGTTATTTCATACCTGTCAGCCTGCTTTATCCCGATTTCGACAAAGCGCTTGCGGGCGATCTTTCCGCCATTCGCTTCTTCAATCACATATATGTAATGCTCCCCGATCTTGCCCCCAAGAATGACGTCCCGGGAGATAATCACCGCATCGACCTTCCGCTTCGTAATCAAAGTCACTCTTGCAAACATACCGGGTTTCAGCAGCAGCTCATCATTATTAAGATGTATCTCAACCTGTAATGTATTAGTTTGTGCATCGAGCGCCGGATGTATCGAGTAAACCTTCGCCTCGAACTGCCTGTCCGGATACGTATCAACCATGATTTTCGCAGGCATCCCGGCGTAAATTTCCGCTCCGTATCTTTCCGCTACGGCAACGATTATCTTAACTGTCTGAATATCGGCGATGGTAACAATTCTGTCTCCCGCCCTGACCATGTTGCCCTCGTCAATATGTTTGACCGTCACTATCCCGTTAATGGGCGAGACAATTGTGGATTCGCGAAGGTTTATTTTAGCCAGCTCCAGATTTGCTTTGGCCAGCTCCAGACTCGCCGCCGCCAGATCGGCGGCCGTAACGACCTTATCTTTGCTCTGCTCGGTAGCCGATCCGCCCTCATACAGGGCAATGATGCGCTTCTTTTCACGCTCGGTATCGGCCAGCTCGACTTCTTTAGCCGTAACACTGCTCGTTGCGGCGGCCAACTGGGCCAGGTAAACATCGTGGTCGATAACCGCAAGCTGCTGAGATTTACCGATCGATACGCCCTCTTCAACCAAAGTATAGGCTCCCTCATCTGAAAGAACACGCAGCGATTCAACTCTGCCCGGCACCTTGGACGCCACATCCACGACCTGTTTTGCATTTATCCAGCCTGTCAGTTGTATTGTCTCTTCTATCGAGCCGGTGCTCACCAGCTCGACCTCGACCGGGACGATTCTTTCTTCCTGCGAATTAGAGGCAGGTTTTTGTTTATAACCATACCAATATGTAAGAAATACCAGCACCAATGCTGCAAACAAATACAAGATTCTTCTTATAACTTTCATTTCGTCTGCCCCTGCTTCATTCGACAAGTGCTACTGACGTCTTTTCTTCCGCATTGCCTGATTCGTTTTTTACCTGACCTTTGGATACCGCGGTTTCAACGGACGCCAGAGTTCCCATTGCTTTCTGGAAATCCAGCTTTGCGATTATGTGCGAGTACACGGCCTGGTAATGGTTTGCCCTGGCAGTCGTTAAGGCGGCCTGGGCATCGATCATTTCAACCTGCGTGTTTGTACCCTCTCTGTAGCCGACTTCCGCAAGCCGCAGGCCCTCTTCGGCCCTGGTAAGATTCATCCGCTGAGATTCGATAAACTCCGCCGCGTTCTCGATGCCCAGTTGAGCTTTGGTCAATTCGAATAAAGCAGTCTCTTCGGCGTCAATTAAATCTATCTGTCCCTGCTTTAGCCGCGCTTTTTGCGCAACGATTTCACCGTCACGCATAAAACCGTCAAAAATGGGCAGACTCGCCGTAATCCCTGCCTGCCAGGCGCGGCCCCATTCTATCATCATCATGCTGTGCGGGTCGGGCTTTGCCCAGGTATTGCTGTAATAGCCGCTAACCATAGGGAAATACTGGCTGCGGGTAACCTTGAGCAGCTCTTTCTGCATTTTAATATCGAACTCCCGGCTAAGCAGATCGGGCCGGTTTCGATAAGCCGCTTCGACGGCCTGCTCCATCGTTACCTTCGAGGGAACATAAAGCAGCTCGTCCGAAAGGACGAAGTCACTGTCCTGCGAAACGCCCATTACCTTAATCAGACCGGCTTTTGCGACGTTGATTGCATTCTTATTTTGTATAAACTCGGCCTGGAAATTGGAAAGCTCGACTTCCGCCCGAAGGACGTCAAAATCCGAGGCAACACCGCCCCGCTGCCGCTGTTTGACATTATCAAGATGGGCCCGGGCCGAGCGAACGGCATCGGTGCTTATCTGAAGCAGGTGCTGACTGAGCAAAACATCGTAATAAGCGTGCTCGGCGGCATAAATAAGTTCCTGGACCGACGCTCGAACCGTCTCGTCGGTAAGCAGTGACATCAGTCTCGCGGCGTTTATCCTGGCCGGGATCGATCCGCCGGCATAAATCGGCTGGGTGACCATTAAGCCCACCGAATAATTATCCACATCGCCGAATTGTACTTTACTTTTTTCTAGGGTAATCGGATTCTCGATTTCGAAAGACGTCACCTCATCGAACCGGGTGTAATCGCCGGTCAGATTAACTTGAGGTAAAATCGCTGAATAGGATTTCAGACGCCCTCCACGGGCAATCTCCTTCTCCTGTACAATACTCTGCAGGACCTTGTTATTAACCAATGCAAGTTTCGTGCAGTCTGAAATATTGAGCTTACCGTGAATAACCGGCTGGGACTGCTGCTGACGCAATTGCCGATTTTTCCATTGCCTATAAGCGGCCTCCCTCGACAATCCTGCATCTTCATAATATTTATCGCTGCTGACACATCCGGCCAATTGTAAAGTTACCAGAACTCCGGCCAACATCACAATACATTTCTTACACATAAGTTTCATAACTTCATCCTCTTAAAAAGTTCACAAGTCGCCGGAATACGGAGCAGACAATTTCAGTATTCAATGCTCCTGTATCTTCCGTTATTAATCCCTGCTTTTTTACTCCTGTTCTCTTTTATTATTTGCCTATATAGGCACGAATTCCTGCGGCGGAGAATTTGACAATATGATCGACAATTTCATTGGAATCGAATATTGGCAAGTTAAAATCACCGCCGCCCTGTTCAAACATAGCTTTCACGTGCACTAAATGTACGAGCTGTCCGATAAGAGAAAATACCACCGGCATAATCTTCGACTCGCCCAGATCGGGACAGGTTTTCACCAGCGCGTTGTGCATAGCGGTTATAGTAGGCGTCATGACTTCATTGACGAACATATCGGTGGGTAAGCGACTGTCGATATATTCCCTGGCCATAAGCTTACTAAGCCGGGATGCTTTGCTTGTATCTACCATCGAGCCGACAAACGTATCTGCGAAAGACCTGAGCAGATACTCGAGACTCGGCCGGGAATCCGTCTGAGACATTACCTTATTAATACTCGCAATACGTGCATCACGCATCGGGATAAGGTGGCGATGCCAAACCTCTTCGTACAGCCCTTCCTTACTGCCAAAATAGTAATTAACCGATGCGATGTTGCATCCGGCAGAGGCGGCTATATCACGAATACTTGTTCCCTTGAAACCATGCTCACAAAAAAGCTCTTCCGCCGCGTCAAGTAATCTGCTCTTAACACTCTTATCCGAACCAACATTATTGTTATCATTCTGTGATATCACTTTATTAGGCTCCTAAACGTTTGTTTGATACGACAGTTTAAAACAATCGTTTTAATGTGTCAAGCAATTTATTTAAATTTATGCAAAATATATGCCTAACTTCAATTTTGCAGAAGCCTTTATGCTTGACAATAAAGAGGCTATTTTGATATATATAATATTATACAAGTCTGACTTAGAGCTTTTTAGCTTTTGGAGTTCTGGGTCAACTGGGCAAGGGAGGAAGATTGAAAATGTGAATTAGAAAAAATTTTTTCCGCAATACAGTCTATTTTGCTGCAACCGCGACAGTGGAAAAAAATAAATTTCCAATTGACCGGTCATTCCAACCTACCGAAGAAAGGAGGTGGCACTTAACCGTAAAGAATTGTTCTCAGCAGATAAAGTTGGAATTTATAGAAACTAATATATATCGGTCGTGTTATTTAACCCTTTTGAAGGAGGTTTATTATGTTCAGAAAACTGATTTATCTGGTCGCTTTTGTTTTGGTGCTGGCTACGAACAGCACGGTTCAAGCCGATCTTGCAGGATGGGAGGCGGCGATAAGCGATGCCAATCCGCTTCACTGGTACAAGTTTAACGAGACTTCAACGGACTGTATCGATTCAGGTAGTGGAGGTTTGAATGGAACCTATGATGGTGTCTCGTTAGGTCAAGAAGGACGCTTCGGCGCGGGAACGGCTGTGGGGTTCGAGAGGACCGGTGCAAACCGTGCCGATTTCACCGGTGCAACGGACTTGCCCGGCCCGTGGACGGTAGAATACATTGTTAAAACGACGAAGGAACCGGCCGCCAATGACTCACAGGCCCTGCACGACAGCGATTCGACGTCTATCCGCCTTGCCGGGTGGACGGCCTTGGGCGAGGCGGGCTTCACACTATATGGAGTCGCCGATTATCGGTTTACACCCGAAGCAGGACTCACTCTGAATGACCTGATAATACAACCCGATGTATGGGTGCACATGGTGTTCCGCAATAACGGCAGCGGTACACAGTTATTTTTCGACGGAGAACTCATGGCAACCAGTCCGGATATGATTGATCTGCCACGCCTTAGAATCGGCGGCCGTGGCGCCGGCCCTGCCGACCACCTGCAGGGAGTTCTGGACGAAGCTGTCGTGTATGACCGGGCTCTGACAAATGCCGAAATTGCCGCTCATGCAACTACAACTTTCCCGGTAATTGCTACTAATCCCGTGCCGGAAGACGGTGTTTTATATGAGGATACTTGGGTGAGCTTAGGCTGGACGGCGGGATCCACCGCGGCCACGCACGATGTGTACTTCAGCGACAATTTCGATGATGTGAACGACGGGACCGGTGACGCCTTCCGCGGAAACGAGGCAGCTATTTACTCTGTGGCCGGATTTCCCGGATTTCCTTATCCGGACGGTCTTGTTCCCGGCACGACTTACTACTGGCGAATCGACGAAGTCGAGGCAGACGGTACGACAAAACACAAGGGCAATATCTGGAGCTTCTCAATTCCGGCGGAGATCGCCTATGATCCCAACCCGGCCGATGAGGTAGAGTACATCGCCCTGGATGTAACCCTGAGTTGGACCGCTGGTTTTGGCTCGAAAATGCACATCGCGTACTTCGGCGATAACTTCGATGACGTTAACAATGCAACAGGAGGTCTGCCTCAGACGCTAACAACCTATACACCCGAATCTCTTGAAAAAGACAAGACTTACTATTGGCGCGTCGATGAGTTCGACGGCGCCGCCACTTTGAAGGGCGACGTCTGGAGCTTCAGCACGGTACCCGATATTCCCATAAATGATCCCACTCTCGTGGGCTGGTGGAGCCTCGATGAAAGTTCGGGAAGTGTTGCCGTCGACTGGTCGGGCCATGACAATCACGGCAACTTCGCTGGCGAGCCGCAATGGGTGGTCGGATATGACGGCGGCGCATTGGAACTTGACGGCGATAGCTGGGTGGATTGTGGTAATCCCGCCGATCTACAGATTATCGGGCCGATTACTATCGCCTGCTGGGTCAATCCAGCCGAACTTGACGGAGACCAGGGCTTCGTCGCACTAAACGGATCCTATGCGTTCAAGGTCAGCGACTACCAGGACAGTCCCGACCACCTTCGCTTCACCACGCCGGGCATTTTGGATCACGATGGCTATAACGCGATTCTGAAAAACGACGAATGGCAGCATGTCGCCGTAACCTTCGAGCCCGACACGGTCGGGGGCACGGTGTTCTATATCAACGGAGTCGAGACCGACCGGCTGGACAGCTCATCATTGAGTGGCGGGTCAGGTCCGTTCCTCATCGGTAACAATCAGTGGGCTAATCAGACGTTTGTCGGCCTGATCGACGACGCGCGCATCTACAACAGGATATTGACCGCCGAAGAGATTACGCAGACCATGCGCGGCGATCCGCTGGTCGCCTGGAACGCAAGTCCGGCTAACGGTTCAACGCCGGATCTCGATACTGCTCTGCCCCTTACCTGGTCGCCGGGAGATAACGCCTCGCAGCACGACGTGTACTTCGGTACCGATTCGGACGCCGTTTCTGATGCAGATACTTCCACGGCCGACATCTACCGAGGCCGTCAGAGCGGCACAAGTTACACACCCGTCGAAGGCGTCGAATGGGGCGGCGGGCCGTACTACTGGCGAATCGATGAGTACAATACCGACGGGACCATCAGCAAAGGAAAAATCTGGAGATTTACGGTAGCCGACTATATCCTAATCGACGACTTCGAGAGTTACGATGCCGGCGAAAACCAGATTTGGTTTGCATGGCATGATGGACTTGGCGCCGGCGCTCCGGGCACTCCCGGTTATGTTCCGAGTAACGGAACAGGATCCGCCGTAGGAGACGAAACGACTCCTTCTTATACCGAAGAAAATATCGTTCACGGCGGCAGCCAGTCAATGCCGTATGCCTATGACAACAATAAGCAGGGTTTCTCCAAGTATTCGGAAGCAGAGTTAACATTGACTGCTCCACGCGACTGGACTAAGGATGGCGTAGCGGAATTGTCACTGTGGTTCAGAGGCTTCCCGCCGTCGGTCGGCAGCTTTGTCGAAAGCCCGGCGGGCACCTACACGATGACCGGCTCTGGCACCGACATCTGGGACGTCAGCGGCATCGGAACCGGCTACCACGATGAGTTCCACTTCGCATACAAGACGCTCACCGGCGCCGGCTCGATCATAGCGAGAGTCCAGAGCGTTGAGAATACCAACGCCTGGGCCAAGGCCGGCGTGATGATCCGTGAAACGCTTAGTGCAGACTCGACGCACGCGATGATGGTAGTGACACCCGCTTCGGGAGTGTCATTCCAGCGACGCAACGCAACCGGTGATGCCAGCGCATCCACTACGACAGCCGGAATCACTGCGCCGTACTGGGTGAAGATCGAGCGAGACCTGGCCGGCAACTTTACCGCTTCCCATTCGACGAACGGTACATCATGGCAGATGCAGGGCACGCCGGACAACATCTCGATGGGCTCGAACGTCTATATCGGCCTGGCGTTGACAAGCCATAACGCCGCTCTGACCTGCGAGGCCGTATTCTCCAATGTCACCACTACCGGCTCGGTCAGTCCGCAGTGGGCGCACCAGGATATCGGCATCTCCAGCAACACCGCCGAGCCGCTCTACGTGGCGGTCTCCAACAGCAACGGGACTTCGGCGGTGGTGGTAAATGACGATCCGGCCGCCGCTACGATTGACACCTGGACCGAGTGGGTCGTCCCGCTCCAGGCATTTGCAGATCAGGGCGTCGTGCTGACCGACGTGGACAAGATCGCTATCGGCCTTGGCACAAGAGGCAATATGACGACAGCGGGCGGTTCCGGCAAGATGTTCTTCGACGACATCAGGCTGTACAGGACCAGGGAGGCTGTCGAATAGTAAACGCCGCTCTTACGGCAATAACATCAGAATTTGCATAAGTCAGGGGCCTATACCGATTGATTCGGTATGGGCCCCGTTTAACTGGCATAACCCATATAAACAACTCAAACTGACCGTTTTTGCCTCTTACAAAAGGATTAAGGAAGGACTGCAGGCCTCCGCGCCTGCAGGCCCTCCGAGATGTCACACTATAATTATACATAGAAAATTTAGACATTTCTATTGTGGTGACTACGTATTTTTCATACAAATTTATTTAGTATAAAAAAGTAGTATCTGCCGTCATGATGAGCTTAAAAATGTCAAAATAGCTTTATTTATCGAACAGATTTGGGTAATTTAGCGCCAAAAAGGATTATTATCGGCACTAAGAGATTTTGGACATGAAATTCTACTATTATTGTCATATCGGAGATAAAAGGTGAAAACGATAGATCTACGCAGCGATACCGTGACTTTGCCAACGCAAACCATGCGGGAGGCGATTTTTCATGCCGAACTGGGAGATGACGTGTTCGGCGAGGACCCGACAACAAATCGGCTTGAGAAAATGGCCGCCGAACTTATGGGAAAAGAAGCGGCAATATTGGTCGCCAGCGGCACTATGGGAAACCTGGTGAGCGTTCTTACTCATTGCAGACGCGGCGAAGAGGTCATTTTAGGCGACCAGTCGCATACATTCCTCTATGAGGCCGGCGGCATGTCGGCCGTGGGCGGCATCCACCCGCGTACAATCGTCAATCAACCTGACGGGACAATGCGGCTGGAAGATATCCAAGCGGCGATTCGGGGCAGCAACTTGCATTTTCCGCGGAGCCGGCTGATCTGCCTTGAGAACACGCATAATCGCTGTTACGGCTCGGCCCTGACGCCCCGATATACAGAATCGGTCGCAAAACTGGCCGGCGAACGGGGCCTGCGCATTCACCTCGACGGCGCCCGGATATTCAACGCCGCAGTGGCCCTGGGAGTGGACATCAAGGAACTGACACACCACGCCGATTCGGTGAGCTTTTGTCTTTCGAAGGGACTTTCTTCGCCGATAGGCTCGATTATATGCGGGTCAGGTAAATTCATTGCCGAGGCGCGCCGGAACCGAAAGGTGCTGGGAGGCGGCACGCGGCAATCCGGGATAATCGCCGCGGCGGGAATTGAAGCTTTAGAGCACATGGTGAACCGATTGGCAGAGGACCATCAAAACGCCCGGCGTCTGGCCGAAGGAATCGCTCGCATCCCGGGTCTGTCACTCGACTTGGAGAAGATACAAACGAACATCGTTTACTTTGATATGGCAGACGATAGATTCACTGCCGGGAAACTTGTGACACAACTTGCCGATAGAGGAATTAAAATCCTGCAGGTAGCACCAAAACGCCTCAGAGCGGTGACTCATTACGGCATAAGCGCCGATGATATCGATTCGGCGCTGGCAGTAATAAGTGAGGCTATGGCCAGGTCGTAGTTGCCCAGAAACAATCGGGGCCTATACCGAGTCAATCAGTACAGGCCCCGAAATCCTGTTATTTATAATCCAGCCGGGCGTAAAATAATCTGGTCAACGTAAATATGGTCTCTGTCATCGCCACCCTGACCTGAATCGGTGCCGTCACCTAAGCCGATAGTGATTTTTTTAACGGAGGTCAAATCCAAGCCGCCATCGCTGAACAGGCCAAGGGCAATTATCCACTGATGCCATGAATCGGCCTGGCACGCATGAGGGAACGTCTCAATCCTGAAGCTCTGGCCGGCAGCATCCTCCAGCACCAAATACATCAGATGCTCGGCGTTTTCATGCTCGCCAATGAATGACAGCGACAACTCATCAACACCTTGAGCCGTCCAATCCTGTGCACTGTCAAATGTCCGCGTTATCTCGGTAAAGTAAGGATCATACTGGTTCTGGAATTCAAACAACATGGCCTGGTTCTCGCCGCTAGCCAGAAGAACATACTCGACTCCCGGCTCTTCAATGTTGTCAACCCACTCGATCCTTACTTCTTCATCGCTGCTGTATGATTCGAAATCATCCACAACCAAATAATTCGCTGCCGTAAAGGTCCAGGTATGGCCAGTCACTGTACCGTTGGCTCCTACTTGATCGACTCTCCACTCATACGTCTCGCCTAATTCGAGATTCTCGGGAGTAAAGGTGGTGCCCGACGGGGCTGGATCAACCTTTTCCATAGCTCCGGGCTTACCTATCCAGAGCTCCCGGCCAGTCGCAAACTGAGCCTCTACCCAACTCAGGCTCGCATCGACGGGCACATCAGTCGCACTATTAGCGGGGCTGGGATTGACCGCAGCAGGACCATCGGAAACAGAAAAGATATCGTCGAATGTGCAATGGTAACCGACCGGTTCCTCGTCTTCATTCTGTGCAAAGACACCGCTTGCGCCACTCATAAAGGATTCATCATACCCGGCATCTTCTTCCCACGGATCGTTACCGTTAGTATCCACCATTGTTGCCGTCCTGGCGACGAGCGGCCCGTCTTTGAACTCATAAAGACTACCGGTGACGTATACGGGCCCCGAGCCGACGATATCCATCTCGGCATAGTAACTCCGGGCGTGATTGAGACCCGGCACAACAAGATCCAGCCCCAGCTCTTCTTCATTTCTCATAATGTTGCTCATCATTACGACCTTCTCGATGTCGATTCGCAGGTTGGCCGGGCCGTCTTCCCAGTTTACGTGCATCACATAGGTCTGGGCGGCGACAAAACCGGCAGCTATGCCGGTCATCGAGCCGTCCGGATCAATGAAATATTCCGTGCGTGCAACCAGGCCGCAGTAATTCCATGAGGCATCTCCGGTCACATTAACAACCGCCCCGACACGAACATCGGTAAATACTTCGTCGGTCCCGAAAGCAGCGCCGAAAGCCGATCCACCAACGCCCGCCGAACTCGTCTCATCCAGGCTCAGATATTTATTGCCGTTTGGGTCGGTTATAATCGTATGGGTGAACGTTTTGGTTGCATCTGGAAAACAGTTGAACTCCCACGTCGCCAGGTCCAGTTCGTCGCCGTCGAATGTTTCCTGCCAGTTGGCTAGTGCTGTGCCGCTTACAAACACAATCATTCCCACGAGCACGCAGATTGTTACTGAACTTCGCAATTCTTTGAGCATAATATTCCTCCTTCAAAAAAAATGTCTTGTATATACGCTAAACTAAACTGCCGTCTTCAACGAATATCTCTACCCTCATTACCGACTATGCCTGTTCCAGACAAATTGCAAACCAAACGACCGATAACAATTGGCCCCGCTCATGTCTCCAATCTTTGTCCGCCCGGAACAATTTCCAATGATTTGGCTTTACCTCCTGCCTTTATAAGCCCGTTTTGAGCTTAACATTCGAATACGGAAGTCTTTCTTTCTCTTGATCAACGCCGAAATTTTGAAGAATCCACCAAATTCAAAAGATCAAAACCACTAAGTTTAACACATATATTATACACAATCTTAATCACTTTTTCATTAAGAAAAATAAAAAAAGCAGTTGATTCAAGATATTGCGGTCTATAAAAGTGGTTGACATTATGTGTAGGAAATGGCTATATTACAAGCACTTAAATGTTTGGGCGCCCGTAGCTCAGGTGGATAGAGCAACGGATTTCTAATCCGTAGGTCGCAGGTTCGAGTCCTGCCGGGCGTGTTATTGTAAGCTTTCAGTTGTAAAGTCGCCATCCACTGTTTTGTGTTACCCATCCTTCTACAATCGCTCTAATAGTCTTTAAAACTCCTCATCCACTCCGGCCAGTCTTCGGGTCGTGCGTTGCCGGCTATGGTCCAGGGGCCGGCGAAATCGAACTGCCGATTCCATCTAAGTGTCCATAATTGCTTGAGGCCGATTTTGGGAGCGGACCAGTCCAGGAAAAGGCCATTGATAGAACCCAGGTGTCGATCTAAGCATGAAAACTGCATTTGGTTGGAGCGTTCGCCGTTATAACTGGGAGGTGCGTCCGTAGAAGCCGGGCTAATCGCTACATATATACAATCCAGAAACACCGGGACCTTGTCTGCGTTCTTAACGCCTATCTTTCGCCAGTACTGCGGTTCGGTTTTATTAAGGATGTAGCGGTTCATAGCATAGCTGCCGAAAAAGCCTTCTTTTGGCACCCAGGAACCTCCCCAGCCCCAGTCCGAGTCGGAGACCGTTCCAAGCTCCCAGCCCCAGGTGCCGTACGGTCCTAAGTGAATGTCGGGGTTCCGCGCAGCCGGGCAGCAGCGCATCATTGGATCGCTGTAGTAAGGCTGATAGAATTGCGGCCACATTCTCGAATAATTGGTCCCGAAAGGTCTGTTGTGGAAGTAGCCCTCGTTATCGTTGGTATACATCGCGAAGATGAGGGCCCATTGTTTGAGCTGGCCCTGACAGGATACCGCCTTAGCTTGTTTCTTGACCCGGTTTAGCGACGGCATTAAAATCGCCATCAGCAACGCAATTATTGCGATTACCACAAGCAACTCTATTAACGTGAAACCTTTTCTCTTGCTCATAAATGAATCACCTTTTCTCCTGAAAAAAGCATACGACTAAGCCTCATTACAAAAATCGTATAAGCAGCGTAATATACATATATATAATTATAAACGTTTATGGTATCCAAAGTCCATTATTTTGTGCGATATTCTTGCAGATATTATAGAGATATTGTAAAAATAAATCCTCACCGGCATATCATCCTGAGCAGTGGATCATTGACTCTAACGCCTTATATATGTTAGAATAAGGAAAGTCCATAAATAATAAAGATTAGACTATAGTACGTATCCCAAACTATTGATGAGGAAGGGTTCGACAACATGCCCAGAAGTGTCAAAATATTATTGCTTTTACTTGTGTTAGCCATTTCTTCAGTCAGCCCGGCGGCAAGTGCAGCATCTTTAGTTATCAATGAATTTATGGCTTCCAACGGCAACTCTATTCAGGATCCGCAGGGCCAGTACGATGACTGGATCGAAATCCATAACTTCGGTTCCAGTCCCATCAATGCCGGGGGAATGTACCTGACGGATGATTTGTCATTCCCAACAAAGTGGCAAATTCCTAATAATCCGTCAATAACCGTCGTTACCGGAGGAAGATATCTGCTGATATGGGCCGACGATGAAGGAGGTAACGCTGGCCTGCACGCGAATTTCAAACTGAACGCCGACGGCGAAGAAATCGGCCTGTTTGACAAAGACGGCCAAACCCTAATTGACAGCGTTATATATCCCAGGCAGACGACAGACATCTCCTACGGCCGGTATCCTGACGCCGGCGAAGACTGGCGTCTCTTTACCACCCCAAGTCCGTCGGCTCAAAACGAAGGCGGTTACCTGGGCGAGGTAGCCGATACAAAGTTCAGCCATAATCGCGGCTTTTACGATACGCCATTTCATGTAACAATCGCAACCGAAACGGAAGGTGCCGTAATATACTACACGCTCGACGGTTCCGAGCCTTACAGCACATCAGGCCGGGCACCGGGCGGCATGGTTTATAACGCTCCTGTTCTCATTAACAAGACTACATATTTAAGAGCCGTAGCTGTCAAGCCGGGCTGGATGCCCAGCAATGTGGATACTCATACATATATCTTTCTCGACGATGTAATCGAGCAGCCCAAATACCCGCCTGGTTTTCCTACAGGCGGCTGGGGGCACGCCGGGCCTGATTACCAGATGGACCCCGTTGTCGTCAGCGCTTACAGCAGCACAATAAAAGACGATATGAAGTCGATACCGACGTTGTCTCTGGTGATGGATATTGACGACTGGTTTGGCAGCAAAGGCATTTACATCCATAAATCCCAGGATGGTACCGAGCGTGTCGTTTCGATGGAGTATATTGATCCCAACGCTGGTGACGATTTTCAAATCAACTGCGCCATATCGATGCAGGGAGGTGTCAGCGGCGGAGGCACGAGTCTCAACAGATGGAAAGCTGACAAGCTCTCCATGCGACCCAGATTCAAAACACATACGGATGATGCAATTCCCACCGGCGGACCGACGAAGCTTAATTATCAACCTTTTATCGATTCCCCGGTTGAGAGTTTCGATACACTCGTTCTGGATGCCCGCCTGGGAAACACCTGGCCATACGGCGGCGGCACTACCGATCACGGCACTCGGCCCTGGATATCAGGGCGACCGATCTACCAGCCGGATGTCGCCCAATATACAAGAGACCAGTTCGTAGCAGATATTCAGAATGTCCTGGGTGGTTATAGCCACCACGGCAGGCATGTCCACTTATATCTCAACGGCCTTTACTGGGGACTTTACAACCTTCATGAGCGGCCGGATCACCGCTTTGCCGCTTCATACTTCGGCGGCGATGCGGATGACTACGACTGTCTTAAGCATAACAGCAGCCAGATAATTAATGGTTCGAATGCCACTTTCAATGAAATGCTCAGTATAGTCGAATCCGGCCTTGCTTCCGACCAGCAGTATCAGTCGATTCAGCAGTACCTTGATGTGAACGATTTCATAAGTTATGTAATTCCCCACTATTACGTTGGAGATTGGGACTGGGGACATAAGAACTGGTATGCCACACGGCATGCCGGCGATCCCAAGGGCCTCTGGCGGTTCCATCACTGGGATGGAGAGCACTTAATGGAGAATCTTTATGAGAACTCCACAGGTCGGGATAATGCCGGCGGACCAACACGTATTCATAATCGACTTATGCAAAACGTTGAGTACCGCCTGCTGTTTGCCGACCACGTTCATAAGCATTTTTTCAACGATGGCGCTCTAACGCCCGGTGGCGCAGCAGCGTTATATCAGATACGGTTAGATGATGTTGACCGCGCCGTCGTCGGAGAATCCGCTCGCTGGGGCGACAACCAGATAGGTAGGTTTGCTCATATACGTTATATGCGCGATCCTCACTGGCTCCTCGAACGCGATTGGCTGCTCGGCGAATATTTCCCGCGGCGTACCGCTATTGTCCTCGACCAGTTCAAATCACGTGGCTGGTACCCAAACGTGAATGCTCCGGTCTTTCGTATCAACGGCTCCTATCGTCACGGCGGGCCGGTCTCGGCAGATGATGCGCTCTCAATGACCGCCGCCGACACGATATTCTATACCCTCGACGGCAGCGATCCACGATTGAAAAATCCGTCAACCGGCAACAGTACTACAACAACATTAGTTGCCGAAAATGCCCATAAACGAGTGCTCGTTCCTGTTGCCGCCGTCAGTGATAACTGGAAAAGCACCCTAAGCTTCAACGATGCAGCATGGATGCAGTCGATTGGCTCCCCCGGCGGCATCGGGTATGAAAGAAGCACAGGATATCAGCAATTTATCAGCCTCGATCTCGAAGACCGGATGTATGCCAAGAATGCCACTTGTTATATCCGTACCGTGTTTGTATTTACCGGCGAAACCGACGAATTTAACTTCATGACTTTGAAAATAAGATACGATGATGCCTTTATTGCTTACCTTAATGGCATTGAGATAGCCAGACGCAATTTCAACGGTACTCCGACCCGGAACTCACGCGCAAGCGCCAGCCACTCCGATTCGGCCGCCGTCCAGTTCGAAGGCATCGACGTCTCCGCTTTTCTCGACAATCTCCGACAAGGTACCAACTTATTAGCTATCCATGGCTTGAATGTCTCAACCACAAGCTCCGATCTTCTAATCTCCGCCGAACTGATAGCCGGCAAAGGCGGTTCCCCCGGCGCCGTGGTAGTCTCGCCAACCGCGATAAAATATACCGGGCCAATTAAAATGAATAATAGCGCCAGTGTAAAAGCAAGAGTCTTGAGTGGCAATACATGGAGCGCTTTGAACGAAACGGTCTACGCAGTAGGATCCGTAGCGGAGAATCTGCGCATTACCGAGATAATGTATAATCCGCCGGAACCGAATGAGGAGTTCATCGAACTGACAAACGTCGGCCCGGGAACAATAAACCTGAACCTGGTAAAATTCACGAACGGCGTAGATTTCACTTTTCCGAACATCGAGCTTGCCCCCGGCCAGCACACCGTAGTCGTTCAGGACCGCAATATTTTCGAGGCACGATACGGCACAAATATCAATAT
>Ga0180434_10001147_pt1 | contig 38588 bp, 45 predicted proteins | sample SS_ome_7_FD_132453 | JGI IMG/M metagenome (GOLD analysis project Ga0180434, IMG submission 132453) | Hypersaline lake sediment archaeal communities from the Salton Sea, California, USA - SS_1_D_2 metaG | ecosystem: Environmental > Aquatic > Non-marine Saline and Alkaline > Hypersaline >... | reverse complement strand
TGGGGGGGTTAAGATATTAGGTGACAGAAATTAATGGAAATGTTGGTGAAAAAGGTTTTGAAATCGTTACAAAAAAGTGAATTCTATAAAAAAGTTGTCGCAAAATATGTTTCAGTGAAATTGGGGTGGAATGAAAGATATTCTGCGACAATTCGCGGAGGGGATTATGGGTATTGATTTCTGATTGGCTATTTGTATGCCTTTAGTTGTTGGCCAAGTAAGGCCCCACTATCGATCCAGCCCGTTCCAATCTGCTCTTTCCCTACGTTTCTCTCCATTTTAATCCCGAATGGATAATCGGAACACCCTCCTTGTTTTTACTGAAAGTTATGCTGTAAGTAGAGCCTCTTTTTTGAAGAAATGTGGTTCCGACGCGGAGGCTTGGGGCGGAACTAAAGGCGGAACCACTAAAACAGCTGAAAACTGAAAGAAAATAGATGAGTTATCGTAATTACAGTAAAACTTACAGTCGGAACCACTTTCAAGGTGTCAATTTTGAAAAAAACGGGGTTTTTGGAGTTATTAATCACGGTCTTGGTACCTGCGAAAAAATTGCTCAAAAGAAGCCGAAAAATATTTCCGCGATCAGCCGGTTGATGTGTCCAGTTTGACGAGATACACCAGGGCTGCGTCGTTGTTGAGAGGTAAAAATCTCACCAGGCGCTGTTTGTGTTCGACGGGGACAGTCAACGTGACAGTGCGGATCACCGGCATTTTTTGGCAGATGACGTCCTGGATGCAGGCGGCGATGATATCGGCTTCTGACGGCTCCAGGAAGTCCCACACATAGCGGCCCGGAATGTGGTGCGGACTGAACGGGGAGTTGGCCGCGGCCACTTCGTTGACCCATACCTTATATATAAAGGTGTCGCGGCATACCACCATAGCGGCGATGTCTGGATTTTTGTGAACAACCCATTCCGGCAGCCAGGCGCATCGGGAAATGATATCCCTGGACCAACATCCCGGGACACGCCGAGATGTCAGCTCGGCCCAGCCGCCGCCAACCTTTCCCCAGGGATCACCTTCTCTTTCTCGTCAATCTTGGATTCCAGATTCTCCACCTTTTTGATTAAAGCATCACATTTGTCTTCAAGAACGGCCGTCCGGCTCTCCAATTTAATGGACCGATGGAATGAGCGGATATTTGCGGCGAGGGACTCTGCATAGTCGGTTCCGGAAGTCAATATCTCCTCGGTCATATCAAGCAGGTCTGGAAGTGGACCTTGTTTGATGGGGTAATTGTCGTGATACGGCTTACCTGCACCGTTTTTGAGCCAATCCAAATTAACGTCAAACATTGTCTCGACAGCTAAGAAAAACCGGTCACTTGGATTCGTTTTCACTCCTGTTATTAGCTGGGTTAAATATGCAGCGCTAAATCCGAGTTTGCCTGCAAAAACGGCACGATCGAGGCCCGAATCGCTTTCGATTTTGGCAATTCGTAAGCCTACTGGATATTTTTTTCTTTGCTCAGTTGATTTTTTTCTTGACATTCTTTGCCTGGCTAATTTATAACCCGTTATCAAATCACGTTTTCAAAATAGATAAAGGAGTCTGAGAACCACATGGAACGGCTGTTAAATGAACTCAGGGAATACCTTAATGAATGCCTTTCACAGGAAACGGCAGTTCCATTGGCGCAATTCCGTTCCGGAGCAGACCGGATAATATCTCGTTATCCGTCATCGAATCGTCAACAACTTCAGGCAATGGTTTGTCGGGCGCTAAAAGTCGAAATCCCGTGATTGCCTGGGCGAAGAATTCGTAAACATATTTCTGGACTTCGATAGGTAAATGATCAATTCCGCCATCCAGATTATCGCTCAATGTCAAAATCGCCTCCCGGGCGGCTTGCGCCAGGGACGGGTCAAGATAAACCTGCTTAAGATTTTCAACCCGGCCTTTAAAGAGTTTTTGGGTGTAGTTGTAGATGAGGCCCTGGGCTTCTTCAGCCAAAAGATGTCTCATCGGTGTTCGCCCCCTTTCAATGACAAGATTCACCCTTTTTTTAAATAGATAAAGGAGTATGAGAACCCTATCAAGGCTTCAATATCCAGGTGATGAACTTCAGTAATACGAGTGAGAAAAACGCCATTATATAAAAAACGATTCTGAAAACGGCAATCCGGTTTAATACATCCGGGGATGCGACTTCGAGAACGAGCATAACAAGGAAATAGGCCATGCCCACAAACAACAATAAAGAGCTTATGCGATGGTGTCGTATGGATGCCTTGGTAAAAATGGTTCTTGTTTCATCCAGTGCGCTGGCAGGGTTCAATTTGGGCGTCAACAAGGCCTTATTCCTGAACGCAATCCACGGCGGGATCAGCCATGCGCTAAGCGGGCCGAACACCTCGCCGATGTCTTTGGCTATGGCAATTGCAACATTGATATCGAATGCCATTTTTATTATCTGCTGGCGGTGGATCTGGCACCCCCCAGAATACAGAGGAGGTGAATCCAATGAACGCTATTGAAACATTATCTGATTGTTATTATTACCGAATATGTCACAAGAGAACGCACAGCCAATAGCAAAGACCCGACCATTACAGGCTTTGACAATGAATAAAATCCACGAGGGTTTGCGACGATTGGGACGTTGGGTGAAAGCGACCTATTTTCCCGAATACTACGCAGTAATTGTTTTTGAAAGTCATCTGCAAGATTTTTTGCAGAGCTTACATGAACATAAGTTGCCGCTGCCCCAGCAATTATACCTATTCCTAGAAAAACCCAGGTGCATGCGAGAAAGTACTTTTCGATGCCTGTTGAAGTTGGAGGCCCTAGGCCTGCAAGCAGAGCCAATGCTCCTGATGCAAGTGTCAGGATATGACGGTGCCAATTTGCCTGAAGATCGGCCTCCTGTTGTCGTAGATCAATGAGTTGTTCAATATTCATTTTTTAGAAAGGGCACGTTATGCACCCCGCAGACATTCAATCAGAGCTTAAGAAACGAGGGATCACCCAGAAATCTATCGCCCAGGAGTTGGAGCGTTCGGAATTTCACATATCGGCTGTGATCCGAAAGCTCCGGGATTCGGACCTGGTGATGAGGGCTGTTGCCAAGAAGATCCATCGCGATCATCGCGAGGTGTTCCCGGAGTATTATTTCAACCTGAGCAAGGCCGCATAGCGTTATTGATAACCCTAAACAAAGGGCGTGTCAATGTCTAAACGGGGAAAAAGAATAGATCCTAATCAGTTAAGTTTTGATTTTGACGATACGATTAACGAATGCGTCCGTTTAAAGCAGGAGATCCTGGCGCCGCCTGCGCATCCCATCAACGAGATGGAAGATTATCGGGAGGCGTGCATTGTCATGGCGGCGGCGGCCAAATGCGCTGTCCGGGAAAGCGGGATGAGCCGGGATGAGGTGGTGGACGCGATCAACGATCTGTTCGGATGGCCGAGGGAACCCCACAAAAAAGGCAAGTCTTTATCGATCCACATGTTCAACCATTACCTGTCCAAACCCGCTCAATATCCGATACCCGCGTTTATTTTATGGGCCGTTCAGCATGTCACCAAATCGCTGACGCCGACCCGGGCCTTTGCAGAATCGGAGGATGCGCGGGTGATATCGGGCGATGAGGTGAGGCAGATGGCGTTGGGCAAGCTGGATGAGACCATTTTGGAGATGCAGCGGCTCAAACGTGAATTGCGAGGGCGAAAGTGATGCCCGGCGACACGATTTCAGCGAGTGAACTGGCAAGCATGGCAAGGAAATCAGATCGTTTCATCCGACAGCAGGCCTGTAAGCAAGCCTGGCCCTACCGCAACGGTGGCAACCGGGCCAGGCGGTACCTTATATCGGGCCTGCCCACGGATTACCAGACCCTGGTGGCGAAAAAGATGGATATCCCCGACACCCTTCTCCCGGCACTATGCCCCGAGGCGGCCCTGGCGGTCGCCAGGAAGAACAGCCAGGAGCTGCCTTCCATTTATAAAGGTATGGCGGGGAAGATATCGACCTGGACCGACGAGACGGCCCTGGATGCGGATATCCTCCGGGACCCGCGGGTGATCAAATGGTCGCGGATCGTCCAGGAGGCGCTGAATGTGCCTTCGGGATGGAAGAAACGGGCCTGGATCGAGGCCGTGGCCGTTAAACACGACACATCATTCCAGACGGTTTACCGGTACATAAAGAAATATGAAAAAAGAGGGCTGGCAGGCCTCAGACACACCAAATCGAACAAAAACCAGCCTAAATCGTGGACCCCGGAGGCGGTGGACTGGTGGGTGGGCCTGTGTTTGAAGCGGGAACACCGAAAGGTCGCCAAAGACGAGCTTTACGGGATTCTGTCCATCGAGGCCCATCGCCGGGGATGGCGGATCGGGGGTTATGAGAGTGCGCTGTGGTGGTTCAGGCAGAAGGCAACCCCCCAGCTTTTGGCGCTTCAGCGGGGCGGGGTGCGGGCTTTGGACAATTTGTTGCCTCCGGTGCTCCGGGATTATTCGGACCTGGCGCCGTTCGAGATACTGGTTGGCGATCAGCACAGGTTCGATTTCTGGGTCGTGGATGAAACAACCGGGGAGGTGTTCCGGCCGGAGGGATATTTCTGGCAGGATCTGCGCACCCGGTGTTTTTACGGCGGGGCCCTGGACAAAAAATACGACGGCTACCTGATCGGCCTGGCCCTGCGCATGGGCCTGCACATCTTCGGCGCGTTCGGGTCGATCTACACGGACAACGGCAAGCCCGAGTTGTCAAAATATGTCATGGGAATCCTGAAGGATATGGGTTCCCTGGGCCTGAAGGCGACACCGATAGTGGATGCGGCAATGGACCTGGACGACGACCCGGAACTGGTCAATCCATTGGCCAGAGTACCGGGCAGCCACATCAAGGCGATTGTGCGAAACGCCAAGGCCAAGATGATCGAGGGGACGTTCAATGTTTTGGAGGGGATTCTGCGAGACATGCGGGTTCCCGGATATGTCAAAGAACTGGGCGGGCTCCAGGAAGAAAACGAGGTTGACGAAAAGGAGCTTCAGCGATTGGCCCGGACCGGAAAGCTGCCCACGTTCTGGGAGTTCGTGGGCCGGGTCTTTCAGGGAATGGACTATTACAATTCGGAAAAAGTCCACCGGGGCGTGATCCGGGAATGGGCCTGGAAACCCAAGCCCAAGACGGCCACGCCGATGGACTGCCTCCGGGCGTGCTACAACGACGGATGGCGGCCCGGCCCGATCTCCAACCAGGCGATTGATCTTGTTTTCCTTCCCCGTGACACCCGAACCGTGGACAGGGGCCGGATCACGTTCCGAAATGACGTGTACGAGCATGAGGCCCTGGTCAGCATCCCGAGGGGATACCGCGTGGAGATCCGGTTCGATCCGCTGGACCCGGAATACCTGCTGGTTTTCGACAATGACCGGTTTGTGTGCCGTGCCGAGCCGGTGGAATACTCATCCATGAAGAACCTGACCCTGGCATCCCGCAAAATCGAGGAAAAACGCCGGATACGCAAGGGGTTTATCCTTGAATATCGCAAGCTCACGTCTGCGGTGCCTGACTTTTTGGAGTATTCGACCGTATCGTTGACGGAACGGGCGGCTGCTGAGGTTGGCCGTGAAAAGGAAAAGGCCCGCAAGAAACGGTTGGCAGAACAGGAGGCCTCCCGCGTGCGCACGGCCGAGGAGCTGGAAGCCGAGGTGCGGGAGTTGGAAGCCAAGGCTGCCAGGCCTGCACGGAAAAAGCCCGTGCCCAAGCGGCCCGCGTATTTTCTGAAAGACCTGGACAGGTACAAATGGATTGTTGCCTGTGAACTGGCGGGCGGTGAACTGATTGAGGAAGACATTGAATTCAAAGCCGCATACGAGGCACGGATGAACGAGGATGAGCGCGAGCGGTGGGACGTGGTTCGCGAATTGGGAGTACTGTAAATGGAGAATCTGTTTATACCCACTGAAAACGTCAGCCTGTTCAATGACATCTGCATGGAGCTGGAAAGCCCGGCCAGCCGTATCGGGCCGTCACTGGCAATGGTGTCGGGCCAGGCAGGACGCGGAAAGAGCGAGGCTGCCAAGAAATACGCGACCAACTCTTCTGCGGCGTACATTCCTCCCATGAACAAGCGCAGTCCGTTGATGGTGCTGCGCGAGATATCGTTTGAACTGTGCACGATAAAGCCGGGCCGGATCGAATCGTGCCTGGATCTGATATCGGATGAGATGGGCAGGGAGCGCCGGTTGATCATGATCGACGAGGCCGATCTGTTGCCCATATCAATATTGGAGATGCTGCGCAACGTCAATGAGCGGTGCGATTGCCCGATGCTCTTGATCGGCGAGGAAGGGTTGAAGACTAAGATCGGATCGCGCAGGCGTTTGTTAAGCCGGATCCGTCGGCGCATGGAGTTCGGACCGGTGAGCCAGGCCGATATCGTGCTGTTTTTCCGCAAAGCCCTGGAAGTGGCCATATCTCCTGAAGGAAGCTCGATGATCCATGCTCGATCAAGAGGAGATTGGAGACCGGTGTTGACCATAGCCATTGACGTGGAGCGGGCCCTGCATGCGTCCGGGATCACACACGTGCCCGACGAACTGATTAAGGAGTTGACCGGTGGACGGAAGACGTAAGACAGGCCTGGCCGCACGCATACGCGACTGGATGCGGCAGCAATCAAGGGCATTCAGACCCAGAGACGTGTCTGACGGGATCGGCGCAAGGTGGCATGATCGCGACAAGGTGCGAAATGCATTTCCGGACTTTTTGGCCAGGGGCGAGATCACGCAGGATGGGTTTGGCCGGTACCGCTATAACCAGGAATGGAAACGAAACAGGCCTGCCCCGCTTTCCAAAAGGATCTATAAGGCGATGTACCTGAGCCGACAGTTCACGTCATTTGATATTCAGCGGCTGTCGGGCGCGGACTCCCGGAATTTCATCCAGAAGCGAATCCGCAGGCTTTTGGATGGCGGATATATCGAGTGCTTGGGGAATGTCCCCGGCAAGGGGAACGTCCGGTTTTACAGGGTGGTGAACCGGCAGCGGTTTCGGATTGAGTTGTTATAGAGGCTCAAGGCGTTAGGCGCGAGGCACAAGGCGCGAGGGAAGGAGGATGCCATGAATACAGGGTTAGCGCAGGCGCGGGCACGAAAGGCCCAGAATAAGGAGAAAGCGCAGCGCAAGAACCTCCTGGCCCAGGTGCATATTGCCAAAAAGGATCTGTGCATTTTGGACGGCGATTACCGGGACATCCTCTCCCGTGAATTCGGCAGGGAGAGCGCTGCGGATCTGAACAACGTGGAGCTGAAGTATCTGGTGGCCTATTTCAGGGAGCATGGATGGCAGCCCAAAGGCAGGCCGGACCAGGCCCAGGCCCTTCGGAAACGGGCCAGGACAATTGCGGGCAAGCTGGATGACGGAGAGCAGCGGTTGAAGGGGTTGTGCAAGCGGATCTGCCGGGTGGACCGGCTGGAATGGTGCAAGGATGTGAATCGGCTCAAGAGCTTGGTAGCGGCCCTGGGGAGGATATCGAGGGAGGCGGATTCGCAGGCCCAGTGAAAGATATTCTGCGACAATTCGCGGGGCCGGGTCTCTCACAGAGCCCACAGAGGACGCGGAGAGCGAGGCGGGCAGTTTGGCATATCCGATGCTTTTGTAGTGATGGCCACCGAAATGATGGTGGTCATGACATGAGGGGGGCCAAATGAAAGGTGAAGATCTCGGGTATAACGTTAAGACGTGGGTCCATGACAGGCGGTTGACGCGGGCCGAGAGCCTGTTCTTGGGGATTTTGTGGGTCGACCATGTCGGCAAGGAAAACAAGATCCCGGCCAAGGATCTGGCGGTTGAATATGCGTTTTGCATGGAAGGGCGGCGTCTGGACCTGGATAATCCCTATGATTTGCCCGAGATCGAGCAGTGGAAACGGGACGTGCGATATTTGCAGACCCATTTGATAGAGAAGCATGACGAGATTCCCCTGTTTTCAAAGGCCGGGCTCGATGGCGGTTACTGGATCGCGGCCGATGAGACTGAAGTGGACGAATACTACTATCCGATGCAGCAGCGAGGCGTTCGCGGGATCAGGAAGGCGGGCCGAGCGAAAAAGACGTTCGTGGTGGAGGCCGTGAAACAGTTGGCGTTCGATTTCGACAGGATCGCGGGCGATGATAGGCCCCAGGCCATCGCGGAGCGGGCAAAGACCACGGCCCCGGAGATTGTAGAGGTGTTGATCGAGACAATGATGCAGAATCCGGAGCAATTTGCAGGCAAATTGGAGCGGTTGCGGGAGAAGTATTTTTCCGGAGGGGTGTTGTTAGGGAAAGACCGCCTGGCGGAGATCCGGGCCAAGGCCAGGGAGCTGGATGGGTTGGTGTCGGGGCTGGGGGGATAGATACTGTACGTTTGTACAGTATTCCAGCATGGAATATCGATTTTCAAAGGGAGCCTATGGAGGCTAACCGTAAACTGGCGGGGCCAATCGGGGCCCCGCCAACCATAATGTCTCTCACAGAGGACACAGAGGGCACAGAGATGAAAAACAAATTGGGTGACCTGAATAATCATTTGTTTGCCGAGATGGAACGGTTAGGTGATGAGGACCTGAAGGGAGAGGCCTTGTCTCAGGAAATCGCCCGGGCAAAGGCGGTCTCTAATGTGGCAACCCAGATAATAAACAACGCCCGGCTTGTGATAAATGCCATGAGTATCATCAATGACGGGCTGATCAAGAACCCTCCGCAAATGCTCGGCGTGAACGGATATGAAGAAGAGTAGGGATTATACACCTGAAGAAATTGAATTTTTGCGGGTCGGTTGTTTGGCGATGAACGTTCGGGACCTCACGCAGGCATTTAACAAGCGATTCGGTACTGCAAAACCCGATACGGCCATTAATGCTGCGCTCAAAAATCATCACATTCTATGCGGAAGAAAACCAAAGGAGCGCCTGATATCAAGGAGGCTGCGAATTTACACAGACGAACAGGCGCAGTTTATTCGTGACAATTATGCAGGCCGAAGCGTAGCTGAAATGACGGTGTTATTTAATGGGCGATTCGGGACAAAAATGACTCAAAAGCAGATTAAATCCTTCGTACACAACCGTGGAATCACTTCCGGCAGGACCGGATATTTTCCAAAGGGTCACCGGCCCTGGAATTACGGTACAAAAGGACAGGGCTTGACGGGGTCTAATACGGGAAGCTTCAAAAAGGGAAATGTTCCGGCAAACCGCAAACCCATTTGGTCCGAGCGGGTATGCCCGAAAGACGGCTTCATTTTAATGAAGGTCCCGGAGCCTGACCCTTACACAGGGTTTCAAACCCGATACAGGCATAAGCATGTCTATATCTGGGAGCAAACGCACGGACCTGTTCCGGACGGAATGGTTGTGGCATTCGTCGATGGAAATAAAACGAACTGTCACCCTGAAAACCTCATGTTGATTTCACGGGCCGAACTCCTGAATTTGAACCGTCACGGATATAAAGATTCTCCGGATCAATTGAAGCCGCACATCCTGGCGCTCTCAAAACTCCAGGTGAAGACATGGGCGATAGAGAATAACCGACTGGGGAAACAATGAAAAACAGCGATATGCAGTTTTATATAAAGGAATTACGGAGTAATGAGTGCTTTTGCGGCAGGCCGAAAAAGCCGGGAAAGTCCTTCTGCTTTCTCTGCTACAAATCGTTGCCGCGCGATATGCAGCGAGATCTCTGGCGTCATATTGGGGATGGGTACGGAGATGTATATGACAGGGCTGTCAAGTGGTTGGAGGGATGAGAGAGCATGGCGCATGGGGCGGGGAGCAAGGACTGGTCACAATGAATGACGATCAGAAAAAGTGCTTTAAAGCGATCTATGATTTCATCCATGACGAGAGGCAGAATGCTGAAAACCTGCTTTCGCTGATTGACATTTCCTTCCGGAAGACAGACGCCCCTTTCGGTGATTTGAGCGATTTGGTCGGTGAACAGCTGCATCTGGTCATTGCACCTTATTTAACGTCAAGGCGGGATCTGGGCGCGAAAGCAATGCAGGTGATGTATATCCTGCAGGATTTTATCAGGGATGAAACCGGTGAGACTCTTTGAGGTAATAATCCAATGAGAAAATTTTGGCGGTGGATAATATGTAATCTGTTCCACCGTGAATACTGGCTGAGTATGCGCGATTTGGAAGCGCTTGGGCTTCGCCCAAAAAAGAGCATTTATTGCACGATTTGTGATGGAGATCCGATTGACCTACGGACCGAAGCGGATGGACATGGTGTTTAAGCTGGATGAACTCGAGCTGGTGAGAAAATGATTGTGCATGACCATGAACGCGGAACGGCGATAGATGTGTGCGATTCCGAGCGGGATGTCAGGACCGAGGACCGGCAGAAGCTGCTGGGGTGGTTCAAGGACGAGGTGGCAGTCCTGGAACGAATGGCGGCGGGCGATCCGGACATGAGGGAGCAGGTGGCGCAGCTCAATGACAGAGTCGACGCGCTGGTGCCGAAGGAATGTAATAGCGATGGTGAAACCGACCACGCATTTTAACGAGCAGTGGGAGGCATGGGTGCGCGAGCCCCTGCCGAGCGTTGAGGAGCTGAATCAGATGATTGAGGAGGCTGTTTATCTTCAGCAGCACCGAGACCTGTATAATGCCAGCGGCAGGCGCCGCCGCATTCTGGCCGTGTATTGGCATCCGGAAAGGCAGATCGCGCTCAAGGTCGACCAGCAGAGAAATAAGGTCGTGACCGTGCTCACGCCGGAGGCCAGGGGGGAGCGGAAGACCCCTTCATCCAAAAACCCTGCGCGCTCTGTGCGCTCTGCGAGAGTCAAAAATGCGCTGTCCGATGTGCGGAAAAACATTTAACGTCCAAGATGCCATGATGGACCAGGAGTGGCGGGAGATCATTCAACTCTTGCCTTCCTTCGGCGGGCATGGTAGACTGATTTTCGAGTATATTGAAAAGTTCGGGGTGAGCCCGCTGCGGATGAAATCCAAGAAGATCCTCCGTCTCCTGGAGGAGATGGCGCGGCTGTTCAAAACCGGCGAATTCATGTATCAGAAGCGGAAGCACACGGCAGGCCTCCCGGTAGTTATAGAAGCAATCAAGGCGGTTTGCAACAAGCACTTTGCGATTCCGATTGAGAATCATAACTATTTGAAAAAGGTAATGATCGGCCTGCAAGAGGAAGCAGAGAGGGAGAAAAGCAAACGGAAGGAAAAGGAGTTGCGAGAACGCGAAATCGTTCTCAAATCCGAAATCCGACATCCGAAATCCGAAACGGGCGAGATGACGGCGCAGGAGTATCTGGCGTCGGTGGGGAAAGAGAGTCTGCGGGAAAAGTGAGTCTTATGGAAAGGTGGCGGAGATGAAGCATTTGATTTTATCCTTGTTTCTCATTGGCGTGACCATCCATTTGGTGGGCCAAGGGGAACCGCTTTATTTTCCGACCGGGACAGAGGTTAACCTCACCTATAAAGAGCATTGCACTGTCCAGGATAAGGCAGGAAACGCCCTTTTTGAAGTGGACCTGAAGGACGTTGAGGAGATAATTATCAACGACGAGACGAACCCAGGGAAAACAGATCAAAAAAACTGATTCACACTGTAAGTTAACGGATCTGAATTTGTGAAAAATTAACCTCGTTATTTTGACGAGGCGGGGCACGGTGAAAACGCCCGGTCATTTCGACTACCTGTTTTTGTCGAGACGGCCGGGCTTTTTGTTTTGTGGGGTGACGGCAATGGGACCGTGGACGCAGCAGAAAATATATGAATACATCCGACAGGTTGGGCCTGAGAATGCGCTTACCATCGCGCTGGTGGGCGAGACAAGCCGCCAGCCGTTTATCGGCAAACTGTGCGTCGCCTGCGTGGTGCGCAATCGCGTGCGCGATATAAGGCGCTGGCCAAACCGGTTCGAGGATGTGCTCTGTAAGAAATATCATTTCAGCTGCTTTAACGAAAAGCTATTCCGGCCGCTGATTGTCAAGCCGTACTGGAGGGAACTCTGGTGGCGGGAGTGTCGATCTGCCGCCTGGCTCGTGGTGAATGACTGGGTGCGGGATTTGACCGACGGCGCGACGCACTACTGGAATCCGAACATCTGCGTCCCGAGATGGGCGCCAAAGGTCACATGGCTGGCCAAGATTGGGGATCATCAGTTTGCTAAAGAATGAGAAAACCCGGCGGGTTCTCACACAAAGGCACAAAGGCACAAAGGAAAAACGAGAAAGCCCTTTTTTGTGTTCTTCGTGGCTCCGTGTGAGCAAGAAATTTGGAGAAAACGCGATGAAATGGCTGGGGTTGCAAATCAAAAGGACCTGGTGGCTGGCCCGGAACGGGGTGGCCTGGTGTTTTGACCAGGCGGGCTTCGCCTGTTCGTGGGCCGCACGGAAAATAAGGGCAGTGTAAAAAAGGAGGGCGCGACATGGCATTCGACATCACGGGCTTGGGCAGCATAGCGGACCTGGCAAAGGGCGTGATCGACCGGATCTGGCCGCCGGACGCGGACCCGAACGAAAAAATGAAGGCCCAGCTGGAGCTGCAAAAGATCGTGGAGGACCGGGAAAACCAGGTCATCAGCGCGCAGCGCGAGATCATGGTGGCCGAGATGAACCAGGGCGACAACTATACCAAGCGGGCGCGGCCCTCCGTGGTCTATGCGGGCCTGGCGGCGGTGCTCTTGAACAACATGGTCTTTCCCTGGATCGCGCATTTCACCGGCCGCATGATTCCCCAGATCGAGCTGCCCTCCGATTTCTGGTGGGTCTGGGGCGGCTGCGTGTCGGTATGGATGATCGGCCGCACGGCCGAGCGGCGCGGGGCCACCAACAAGGTGCTGTCGATGATCACGGGGTCGAAAGGATAAGCGATATTGAACGGCGACGACCTAAAGGAATTAACCGCCCAGTACTCCCGGCTGGATCAGTCGCTGACGGATATTCGCGCGACGCAGGGCCGCCAGGAAAAGGCCTTGGTCGATCTATTCAAGGAATCGCGCAAAACCGGCGCGAACATCGCCAGCCTCGACACAGTGGTTCGCATGTCCCTGGCCCAACAGAAGCGGATTAACCAAGAATGCCAAGGCGACATCAAGGAGCTACAGGGCAGCACTGACGAGCGCGCCCGGGCAATGGAGCGGAAGCTGGCCTATTTTGCCGGGGGCATGGCCGTGCTCCTGATTGTTTTCGATTTGGCGGCTCGATACTTGCTTAAACTCATATAGGGGCAGAACAATGGATGCAGACAGGCTGTTGGGCATCAAGACCCGGAAAGAGCGGGAACGGGATCAGGTAGAAACCAAGATCGACCGATGTGTCAAGGACCTGAATTATTATTCATACCCGTCTGACGGCATTCAGAGCATCGACGCGGATGCCGTGCTTCAGGCTGCGGGGGAATTGAAGCGGTTGATCGATCAGTGGGGGGATCTGAACACCCGGATCGCGGAGTTGGGCAAAGAGGTCGGGCCGTGAGCAAGCGGGAGATCTATTACGATCAGGCCGAGGCCCTGTTCGTCAAAAGCGGGCATTCCATCGAACGAATCAGCCAGCTTTTACCGGTGAGCGCCAAGACCCTCTATGAATGGCGGCAGTACGGAGACTGGACCACCCAGAAAAAGGCCCACCTGGCCAGCAAGCGGAATGTTGCGGATATCCTCCGCGACCGGTTGGCCGAAAAGATCGCGGCCCTGGAGTCGGGCAATTTTTCGGCCGGAGACGTTGACGAGATCGCCAAGATCTCCGCGACCATCGACCGGATGGAACGGAACGCCTATGACCTGAAGGCTGCGGGGGTGGAGGTGATGGGCCGGTTCGGGAAGTATTTGCGGGCCACCATCAAAGACCCGAACCATCTCCAGGAGATCAGCAGGCACATACAGGGCTTTTTCGAGTGGCTGGAGACGAATGCTTGACTCACACGGAGCCACCCCAGTGAAATAAAATGAGATTTCACGGGGCAGGCGAAGAACACGGAGAACTGCTTTTTTGGTTTTAAAATCTTAGTGGCTTTGTGTCTTTGTGTGAGACCAAAATAAAAATGGCGAAAAAGATTACCATACGACAGAAGCTGACCAAGGCCGAATTCAAAAAGCGATACACCGAAGTTATCGCGGCATTGACGGCCGAGGTGTTGCCGTTTGCGGACGATCCGGAAGAAAAGCGTCAACGGGTCGAACGGTCCAGGACCGATCACTTCTTTTTCTTCCGCACCTACCTACCCCATTATTTCTATGCCGAGGAGGCGCCCTTCCATCACGACCTCATCGAGGACCTGGACACCCGGCCCGACCCGGATGACCCTTCCGACGTCATGGTACCGGTGGCCGTTGCGGCGCCCAGGGAGTTTGCCAAGAGCACGATCACCTCGTTCGGATACGCGATCCACCAGATCTGCCACAAGCTCAGGAATTTCATCATTATCGGGTCGGACACCGAAGACCTGGCAGGCGATCTGACCGGATATCTGCTTCTGGAGCTGGCCATGAATCAGCGGCTCCGCCAGGATTTTGGCGAACTGGCGTCGCCGGACTGGTCGGTTTACGATTTTGTGACCAAAAATGACGTCCGGGTTCTGGCCAGGGGCCGGGGCCAGCGGATCCGGGGGCTCAAGCATAAACAATACCGGCCCGATCTGGTGATCCTGGATGACCTGGAAAACGACCAGAACGTCAAGAACCCCCGCATTGTCAAAGACCTGCTCAAGTGGATCAAGGAGACGGTTTATCCGGGCATTGCGGCAACGGGCAACCTGTTTATTATCGGGACGATTCTGGCGAAACGGTCGGCGCTCAATATCATTATCCGGGGCGATGAGGAGCCGTACAATCACTGGATTCGCCGGATCTACCGGGCCATCCAGGACGATGGCACATCGCTATGGCCCACGGCCCATCCCATTGAGAAGCTTCTCAGGCAAAAGGAACTCATGGGCTCCATTGCCTTTAACAAGGAGAAGCAGAATAACCCGACCGATGAGGACTCCCCATTTCGTGAGGAGTGGATCCGGTATTTTCACGAGGATGAAATCCAAAATATCGATCTGCTGATCGTGGCAGGCCTGGACCCGTCGAGCAAGGAGACCGGTGATGATAAAGGCCTGGTTGCCGTGGGCCTGGATCGGCAGCAGATGATCTATTACGTCATAGCCGCCTGGGTGCGCAAGGCGTCGCCTGCGGGGATGATGGACGCCTGTTACCGGCAGCACAAAGAGGTCGGATGGATACAGCTGGGGGCCGAGGACAATGCGCTCAAGGATTTCTTGAGGGCGGTCATGGATGAGGCGGCCAAACAGTACAACTATTATCTCCCTGTCAAGGAGATCAGCCACAATACCAACAAGGAGGCCCGGATCGTGGCGGGTCTGAGCCACCTGGTGGAGCACGGCAAACTCAGGTTTTTAAAGGGACACACCGATCAGGACAAGGTGGTGGAGCAGCTTCTGTATCTGGACCAGCCTTCTTTTCCGGATGACGGGGCCGATGCCCTTGAAATGGCCGTGGATCTGCTCAAGCCCCGTGGCGGGAAAACAGAATACGAAACGCTGTCCAAGCGCCGGTTTGCGGTCAAAGGAGCGTGGTGATGATTTTAGATCAATTCGGACGTGAATTTCCGGCACGAAAGCAACCTGAAAAGCGGCCTCTGGCCGTGGCGCCCATTCTGGACTCCTGGCGCGAATATGTGGCGGCAGGCATGACACCGGAACGGCTGGCCACCATTTTCAAGGAGGCGGATTCGGGCGATGTGAGCCGTCAGTCCCAGCTCTTTGAGCAGATGGAGGAAAAGGACGGTCATCTGCTGGGCGAGATCGGCAAGCGGAGAAACGCGGTCCTGGACATAAATTACAAGGTGACGCCTGCATCGGATGATTCGCGTGACGGCAAGGTGGCCGAATTTGTTGAAGCGTGCTTGAGCAACATGACGGACTACGAGGACGTGCTGGTGGCGCTTCAGGACGGGGTCGGGAAGGGCTTTTCGAGCCTGGAGGTGCACTGGGACGTGTCCGAAGGCCAGGCCCTGCCGAGCAACCTGGAATTCATCAATCAAAAGCGCTTCCTTTTCACCGATCCAAAGGGCCATTTGAGACGCACGCCGCTTCTGCTGACAGACGACCACACAATGGGAATGGAGATCCCGCCCTGGAAAGTCGTGTTGCACCGCTACGGCGGCAAGTCCGGGCATCCCACCCGCTCCGGCATTCTGCGGGTCTGCGCCTGGTGGTTCATGTTCAAAAACTATTCGGTCAAGGACTGGGTGGTCTTTTGCGAGGTTTTCGGCATGCCGCTGCGCGTGGGTAAATATGAGGCGGGCGCAAGCAAAGACGACAAGGACGCCCTGTTCGCGGCCATCGCCTCCCTGGGGTCGGACGCGGCCGGGATCATCTCCAAGAGTACGGAAATCGATTTTATCGAGGGCGCAAAGGGCAGCGCGTCATCGGATCTATACGAGCGGCTGGGCCAATTCGGCAACCGTGAAATGTCGAAGGCCATCCTGGGGCAGACCCTCACGGCCGAGGTGGGCGATAAGGGCAGTTATGCGGCCAGCAAGACCCATAACGAGGTGCGCCTGGATCTGGCCAAGGCCGACACCAAGGCCTGTGCGGGTACGCTTCGCGATCAGCTGATCCGGCCACTGGTGGGATTCAATTTCGGATGGGACACGCCGGTCCCCGGATACGGTCCGGTCTGGGAGGAGGAGGAAAACCTCAAGGATAAATCGGACTGGGTCACGGCCCTGCTGGACCGTAACGTGGAAATGCCCGCGTCGTTCATCCGCAAGGAATTCAACATTCCCGAGGGTGAAAAGGGCGAACCGATGGTCGGGGGGGCTCAGCAGACCGGCATTCCCGCGAAATATGCGTTTCTGTCCGCCAAATCAGGACCAGGCGGCGAGGCAAAGGGAGGACTTGAGGCTTTGGACGACCTTCCCGATGCCTTTGAACGTGAGGCCTCTCAGGCGATGGACACCCTGCTGGAGCCGGTCCTCCGCATGGTCGGCAAGGCCTCTTCCCTGGAAGAGATCGGCGAGAAGCTCTATGCGCTCTATCCGGAGATGGATGCGGCCAGGTTCCAGGAACTGCTGGGCCGGGCCATGAGCGCGGTTGGATTAGAAGGGTATGGTGACGCCCGATGATGGAAATGGCCTTCAATAAGCCTTTTCAGGCCCAGCTCGACTTCTTCAGGCAAAAGGGTTTCGAGATTTCCGAGCATTCCTGGCGGGACGTGTGGCAGGCGGCCCACGCCAGGGCCTTCACCGTGGCCAGGGTGACCGCGATGGACGTTCTGGCGGATATCCGCCAGGCCCTGGATGCGGCGAAGGAAGGCGGGGTCGCCCTCAGACAGTTCAAAAAGGATCTGGTCCCGACCCTGACCCAAAAGGGCTGGATGGCGCCAAAGGGAGATGCGGCCACGGTCGTGATGCCGGACGGCACGATCCGGAAGCGCTTAACCGGCTGGCGGCTCAATACGATCTACCGGGTCAACCTCGGGTCCGCCTACCATGTGGGCCGATACGAGCAGCTGATGGCCGTCAAGAAGGCCCGGCCCTTTTGGCAGTATCGCAGCCAGCAAGACCCTTCGGTCAGGGATGAACACAGGGCGCTTGACGGCAAGGTGTACCACGCCGACCACCCGTTCTGGGACCAGTGGTATCCGCCGAACGGTTGGAACTGCCGATGCTATGTGAAATCCCTTTCCGAGCGGCAGATGAAGGCCAGGGGGCTCAAAGAGGAGACCAGAGGCGTCGATATCAAGCCGGACGAAGGCTGGCGCTACAACGTGGGCAAGGCCGGGCTGGATCACTGGAAGCCGGATCTCAGCAAGTACTCGGCAGAGACCCGGACGCTCCTCGAGGCGGCAATGAAACGCCCTTTGTTTCTTGAAATGACATCCGCAAAAGAGGTTGCGGAGTTTATCAAAAACCGAAACGATCTTCCATCGCGGCTTAGGCCGTTTATCACGCCACACACCGCTAAGGATTACAGTGCCCTGGGGGCCGAGATCCACATGACACCGGACGGCAAGGCCGGATATGCGATCACGAAAGAAAAAGAGCTGGTCAGCGTGTTTTCCAAGCCCGGTGCGCATTTGGGGGCGGCTGCCGTTCGCCAGGCCGTTGAAAAAGGCGCTATGAAACTGGATTGTTTTGATGGGTTTTTGCCAAACTTCTATAGCAAATTTCGTTTTATAGAATATAATCGGATTGAATGGGACGACGAATACGCCCCGGATGGGTGGAATTATGAGGAGTTCGGGCGTCCTGACGTCGTGTTTATGCGTATTGTGAAAAAAGGACAGCGATGAAAAAGAACAAGGGAACAAAGGCCTTTCAGAAGCTCGAAGAAGAATATGCCCGACACTTGTTTGGAGACATCCAGTGCGACCGGTGCAGGCATTACATTAAAGGGCCGAAGTGTAAAGCCTTTGATGAAATTCCGTTTGATATCCTGGACGGCAGTCACGACCACCGCAAACCCTATCCGGGAGACAACGGGATATTGTTTGAACCCAAAAAGGAGTAAGCTTTCAGGCGCAAACCAAAACTGAATAACGATTTTCCGGTCTGATCAACCGGGAATCAGAATGAAAAAGGCGGCTGTTGGGAGCCCAACCTCTCAATATGCCGCCTTTTTTCATTCACCAACAAAGCGAAATGACCGAAACCGAGTTCAAATTCCAGGACACCGCCCTTCAGAAGATGCTGAAAGGGATACTTTCGCGCCTGGGCAACATCAGGCCTGCGGCCGAGCTCATGGGCGAGATCGCGCTGGAGTCCATCCAGACCAATTTTGAGGAAGGCGGCAGGCCGACTAAGTGGAAACCCGTGGCCGATGCCACCATCCGCCAGCGTCGAAGGCTGGGCAAGTGGCCCGGCCGCATTCTGGTGAGGCAGGGGTACGCCGGGGGGCTCATGGGGGCGGTCGCATATACCGCGCTGAACGACCGGGTGGTGGTTGTGGCCAACAAGGTTTATGCGCGCATTCACCATCTCGGCGGCAAGGCCGGGCGCGGGCACAAGGTGGATATCCCGGCCCGGCCCTACATGATGATTCAGGACGAGGACTGGGCCGAAATGAAAGAGGAATTGACAAAATACGTTATTCACGGAGGCGCGGCATGAAAGAGTATCTGGCGAAAGTATTTATCGCGGCCATCAAGGCCGAGGACGGCAGCATGCCCGAATGGTACACCTTTTTTCCTGAAGGGTGGATCGAGATCGAAGGGCATGGCAAGGCCCTGGTGGACCGGCAGGCCCACGAGCAGGTGGCCGCCCGTTTTGACCGGAGAGGCAACGATATAGTTATCGACTATGAACACCAGACCCTGACGGGCGATAAGGCGCCTGCGGCGGGCTGGGTCAACGATTTTCGGTACCTGGACGGTGTGGGCATTCAGGGCCGGGTGTCCTGGACCGACGAGGCTGCCGGATATATCGAAAGAGACGAATACCGCTATTTTTCGCCGGTTTTCCTTGCGCGAAAGAGCGACGGAAGGGTCGTTGCCGTGCATTCGATAGCGTTGACCAACAGTCCCAAGATCAACCATTTAACCCCGCTCCTGGCCAAGCTGGGGGCAGCATTCAGAGAGGAGGATGTGTCGATGGAATTTTTGAAGAAGCTGGCGGCAAAGCTGGGCCTGGGAGCAGACGCGGACGAGGCCCAGGTGGAGGCGGCGGTCGACGAGGTGATCGCCAAAAACACGCAACTTAAAACCCAGGCGGAAAAGGCACCGGACAAGGCGGAAGTGGTGTCAAAGGAAATTCTGGAGGTCCTGGATCTCAAGGCCGAAGACGGCGTGTCCACCGTGGTCGCCTCGATCCACGCCCTAAAGCAGGCTACAAATACGGGCGTTTCGAGAGAAGAGTTCGACCGATTGCAGAAAGACCTGCGCAAGCGCGACGCCACGGAAATCGTTGCCAAGGCCATGAAAGACGGCAAGGTCACGCCCGATCAAAAAGAATGGGCGCAGGAGTATGCTGAGAGGGACCTCGAGGGCTTTAAGGTCTATGTGACAAAGGCGACCGTGGTGATCCCGGTGAACGATCTGCCCGACAAGGAGACCGAGGCGGGCGGAGCCATCTCCGACACGGTCCTCAATGTGGCCAAGCTCATGGGCAACACCGAGGATGACCTCAAACAGTATGGCGGGGTGACTGCGTAGCGCGTAGCGCAAGGGGCAAAGCGCAGGGCCGAGAACCACGAAAGGAGAGTAATTATGACGGCACTAACCGAAGACAAAAAACTGGAGTACACCGAAGGGGTGGAAGTCGACGTCCCGATGGATGATGCAGATCTGATCTATGGGGGTGCGTTCGTCTGCGTGAATGCAGACGGCTACGCCGTCGAGGGCGAGGATGCGGCAAACCTCATTTTCATGGGTGTGGCCGTCGAGCAGAAGGATAATTCAAGCGGGGCCGATGGAGACGAGGACATCGTGGTCAGGCGGCGCGGGCTTTTCAAGGCCATCCTGGACACCGCCATCACCCAGGCCAACGTGGGCGACAACGTGTTCCTGGTGGATGACCAGACGGTCGATCTCGTGGCCAACGTGACCCACAACATCTTTTGCGGGATTATCGCAAAATACATTGATTCCACCCATGCATGGATCGACATCGAGCCTGCCATCCGCCAGGCCGACGTGGCCACGCATATCGCGGACGACAGCGGTGCGCATGCGGCCAGCGCCATCAGCATCGCCGATGCGGGCGCGTTCACGGCCCAGGCAGAGGTTGAGGCGGCCCTTCAGGAGATTTATCAGAGCCTGCTGACCGCCAAAGGGATCATCCCGATCCCCATGCCGGTCATTACCGATGCCGGAGTGGCCCTGGCGGCCTTTTCAGACGGCGACAGCGCCACGCCGGGGTTCTGCGTGACGGCCAAAGGGTTGGGCATCCGGTGGAACAACCACGGCACACCAACTCCGGTGGGCACAAAGGTGATGATCCCGCCCGATGCAGACGTCACGGCCAACATGGTGCTTCACATCCTGGCTGCCAAGACCGGGAACACCCTGGGCGATGCCACCAAGTTTACGGTGGTCGCCTACAACAACGTGGTGGCCGCCCTTTATGACGCCGACGCCGATTTCGGCGGGGACACGGACGCCATGACCGGCGACGCAGCGGCGAAAACGGTGCAGCACGTCACCCGGACCCTGGCCCTGGCGAACCTTACCGCATACCCGGCTGCAATGGAGCTGACCATCCAGCCGAAGGACGGGACCCTGGGTACCGACGACGTGATCCTGCTGGCCGCGTGGATCGAGTACCAGAAAAAGCTGCTCACGAGTTAAGGTCTGACAGGTTAAACGGTTTGGGTTGACCCGCCAGGCGAACGGCGGGCAAGCCGGACCGATCAAGAAAGGAGAAACGACCATGCTGGTAAATAAATCAAATCTTACGGCGGTTTTCATTAACCTGAAAACCATTTTCAACAAGGCATTCGATGCGGCCCCCAGTCTCTGGGAAAAGACCACCATGAAGGTCCCCAGCGGCTCCGGCCAGAATGACTACACCTGGCTTTCCAGGTTTCCCAAAATGCGCAAATGGCTGGGCGACAAGGTGATCAAACAGCTGGAAGCGTTTAAGTACACGGTAGTCAACGATGACTGGGAGGCCACCGTGGAGGTGGACCGCAACGATATCGACGATGACAATATCGGCATCTATGCGCCCCAGGCCCAGGAGGCCGGGTTCTCGGCCAAACAGTTGCCTGACGAGCTGGATGCAGACCTCAAAAACAACGCGTTCACCAATGAATGCTACGACAGCCAGTACTTTTATGACGACGATCACGACGTGGCCGGATCGAGCGTCAGCAATTTGGGCACGGCCGCCCTTTCGGCCGCCACCACGGCCCTGGCTGCGGCCAGTTATGGGGCGGGTCGGCTGGCCATCATGAGCTTCACCGACGATGAGGGCAGGCCATTGGGGCTGATTCCAAATCTCCTGGAGGTGCCGCCTGCGCTGGAGGCCACCGGCAGGTTGCTCCTCGAAAACGACAAGCTGACCGATGAAAGCCCCAACCCATACAAGGGCACGGCCGAGCTTCTGGTGAATCCCCGGCTGACATCGAGCACGGCCTGGTTCCTCCATGTGACCAACCGTCCGCTGAAACCGTTCATCTATCAGGAGCGAAAGGCGCCGGTGTTCGTGCAGCAGACCGGTGAAGAGACGGAAAACGTCTTCATGCGCAAAAAATACCGGTTCGGGGCCGAGGCCAGGGCGGCCGGAGGTTACGGCCTGTGGCAGATGAGCTATGGCTCAACGGGCGCAGGATAGACCGAACCCGGCAAGACAGAATGATCACACGGAGCCACGAAGAACACGAAGAGAATCTTTTTGCGGTTTAAACTCTTAGCGGCTTTGTGGCTTTGTGTGAGGACAAGATTTTGGGAAAGGAGGATTGCAATGATCAGGATCAGAAGCAAACGGCACAATTTCCGGAGGGCCGGGATCGCGCACCCAAAGGATGCAACCGATTATCCGGACAACCGGTTTTCTGCCGAGGAGCTAAAGGTGCTCGAGGCCGAGCCCATGCTGATGGTTGAGCACATCGAAGACGAAAAACCGGCAACGGACGCAACCGGCGAAGCAAAACCCGAGACAGCTCCTTCCGATGGAAAAGACGTACAGTCTGCGGCAGGCCCACCCAAGTCAAAAAAGGGGAGGAAGTAAATGGCCTATTGCACCCAAAGCGACATCCTGGAGCAGCTGGATGAAGATATCCTGATCCAGTTGACCGATGACGACGACGAGGGAGAGGTCGACGACCAGAAGGTGACCACCGCGATCGAAAAGGCCGACGCCGAGATCAACAGCTATTGCGGCGCAAAGTATTCGGTGCCGTTTTCCACAGTGCCGCCGATGATCAAGGCCGCCTCCGTGGACATTGCCATCTATAACCTCTACGCGAGGCGGCGCGGCGCCGGGCCATCGGAAAAAGAGCGTTACGACAACCGCATTGCCTGGCTCAAGGATGTTGCCAAGGGGGTGGCGGTCTTGGGCGAGGACGACCCGGACGGCACGCCCTCGGAGCACAATGCGCCCGAGATCTCCTCAAACGACCGCATTTTCAGCAGGGACTCAATGGAGGGCTGGTAATGAAAGAGCTATTGGCGGCAATTAAAGCAAAGCTCCAGGCCGATCTGACATACATTCGGGATCGGGATATCTTTATCACGCCCCATGAAAACTACATTCCGCACCACGTCCGCCCGCCGTGCGTGGGGATCAAGGACGGCGATATCGACGGAAGCGACGGCATGAGCGAATGCGAGGAGGCCCGGATGGTCGTGACCGTTATCCCGTATGTGCAGCTCGCCAAAGACGAGGCCGCGATCATGGGGGACCCATCCGCAGGCCGAAAAGGCATCCTTGACATCGATGCCGATATCAAAGCGAGCCTTGACAATAACCTGCTGGACATCGAAGGCATGCAGGGCGCATCGTGCAAGTCATCCAAGGCCAGCGAGCTTTTCGGAGACGAACAGGAAACCCTTCAGCGGAAGCTGATTCGCTGCGAATACGAGAAGCAGGAATGACCGTGAACCCGGCAAAAACATATTGCTCACACAAAGACGCAAAGGCACGGAGTGAAAAATTTAAAATTCTTCTTTGTGTTCTCTGTGGCTCTGTGTGAGAAAAATCAGGAGGAGCAAATGGGACTTGTACTGATAGGCGAAAGCTTTGAAGTGGTGGACGGGCCGTACAAGGGCAAAACGTTCGTGCGCGGCAAGACATATGCCGAGGCCGAGGTGCCGCCCAATGAAAAGAAGCGGTTCAAACAGGTCAAAGACAGGCCAAAAAAAGCGGACGGCCCGGAGGCGGCGCCAGACAAATCCGTTCCGCAGGCGGCGAGCAAAAAAAGCGGCGCCTCTGAAAATAAAGCAAAGGCATCCGGGGCGGACAGCGGCAAGTTTAAAAAAGCGTAAACCCGGCAAGACCAAAATGATCACACGGAGCCACAGAGAACACAAAGAAAAGATTCTTGGGGTTTTAAGCCTTCGTGGCCTTGTGCCTTTGTGTGAGGAAAAAGGAGGGTCCGACAAATGAGATCATGGAGAGGCATGCACAACCTGTTGGCCGTGAGCGCCAACAATCAGGAGACGGCCATCAACACCGAGCAGACGCTGGACACCAGCCTGCTGGTGGGCATGACCGACGTGATCAACCTGGAACCCAAGCGCGAGACCAACGCCGACGAGCTGACAGGGTATGAAGAACCCGATACCGTGTACGATCTGGGCGCCCTGGCCGGGGTCACCATGAATTTCGACAAGGCCCAGCCGCAGCATTTCGCGTTCGGCCTGGCCTACGCCCTGGGCGTGATCTCCACGGCAGCGGCCGGTACCGGGTACGCCCACAGCATCACGCCCATATCCAACGACCTGGACGTCTCCAGGAGCAATCCGTCGTTCACGGCGGGCATGCGGTTCGGGTCGACCGTGCTCAAGCGCCTGTTCGCGTCCATGTTCGTGGATCAGCTGACCGCGACCTTTGCCCGCGACGCATGGGCCAAGCTGGTGCTGGCGTGCAAGGGCACGGGCAAGGTGTCGGACAATATCACCGAGGAGAGCATTACGGCCAAGGACGACGCGGTGTCCCTGACCCTGGCGGCCAATGCCGTGGAGGGGGCTACGGCGGCCGAGCGGTTGCAGAACGTGCAGCGCATCCGGGTGGAGCTGAATACCGGCGAGTGGACCGAGGTGGCCTATTCCGCCGTGTCGGACGCGACCCCGGCCGTGATCACCATTACGCCGCCCGACACCAATACCGTGGATGTGACCTATAAGGTGCTCTATATCCCGGACGAGGCCGCATGGTGTACGTTCCCCGCGAGGGTGTCCGAGACGCCGCTGCGCGTGACCCAGGTGGCGGTGACCCTGGGAGGCCTGGTGGATTCCGGCGCCTTTTCGGGCGGCCGGGACTTCGGCTGCGAGGTGGAGTCGGTCGAGTATTCGATCCAGAACAACTTCCAGATCGAGATGTGCCACGGCGGATCGGGATCATATGCAGACCGCTGCTTCCGCGACGGCCGGGTCCAGACGCTCAAGTTCAACCGGGAATTCCGCGACTACATCCTCCAGCAGCACATCGACGACAACGACACCTTTGCGGTCAAGATCCTGGCCGAGGGCGCGGTCTTCGATTCTCCGCACGCCTACACGGTCCAGCTGCTTTTCCCGAAGGTGGCCGTGCTCTCCGCCCCGCTGTCGGTCAACGGCAAGCGGCTGGCAGAGGCAGGCGACATGATCGTCCTCGAGGACAGCAGCGAAGGGAGCGTGCAGGCCCTGGTCAAGAACTGCGTTGCGACCTATATGGCATAAAGCGGCTATCGCAAAACCTAAACCGTCATTCCGGCCTTGAGCCGGAATCCAGATAGAAAGGAAATACCATGTTTGAACTCAAGGAAAAAGAGAAGCTCGTCGTCATCGTAACGACCAGCGGAGAGGAGGTCGGCGTTTACTACCGCGAGCCCACCACAAAGGAGATGCACCAATACCACGCCGAAGCTATCCAACGGAAGCGAAACAAGGTGACGTTTCGATATTCGGAGGCCCAGTACAAGTTCGGTCTGATAATTATGACCGGCATTCGCGAAGGCGATTTCGGCGCGCCAGGCGATGACGGCAAGGTGGTGGCCATATCCAGCGACCCGAATAAGCCAAATTACCGCAAGGACTGGCTGGAGTTGATGCAACGCCATGCAGGGGCCGTTATCATCGCCCTGGGCGCCCATGTGTTCGGCGGGACCGAGGCCCTGGACGGCGATGAGGAAAAACCGGTTGGTGACGCCGATGGCGAATCCGGGGAAAACATTGACCAGGACTGACGGATGATCTTCGGGCGCTGAAAGAGGGCATTTGCGATGAGGACGAGCAGACAAAATGCGAGCTGGAGTTCGGGAAGGACACGCCCGAGCTGGAATGGTCCTGCCAGAACTGCCCCAAGAAGCGCCAGGAAGATCTGCATCCATACACCATAAAGCTGTTGAATCTAAGGACGCTGAAGGCGGCCGGGTACCCCATGAGAGCAAACGACATTACATATCGGGAATGGCTGGACCTCGGCCGCCTTTGCATGGCGCTCAATCCATCGGTCTGCCCGTTCATGGGCACGGGGCGGGGAGCAGGGAGCGAGGAGTAAACCCGGCAAAATGATCGCGCAAAGACGCCAAGACGCCAAGAAAACATCAAGAAGCTGTCTCTGCGCCTCTGCGCCTTTGCGCGAGACCGTTTTTCGCCGGGCCTTCTCATTCTAAAACAGTTTTTCTCTGCGCCTTTGCGCCTCTGCGCGAGAATAGTTTTTTATGGCCACTCCGCTTAAAATACAGATCATCGTTGACGATGACGGATCGGTGAAGGTCCGGCAGTTCGGCCAGGAAGCTGAAAGGGCCGGACGCAAGGGCAAGGAAGCCTTCCATAAAACCGGCCGGTCGTTAGACGAGATGAACCGCCATGCGGTATCGGCCCACGCGAATATTTTGAAAATCGCCTCGGCGGTTGCTGCTGCGTGGGCAGCCGTGAGGACAATCGAGTCCCTAAAAAATGCGGCCTCCGACCTCAACGAAACGGTCAGCAAATCGAATACCATTTTCGCGGCCAATGCCGACGAGATCATGCAGTGGTCCAAAACCTCGGCCACGGCGTTCGGGCTGTCGCAGCAGGCGGCCCTGGAAAACGCCAGCACGCTCGGCAATATGTTCAAACAGCTCGGCGCGGGCACGGACATCGCGGCGGCGAACAGCAGGCAAATGGTGCAGCTTTCCGCCGACATTGCTTCTTTTCATAACGTGGCGGGCGGGGCCACCCAGGTCCTGGAAGCGATGCAGGCATCCTTTCGCGGTGAATACGATTCTTTGCAGCGCTACATCCCCACCATCAACGCGGCCACCGTTGAGCAGCAGGCCCTGGCCGAGACCGGCCGGACCTCGGCCAAGGAGCTGACCGCGCTCGAAAAGGCAACGGCGGCCATGACCATCATCATCCGGGATGCCGGGGACGCCACCGGCGATTTTGCCCGGACCGCCGACCAGGCCGCCAACCAGGAGCGCATCCTCAACGCCCAAATCGAGGACGCCAAGGCAGGCATCGGCCAGGGGTTGCTGCCCATCTACCGCGAGATCCTCGTGGCGACCAACCAATGGATACAGGCGAATAAGAACCTGATTGCCACCAAGGTCCGCGACTGGGTCGACACGTCGGTGGACGGCATACGATACATGGCCGATGCCCTGACCGCATTTGCCCGCGTGGAGTTGACGCTCAAAAAAGCGCAGTACTCAGGGCAGGAGCTGGCCCTTAAATTCAAACTGTGGGCCAATATGGGGGAAGCGTCCGAGCAGAAGATCCGCAAGGAGCTGATCGCAACCCAGCAGGTCATTGCCGACGTGACAAATGCGATCCTTGAGTTGGACAAGGCGCATGATGAGCTGTACAACCCCGGCCTTCAGGCGGCAAAAGAGGCCCTGAACGAGGCCAACCGGGCCGCCCAGGAAACCGCCGACGTGATCAAAGACCCGCTCACCAAAAACCTCGGGACCGCGGCCGAGGCAATGGCGCTCACCCAGGCAGAGACCGACCACTTGACAGAGGCCCTGGCCAAATTGGAAAAGCAGGCCGAAGACGCGGCCAATGCGCGGGCCTGGGCCGTGCAGGATATGTCGGACTGGGTAAGGGCGAGCAACCTGGCCGTGGACGACATGGCCCTTGATTTTGCCCGCTACATGGACCGGGTCACCGCAGAGGTCGAGCAGGGCAACGCGCGCATCGAGGCCAGCACATACGACACAACCAAATATTACGAGAGCTTGTGGGATAAGGCGTTGAACCGTGTTGAGAAAGGTTTCGCCGACACGTTTGCCGAGATCCTGGATACGGGAAACGATTTCGTTAATGATCTGATCCGCATCTTTGCGGAGGGTGCGTCAGCTATCAGCATGGAAATCCTCTTTGGGGTCAATACCGGATCCGGAACATCCGGAACTCTGGCGTCGCTGCTGGGGATCAGCGGTTCCGGTTCAAGCGGCAGCGGCACCAGCTGGCTGTCCAACCTCCTCGGACTTGGGAAAACAGGATATGAGTTGTACTCGGGCGAGTCGCTGATGGGGACCATCGTGTCCAGCGTCCAGGAATATCTGGGCCTGGGTAATTATGCCTATCTGGCATCCAACCTGGGGACCTCCTCTGCCATCGGCGGCAGTGCCTACGCGGGCTCATACGCGGGCATGTTTGCAGGCATGACCGACGCGGAGATTGCTTCAATGGTGGGCAGCGCCACCGGATCATATACGACCGGAACCGCAATGGCGGGCATGGGGGCATCGATGGGGATTGCCGCCGCCGCTGCCGCCGCCATCTTCATCGCCAATGCGATTTTTGACCACAACATGGGGCCGGACTACTCATCGTTGCAGACCAAATCATCCATCAACCTGGCGAATCGTCCCGACGCCATATTCACCGGCGAAATGTTCCAGGCGGGTGTGGGCGGCGGGACATGGAGCGAGGAGGATGCACAGGGCGGCGTGATCAGGATCGGCGGCATGATCGCCGACTCCCTCAATATGTACAATAGTATATTCGCCAACCTTGGAGAGGAGTCGCAAAAAAAGCTCCGTGCCACGCTGGACGATTCGTTTAACTGGGACAACATCTTTTTGGGCGTCCGCCAGGAGGCATCAACCGGAGCGCCCATCTCTGCCTGGATGGGCATGGAAACGCCCAACGAGATTACGGAAAGCGAGTGGACCCGGATTATCCGTGGCATGACCGACTATATTGCAAGCGCCGATACATGGGACCCTTTGAGAGTGGCGTTAGAAGAGGGTCTGTCGTCGCAAGAAACGCGAGATGCCATCGTCAAGAGCATTGAATCCAACGGAGAATTAACCGGCCAGGCCCTGGCCGATATCCTGGGGGTCGGCCTGGAAGACTTGCAGGGCGTTTTCGGCAATGAGTATAAAGATGAACTTCAAAATTTCCTGGACTCCTTAAACGAGTACTATGTGTCCGGCTATGAGGCCATATCTGGTGGTCAGCATGATAGCGTGTTGGCTGCGCTGAATTCGGCATTCGGTGATTACTTTGTGGATTACATTTCCGAGGCCCTGGACAACGTGCGGGCGGCGGAGGTGTTCCAGTATATGACGGACGACATTCAAACCGCCCTGAACTCACTTGATGCATCCACCTTTGTTGAGAACGTCGAGGCCTTCAACGCGGCGTTTACCGAAAACGCGCAGTGTGTGGCCGCTGCGTCATCGGTATGGGAAGACCTCAACGCCTTTGTCGGCCGATCGTCCGACCAGATAACCGCATATGAAAAGGCGCTGACCCTGGCCGACGCAAAAATGACCGGGTATCTGTCCAAGCTGGCCCAGTACGGCATCACGCCGTCCGAGGAGGACCAGGCAAAGGTTGCGGAAACATTTGTCCAGCAGTTTCTCGGCGGCATAGTCGATCTGAATGCAGCGGTTGAACCGGCCGGGGACATGGCCCAGATGCTCGCCGCCCTCAACGGCCAATTTGACGCCTATTTGATCCTGCTCCAGCAGTACGGAGTGGACCTGGCCAAAATAACGGACCTGGAGACTCTGCGCACGGAAGCCACCGAGCGCCTCCTGGAGGAGTACAAGATCCAGCTGGGGCTCTATGGGGAAGGATATGCAGAAGCACAACGAATGGAGGAGATCGAGCAGCGGTATCGGCAGTTCGGGCTGAGCACCGACCAGCTGATCGAAGCTTTTAAAAATGCGTCCCTGGCGCAGCTCCAGGTGGCGGCGCAAATGCTGGGCATCGGCTGGACCGACATCGCCGATGATATAGCCTTCTTGACCGGCGTCACCGAGGAGGCGGGCACCACCATCAGCACGGTGGCCAGCCAGATCCGCGCCAACCTCGACGCGCTAAGATCCGAGATCGGGACCCTCACCGGCAGCGGAGCGCAGTCCTCGGCCGCTATCGCCGGGCAGATCGAAGCCATCCTGGGCAAGGGCGCGGGTGAGTTGACCCTGGACAACCTCCTGGGCGCATCCGAGTTGATGTCCGATTGGCTGGCGGCCGCAGCAGAAGAGGCGCGCGCAGCAGTGGAAGCACAACGCGAGCAATACCAGAATGAGATCGACCTCCTCTATGAGCAGCGCGAAACCATCCAGATGCAGATCCGGTTGAAGGACGCTGTCGGGAACCTGGTCGGCCAGATCGATAACGCCATCCGGAATATCAGGTATTCGGACCTCAACGTCGCCATTCCCCGGCAAAAAGCGGAAGAGGCAAAGGTTGAACTCGAGGAATTATACCGCGCGGCCCTTGAGGGCGGGACTGCGGAAATACAGGAGTTCTTGAGTTTCGCGCCGACCGCCCTGCGCCAGTATCAGGAGGAGCATAAGTCCGACGCCGAATATCAGCGCTTTTTCAACCAAGTTGCGGGCGAGGGCGGCTGGATGGAAACCATCAGAGGCCTGGCCGAGACCGGATCGTATGACGAGGCCATCCTGTCTGAGCTTCAGGGCGGCAACGACGAGCTGCGGTCCATAGACGACCAGATCCAGGCGTTGCGCGACGCTATGGACGCCCTGGAGCCCGACTATTCGGAGATGGAGGCGCAGTTTGAATCGTGGGCCGCCGAGATCGAATCGCTGATCGCCCAGGTGGAGAAGCTGGACGAGATCAGGGGCATACTCGAGGTGGAGTGGAAAGGCTGGACCGGGGACGTCAAAGACGCGATGGAAATGCTCTTGACGTTGTTAGATGTATATGGCCCGGAGAACGAAATTGTTTTGCGATTTTTGAGCACGGTTCCGCTGGACCTCTTTCCGGATTTGAATTCGCTGGCTGCGGCGGCCGGGTGGATCGCCAAAGCAACCGGAGGTTTCGGAAGCACGGCCACCCTGGCGTTTATCAAACATGTGGCTTCGGATTGGCATTTTGAAAATATCGACCAGATTCTGGCGAGCATCGGCTGGCTCAAACAGGCTACCGGATCGTGGACATCAACGGCAGTGATCACGTTTGTCGCCGAACTGATGGACCGCTACAACGTACCCATCACCCAGATTGACTACTGGCTCACCCAGATGGGCATTACCGACACGGAGATCGCGCGGGAAGTAAAAGTCCGACTGATCTATACGATGGTTTCCAGCGGATCTCTCAACATGGCCGAGGTGGCTGAATTCGCATACAACGAGGCCTATGCAGCCTGGATGTCTCCCCGCTATTCGGCCGAGGCCGTCGAGATCCTGCGCACCCTGGAGGCCCTGGCCAAGATGTGGGGCGTGAATGCCGCAGGCAGCCTCGGGCATTACGTTAACGCATACGGCGGCTACACCGTGGACCCGGCCGCCTGGGCCAGCCTCTGGCAATGGCACGGCCGCCTGCCCACCTGGGGCGAAGGCGCCTATGTCACGTCGCCCACCCTCGGCTGGGTCGGCGAGGCCGGATATCCGGAAGTCGTGCTCCCCATGAAAGACGGCTATGTCCCGGCCAAAATCATCAACGGCGGTTCCACCCAGGCCGGGGCAGACCGGCCGATCGAGCTGAGCCTGACGATTCAGCTTGACCCCATTACCGGCACGGTCCGGGCCATCGCGCGAGAAGAGGCGGAAGAGCACCGGTTCACCCTGGTCCGGGCGCAAACCCTGCTGGACGACAGGAGGCAGCCGATCGAATGCTCCTGATGGAATTCCCCATAAACGGCGTGACCCAATACGTGAGTTATAAAAAGGTGTGCCGCCTGACCCATAGCTGGAAGCCCTATATCAAGTCCTTCACGCCTCCGTCCTGGCGCATGGCGACCCAGCACGGCGGCATGCGGCGTTTCGGCGGGGGGTCGTTCACGCTGAGCGCCCGGTTGTTTCGGGACCTGGGCGTCTGGCCGCCTCCGGCCCTGGCCAATACAACCGCCAAGAATACCGAAACCACCGAGGAGGCGGCGGTCGAGCTCTTTTCCTCCACCGTCTATCTGGTGAGCTATAACAATACCGATGTCAAATACGATATCCGCGAGCCCGAATATCCCCAGATGCTCCTGGACCAGGCCATTGATTACGACGGCAACGACGTGGATCTCCCCAGGGCGATCGGGCCGGTGACCCATGTCACGCTGGTGCGGCTGGAAAACGACGGCGCAGGCCGCCCGCGCTATCACCTGGGCGGGGCGCAGGTAGGGACCACCGCGATCGAGATCATCGGTTTTTCGTCGGCCTCGGGCGGCGCGGCCACCAGGGTGATCACCGACGGCGCCCACGGTTTTTCAAACGACGACACCGTCTATATCGTGGGGTCCGACAACTTCGACGACGGCCATGTGGCCAGCGATGCATCCGGATCGTCGTTCGTGATTCCGGTGGCCTTTGCCCAGGAGACCCTGCCGATTTCGGCCCAGTGCTACAAGGCCGGGGCCATCAGTATCCACGATGACGGCGTCCCGATCCCCGCCATCTTCAACGGCGACAACACCGTCTCTCTGACCGCCGACCCGGTCGGCCTGGTGACCATGATCGCAACCGGCGCGCAGACCACGCTCAGCGAGCTGGCGGACTGGTGCACCACCCGCCTGGAGATCTCGACATTTACCGACACCAACGGCCGCGATCCGTCGCCCGAGCTGTCCCGGTGGGAGACCAGCCAGCAGACCGTGGTGGATTTTCTGGACAAGGCATGCCAGTCGTCAACGCACCTGTTCGACATCAAAAACGACGAGCTGACCCTGGTGTGTCTCTTTAAGGACAACGGGTCGCGCACCCTTACGAATCATCAGTTTCGCAGGCGCGCCGAATACGGCAAGCCCAACCCGGTGAAAAAGCTGGTCTGCGAATGGCAGACCCAATACCACAAGGTCGGCTGGGTGAATGACGACGGTTCGGGCGGCCAGAGCCATTTTATCGCCACCGAGGATCACAAGATTGAAGAACCCCTGCATCCGGACGGCCAGGAGAAAACCATTGACGTGTTTCACACGCGTGAGGCGCAGGTCCGGAGCGCCCTGATCTGTATCCGGTCGATCTATGAGCGGGACCGGGCCACCATCGCCATTAACATGGATGCAGGCATGCCCGCGTCCGGCGAAAATTTCTCATGGGAGGACATCACCCTGCCGGTTGACGTGCCCGGATTCGTCCGCGTGCGGGACGTGGATCTTGACTTCTCGAAAAACAAGATCGTCATCTCGGGCGAGGGGTTGTTCATCCAGACCGATCGCATGTCCGACCCCGGCAGCGGCGCGGTTTCCGGCGCGGCCACCGAGACCATCGACAGCTTCGACATGACCCTGGGGCATGGCGCGGTCTGGTGGTACACGCTGACCGACGCGGCCCGGACGAACCGGCGGGCGGGCGTTATACAGGCCTGCTGGGACCAGGCAGCGGGCGGCCAGGTCACCATGATGCCGGACGAACACGGACCCGACACCGGCACCACCCTCGGGGTCGTGAGCTTTACCGTTGACAAGGCGGCCACCACCATCCGGTTTCGCGCCGCGTCCTTGAGCGGGACATGGAATGTTTACAGGGTTAGAAGGATTTTGGGGGCAACCTACTAATGGAGATCTCACACGGAGCCACAGAGCACATAAAGAAAGAATGCCGTCATTCGGGGCCCCGCATAAGATGCGGGATAAACTACAGCCGGAATCCAGGTCTTCGTGGCTTTGTGCCTTTGTGTGAGAATTAAATCATGGCCTTAAAACACTGTTTCAATACATGGGCGGCCCTTCAGGCGGTTGATCTTGCCGATTGCACGGACGGCGACACGGCCACCATGTATTTTAACGAGCGCGACCGCCTGATGCAGTTCGTTGCCACGGATACCGGCGCGGAGAACAACACCCGGCCGGGCCTGTACCGCCTGCGGCCTCACGACTATGTGAGCGCCGGGGTGTGGGTGGAGAGCCCCGGCAATGACTATGATACGGTGAACGGCGGCCAGATCATCGGAGACATTATTTACAGCACGAACTGGAGCGCTTCGGCCGGATCGATGTTTGATCTAAATAACGGTATTCTCAAAATGGGGGGAAGCGATGTTAACGCGGCCCTCAGTGCAACGACTGGGGTATTTATTGGCCGGGATTCAGGGGTCGATAAATTCGCGGTGGGTAAGGCATACGGGGACGCGGATGAGCAGTCATATATTATCTGGAATGGAGCTCTATCCATGCGGATGGCGGCTGGCGAGACATTCCAGCTATACGGCAGCATCACCATTAACGATGGCGGAGACATTAAGCTGGTCGGCAACGACGAAATTGGGGATAAGGCGACGGTTATCTTTTCGGAAAATGTGCGCATGGGGTGTGATTCGGACAGCAACCTGGGCCTTTGGAATTCAGACAATGAGGCGAGATTTTACATCGGACATGAACCTTCCGGCGGCACCTCTTATGCAGAAAGTGCATTCAAGGCAATCTCCATGTCCGCAACGGATTTGGTGACGATGCAAAGCGATGATGGCAGCGTCGCCTATGCGAAAATACAGCTGGCTTCTACATACAGCATGCCAAGCTTTACTATTTTTAGCCTATATTCTAATACGCATGGAATTTATTTATATGGGGTTTCCAACGGCAGCGGTGAAATGTTCAAAATATACAGGAGCGATGCTATATCAACGCATGACATATTAACCATAACCAAAGATGAAATGACGTTCGAGGGGGGTGTTTTGAGCTTACTGGAAACATCAACGCCTTCGGCAGACGGCAGTTATGGAAAAATTTACACGAAAAACGACAACAAGCTCTATTTCCAGGACGGAGCGGGAAGCGAGCACGAGCTCGCTTTTGCATAGGAGGTTGAGGTGACCAAAAAATCACAAAAAAAGGACAGCACGCCCGTCTATTCGATGTCCGTGCATGACCGGACCATGCTGCTGAACGCACTCCCCAGGAAAGGACACGAGGTCGAGGCCAGGGTTATAAAGGAGCTGCTGGAAAAACTGGAGCTGTCCGCCGACGAGCTCCAGCGGGCCGATATTATCGTTGAGAACGGGCTCATTCGGCAGGACGTCTGGGATAAGCGGCGGGAGTTCAATACAGACGTTCTGATCAACAAGGTCGAGAGGGGCATCATTAAAAAAACGCTCGAAAAACTGGAAAAGGCCGGGGATCTGCCGATCACCCACCTGGACCTCTGGGATACGTTCTGCTGACAGGCGGCCATAAATGACAGAATGGGATGAAACATACGAGCGCCTGTACCGCAACTCGGTCCTGATAAATACCGGCATCTCGACTGTCGACTCCTTTTCCGACAGCGAGGCGATGGGCGCGGAGTGGTGGTATGTGGCCAATAAGGGCGGCGGGGCCAATATGCGCACCGGGCACTTTGGGACCGACTGGGATCTGGTGGCCGACAGCAGCCCGGCCGAGATCACCGACGAATGCAGTCCGGACATCGGCACCACGCTCGGCGAGATCGAGTTTTTTGTGGACAAGTCCGGCAACTCCGTGCGTCTGCGGGCCGAATGCCAGAGCGACGGCTGGTCGGTTTATTTTGTCCGAATGTTCAAGGGGTCGACATAATGAAAATCATAGCCCTGGACCAGATAACGGCGGTAACGCCATCCAGCGAGGACGCCAACTATCCGGCGACAAATGTTCAGGATGATTTTCGCACCAACCCCTGGCAGGCCGGAAGCGCGGTCGAGTCCACTCTGACCCTTGACATATCGGCCAACAGCAACGCCCTGATGCTATCGTTTATGAACAGCGGCCAGGTGACGGTCGAGGTCAAGGACGCCGGGTCGTCAACCATTTATGGCCCCACCGCCCACAACATCAATACAGACAACCCGAATCTGTGGGTGGATTACGATCTTCAGGCGGGCGTGGCCCAGGCCCTTCTGACCTTTTCCGATCCGGGCGATGATCCGCCCTACTGCGGCATTGCGCGGGCCGCCTACGCATACTCGTTTAATCAGTTCGGATACGGCATGCAGGAGGGTTTGAAAGACCACGGGATCAGCGACGAATACAACAGCGGCGCCGACTATTATAAATATGTTGCGATCTGCCGCACCTTTTCAGGGTCGTTTTGGGTGGCGCGGGATAGCGATTTTTATACGTTCATGCATTCCATCGTCATGAAATACGGCCGGGGACCCTATGCCATGCGCCTGACCGATCTGTCAAATTGCGATTGGGCCGTATTCGGCATGCTGGACGTAGGCCTGCCCAAAGGCACCCATAAAAAGCCGACACGCAGCTTGATTAGTTTATCTATGAAGGAGGGTATGTGATGAAACGGTATATGATTACCTGGTTTCTGGCGATCCTGTTGATTCCCGGCTTGGCCTGGGCCGGTGAAAAGATCATCCAGGGGGACCTGCATCTTTATATTGACGATCCGTGCGCCATCTTTCAGGGAGCTGTTTCCGGAGACACGGGATGGTGGACCGGGGCGATCACCGACGCCGAAGGCGATGACGATGATCCCTTTAATATCGGAAGGGGCACCACGAAAGGCAGCAATATCCTGCTGACCCTCAGCCGCGACGGCAACCTGAGCGTGACCGGCACGATCTCCGGGACCAGTTATAATATATCCGGACTGACGGCCAGCCGGGCCGTCCAGACAGACGCCAGTAAAAACCTCGAGTCGTCCAGTGTGACCAATACGGAGCTGGGTTATTTGAGCGGGGTCACTTCAGGCATCCAGGGACAGCTGGACGCCCGCTGCCTCGAGTCGGTGTTCGGCGATGCCATCGGTCTAGGCCTGACCCTGGACGGCACTACGCTGAAAACGCACGCGGCCCTTCAGTCTATAGCAGGGCTCACCGAGACAAACGGCGGCCTATTGTATGGCACTGCCGACAACACATATGCATGGTTGGCCGCAGGGGCTGCTAATCGACTCTTTCAGGCAAACGGAGCGGCGGCGCCGTCATGGGTGGACTCCATTGACCTGGCCGGGACCATCACGGCGGGCGGCAACGTCACCCTGGACGGCACCGATCCGTCATTGATATTTGACGGCGACTCGGCAGGGGATCTCGACGGCTGGATCGGCCTGATCCAGGACGACAGCGGAGACACCACGGGCGACTATATCGGCATCGGAACCGGCACCACGCCAGGAACCAATACCAAGATGGTCGTCGACTCCTCCGGCAACGTGGGTATCGGAACGGCGATTCCGAATTATAGATTACATTTATATACTACAGCAGGAGGATTCCAACAGACATTAGAATCCGGTGCCTCAAATTCATTTGCGGCGATGAAGATACAAAATACATACAATTCTGGAACAGGAAAAATTGATTTATATTCCTTTGCAAATAACTATAGTGGCAATATTAGAAATCTTGGTGTTAACGCAATGGCAGAAGGTGCATGGATCTACTCCGGAGGTGCTGGTAAGAAGTTGTTAATAGACCAAAATGGTGCAGGTCAAATACATTTTGCAACAAATGGCGCTATCAGGGCTACAGTGAATGAAAACGGCAATGTTGGTATTGGTACGACATCGCCTGGATATGAGTTGGAAGTGACAGGCGACGTTTACGTTTCGGGTGATGTAAGTGCTCTCACCTTTACGGATCGAACGCCTTATTTTGACGGCGATGCCCTGGCCGCTATCAAAAATATCAAGGGCAAGGATGGTGAGATTGATCATGCTACCCTGCCCGAATTTGCCCGGCGCACGTTGCAGCGAAAGGAAACTGAAACCGTTTTGGGAGAACGGATCCCTATTGACCAAACAGATGCCTGGGAAGAATATGAAGAGACAGAAACGGTCTATGATGAAGATGCAAATGGCAAAAGAATTGTCGAAAAAATAAAAACGATTTACCGCGAAAAAGACGGACAGATCGTGGCTGAGAGGAAGCCCGTCTATAAATCCCACGAAGTTACAGTGCCAAAAAAGCGCCTGAAAGAGGGCGTCAATATTGATCCTGATACCGGGGAGCTTTACAACCAGGAATCAAGTGAAGTCGAGCATGTTATCTCGGAAGAGCCGGGCAGGGATCTGGGTGCGATGGTATCCATTTTAACCCAGGCCGTTCAGCAGTTGACCGCGCGGATCGAACAGCTTGAGGCGGCAAAATGACGGCCATAAAAAGACATAGAAATGCAATGAAATCAAACAAATAGCTTGACAATCTCGGTAAAATTAGGCCATAATTATAGCGCCTAAAATTCAACACCGAGAGATACTCGTAAAACGGAAATGATTGTGGTATCCTTAATAACTTGCGCCGAGTTATTTGTGATCCAGGAGGAGCATCTCAGCGCCGAAAACGGGCCTTGATCGGCCCGTTTTCAGGCCAAAAATAAGCGCGAAAAATGACCTGTCAAATCGGCTAGCCGGATTGAACAGGTTTTTTGCGCCCTTTTGAAGGGGGCTCAAAAGTTGTCGCAGAATATCTTTCAGTTTGTCGCAGAATATCTTTCAGCCGCCAATAGATCCACAACTGATAATGCTTTTCGAAAGGGATTTCCATCGCCTCAACATCGTCGGACGGGAAAAACAGTATCGATACTTTTTCCATGTGGTGTTTCTTGAGCAACTGTCCAATGGCTGTTGATAGAATCCGCCACGATACGGTTTCCGGATTTATCAGCAATACCTTAATCCCATTGAGCAATTCCGAAAGATTGAATCCGAAATCTGATT
>Ga0180434_10001144_pt1 | contig 38604 bp, 39 predicted proteins | sample SS_ome_7_FD_132453 | JGI IMG/M metagenome (GOLD analysis project Ga0180434, IMG submission 132453) | Hypersaline lake sediment archaeal communities from the Salton Sea, California, USA - SS_1_D_2 metaG | ecosystem: Environmental > Aquatic > Non-marine Saline and Alkaline > Hypersaline >... | reverse complement strand
TCCTCGATGCCGCCGGCACCCAGGAGATCGAAGGACTCGATTATCCCCAAGACGGTGCCCAGTATCCCAAGCAGCGGCGCCAAAGTCACAACGGTGTCGAGCACGTTGAGACCTCGCCTCATCCGGGCGATCTCCTCCTCGGCAGCCACCTGCATGGCCTCCGAGAGGCCGTGTTCGCGGTTTTCAAGTCCTGAGACGAGAACTGCCGCTGAAAAGTCTGAGGTCTTCCTGCCGGCGTCGGCGGCCCCTTCGAAGTTCCCCCTCTCGGTGAGACGGAGGATGGCCTCGACGGCGGCATGGGCTTTCCTCCGTGCTGCGCAGCACCAGAAGATCACTCTCTCGATGGTGATTGTGACCGACGCGACCGACAGCAAGACCAGCGGCCACATGACCGGCCCGCCTCTGACGAACAGTTCACGCATTCATCTACCTCTTAGTGTCCTAGACTTCGCCGTTGCGACGATCCCTCTTAGAGGGAGAGCCTCAGGCCCACGTATCCGGCAACGCCGGGCGTGCCGAATCCTTTGACCTCCTCGTAATTCTGGTCGGCGAGGTTTTCCACGCGGCCGAAGACCTCCAGGTTCTCAGCTATCGGGTAGGAGCCGGCGAGATTGAGGAGGGTGTATTCATCAAGTTCGACGCGCGGGGCTGGGTAGGTGGATGTGTCCACGTCCATTCTCTTCCCCACGTAGATGACCTCGCACGTTATGTTTCCGTCGTCAGGGAAGCGATAGGTTACGGCGAGGGAGCACTTGTGGTCTGCCCGTCGAAGCAGGTCCTTCCCCGTGGTCTTGTCCTCCGTGTCGGTATAGGTGTAAGACGCTCCCACCGTCAGGTGCTCGTTCGCCTGTGCTGTGACGAACGCTTCGACACCATTCGACTCTGCCTCGGCGATGTTGTTGTACGTTGACGTGACGAAGTCATAGTCGATGAGGTCGTCGAACTCGTTTTGGAAGTACGTCACACCGCAGGTGAGCTTCTCGCCCAGCAAGTGCTGCTCGACACCTGCATCCCAGCCCTGGCTGGTCTCGGGGTCGAGGGACGGATCTCCATAGTCGGAGAAGAGCTGAAACAGTGTCGGCGCCTTGAACCCCGTCCCGTAAGTTCCCTTGAGCTTCGTGCCCGTGGCCTCGATCAGATATGCTGGGGCTATCCGATAGGTCGTCTCCGAGCCGAACCGGCTGTGATCGTCGAGCCGGACGCCCAGCGTCGTGAACAGGCGGTCCCACAACTTGATCTGGTCCTGCAAGTAGTAGCCGTAGGTGGTCGCGGTCTCCTTGTCGAACGTGCTGGAATACGGGCCGAACATGCTTTCCGAGTAGTAGTCGGACGCACCCTCTTCCTCCTCGGCCTCGAACCCGAACGTGAGGATGTTATCCTCGTGCAAATAGAAGCTGTGCTGCCAGTTAAATCCCATCAACTGACTCTCGAAGGAGCTTCGCACGAGGTCGAGCGGGTGGTCCGGGTCGGGATCGTTGTCGTTGCGCCGATCGTGGGTTGTGAGCGACGCGCCGATCCTCTGCTCCCATAGGTCGTCAAGCATAGTGAGGTCGGCCTGAGCTCTGAGGAACACCTGCTCGGTGTCAAGAACGTTGTTCGGGTCGTCGCCGAAGGGGCCGCCGAAGTTGTCGATGTCGGCCTTGCCGTCTATGTATCGGAAGATGAAATCGACGGAGAAGTCCTCTGAAGGCGTAAGCCCGAACCTCGTCGAGACGGAGGTATTTTCGTAGCCGTCCTCTTCGCGGTTACCGTCATCTTCGGCCGCGGCCGATATCCCGCCGGTGTCCGTTCGGGAAATGCTGAAGGCGAGATTCGCGAAAGCGTTGCCGCCACTGAGGCCGGCGCTCTCCCTGTAGGTCTCGAAGGACCCGCCCTCTATCTGTGCCCAAAGCCGCGGCGCGCCCTCTCCCTTCTTCGTAATGATGTTGATCACCCCGCCGATCGCGTCCGAGCCGTAAAGGGTGCTTTGGGGACCGCGGATGATCTCGATGCGCTCGACCTCGTGGGTGGTCAGATTGGCGAAATCGAAGGTCCGCGCCGGAGTGATGGGGTCGTTCACCTCCACGCCGTCGATAAGTACCAGCGTGTGCTCGCTTTTCGCTCCTCTGATGAACACGGACGTGGGCTGACCTGCCCCGCCGCTGCGCACGATATCCAGCGCCGGAACGCTTCTGAGTACCTCACCCACGGTCCTCTGCTGGCTGTCCTGAATGTCAGTCGCACTGATCACGGTGCTGGAGCTTGCCACTTCGCGCGAAGGTGTCTCGAGACGCGTTGCCGTTATGATGATCTCCTCGTCGGGCTCCCGCTCGGCTTCGTCGATCTCACCGTCAAATCCCAGGCAAATCGCCTGGATGGATGTGATCAGAAGCAGAAACCCGACAACCGATGCGAATCTATGTCTGCGAAGCATTCAAACCCACTCCTTCTCCAAAAAAGAATCCCCGAACCCGCCTTGGCGGGCTCGGGGATGCCGTTTTCCATCCTCTTTCTGCGGCCATCAAGACACGGCCCCAGTCCACGGGAGCCTTAGATGTGCCGATGCCGTGCGGGCAGGTCTTCTGGCTTCCGGATCATCCTACCGGCCGCGCCTTCCCGTCCTTTCGGACAGTGGCGTTGTTGCGGCTTTCGTACCCGGTCACAGCGGCGGGTCCGCGACGGATTCTCACCGTCTTCCCTCTTGAGGCCCAACGGGCCTACCCGCATCTACACCCAAAATCTATCCGACTCGCGGGCCAAAGTCAAGCCTCCGCAGGGATCGGCGCATCCTGCCCAAGCGCAGGCTACGGGGCTCCGGCGTGAGAGCGTGTGCCCAGTATGACGAGGCCGTGGCCGTAGTCGGCCACGTAGATGAGATTTCCGCGGACCTTGACGTTGAGCGCGGCTCCCGGCGTGTCGCGATGCCCGATCTTGGTGGGGTGGTGCGGGTCGCTGACGTCTATCTCCCATACGCCGTCTTCGTAAACCGTCCCCATGTACACGGTGTCTCCCTGGATATCCAGTCCCTGGACCTTTGTCGCCTTGCCGACCATTGGCCCGTAGAGGTTTGAAATGATTTTTGCTTCTTCCGGAACGCTGACGTCAATAATGACGAGGCCAAGCCCCGGCTTGCCCCCACGGCTTCCGCTGTCGGTCAAGTAGGCGTAGCCGTCCTTGACCACAACGTCGTAGGGTTCCCCGACGGTCTCGACGACGCTGACCTCGACGGGTGCATCCGGCTTGGAGATATCAAGTATGCGCAGGGCATGCTTGACGTCAACGACGTAAAGGTAGTCCCCGTCGACCCATACCTCACGCGCCCTCGGCATCGCGACAGTGGCCACTTCCGAAACGTTGCTAGGATCGGCCACGTTGAGCACGCGCAGTTCGCTTGCCGCCGCAACGTAGAGGTAGTCGCCGGACCGCATGCATCCTTCCACCCAGTGCCCCATTGTCTTCGGGCGGTCGTCGATATACGTATCCATGACCGGGTGCGCGGGGTCGCTTGCGTCGATGATCGCAAGCCCGGTGCCGTCTGCCATGTAGACCTCGGTTCCCGACACCCACAGGTCCTCAGCCAGCCCCATCCGCGGCTCCTCCAGGTGCCCGGCTTCCTGCGGATGTCGAGGGTCCGAGACGTCGATGATGTACAACCCGTCATGGCCGTCTGCGATGTAGGCATGGTCGCCCGAGACGAAAACCCCTTCGGCCTGGTGGGGGAGTGGCGCGTTGGCAACGCGCTTGGGCCTCGTCGGCTCGGACACATCCAAGATCCACACACCTTTCGGATCCTTTGCCGGAACGGACAGGTATAGTCTGGAGTCCATGAGAAGGAGCGGCCCGGTCCCTGAACCCACGCGCATCCGTCCAACTGCCTCCAGGCCATCGAGACTCAGGTCAACCACGTTCAGCCCGGTGATTCTGGAGGAGAGGTAGGCGTACTCGCCGCCCAGCGCAATCAACTCGCCTAGATGCGGCTCAGGTCCAAGCGTTCTGATAACCTTGGGGGACCTGGGATCTGTAACGTCCAACTCGGTCAGGTACGTGTCGGTGGGGAAAGGCCTGGTGGGCTGCCGCTCGATCACGTTGTGCAAGACGTGCGCGCGAGGGGGTGCGGAAGCGAGGTCGAAGACGATTCCACGACACTCAAGCGACGTCACGTAACTCAGCGCCGGTGCGTCACTCATATCCAGAACGGCAACGTTGCGCGTCGTTCCATCAAGGAGCACGTACAGCGTGTCCTCGACCAGACGTACGGCCTTGGCGCTCCCTTCCGCAGGTTCCCACGACGCCACTTCCTTCATTGTGTTCAGGTCGATTGCGAGAATCCCCGCCTTTCCCGCGGCCACGTATGCGTACGCGTCTTTGAGCACAACATCGGGAACCGTATGTGCACCCTCCCATGCCGCGATCTCTCTGATAGAGGACAGATCGGAAATGTCGTACACGCGCAGGCCGCGGCTGCCGTTCGCCACAACCAGCCCACCGTCCGATACGACCACCCTCCCAACGTGTCCGGGGGTAGGGAATCTCACCAGTTCTTTCAACTCGTCTTCGGAGAGGTCAAACACGACGATTCCTCCCGCGGCTCCGACGTACATGCGCCCATCGGCAACTGCGACGGCCGACGCGGTTCCGTACGGCCACGAGCCTACGACGGGCAGCTCGGCGAGGTCTCCAGAATAGGCGGCAACGGAGAGCGAGCAAACGGCGAATGAGAGCGCAAGCAGGGCTCCTGCTGCGGAGGCTATGAACTCCATGGCGACTATGCTCCTTCGTGCATGGCGACGTGCGCCGTCGTTGAGGTGAGCGTCCAAGTGATTCGCCATGGGAGTCGGTGAGTGCAAGTTGACCTAAACAATTCTATTCTCACGGCACGTGCGCTTCAAGCTCCGGGCCGCGGCTGCTCGGCGTGAGGGCCCCCTCTGCTGACATGTTAGGCGTGCCTGCCTGGCATCGTCCGAGAAGTTACAAACTTTTACTTGTGCGCACTCGCCTCGGAACGGCCCAGTAGGTAATATACGATGGTGTGGATCAGCTCAATGTCGCACGAATTACTCTAACCCTTATACCAGGGAGGAAGCCGTGAGCATCAATCGTAGAGTGCGAACGGGTGCCCGATTGAGCATCGCAGTTCTGTCTGTATGCTTTGTGGGCCTTCTGCTTTGGGGCTGCCAGAGCGAAGGAGCAAAAACTGTCGCGGCTGCCCCGCATGCGCAAAGCGCATTGCGCTTCGATTGCGGGACGGCGGATTCGCGTGTCATGGCAGGCTACCAGCGTCTGACAGGCAGCGACCTGTACACCGCGGCGAAGGGGTACGGTTGGGAAGGGGCGAAGCCCAGCGATCTTGTATTCGGCTCGCTGAAGGGGCGTGATGACCGGGGGATAGGCTGGGAGCAGGTCTATATCGACGAGAATCGGAACGCTCTCAACCAAGATGCCGTCACGAGCGAGGAGGAACTGGTCTTCCGCGCCGACGTTCCTGACGGCACCTACCGTGTCTCGCTGACGCTCGGCGACCTCAGCCAAGCAATAGGGTCGATGACCGTGCGGATGAACGGGAAGGTTGCGGACGAGCGGGTTGCCGCCTGGACGCCGGGAGTCTATCGACAGATGCATAATACTCCCGTCGGGTGGTGGGCGTACGTGCGCAGCACCGTGAAAGTCAAGAACGGAACTGTCCGGATATCGTTGACGAAAGACCAATCGTACTACGACCAGCAGATGGAGGAGCAGAGCGCCTGGGAAAACCCGACGGGCATCCACTGGCGGGCAAGCTGGAACAAGAAGGAGCCGCCTTACTACTACATCGGCTATCCGTTTGTCCACAACAGCGTGATGGCGATAGAGATTCTTCCGTACGTGGCCCCGCCGGTAGTTGGTGATCACGATACGCTTACGCTGACCAAGAAGATTCAATGCCCGGCGCTGCACGATGCCATTTCCAAGTACAACAGCGGCGATCCTGCTGCCGCCGTCAAGGCGCTGGAAGGGGTCAAAGAACCCGAGGCGCAGGTGGCCAAAGCGATCGTCCAGGTGTGGCTCGCGGGTCGCATGGACCTCGAGACGGAGGACACGCTCGTTCCCGCGGCAATCAAGGTCCTGCGGAAGCACGTTGCCGCGCGTCCCGAGGATAACGGCGTCGCCGAGGTGCTCCAGGATGCGGAGATCTTCCAGAAGGCCCTGACCATCCACCTCACTCGCGGACAAATAGGCATGGTCGACGGCAAGGCCGTACAGAAGAACCACTTCATCGAGAACGACAAGGCCATCGGCTGGTGGTGGCTTATCAATGAAGGCTCTCCGCTCTATTACAAGTCCCAGCTGCGCCTTGCGATCGCAGCACACATGCTCAGGCCCTACATCCCGGCGCTATATACGGAGGGCGAGATATTTAAGGAGCTGGAGAATAAATTCCCCAACAACCGTTTTGTGAAGTACTACCGCAACTTCGTGTGGGAGCCCTACGGCGACGGGACGCACCCGACGGACTGGTACGTGGCCGACTACTACAGCAAGACGGAAGGGTCGCCGGAGTGGGCAAGGCTCCTCCAAGAGACCTATGCAAGGATGGTCGATTGGTCGGAGTGGTGGATTAAGTTCAAGCAGCGGCCGGAAGGAAATATTGGAGGCGGTTGGGGAGACGACGTCGAGATCATCGGCGCGTTCGGATACATGGGGTATATCGCCAAGGGTGTGTCGGACCTTTCGGTTCAGGGGACCCGAAATATGGTGGAAGGCATGTGGACGCTTTCCGAAGTGGATCCCGACCTCGGCTACTGCCTGCCCTTGGCCGACGCCGAGCATACGGCTGAGTGGACCGGCAACACCTTGGGGATGATGGTGCAGATCGACCACGGCAATCCCCTTTGGATTGAACGCAGCCTGAAAACGGCGAAGCTGATGCGCGATCTGTGGACCGACTACGACGACAACCGCCACCGTCACTTCAGGGCCAATTTCTTTGGCGCTTCGCAAATCGGCGGCCCCGACCAGGCCAATGACTCGTGGATCAACTATCGCGCCATCAGGCCCGGGGCCGCAGTGCTGGCGTACAACCAGAACCCGGAGATCTCGCAGTGGTTTGTCGAGATGGGAGACGCTTGGCTCGCCGCCGCAATGTCCACCGAAAGGGGCAAGCCACAAGGCGTGATACCGGCTCAGGTCTCTTTCCCTGAGGGAATACTCGGCGGCGTCGATTCGCCCAACTGGTACACGGCCAGTCATCCGCCGGGCACCGTCAACTACAACTGGGCAGGGACGGGCGGCCAGAGCTACAAAGGTTACATTCAGGACTTGCTCATGACCGCCTATAGGCAGACGGGAGACGAAAAGTACCTGAAGCCATTGCGGCTCGAGTACGAGTTGACCGATCGTTACGGATACACTCCCGAGGTCCACGGCGGCGTCAGGCTGGGCAAAGCGCCTTGGCTCACCGTGGAAATCCCGACCCGTGGCGGCCAGGATCTGCTGCTGGAGAGGTGGACGCCGCCGAAACGCGAGCAGGCCGAAGCCGCGCCCGCTGGCAGAGGATCTCCAGCCCCGGCAGCGAAGCCCGCGGCCGAGGAACCGCCGGCGGAAGAAGGAAGCGAGCGCTGGGTCGCAAGCAACCTCAAGCTGGCAGAGGCATGGCTGGTTGCCAAGCGCATGCTTGAGGGGCGTAAGGAAGGTTTGAAGAACGACATAACGAAGCAGCAGATCGTGGACCATCTGATGTTCGAAAAGGAAATGCGGAAGATAACCTGGCCGCTGATGACAACCCAGTCTTCGGCGACCGACCGGGTTCCAATCAACGGTCTGCTGCCTACGATCTTCACGATGACCGGAGGGAGCTTCGGAGGGCCGCTGCTCAGGGTGCCCATAACCTACGTGAACACCACCAAGTACTTCGCGGCGGCGGTGATGGCCGCCGACTCACAGGGCTTCCGAATCCTCTATCACAGCATGACCCCAGACGCCCGCGAGATCGGGATTGTCCCGTGGGAACTAGAACCCAACGGCCGCTACGTTCTGAAATACGGGCCGGACGCGGACGAGGATGAAGTGATGGACCGTGTCACCGAGAAGCGGGAGTTCGTGTTCCCGCAGGCGGGGACGCCGATCTACATAACGGTTGACCCCAAGGTGACCTATGTTGTGGAACTGGATCAGACCGAGCGCGGGCGGATAGCAGAGCGGGCACCCGACCCGGCGCTTTCCGCCGGTGACATAAGGTTGGGCCATAGAGGGGGCTTCCTGCTCGCAAGAATCCACAACGTCGGTGGCGAAGCGGTCCGCGGCGTGGAAGTGGCCTTCTACGACGGGAATCCGGATGAGGGCGGCACTCCTCTCGGCACCTCGGTCATTCCGAACATCGAAGCGCCCAACGACCTGGAGCCGCGTTCCGTCACCGTGGGCATCGGCTGGAGCCCGACTCAGGAGGCGCACGAGATATACGTGGTAGTAGACCCGAACGATGAGATAGAGGACGAGATCACCACCTTCAACAACGTTGCGCACAGGACTCTTCCCGAGAAGGATACGGGTAAGCCTGTGCTGATGAAGGTGACCCCGTCTTCGTCCGGGGGGAGGGGACGATAAGCTCCCAGTCGGTGGATGCTTCTCGGCCCGCTTGGCAGCGCAGGGTAAACGCTACTGCCACAGCAGCCCTACGTGCTCTTGCCATCGTGGCCGCAACGCTCGGCGTGGTCTTGGGGGCCGTGTCTAGGTGTTACGGCGCTGAAGAGGCGAGGAACGCCATGCCCGCGGCGGCTAATCGATCAGGTCGAAACCCCGAGATTATGCCTGTGCCGGGGATGGTCTACATCGCGGCTAGGGAGTTCATCAGTGGGACCTCGGACGGAGAGAAGGAAGAGCTGGCCCGGGAGTGCGACGTGCACCCGAGTTGGTTTCAGGGCGAGCCGCCTCGGACCCGTCAGACCACCGACGCCTTCTACATAGACAAGTACGAGGTCACCAACGCGCAGTTCAGAACTTATCTTGACTCCACCGGTCGCATGACCACGCCGCTAATCTGGCCGGGCGATCGGCCGGAGGGATTCGAGAGCTTGCCGGTCTGCGGCGTGAGTTACGACATGGCCATCGCCTACACCAAATGGGCGGGCAAGCGATTGCCGACTCCTCTGGAGTGGGAGAAAGCCGCGCGTGGAACTGACGGGCGGCGCTATCCTTGGGGAGACGAGTGGGACCCCGAAGCTTGCGACCACGCGATCGTCGGTGAGATCCCGGATCTTCCCAAGCCGGTCGGATACTTCCCCAAGGACGAAAGTCCATACGGCGTGTGTGGCTGTGCCGGCGGCGTTGTGGAGTGGACCGCGAGTGACCTCTCATGGACGGGCGGCCCAAATCCCAATATCTCCTGGAGCATGGGTGGGTCCTTCGTCTTCACCGAGCCCTACAACTTCCGCTGCGCGACCCGGGCCTTCACGCAAATGCGCAACAACCGCCTTGCCTTCCAGGGATTCCGCTGCGCTCTCGACGCGGACAAAGCCGCGCAATGGGTGGCCGAACATCCGAATCCGTTGCTTGCAGCCCCTCGTTCGCAGCCTGTGAGGCCCGTGGCGGAAGTGCACGCTCCCTCCAAGCACCCAATTCGACTCGGCTCCAGCGGCAAGGGAACCTTCATCTCCATCACCGTGCCGGCCATGGGAGGCTCGAGCTTTTCGTTCCAGGTTCCTGAAGTCGTTTTCTCCGACCGAGGCGCTGTCTTCATCGGCCACAAGATGCGCGGCAGCGGCTGGCGGGTCTCCCCTGATGCCAGTGAGGCGATACTGGATTACAGCGAGGCAGGGGAGGCGGGCGTCACCGGTGTCGTCCGCGTTGGCGCCGACTACGTGGATTACGAACTCACTGTTATCAATAACGGAGAGCAGCCGCTGGGCAGCGTGGTTGCCAGCTCGTGCCTCGCGGCCGGCGGCGAGCCCCTCTTCCGCGACCCCGAGCAGCGCCGCACGTCCGTAGTGATCGATGAAGGATGGACCCCCCTGTCCAAGGTTAATCGGGGAGAAGGCGTGCGGAACCTATACCGCAAGTACCGCATCGCCGGCACCGAATACGACCGGGCCCATCCCGCCCTCGGCATGTACGAAGCGGTTACCAAGGCGAAGAACGATCTCCTCGCGATAACTTCCATCGACGGGGAATGGACCATCGCCGTTGCAGCCGAGGACGGCGTCATGCTCATGAGCAACGCCGAGTACTCGTGCATTCACTCCGAGCCACACTTCGGCGCTATCGAGCCGCGTGAATCCGCCGCGCGCCGCGGCCGCCTGTACTTCATGCGCGGCACGCTGGAAGACCTGGAACAGCGTGCGGCAGAAGATGGTTTCGGCAGCGTGCAGTGACGTTACATGGGTGTTGACATAATTGCCGGTGCGGCGTAGCATTGTGAAAAGTCGGTTCAATCCCGTGGCGCTCTCCCGTTGCGTTCGGCGAAAGCGCTCGGACACCCCGACTCAGAACACGCCCCCTTAGCTCAATCGGTAGAGCAGCGGATTCTTAATCCGGAGGTTGGAGGTCCGAGTCCTCCAGGGGGTACTGACCTAAGTGCTTTGGGCCGGGACGCTTAGGCGAAACGGCGGGAGAGGTCAAGTGGGCGGCGGTGACCGGGCGGTGACTGGAAACTTGATTTCCGTCACCGTGTACAAGCGCAAGGACCGCAAGCGAAACCCGTACTGGCTCAGCTATCGGCTGCCGTCAGGCGAGCGGATCCGCAAGCCAGCATCCCACCGCGAAGACTACGCAAACGTGAAGGCGCGAGAGCTGGAGGCAGAACTGAATCGGGGGAATTTCGATCCGGCGTTACTGACGGTTGGCGGCTTCGTCGAGAGTTTCCTGGTGACACTCAAGGCCAGCCGGAGCGAACGCCACTACAAGGGGTGCGTGCGGACGCTGGGGTTATTTGCCCAACGCTACGGGCATCTCTGCCTCCTGGACGTGACGCCGGGCCATGCTCAGGAGTTCATGTCCACCCGAGGGCATCTCGCTGCGGCGACGCAAGCGCGCGAGCTGCGCGAACTGAAGGCATGTTTCAGTACGGCGGTGAAGTGGGGATACTTAGCTCACAACCCGTGCGCTCCTGTGAGGACTCCCAGGGTCCCCCGCAACAAGCCGGAGATACCGGCAGCGGCAGATGTGGGCCGACTGCTGGAAATCGCACGCGACACGCCGTTCTACGCTCTGCTGGCGACCGCGGCATATACTGGCCTTCGGCGCGGCGAGCTGGCCTCCCTGGAATGGAGCGACGTTGCGCTAGATCGGCGCGTCCTCCGTGTTCGCAATAAGCCGGGCCACCCAGTGAAGGACTACGAGGAGAGGGCCGTCCCCATTCCTGACGCCTTGTGGCGTATTCTACCGCGGGTGTGGTGGGATTCACCACGCGAGGGCTGGGCGTTCCCATCGCCGAAGGGAGCGCGGTGGGATGTGAATAACCTGAGCAAAAAGCTACGGCCTATCTTCCGTGCGGCTGGCCTCGCCGGCGGCCTCCATCAACTCCGACATGCCTATGCCAGTCGGCTTGCGATGAGCGGGGCGGATCTCCCGGCCATACAGAAGCTCCTGGGCCACGCGAACATTCAGACGACGATGATCTACGCCGACGTGACCGAGGAGCATCTCAAAGAGCAGGCGGCGAAGCTGAGCTATTAGCTTGCCTAGACTGCCCGTAGGACCAGGTGCACGATTGCTGCCGGTACGATGATGGCCTCATACGCGGGGTTTAGTGGTGAGAGTCGATACATGGCGGCACCGCCCTCAACCTTCGCGAAGAGCACCGTTCCCGCCCCTCTCTTGAAGTCCACGAGGCAGCAGTCGCCGTCCTTTGGGAGCTCGTCGTAGCTAAACGAAACAGCGCTCCCGAGAGGGTAGGTTGGCTCCATCGAGTCGTCGAGGAGCTCTCCTACCCACATATGGTCCCTGCCTTGGTTGGTCCCGCAGATGTTGCTCGCGGGCCAATGGACGGATACCGTGCGCATAGCGCACCTCCTCCAGACACAAAGGGGCCGGAGAGCGTCATCAGCTACACAGAAGCTGCCGAACGGCTCACGCCGCCCGGACTCTCCGGCCCCTCTCCCCAGACGCAAAACGCCGAGACGGGCTCGGCGCTTCAGGTCTGGATTCCAATTGTGTCCGTTCTGTGTATCCATGACGAGAGGAGTATATCACACCGAGTCTCCGTGTCAAGGGGAGATTTTCGTTTTGCGTATGCTGCCTGTCCTGATCAGCCGCCAGAGGCCGCTCACCAGCTCCCACGCACCCACAGCGATGAGCCAGACGAGGCCAGCGACGACCTTCATTGGGAGCGGGACGTTATAGATCGAGCCACCTCGGCCAGCCAGTTGAGTAGCGCCATAATAGCCATCATTGGGAGGCCGGCGATCCACGCGCAGCCCAGGGCCAGAAAGAAGGCGGCGAGCGCGTAAACCAGCGTGAGCAGTCCGCCGCCGTCGACTGCCATTTGGACGCGCAGGGGTAAGAGGTCGGGCAGGACCTCGTAGAAGAATCGCCAGCCGTAGGCTAGGCCAGCGACCACCGAAGCCGCAGTCAGCACGTATAGGACGATCTCGCCGACGACCTTGATGAAGGCCCAGAGCTTCCTCACGTGGTGCCTCCGTTCTCGGAGCGAGACTCAGCATAGGTCTTTCCTGCGTTCTCGTCAAGGGCTATTTCAAAGGTGATGCCCTGGCATGTCCGGGAGGACCTCGCGCGGGCCGTCTAGGGTTGCCTTGAGTATCTTGATCGCCGCCTTCCGCCTGATGCCCGTGGGCCGGCATCTACCCTTGTGCCACCCCCAGACATTTGCGTAGACGCGCCTGTTTTTGTCGCCGATCTCGTCGCCGACGTAGTCCGCGAAGTCGCCAAGGGTTTCTCCTGTGACCGTCATCCACTCGTCAAGGAGCCTCGGCCAGGGGCTCTCCCCCTTCAGCTTGGCCTTCTTGATCGCTTGTGCCACTGCCATCAGTATCCTCTTCTAGGGCTTTCTCCAGGTTTGCTTGATGTGTCGCCAGCGCCCAGCAGGCGTTTGCGAGTCCCACCTGATAGGCTGCGGCGACCTGCTTATGGATGCTCTGGAGCGCGGTCATGCCCCCGAGCATGTCTCCCTCGACTGCGATTCGGGCGGCCTGGACGTTCTGGCCGACTGTCCTCTCTATTCTGCCAAACATCGCCATTACGCTGCCCTTGAATCCCTCGTCGAAGCCCGTTTGCGTCTCCTCAAGCGTCTCGTCGCTCAGGCGGTCCAGGAGTTCGCGGTAGATCGCGTTGCGGCGTTGCGTGTAGTCGTGGTCCGTCATTTCTTCTCCTCTTCCCTGCCTGGCGTGTGCTCGTGCGGCGCGTCGCCTTCCTCCATCTCAGAGAAGGCAATCAGGACGGTGGCATCGAGGATCCCCATGAGGTAGCTCATCTCCAGCGCGTGGACGAGGCCGTCCTTGTGCGCCGCCTTGAGGCCAGAAGCGGTAACGGTTCGAACTAGCCTGCTTAGGTTCCGTTGGGCTGCCAGCCAAAAGTCTTCGCCTCGATTCGTGATAAACTCGCGCATCTTGTACCAGCCGGGCAGGGGTTCGTCGGTCGTGGCGCACTTGCCGGCTTGGGCTAGTAGCCGCGTGAGCACAACTGTGGCCGCAGCCTCTAGCGCATCAAAGCTCGTCATACTCGGTCCCTCCTACGGTATGAGCCCCAGCCCCCGCGCTATGAAGAACGCGACGAGCGCTCCCGCGTAGATGGCAAGGGCGTACTGCTCAATCTGTCTGGCTCGGTTCATTGGCCTCGTCGCCTCCCTTCGGGTATTCGCGTAGCAGCACACTGCGCCAGGGGCTGGCTAGCAGGATTGCGCGGAAAGCCTCCGCCCCGCTGCCGTAGACCGGGTGGCAGGCCTGGCCGCTCCATACTGCATACGCCGCGGCTTCGCCAGGGAATCCCTTCGCCAGCCGCAGAAGGTTGTCATCGTCTGCCAGGGCGATAGCGCGGAAGAGCGCCGTGTGAAAGTGGCCGGCGTAGTGGAAATCAAACTGCACCCACCGTTCACAGCCAGCGGTTAAGGTTTCGTCCGCACACTGCAGTAGCGCCCAGCGTTGGGTCGTATACCTCTCTAGCGTCCGTGGCTCCAAAGTACTCACCTCCGACTGTCGTTTCGTGTGTGGGGCCGTGGTGACATCGAATAGGAATTCGCCCTGGGGGCTGGCGTTGCTGCCTCCCGTTCGGTATACCTCGAAGTGGTCGAATCCGTAGCGGTCAACGCTGGCGACCACGCGGACTCCAAGGTTGCAAGTCCGGATGTGGCCCTGTAGTCCATCTTTGGCGCCGCCGCGGCGTGTTGCCTCCGTCTTTGCCGTGCCGTGCAGGCTGCCGTAAAAGTGGCTCATAGCGTCTCTCCTGTTCGCCAGCTGGGACCCGCGGAGGTGGTCCCCGCGGGCCGCTGGCGTCCTCTCCGTGCTACTTCCTGTAGACGTTCAAGCCGAAGTACACCCCCGGCTTGCCTCCGACCTGCTGGTTGCCTCTGCTGGTGGCAACAACCGTTGTCCGGCCGCTCTTGCTGGGTCCCAGGTCCTTGGTCAGGTCAACCTTGAGTATCAACACGCTGCCTTGGACTTCTGCGACTACGTTCTGCATTTAAGATCACCTCCTCCCCGACCCTGGCGTTTGTGGTGTCGTCCTCAGTGCCGCCGGAGGTCATGAGCCTCCTGGGGTCGTTAGCCCTAGCGGCTGGGTCTGCTACCGTTTGTATGCGTTGGCCTGTCGAATCCAAGGGGCTGCGGCCTCTCTGGCCCGGCGGCGGACCTCAGTGAGGATCTGTGCTTGCGCGATGCGGACGTGATGCATCGATGGGGCTTGCGCGTCCGGGTTGTGCTTGACCTGTTGGGCGAGGCGGTCGATGGCGTTGATGATCTGGCGATACACGAGGTCGGCTCGGTCAGGTGGCATAGTGGATCACCTCCTCTCTTGGCTCGTGTCCTCTACTGTCCATAGTCTATCATGCACCACAGAGGGTGTCAACAGAGCTTCGACAAAAATTTAACACGAGCACGAAAAGGGGCGGCGGTGCTATCGTCAGGCGGGATTTCGCGGGAGAGAAAAACACGCCAGAATGGCGAATGGCAACCCAAAACAGGGAATAGGCGCTAGGCCGCGGGCAAGGTGAGGGCCTTGCGGTCGTGCTATGGGCGTGGCGATTGGTGCTACGGGTGGGCTGGCGGCGTAGTGGCGGGGTTGGAGTTGGCAGGGAGATCACTTCTACCGCTCTCCCTCTGCACTGTCTCACCTTCTGCGGCCTGCTGGAGCGCTTGTCGGTTTCCTCGGGGGCTCTGTGCGCCTCGTAGCGGCTCGATCTCGGTTTCGCGGGCTATGTGCCTGGGGCCGGCGCGTTCGTCGCGCTGTGGCACCGTAGCGGCTCAGCGATGCACCGTGTAGCAGGGAGAGCGGTCATTGCCGGGGCGGCTTAGAGATTCCGAGGGCTCAACCAGCTGGCTTATGGGGTGCTCGTGGAGTCTGAAATCCCGCCAGAATGCTCAATCCCGCGCGTTCTAACCGCTGCGGCTAGCCACAGCGAGGCCCGACACCCCTTATTGATACTGTCAGGCACGATCACCCCGCCTAAGTGCTCGATTACACGCGGTTATACTCCTCTGCGTATGACTATACCCGCTCCGTAAGGAAAACAGCCGAAAATTATCTCTGGAGGACCCGAAGCAGTCAATGGGGATCAAGCCTACTGCCTCAATATCTCCTCTTAGGCTACAATCGGCGACGCGCGCGAAAGAGGGGGGGGGGTATGTCCGGGCGCTCAAAACCAATAAATCCTAGCTCACTCACACGGCATTTGCAAAACTCGGCCCTACGGCAAAACGAACAACACGGTCGCCGCTCCAAGCCCCCCGATTACCACCATGAACACGACGGGCACGAGATCAAGGGGGTTGCCGGCCATCGGGTCCAACGGGTAGTTCTTTCGCGTCTGGACGTTATCGACAATCCCCAATATTCCAACGGCAAACGAGAACGCACAGAGTGCCAGTCCCGCGATTTTGCCTATTTCCATTTACGCCTCCGCGGCCTTCTCGTGGAGCCTCCGGATGGTATCCCGACTCAGGAGGAAGAAAGCTCCTGAGCGGCGGCGTTTTGAGGGGATATTCCAGTTTCGGAGGATGCGGGAGACTGTTTTGGGGTTGAGGTCGTCGTAATCCTCGCGGAGGTCGTTTGCGCGGTCAGTGATTTCCTTGTTGGAGTACCATCCGGGCATGTATTTCGAGACTGTGAGGGCGGCGTTTGCTATGTGCCTGTCGCGTTCTCTGAGCCAGTTCACTCTAGGCGCCCCTTTGGCGATGGATAGCATCTATCCCGTCTTTCAGGCCCCGAAGCGTCCAAGCCGTCAGCCAGGTCTGGCCGTGTCCCAGCCCCACGTCGGTAGCCCAACGGCCGCCACAGCCCCTCCGACAGATCTGGCCGCGGTAGAGAACCGTCTCCATCACTGCATCGGCGCGCCCACCGACTCGTTCGCGGCCCCGAAAGCCTGCCAAGAGATTAATCCGCATCATCGCGTTACCTCCTTCAGCAGCATGATCCGGTCGTAGAGGCGGGTCCCTTCGGGGAAACGCCGTGTATGAAACCCGCTTCGCGTCCACAATTTCGTATCTTGGGACCCTGCTCCTATCGCCAGATATGTACTGTGGGTTTGCCTAGAACATTCTAGGCTGACAAAGCTCCGCGCTGTTTCTGGAGACGAGAAGGCAGAAATCGGTCCGCATCCTTCCAATCGCCCTACCATCTGGTTCAGTGGATACTCCATCGCGCACGCGAGGCCAGAGGCGCTAGTTGCGTAACCCGACATCCACCCCGGCCTCTTACACACCTTCCAGCAGAACTCGTAGGGCGCGGTATCGGGCGTACCAAGTGGGTCATAGAAGTCTGGATCGGGGGTTTTGCCTCGTGGCGCTGGTTCTGTCTGCGCCTGTGTGAAAGCATCAAGCTTTTCGGCGCGTTCGGTATTGTAGTGCTTCATCAGGCGTTCAACGTATTCTTCCAGTTTCTCAACCCGCTCGGTAAGGGCGCTAAGGTCGATGCGTATATGGCGGTCGCCGCAGGCGGCGTACTCTATCGCATCGTCAGGCGTTAAAGGCTGCTGCTTCTTCTCTCTGCGGGGCACTGTTCTCACCTCCTCGACAAGATTGTCAAGCCGCTCCCTCACGACGAGTTCCCGACCCGTAAGCGTGCGATCCCCCGCCCGCCCATGCAAGTAGTCCCACTCCCACGCGAACTTCTCCGCGAACTCCTTTAGCGCCTCAGCGCAGGTGTGCTGGCCGCCGGCGGTTCTGATGTGGAGCGAATCACACCTGATGAACCAATACCGATGGCCGGCATCCTCGTAGCAGTCTACTTGCCATGCCAAGGGCTCCCGCAGATGGAACTCACGGCCAGCTGAGACTATCAGGTCCGGGCCTACCTTCTTCGCCATCTCATCCTCCTTCCGCCACCTTTCTCCGCCATGTTCAACACACTACCACATTTTCGAGGGCAAGTCACGCATAGCCATACTACATCCTGCATGTTCGTCTTGACACACCCACGATAACCGACATAGGGTGTCTGTGGAGCGACAATATGCGAAACAAGTCTGCAACCGCAGTTGTCGAAGAAGACGATTACGAGCTGGAGATGCAAGAACAGCGCCGGTGGGAGAAGGACCTGGCGCTGGTCAGGGAGCGCGTCGAATCCGTCTACGGGCGATTCACGCCGAATCAGTGGAAGATGGCTTTAGAGGCCATGCATGGGAAGAGCGCGCTGTCCATCTCCAAATCTCAGGACGTTGACAGGTCTACGGTCACGCGCCTGATGAACTCCACGAAGTTCCAGGCCCTGCTAGGGTTCTTCGGTCGCGCCCACATGAACGTCGCCCGCTACAACTTCCTCGTCGAGCTTCGGCGGCGGGCTGTGAACGTGAAGGAGCGGCGGAAGGTCTCCATACGGGACATTCTGGCCGTCGAGAAGGCCCACGCAGCGCTGTCGGGCCTGTATCAGCATGTTCAGGTGCAGACCCCTCAAGTGCAGATCATCCTGCATCCCGCCGGTGCCGCTCAAGCGAAGGAGAACCCCACGCTTGAGGGCATGGTCGTCGAGGCCCTGCCCGCGCCTGACGACGCCGACGGTGACGACGGCGATGAAGCCGCAGTGGAGGAGATGAGTGGAGCCACAGCGACCGCTGACAGCGATTGAGAGGATTCTCCAATCTGGCGACCCTCTCGCTGAGGGAGCGCACAGGTGCGAGGAAGCGCCCGAGGGCGACCGCGCATTGGCGTACGTCCCAAAGGAGCACGTCACCGGCGTGGAGCCGATGATTAGCGTGGACGTGCCGGTGGGCGACGGTAAGAAAGGCTTCTTCAAGCTGTTTCGGGATCATCCGACAAACTACGTCGGCGACGACAAGCGGACTATCGCGGAGCTGGACGACGCGGCGGTGCTGAAGGAGTTGGGACTGTGAGGTGGATATTCAGGCTCATCGAGCGCGTCCGCCACTGGTTCTACATGCGGCGGGTGCATCGGCTTGCTATGGCAGAACTTAGGGCCTACCTTGCGTCCCGAGTGGATCAACGTGTCGTCGAGATACTCTCAGGCTCGGGCACGTTTAGCGGGCCGCTGCCGCCACCATCACTGCCCCTTGATGGCGACGCGCCAATCACGGACGAGTGGTGGCAGATGCGATTTGTGGAGCGGCAAAGATGATCGGTTCTGACACGCCGTATTGGATCGAAGCCGACATGCGAAGAGCCTTAGAGCGGCGATGCCGGCTCGCATCGGAGGAAGGACTTAGTATGGTCGGACCTGGGACTCTGGCCGACACGCTCACAGGTTCACGCTTCAGACTACCACAACGGATGATTGGATCCATGGACCCGCCTCAGCGCGAGAGGCTGTTGCGCGGCGTCGCAATGGGCTATCGGAGGAAAGAGCTAGAAGGACAACCGGGGCGCGCGGGCTGATCACCCGTGAGCCTCAGATGAGTGTTCGACATTGACGCTCGACCGCTAGCGGGGTCGGGCGTTTTTTGTTGCGCCCCGGATGAGCACGAGGTGGCGATGGACCCTGATTTTGAGAAATTCGTGTTCACGCCGGTAAACTCCGACGGCATCGCGCCGGACGTGACCAAACTGTCGCTTGGGCCGAAGCAGACGGAGCTGCTCTGTGCGCCCGACCGCGTGATCGATGCGGACGGGCCGTGGGGCTGCGGCAAGAGCCTCGGCTGCTTCGAGAAGATGTTCCTCCACGCCAAGCACTACGCCAAAGTCGCCCGCTGTCTCGTCGGCAGGGCGAGTTACCCCGGCCTGCGCGTCCTGATGACCGACTTCTATGAATTATGTCCGCGCGCGTGGGTCTCCAAGAGGAAGGATGGGGCTCCGCCCGAGTGCGACTGGAAGAACGGCGCCCACTTCGATTTCCGGCCGCTGGACGAGCGTTTTTTCGACGAGAACGTCGGCGGCGCGAACTACACGTTCATCTTCGTCGATCAGGCGGAACAGATCAGTCGGGGCGTCTTCCACAAGCTCCAGGGGCGGCTGAGGAAGAAGGGTGCGCTCCAGCAGATGATTCTCGACAACAACCCGGAAGGCCACGACTGGGTCTACAAGGAATTCATTGACCCCGACACGCGGGTCAAGAGCCACCGATACATCAAGTTCGATCTCGACGAGAACCGCCACAACCTCCCGCCCGGCGTCATCGAGTCGTGGATGAAGCTGCCGCCGCACGTCCGGGCGCAGTACGTCGAGGGTTCGCGCGAAGCATTTGCGGGACTCGTCTACCCGCAGTTCAACCAGCACATCCACGTCATTCAGGACTGCGATCTTCCGAAGCACCTGCCCCGCTTCAGGGCAATCGACCCAGGCTACGGCGGCGTGACCTGCTGTCTGTGGGGAGTGCTTGAGCCGAAGTCTGGCGCGGTGATCATCTACAACGAACTCTACGAGCATGGGATGACGGCGCGGGAGGCGGCTGAGGCGATCCTGAGCTTCGAGCCGGACGCCAATTACTTGCCGACGGGCACGGTGCTCGACTATCAGGCGTGGGCCAGCACGCGGGAGGACCGCGAGCGGAACACGTTGAGCCGCCTGGCCGACGACTACGCCGAACACGGCCTCTACTGCGAGAAGGCGGTTAAGCAGCGCGATCTCGGCGTGAATAAGGTCGCCGACTACCTGGGCCTTGAAGCCGGTCTTGAGAACCGCGTCACGGACGCGATGTTCAAGATCGACGAGGGCGTCTTCGGGTCGCCGCGGCTGTTCATCATGGAGCGGTGCCAGAACCTCCTTTCCGAGATCGTCGAGTACCGCTGGAAGCGGTTTCGCGCCGACGAAGGTGGGCGAGTCTACGGCAAGGTGGACACTCTCCCTTCCCCCGATCACGCGATGGACGCGATGCGCTACCTGATCGTCGCCGCGGCGAACTACTGGAGGCCGCAGGAGCAGGAAGCGGAGGAGCCCGACGACGGCTACGACGAGGCGGGATTCAGGCTCTACCGCAGCGACAGCGGCTATCAGGCCGTTGGCGCGGAAAGCTGGCTCGGAGTGTGACCAATGGCGCTTGAACCGAAAGACGCAATTCAGAAAACGCGGGACGCCCTCGCCGACGACAGCGAAACGCGCAAGCACATGGAGCAGGACTTCCAGTATTACCGCGGCGAGCAGTGGCCCGCGGGCGATCTCGCCAAGCTCGAAGAGCAGGGCCGTCCGCACCTCGTCATCAACAAGTGCAAGCCCGCGTGCGATCTCGTCGTGAACGCCCAGTCGGCCAACTGGTACGACTGGCACGTCTTCCCCAAGGAGACGGGCGACGAGGACGGCGCAACACTCATCAACTATCTCATGCACCACGTCACGCATAACCAGGACGCGCAGCGGCACGGCCTGCACGCGTTCGCGGACGGCGTTAAGTGCGGACGCGGATTCATGATGCTCGGCGTGGACTACGAGGACGACGCGCAGGGCGAGATCACGCTGAAGCGCGTGCCGCCCATGACAATCGTGTTCGATCCGACCTCGATTGAAAGCGACTTCGACGACTGCGAGTTTCTCTCGCGCCTCTCCTACCTACCCATCGGCAAGATCAAGTCGACGTGGGGGCCGGAGAAGGCGAAGGAGGTCTACGCCAAGTACCCGTCACCGGGCGACACGTATATCGACGACGACGTGCATCTGAACCTCCGCGCTATCCGGCAGTGGAACAAGTACCAGATTCTTGAGCACTGGTACAAGGACTATCAGGAGCGCTGGTACGTCGTCAATCCCGCCGGCGAGATGTACGAACAGCGGGACAAGCGCGCCGCCGAAGCGCAGATGCGGGCGCTCTACTACGCGGCTCCCGAACTCGCACGGCGATTCTTCGTGTGGCGGAAAGTCAACCCGCGCATGAAGGTCATGGTGCTCTGCAATCAGGTCGAACTCGACCACGGCTACTCGCCGGTCACGGACAAGCGCTATCCCGCCGTGGGCTTCTTCCCGTCGATGGATCGGGCGGAAGACGCGGGGTTGATCCGATGCGTCAAAGACCTCCAGCGGGAGTTGAACAAGCGGCGCACCGAACTTCTTCACATCGTTACCACCACGTCGCACTCCGGCTGGTGGATGAAGCGGGCGAGCCTCAGCGCCGAGCAGAAGCGACGGCTTGAGACGCACGGGGCGATGCCCGGCATCGTTCTCGAATACGAGCGCGAGATACCTACGCGGATAGAGCCTCCTGCGCTGCCAGCCGACTATGTCGCCGCCACGCAACTTGCCGTGGACGACATACGCGAACTGCTGGTCACAGCCGAGACGCTGGGGATCGCCGGGCCGCAGGAAACGTCAGGCAAGGCGATAGCGCTCCGACAGCGGCAGGCGCAGATTCGGCTGGGGCATTTCTCAAGCGGCTGGCGCGACACGCACACGCAACTCGGTCGCCTTCTCATCGACGCGATCCAGCACCTTTACACCGCAGAGAAGACCATTCGCGTCGTCGGTACGGACGGTCAAGTCCAGGGCAAGATCACCGTCAACCGCTGGGACCCGGTTGCGCGGCAGGTTCTCAACAACGTCACGCTCGGCAAGTACGACGTCGTGGTCGGCGAGCAGCCGAGTTCCCCCGTTCAGAGCATGGCGAACATCCTGATGATTTCCGAGGTCTTGCGCGAGACGGCGCAGGCCCCGCCAGAGCTTCAGATGGCGCTGATAGAGATGTGGCCCCTGCCAGAGAAACAGAAGCTGCGAGGCTTCTTGCAGCAGGCGATGCAGCTCAGAGCAACGAGCGAAGGAGGTGCGAAGGCCGGATGAGTGCGGATTCCCCGAATGTCGGGAGATTCACCGTTCGGGCTGGTGTGAAAGCCCGGTTCGCGTCGCGCCGGTGTTACAGGCGCGTGTCGGATGAGCCGCCGAAACAGGCTCGGAGGTAGTGTCGTGACGGAAGATGTATTCGATGAGCGAGGAGGGCAGCCCCAAGGGGGGAGGCCAGTGGTTGATCCGAACGAGGACGTGTTCGGCGAAGTGGAAGCGCGCACTGAGGACGAGCGACTGGCGGTAGCCAGAGAGCTGGTGGAAGAGGCCGCGATGCAGGACGAGGCGCAGAGAAGGGCACAAGGCCAAGACCTGACGCCGGAAGAGGCAGAGCGGCGAATCCACGGAGTCATTGGCGATCTCCAGTCGGAACGCAGCAGGCGCGCAGATGCCGAGCGGGAGAGGGACACGTTCCGCGAGGAACTCAGCCGTCTGCGAGGCGAGTTGGAGACGGCGCGGCAGATGGTCACTACGGGAGCGCCGATGGGCCGCACGGCAGTAACTGCCGGTGCGCCAGGAGGCACGCCCGAGATGCAGTTGAACGACCAGGACGTGCTGACGGTCGCCGATTACCGGCGGCTGGCGGCGGCGGACAGAGAGGCGTTGCTGAATGAGGCCGGGCCGGTCTTCACGGAGATCGGCACTCGGCTTCGCACAGTCGGCGCGAGCGTTGAGGAAATCCAGAAGGCGCAGCAGTTGACCGAGACGATGGCGAAGCACCCCGACTACAACCAAGTTGTAGGCGACTATGTGCGGACGTTCGCCAGCGATCCCGACCGCGACGCCATCTTGAAAGATCTCAGCAAGCTAGCGCCGGATACGCTTTACGCGACTGCCAGACGGCAGTCAGGCACGCCAAGCGCAATCGCCGGCGGGGCTGCAATCCCCTCGGAAACGAGCGGGCGCGCCGCCGAAGTCCTCCGCAGGCAGTCGCAAGGCGTGAGAACTGCGCCCATCACCGGATCGCCGCCAACTGCGCCGACGAGCATACCCCCAGGACGGTGGGACGAGGCCGTAAGAAAAGGGGCGAACGACGAACTCACACCCTCCGACCTCAGGCGACTAGGACTCGTCTAGATCAGAGAGGGACAAGGTGCCGTTTTCCTTTCACTCCGACCTTCGGGAGAAGTATTGGAGTGCGGTCGCCTGGGAACTCGGTAAGGCCAAGCTCGTCATCAAAAACCTGATGGGCAAGACGGCCGAGAGCGTCATTCGTGTGAAGACGGAACTCCAGAAGAACGCGGGCGACACCACGTACTTTGGTGTCGTCGGCGAGGCTGTGGGGTCTCCGGTACACGGTGACACCGAAATCCTGGGTAAAGAGGGCTACATTCCGATCTATCCCGCGTCGGTGACTATCGAGCAGGTGGCCTTCATGGCGCGCCTGCCTTCGCGTTTCCATCGACGTCTCTCCTCGATTGAACTCCGCCGTCTTGTAAGGGACGGAACCGCACAGGCGGTCAAGGAGGACATCGAGAAGAACATCATCGAGATGCTTGCTGGCGTCACCACGGCGCAGCTCGGAAGTCTCGGGACTGCGCCGACGAGTGGCAGGCATCTCTACGGCGGTAACGCCACGGGCGCGGGCGACATGGACGGCAACGACTGGTTCGGCTGCTACGAGATACGGCGGCTGATCCAGGCCGCGAAGACGCTGACGCCGCGTTTCGTCAGGCCGCGCGTGGCGGGCCGGAATATGTGGGTCTGCATGATCAGCCCGCAGATGGCCGCGAAGTTGCGGAACGACAGCGAATGGAAGAACGCGCAGATGTACGCCGCGCTGCGCGGGCGCGGGAACGAGTTGTTCAGCGGCGGGTCGCTCGACTACGTGGGCGAGTACGAGGGTGTTCTCCTTCTGGAGAGCGAGTACATACCCAACGTCGGGACGGACACCGGAGGCAACCCGATCCACCGCGCTGTTTTTTGTGGCGCGCAGGCCGGCGCGTTCGCGCTCGGAGGCGGGCCTTATCCGCTTGCGGACGAGGCATCGATCTATGCCGACGCGGGGCGCAAGCCTGCCTACGGTCTCGAAAGGGACCTGGGATTCAAGAAGGTTGTGGTGGACTCAGAAGACCTCGCCACCATCGTGATGGACTGCTCTGCGGCGGGTCTCGTGGCCACGGCGCACTCGTAAGAACTGAGGTGAGCAGAGGGGCAGCGCCAAGCCCCGGTGTTCATAAGGAGGTGTGAAAGTGGCGCACAAGCCAATCATCATCAACGTGTTCAATCAGAACAAAGTCCCCATTACGAGCGGTGTGATGTGCTGGGTGGTGGACGCTGGTACGTGCACGCTCTCCACGATTTACCAGAAGGCGAGTGGCACGGCGCTGACGAATCCGATCAGTACCACGCAGTTCGCCGCAGACGGCGGACACGTCCAGTTCTTCACGAGCACCAGCGGCGGCCACGACCTCATCATGACGAACGGCAAGGGCGTCTGCGTGTTGGAGGACATTACACCCAAGACGAGGATTCCCGCGTTCATCAACGAGAGCCCGGGCGCGAAGGTGCTACCGGTCCCGATCAACAGCCTGACGGGCGGTAACTCGACGGCGGAGATTGGCGACGGGTTCGACTTCCCGGTCAACTCTGAGGTTCTCGACGTGTCCGTGCGTAGCCTCATCAACGTCAAGGGCAGCGGTACGCTCGATGTGGGGTTGCTCTCAACCGGCACGAGTGGGGACGCCAACGGGTTCGTCGCCGCAATCGGCATGACGACTGTCGAGGTCAAGGACCTCGGTCCGACGACCACCAGCAACAACGAGCGGTACATGAACGCCTGTTACTACGGTGATCTCCTGGCCGACTTCCTCGCGGGGGCGGATGCCGCGACCGACGTTGGAACCTACGTGCGGAAGAGGAAGCGCATCCTCGCCGCAGGGTGTTCGCTCAGCTACACCATGTCGGTGAGCGACATCACGGGGCAGCTAGTCGTCAGCTACTTGTATCCAGGCGACAACTTCTGAGGCTGAGTCACGAGGGGGAGGGGCCTTCGGGCCTCTCCCCCTACGGGGGACGAGCGATGGCGCGAGGAATATTTGAGTTCAAGGTGCGGGTGAGAGACCTGCGGGACGACCGCGTGCTCGTTCAGGTTTTCGACGTAGGCACGAACAACATTTCGACGCTCACGAGGCCGGACGGCGACCCGCACCCGAATCCGTTCCTGCCAACGGGAACGGAGATCACTTTCTGGAGCGTGGTGCCAATCCATGATATCGCCGTCTCGACCCCCTTCGGGACTGAGTACATTCACGCAGCTTTTGCGGGCACGCTCCATGAGATAGCCGTGGATCGGAGCCCAGGCCCGAAGATCGTCATGCTGCCGCTCAACGCGGAGACAAAGGAGGGCGAAGAAAGCACCGAACTGCCCGTCCACTGCGGGAAGTTCCCTTTTTCACTTCCCGCGGGAGCGAGGCGAATTGAACTGCACATCCATCAGGAGGGCGTGCGGAGGATGAGGAAGATATGCCAACGGAAGAAGAGAGACGGCGCGGGGGAGTCAGATACTACCGAACCCGAAAAATCTCCCCCACGAAGTATCAGCACATAGCAATCGTACGGAAGCCGGGGCCGCGTGGGGGCAAAACTGTTGCTGGGCCTGTGCGTACGGCCAAAAGCACGAATAAAGGCTCCAGTCGGCCCCGGCGCAGAACTCGGCGAAAGTCGAAGGAGTGGTTCTGATGGCGCGTTCACGAAATCCGCGTGGCCAAGTGCGGCCCCAAGACGGTAGGGGCGCTGGCAAAGGCATCCCTGGTGGCAGGCGGGCGAACAGGAACACGGCCCCCTGCCCTAGCGGAGGCCCTGGATACGGGCGTGGCGGGGGCCGGGGTGTCGGCAAGAACCGACGCTCGCCGTCAAGACGCACCGGCCGGCAGAGGGAGTACTTCTAAATGACTGCTGTGGCTCAAAAAACGCAAGCGGAGCTGGTTGCGCTGGTTCAGGACTCGCTTAAGTCAGACGCCGTGAGTTCGGCACGGCTGGTCGAGTGGCTCGACATCTGGCTTCGGAGGATCGCCGAGCACCGCGCCTGGGACGCGCTTTACCACGAGGCGCCGGTGAGCACGGTGGACGGGCAGACGACGTGTCCGCTCCCCGACGGGACGGGCGCGGACCCACGCGTTCACAAGTTGTTCCGCGTCTTTCTCGACGACTCGTCGCGCGGAAAGCCTCTCAAGTACGAGGGGCCGACGCTCTTTGACGAGAGGCACCGCGTGGAAATCCTGCTCGGCACGGTCAAGACGGTGCCCGGCTACTACACGGTCCGCAATATGACGATGGAAATCTACCCTATTCCCGACGGGGTTTACTCGCTACGGGCCTGCTACAACCGACCGCCGGAGTCTATGGCGGCAGCGGGCGCGAAGTGCGAAATCCAGGGGATCGACGACGCGCTGTACTACTTCCTGTTGAGTTCGGCGCACACGCAGATCGGGGAGGACATCAAGGCGGCGAAGCACGAGCAGGCGGCCTGGCAAAGGCTCGCCGGAACCGGCGACGCGGTTGTGGACGCCCCGTCGTTCGTGCAGCCTTACATAGCGGGAGCGTGATTATGGAGCAGTTACTGAAGGACATCCTCCAGAGCGGCGGGCTGGTTGGGCCGGTCCTGGTGGCGAGCATTGTGGGCCTGGTGCTGATTCTGAAACATACGCTCCAGAGGGATGAGGCGCACGCTGGCTCGGTGGAGCGCGTCGTCGAGCAATTCTCGCGGATGCAGGAGCAGACTTGTGTCTCAACCCGCGCCATCATGCTACGCCACGTTGAGGACACACGCGATGCAATAGAGAAGAACACAGAGGCGGTCGGCGACATGAAGTCGGTACTAGTCGAGGTGAGAGCGCTCCTGAAGGCGAGGAACGGCAGGTAATGGCTTATACGCGCGCTTGGGACGAAAACACACCGCCGGACGACGGCACAGGAGGCGAGAAGTCCTCCGTCGCAGCGGAACTCTGCAAGGCGAAGGTGGACATTCGGGAAAGGGCGGAGACGTTTCGGAAGACCGACAACACGAGTTGGGACGATGCCGGCCATCACAGCGGCATGGTAAGCCGAGCGTATGGGAATCAGAACATCACGGTCCTGGGCGGCGCGGTGGACGCGATAGACGTTGACGTGCGAGTGCAGCAAACATCGAGCTGGCTCGTGACGTTCACCTGCTTCGCGCACTGCCCGACGGCGAAGGCGAGCTTGAACGTCAAACTCTACTGGGGTGCGACGCTGATCGGCCAGGCGAGCCTCGATTCGACGGGAGGCAACTTCGACAGGACGATCATGGTGCAGGGAATCATCGTGGATCAGGCAGCGGCGGATTACACGGCGAAGGCGACGGTGCGCTCGGACAACGGAGATGTAGACGTGGTTATCAACAAGTGCGTGCTTCACGCCATGCCCGTACTCATTACCGCTATCAGTTGGAGCATGTGATGGCGCTCGGCGACCCTCCAAATTACTCCCACGTCTGGGACGAGAGCACGCCCAGAACCGCGGGCACGGGCGCGGAGAAGAGACTCGGCTCGGAGAACACGCGCTACTTGAAGCGCGATGTGCGGGAGCGGTTCGATACGGTCAAGAGGTACGCGGAGGGTTTCGCGGAGAAGGGATTCTCTGCTGGGCTGGTGTGCGCCGTCTCCGCAGAGATGACGGTGCCTGGATCGGGCGTCAACCATGGGGTGCCGCTGCCGGTTATTCAGGTGGCCGATCTGTACGGCGTCGGAAACTACGCTGTGCAGGCGGTATTCACCTGCGAGGTTGAGTGCGAGAGCGCGGCGGGTACGGAAGTCTACTTCCGGATCTACGAGGGCGACACGATCCAGGCCGCCACGGTTCTGACAATCCGCGAGGTGGGCGTTCGGCCTTTCTCGATGGCCATAGATAAGGGGGACATCGGCGCGGGATACGACTTGTGGCACGTTATGGCGCACATCCCGCTGACCGAGAGCGTCAATGCGAAGCTCAGAAACACGATCCTGAGCGTTATGCCCGTCTGGAGGTAGCAATGGCGCTGCCAACCTGGGACGAAACCAAGCCTCCAAACAGCGGACCTGGCGGAGAGGTGTGGAAGGGCGGGCAGAACGTCCGCGAGACGGAGAACATGATCAGTACGCGCCAGCATCTTGGGCAGGGAGACGGTGACGGCGGCTGGAGCGACTACGAGGGCTTCGCGCAGCGTGGCGTGGCCCTCGGGCCAAGCGATAGAGGTCCGGGGGTGGAGGTCGTCACGAACGCCTGGGAGACGATTGCGACCGTCAATGTGAAGGTCACAGAGGCGAGCAACTGGCTGGTGCGTGCCATCTGCTATGTCAACCCCGTTGCGGGGGCAACCGTGCCGAGACTGGAAACCCGACTGGTGTGGACCGGCGTCCAGACCTGGACGTGGGACCCGCAGAATCTCTATGTCGGCGCGAGTGGCGACGGCTATTTCGAGTATCAGCCGGTAGCGCTCCAGATGGTCGTCCCGAACGTCCCGGCGGGAACGTACGCAGTAAAGTTGGAGGCACAGGCGGCAAATGTGCTTGGAGATATATCGGTCAGGGACGCGATGGTGGTGGCAACGCCCATGCTTACGGACGTGATGTCGTGAACGGAAGCACGAGCACGACGAAGTTTCTGGAGATAGTCCGCCCAGACCGCGGGATGAACCGGCTATTGCCATCCCACGCAATAGACCATCGGGAGGCGAGCCTCGTATGGAACGTGGACATCGTGCCGGGCCAGGTGCGCTGTTCGCAGGGCTTTAAGCCAATCGGCAGCGCGGGCGTGAACTGGCCGCTGAACGGCGAGATCAAGTTCCTTGATACCGTTCTGTGGGCGGATGGGAGCTACGACTTGCTCTGCATCACGACGGCCAAGGCGTACTTGTACAACACCACGAACGACGAGTGGGACGACGTGACCCCTGGCGGCGGCTTAGGGGGGGCGAGCACATACAACTACACGAAGGCTTACATGCGCCTGGAGACAGGTACGGAATACTGGTTCTTCGCCAACGGGGGCAAGGTGCTCCAGTGGACCAAGGGCGCGCCGGGGGTTATGAGTCAGCTTCTCGGCGCGGCGGGGTATCAGGTGGCGAACGTGCACGACGCGCTAGCGGTCGTCGTCGCGTGGCGACGGCTATGGCTGCTCCAAGTCGCGGAGAACGGCACATGGGTGACGTTTAGAACCAGGTACAGCAACGTGGATCAGCCTGCGACGTGGGGCGCGACGGACTATGTGGACGTGGACGAGACGCCTGGCGTCATCATGGGCGGGGCGATGCTTGGGGACGGGCTGGTCGTCTACAAGGACCAGAGCATCCACGCCATCTACGCCCAGACGAACCCGGACTATCCCTTCCGCAAGATCGCGCGTGTACAGGGTATCGGGACATGCTCGCCGACGGCGCTGTCGAGCACGCCGCTGGGCCACTATTTCGTTGACGAACGCTGCTCAAACCTCTGGCAGTACCAAGGCATGGCATACCCGGTCCCCGTGGGCGACCGCGCCTTCAAAAACATGTTTGAGGAAAAGTCGATGTCCGACCTTGAGGACGTTGTCGTCGTGAACGTCCCGGACGAGCAGCGGCTGTACTGTGTCATACCGATCTTCGCGGTGACAACGGGGACCTCGGAGCCCATAGATATCCCGGTGTACGACTGGAGATTCGACACTTGGAGCCGCATTATCCGCCCCGGCTATGCAGTCGGACTGTGGTGTAAGGGCAAAACCCGTGTCTGGGACGATCTCATCGGGCTGGGCGACGTGAAGTCTTGGGCGGGGGTCTGGGCGGACGAGTTTGCGCAGCTGGTCAAGACGGAGCTGCTGATCGCCGACAGCGGCGGGTACACATATCTGCGGACGGCTGACACGGTGGTCTGCGCGTTCGTTGGCTACGATGAGTCCGGCAGCGGCTACCAGACGGGACTCATCAGACCCGAGCCGGTGCCACAGGCCCAACTGTTCACCTTCCGAGAGTTGGACCTTAAGGGATTTGCGACTGGGTGTTCCTGGAAGGCGGTCACAGATCACAACCAGAGCGCCACGGGCACCCTGAACTTTAACGGCGATGAGCGGCTGACGTTCAGTCTGTACGGTAGCGGCCTTAGATTCCTGCTGCAACGCCCAGCGAACGGCGAGGTCGGCTTCGGCTTCACGCGCTTAGGTATCGGCTACGAGGTCCGCGGGGAGAGGGGCAAGGATGGTTAGTCCAACGATCCAGACTCCAACCGAGCCGATGCTGCCGGACGTCCCGCAGACGCCGGCGGAGATCACGGGGGAGAATTTGAAGCAGGTAATCTCCATGTTGTTCGAACACCAGCGCCGGCTCACGCACGCGCTGAGGGAGTATGGACGAGCGATCAGCGCAGACATTACGCTCGGCGGGACGGTCTACCCGAAAACAGTGGCGGCGGCAGCAGCGAATGTGCTGGAGGATGGCCTCTGCATGGAATACGACGGCACGCGAGCCTACGCCTGGGCGAAGATCAACGGCCTGCTTCGGGTGCTCACGAACCTTCCCCAAGGTTATGTGGCCTACGCCACAGCAATTCAGAATAGCGCTGGCGGGGCTGGCTGGGGCATCGAGACGTGGACCTTCCCGCAGGGTGGCTTCAAGGCGGCGACGTATCCGACGGTGCTGGGTTCCCTTGAAGGCACGATAGCACACATGCGCGGGGCTGGGGTAACGCACGAGTTGTTTCTCCTGTCCCCGCCAAGCGCAACTGCCGTGACCTTCAGGATCGACGAGCTGTCGGTCGCCGACATCCCGCCCGCGACACTGAGCCGGGCCGTGTGCTCAAGCAACACCGTTTGGATTGATGCGTTGGCAGTTGGAGAGCCAAAATGAGCATGAAACAGGAAGTTGCCGAGGCGCTGAAGTATGCTGTCGCCATCGTTGGCCGGGGCGACGACGCCGTGGCCGCGCAGGTTCTGGACATCATCTATAGCCATCTCGACGACCGGGGCGATGAGCTGGTGGCGAAGGCGAAGCAACATCGAGTCAACGCCATCAATAGCGAGATAGCAGACCTGGAGGCGGAGCGCGATGGCCTACAAACTGCCTGACGGATACACCGTTCGAGGACTGACCCAGGCCGACTTGGTGCAGCTGGTTCCGTTCCTCAGCAAGTTCAGAGGCGAGAACGTGGATGAGGCGAAACTGCCGGCAGAGGTCTACGGTGGGCTTGCCAATGGGACTGTCTACGTCCCGACGGCGTTTCTCCATGGAGAGGCGGTGGCTTGCGGGATCGTTTACGCGCCGAGCGGGGCGAACCGGTGCGCTCACATCTTTCAGGCGTATGCGGAGCCCTTCGTGCCTGCCGACGTGACGGCGTATATGTTCGATCTGATTGAGCGGTGGGCGCGGATGCTGGGGGCGAGAGGGATCACGGCGGCGACCAGGCGGAGAGAACTGAGGGTGTTCTACGAGAAATACAGGCTGCGGCCTGTTGGAGTAGTTCTCGAAAGACTGTTTGAGACGTAGGAGCATGATCATGGATAGCGGCGGAAGCACGAGCAGTGGCCTAACCGATCTTCAGCGGGGGTCGATGCACGAGATTTTGCGAAGGTTGCTCTGGGGGGATACGGGGCTGCCTGGAATTGGGGAGACCTACCCCCCAAGCACTATACAGACGGGGCTCTTTGACTGGGCGAACCAGAATATGGGCGGACTGTTGGGTGGCACGGACTTAGCTGCTCTAACGCCAGCGGCACAAGGCTACTTTGAGACGAGTATAGCCGAGCCCGCACTGAAACAGTTCCAAGAGCGAATAGCGCCGGGGCTTCTGCACACGCAGGCGGTAAGCGGCACGCTCGGAACGGGCGCGGCGATGAGAGCGCGAGAGCGAATGGGGACGGACTTGGCGAGCGGGCTTGCGGGCGCAAAGGCGCAGTTCACCTTGCAACAGCAGGAGGCGGCGAAGAACCGCCTGCTTTCGGCAATCCCCATGCTGGGGGCGCTGGGGCAGGCGCAATACGCGCTTGCCAACCCCGTGCTCCAGCCGCACATACAGAGCCTTCTACAACTGGTGGGGCAGCCGACACAGACGAGCGGCGGCGGCAGCTCGAACATTTGGGGGAAATGAGATGGAAGCACTAGCAGCCGTAGGCGGCGCTCTGGTGAGTGGCGCAAGCACCCTCGGCCCCACAGCGACGACGCTGGCAAACGCGGGCTTATACGCGGGCCAGACTCTTGGCCCCTGGCTTGGGGCGGCCGCGCCGTACGCGGCGGCCGGGAACGCAGCGCTGGGGACGATGGGAACGCTTCAGAACGTTTTCGGCGGCCAGCAACAGCCTGGCGGGACTTTGGCATCCGCTTCGTACCAGCCGTACCAGCTGCCGAACTACTTTGCTGGGATTCAGCAGCCAACAGCACCGACGATAAGCGAGGCCCCGATGACTGGGCCTTATGGCCCTTTGATATTCGACTTGAGGCAGTATCTGCCCGAGTGGGCGCTGCCCGGAGTCTCGGGAGGGTACTGACATGGACATGCTTCAGCAACTAGGGCAGGGCGTGAAGAAAGTAGGCACTGGGCTGGAGAGCTTCGTCACCGGAGCGCAGCAGCTTGACGAGATCAAGAAGCAGAACACCGGCGTGAACGAGTTGATGTCTCGTTTGGGAGGCTTCACGGGCGGCCTCATGGGGATGATCCCCGGCGCGAACGCCCCACAGGGCCGAAGCCCGGCGTTCTACGGACTCAAAACACTGGGCGAATCGTTCGCGCTCCCAGCGCAGAACTTCGTTGCTCTCCAAGCCAGCAGAGCGCCGCAGTTGCAGCGCGGCGCGAGCGGGGAGTTGCTTCAGTACAATCCGCAGAGCGGGGCGACGAGGACGGTTCGGCAAGCGCCTGCTAAACCCATAACTCCACAATCGCTCCTGAGTGAGGCGCTGGAGATGGAGCGTCAGGGGATAGCCGACGAGAATATGCCAGAGCAGCATCGGCGCGTATTACGGGCTCACCGCGCGGAGCTTGCGCCCGAACCGTCCTTAGGCCCGAGCCCGAGCGACCTTCTTCGTCAGGCCCTCGCGCTTGAGGCGGCAGATGTTCCGAGGGAGCAGTGGCCTCCTGGTGCTGCGCGAGAATATGACGCCCATCTAAGGAACCTGAGGCCAGCCGCCGGGGTGGGGCGGAGCCCGGAGGATTTGCTGCGGCAAGGTATTGAGCTTGAGGCCGGGCAGGTCCCGAAAGAGCAGTGGCCGGAAGAGATACGCAGGGAGCACGACAAGTACGTCGCTGCCTTCGCAGAGCAGCCAGAGAGATGGACCAGTCTAAGCCAGGCGTTCGCGCGGGCCATCCAGGAGGGCAACAAGCCCGTTCAGGACAAGGTGTTGGCGGCGATGGCGGCGCGGGCTGAGGCAACGAGAGCGCCGGAGGAACCGGACAGATTCCGCCAGGCGCTGTCCGTGGACAGTCAGCGGATATACGACCGAGTGAGGTCGCGGCCCGCTACTGGCGGCTCGACTGTAATGGGGGCGTTCATCAACGCTAACCCGGAAGGCAGCGTCGCGGTTGCGCTTGACCAAGCGCTCCTGGACAGGGAGTACCCGAGCATGCTCTTCCGCGACAACCCGAGAGGCTTCAGGGACAGAAACTTTGAGGCGTGGACGTTGCTGTCGCAGGCGCGGCTCCTTGACGAGAGGGACGGGCTACGCCCGGATATCACATGGGACAACAGGGCCGCTGTGCTTGCGAAGCTCGCTCCCAAACCGATTCCGCAAACGCAGATTCCGATGACCATCGACGCGGTGACCAGAGCACAGGGTTCGATCTATCCGCCAGAAGCGGCTACATCCCCAGCGGTGCGCCGCATGACGGACGAAGAGGTGATCAAGGAGATTCAGCGCCGTCGCGCTGAGCGAGGCTACTGATGCCCGAAGATCGCGTCACAATCGGCGCGTGGACGCCACCAAAGCCGGAGACCATCTCCGTGCCCCCCGCAATCGTCCCGTACATGAGGGGCTGGTTCGAGGTTGAGGGCTCGCCTGAGTGGGCCGGGATGAACGCGGTGCAGCGGGCTTTCGTGAGACACGACTTCGTACGGGGCCTGAACGAGAAGCGGAGGAAGCTGGGCCTTCACATCGGCGAGCTTGATCAGATCAAAGACCTCGTCCTCACGGGCGAGACCACGCCCGTTGACACTGCCTACGAGTGGACGCAGCGGTACGTCCAGCCGCAGTTTCCAGCCCCCGAGGCGTGGAAGCTCAAGTCGCAGCTCAAATGGTACGAAAGGGCGAAGCGCGGCGTGCAGGAGTACCACAGGCCGCAGGAGTACATCGCCAGGTTCGGGGGAGGGGCCGTCAGAGGGATGACGTATCCCGCGGAGCCCATACTGAGGCGGACGACCGGCGTGGATTTCTTCGGCGACGAACTGCGCGATAGGGAGCAGGGCATACCTGGTATCGCGATGGAGCTGGCCGGCACCGTCGTTGGCTTCCGAGGTAGCCCGGCGATTCGCGGCGTCAGCCGCGGCCTCCAGATTGGCATACGCCGCCTACTTGACACCCGGCTGGCGTCGCGGGTGCTCCCCTTCCAGCGTCACCTCGCCCCGCTGATTAACAAAATGACTGAAGGAACGGCGACGGAAGCAGAGATAGGCCGCGCCACAGCTATCGTTCGGCACGCGTGGAAGACCAAAGAGTTCCTTGCGGCCGCTGGGGAGAAGGTCGCCTTTGCGCCGATCTTTGGGGCCGTTGAGGGGATGAAGCCCAAAGAGGTCGCCGCGCTCGCTGGGGTGAATCTAATCCTCGGGTCACTCCTCCAGGCCCCCTCGCTTATCCGGCTTGGCGCAGCGGCTCATCCGGCAGAGCAGGGGACCCGCCAGTTCTTCGAGTTGCTGAACCAGCAGCGGATCGTGCAGCTCAAGCCTGGTGCCCAGATTGAGCGTATCACGGACGATGTAAGGAAAGTGCTCGGTTTGCACGGCGTCGGTAGGATCAACTTGACCGACGTGTTTGGTAGGGGCGCGGTTGCGGAGTATGCCGACGTCGGCCCGTGGATAGGCCCGCGGGTGGGCGAGAAAGCGTGGTGGCTACGGCAGGCCGGGCGGGGGTACGCCGCTTTGCGCGATCCGACGCTGCGCGACCTGCCGCAAGAAAGCCTGCGGATGCTGCAGGCGTACACGCTGACGGGCCGGGCACCGGCGATGCCCGCCGCTGCGGGAGAGGGCGTGGCTGGTGTTCCTTCTGCGAAGGGCGGCTACGACTGGGTGCCGGTGGCATGGCGCCAAGCCGTCATGCGGGGCGTTGATGCGCACGGGCGGCTCGGCAGTCTGGCCGTCCCGCTCAAGACGGGCTCAATGACGCTTGACCAAGTGCTGAAGGAGGGCGCGAAAATCGTCCTCCCGCCGCTTCAGGGCAGGAGCGAGGCGGAGATACGCGAGTTGATCGGCGCGATTGAGACGGGCAAACCGCTGGCGCTACCGGAAGAGGCGGGAAGGGCGCGGGTGCGGGTCCGCAAGATCGCGGGTAAGCGGCAGGTCTACACGGGGACGGACATCGAGCGGTTGCAGAAGGCGCTCGCAAGGCAGGTGGAGAAAATCTATCAGGCGCACTTCAAGGAGGTTGAGGGGCAGGCGGACGAGTACGGCAAGGAGGCGGCGCGGGAGGCGGTCGAGCAGGCCAAGGGCGTACCGTTCATCAACGCTGAGGCGCTCAAGAGCAAATGGCCGGGGATATACGAGGCCCTTACGCCGTCGGAGCGGATGAGAGTCCTCCGCGGAGGGCCGGGGCACGACATGACTCGGGGGGTCTCAGGGAAGCGCCTGCCAGGGGACGCGGCGCGTATTCTCTCGGACGAGTACAAGAAAATTATGCGGAAGGTCTACGATGCGCGGACGGGCAAGCGGAAGCCGAAGGTTAAGTGGACAAAGGCAGAGCAGGAGCGGAAGGACCAGATAGAGATACTAGGGCGGGCGTATGCGATCGATCTCGATTTCAGGGCGCAAAGACCTGAGCTACGCGGCTACCGGGTTTACGACCCTGAGGATTTCGTGTTGAGCGATGCTGCTGGGAACCCAATCATCGGGGGGGAATCAGCCCGGGAGGCGATCCACCCGGATGCGGCCAACTTCGAGACGGACGAGGACTTCATCCGGTGGTGGATCAACCAGAAGCTCGGGGGCGTGGCTCGCATGACTGGCGGGGCGACCGGAACGGCCATGCGCGACTTTGAGAGCATCGGGCGCGATGAGGTGATGTACGGCGCACAGTACGTTTTCCCGTTCCCGCAACTGCGGGATGTCGAGGATATGATCCGGGGACTTGAGACGAAGGAGCTTGTGCTGCGGGACGACGTGCGGGTGATACAGGAAGCTCTCGACGACATCGCGCAGGGGAAGACCCCGAAGATACTAACTGGCATCCCGCTTGAGCGCGTGACCGAAACTGGCGTGAAGGTGGAGGCTGCGCGAAGAGCGGCGGCGGACGCAGCCAAGTACGAGGAGTTCTCCCGCGATTTGGAGCAGATGGCGGAGGCGGAGGCCGCAGCGCCCGTCGCCGCTCCTGGGCCAGCTCCATCAGAGACCCGCCACCTCCCCGGGATCGCGGGCTGGCACACCGAAGGAGCGGGCGCTGGGTTCGCACAGCGAAGCCACGGCGTGTACATCGCCCTTGACGCGCCGTTCAAGCCGGAGGCTGGCCCCGTCAGTGCTGTCGTCGCGCATGTGAGCCCTGACCGCATATACGACCCAGGCCGAGTTTTGCCAGGCACCCCTGAGCCCGACCAGCAAGCTGTGCTAGCCGCGTTGAATGACGCCGCCAAGAAAACGCCGCCAGCAGGGATCGCGGACGTAGGGCGGCTGCGAGCGGACGTTCTCAAGAGGCTCGGTTACGAGGCTGAGGCTGGCTGGATAGACGGCATCGAGGGGGGAAACCGGGAGCTTGTCGTTTTCAGCCCAGAGAATCTGGTAACGCCCTCTGCTGCCGCGTGGCGGCCGGAAGGCATTGAGCCTGGCGCGGCCGTACCAGAGGGCTACCCGGAGCCGACCCAGTACGAGCTTGGAAAACCAGCGCAACGCGAACTGGGCCTAGAACGCCAGCCGTACCTCGCCGACCAGGTGGCGAACAAGATAGCCGCAGAGGCGGCGGTGTGGAAGGAACTCGGCCCCGCGCTGCAACGGACGTTCGAGGAGCACGTGGACTCGCTCGCGCAGAGCGGTGATCCACAAGGTCCGTATCTCCAGACAGTATGGCGGGCGGCGCAGCCGGAGCGGTGGTACAACTACGACAAGGCGATAGCGTCGCTTACGGACGAGCACATGGCGCAGCAGGCGGCGATGAAGGAACTACGCGCCCCGCCCGATACGCCAGAAGGGCAGCGGCAGGATGCGCTGATTCGGGAGCGCGAGGACGCCTTCAACGAGCTGATGGGCCAACTCGACGAGGCTGCGGGGCACACGATAGACCAGATGGAAGCCGTGGGCGGCCTTGAGCCCGACGACCTGCCCCCGATAGACCCGAATGAGGTGAGGCAGGCACTCGATGGCTTTGACTTCATGCACTTGAAGAACAATCCGGAGGCTGGAGGCATCGACATTCAGGCAATTCTCGCGCCTATCTTCAGGCTGCCGACGAGGCTTTACAGGAGCATGATGTTCAGGCTGCGGGGCGACCCGGCGCGTGCGGACCTGGAGATCTACCGTTTGGAGGACGACCTCGCCGCCGCCGAAGTCGCTGGACAGGTGGTTTCGGAGAAGGTGGGCAACGTGGTCGCGCGCATGGCGCGGAAGTACGTCGATAAGTACCCGAAAATACAGAGGGAGTTCCTTGCCCGCGAGATACCTTACCTCATAGAGAACCCCAAAGAGCTTGCAGCGCGAGGCGACGCCGATCTGAACGAGCTGGCGGACTTCTTCCGGTGGGCGATGGATCGCTACCTGTTTCACTTGAGGGAGGTTCTTCCCACGGTGCCGTGGCTGCCCGACTACGTTCCGTACATGATCGAATGGCCCGCCGACACGCCGCCAGGCGTGAGGAAGGCGACCCTCAGTTCTGCCCTTTCGCAGTTTCGCCCAAGCCACATACGCGGAAGGAAGTCCGCGGACCTGTACGAGTTCGCAAGAAGGATCGAGCGCCTCGGGCAGCGGCTTGGCGTGAAGGTGAGGGTGCTTGAGGACATCGCTGAGATTACGCGCCGGTATGTGCGGAACACCATCCTGCTTAGGGCTGGGCGCGAGTTCATGTTGAACGCGACGGAGATGGATATTCCCGTGAAGATGGGGACGGGGCCGAAGGCGGAGACGCGCGACCTGCCCCTGCTCACCAGCCTTCCCGATCGTGGCATGTATCAGTACTACAAGCAGCTTCCGAACGACAAGCTGGAGCACTTCTGGCACCTGCTCACGGGCGAGCACGACCCCGAAGCGATGGCTC